>Ga0070683_100001144_pt1 | contig 20053 bp, 12 predicted proteins | sample KBSC713LmetaG_FD_64662 | JGI IMG/M metagenome (GOLD analysis project Ga0070683, IMG submission 64662) | Corn rhizosphere microbial communities from Kellogg Biological Station, Michigan, USA - KBS C7.1-3L metaG | ecosystem: Host-associated > Plants > Roots > Rhizosphere ... | reverse complement strand
AAGCACATAGCCGTTGGGAGCTGTTTGTGCTGCGTCACGGAAATCCTTTTTGTGTGCAACCTTCCAAGATTCTCTCAGTGCCGTGATTGTGACGGCGGCTTTGCCTCCGGGACAATTGGCGCTTTTGTTTTCGACGTTAACTGTCACGACACTGCTCGGGGTGATTTTTCCTACAAAAGCGAGAAATCGGTCGGGATGGCTGAGGTAGTTCTGCAGAGGATCCTTCAGGATCAGATCCGCTTTTCCGGTTTTGAGCGCGGTTTTTGTGTCCGGATGGGCAGGCATCGGTGCGATCGCAAAGCTGCCAATCGCGACACCCATTACCACTGCGTAACGAGATCGCTTCACCATAGGACCTCCGAGTTGAAAGAGAGCTAAGTGATCTTCTTCCCCGCAACAGTCCTCATCTGAACTAACGTAGGCTGAATCGAGGCGTCTGCCCGCGACCACAACGTCAGCACAGATGACGCGCACTGCACAGCGGTAACGCGATCGCCCGTCTGGCTCGCGAGTTCTGCACGCAACGCGAGCGCGCGCACGAGCGAGACAACCTGTGGGACCTGGTCGAACAGGTAGGGACCAAGTGTCGGTAACGCCCGTAGCGGCGGGTCAAGCTCTTGAATTGCGCTCGCCGTGTCCCCGAGCATTAGAGCCAATCGAGCGCGACGCAAATTACGGTCGATCGCTGTACCGGTTTGGCGCCCCGCGTTGATTCGCGTCGTAAAGACAAGCTGTTGACGCGCCCCGCTGGTATCGCCACGGGCCAGCATGCCGAACGCACGGCCAGTTTCATCCGGGTAGACTGACAGTTGTTTTAGAAACTCCATGCCGGCGGGGTAGCTCAAGCTGAGCGCTGTGCCAACTAACGTCGCGCGAACCTCCGCCGCCATCAAAGAGTCAGAGTAGTAACTGTCGATTAATGCAAGCGTTCGGGCCGCAATCCGTCTGACGCTGTCGCTCTCAGTGTTGAATGCGGCGTAAACGAGAAGACGCGCGGCGGACGCTGCAACCTGTGGCGCGACGCCGATGGCTTGGCCGCCCCGAACCCGAATGAGACGTTCATTCGGCACTCTCGAATAGAGGGCGGCCGCCTCCTCCACGTGGCCGAGTAGCGCTGCGAGTCCAGGAACGCCTTGAGCCACTTCGCCTCGAGTTGGAATACGCCGGAGAATTGAATCGGCTTCGGATCGCGCCTCCGCGAGGCGGCCCTCTTTGAGAAGGAGTCGAACATCAGCGATCGACAATCGGAGGAGTTGAGCCGTATCGCGCGAAAGTGAGCGCGCCCGGCGAACAACATCGAGAGTGGAAACCTCACGCTGTCCAATGACCGCGTTGCGATTTGAAACCTCCATCCAGCCAGCGAGAGAGTCATACGCGGCGGCGTTGTTCGGAGATCGTCGAACCCAATCTTCCGCGACTCGCTGAAGGATGTCTCGATTTCGAGTAACGGCGTCCTGCACTCTTGCAGGCGGCGGATCGTGCGTACCGGCGGCCAGTTCCGCGAGTGAGTACGGAGCGAATGCAAGCGTGTCATGATCTAGGTACGGCAGTCCCCCATAGGCGATTGTGTCCCCTCGAGCGCTATAGCCGAGTCGAACCCGATTGGTGATCGGATACAAAACCGAGGACAAGCGACCCAGTAGCCATCCTTGGAATTCGGATTCAACGGCAGCGGAGCCAATTTCGCCCGCACGCTGGTAGGCTCGGGCAGCGGCCTCGAATGAACTCTCAAAACGCCAGCCGGTAGACGTTCGGGAATCCGAGATCACCAGCCGGTCTTGAGCGCGGCAATCGCCAAGTCCGATCCATCCGGAAAGATCCGAGGAGTCGGCGGCAACTAGTTGGCGAAAAGCGTCGCAGGCCGCGAGGAATTTCGACTCGGCCAAAGCCGAAATCGCCACGGCCCGAAGCGAGTCATTTGCCATCAATCCATTGCGCAAATCAGCCGCTCGACGCGACGCGGATGTCAGTTCGGCCGAGGTTGACGTGGGATTCCAGGCGATTGTCTGAGCAAGCCAAACCTGCGCGAGTGACAGGTTTGGATCTGTTCGAACTGCGGCACGAAACCGATCTGCCGCCGACGACAATCGCCAAGAGCGCAAGGCTGTTCTTCCTTTGTCATATTCACGCCATGCAACGAGGGAAGGTCTCTGCGTTTCGCGATTGTTCTTCCAGGGAAGTTGCTCATTGTCTCTCAGGATCATGTTTGCGAGCAATCGCGTGAACAGTTGCCGAACGTCGGGACCGGAAGCGTTGGATAGGGCGACCCGACGCGATCTGAGCGACACATTCGCCGACGGATCATAGATCGTCACGCGAGCAACGATACTATCGGCCTCCCGATGAGCCTCGACGGTAACGAGACCACTGCACCTGAGTGAACGAGCGATGTCCAGCGCCTGATTGAACCGCACCGGGCCGGGCGGATTCGATTTGACTCGCGCGACCACCTCCGTGGGGTCGACCACCGACGGTCCGATCCACTCCTCCAACCCCTCGGCGATGTGTCGCGAAAGAGCGATCGACAGCGAGTCCGTCGAGTTCACCGGCACGACGACATATCGATCGGGCTGCATGGATGGCGGGCGGCCGTGAACTGCGAATAGGCCGAGGATCACGCTGAGGCTCGCGCCAATCATCCCTGCTGCAGAAAGACGGCGTGAGGTTCCGCGCTGGTTCATCGCGCGTTCGATACCGACAAGAAACTCCCTCGCAGATTGCAGTCGCTGCTCGGGTTGCGTGGTGATTGCCTTGGCAACGACGACGCTAATCGCCCGAACACGGTGTCTGGAATCGCCCGCTACCTTCCCCCTCGCCGCAATGATCCCTTTCGAGTTAACCCCCGCGCTCGACGCCGTCCCCGTCAGCATCTCATACGCGACAACACCGAGCGCGTAGACATCGGCCTTCTCATCCGTTGGCAGTTCGGGCGCCATGTACGCAGGTGTGCCCGGAGCAACACCGCTTTCCGTCAACGCGGTCGCCGTAGTCGACACCGCGCGAGCAATGCCGAAGTCCGCGAGGATCGCATGCCCCTCAGTCAGCAGGATGTTGCCGGGCTTCACGTCGCGATGCACGATCGACCGCTGGTGCGCGAACGCCAGCGCCCCGCATACATCCTTTAGAATCCTCAGAATGTCGTCGAGCGGCAGCTTCTTCTCACGCGCGAGGCGGGTCCGCAGGCTCTCGCCCGGGATGTGCGGCGTGATGTAGTACAACACATCATCGATCGCGCCGCTCGTCAGGATCGGGAGAATGTGCGGATGCTGCAACCGAACCGTGAGCTCGATCTCGCGTTTGAATCGCGCCGTGCTCTGCGTCGATACGAGCTCCGGCGGCAGAACCTTCACGACGACGTCGCGGTCGAGTCGAACCTGCTTCGCGAGAAACAGTCGACTCATTCCCCCGGCTTCCAGCTCGCGCTCGAGGCGGTAGTCGGAGCCGAGGGCGTTTTGAAGAAGGTCCGCGAGTTCGGACTGCACGCTGGTGTGGGAGGAAGGCCCGGCGAAGTCGCCAAGAGCATACCTCCCCTCTACAACCGCGGCAAGGCGCTTGTGAGCAAACGCGAAAGTCGATCGCTCCGCCCTCATTCGTCGGCTCACAAGCACGCGAGTCATTTCGAGACGGCAGCCGGCGTCGAGGCTGAACGGGCCAAGCTCACACCGATCTGCCATCCGGTATTCTGCAGGGCGTGCGGTCCAGACACGGTTCGGCTCAGCGTGATTAGAAATCGGTCATCGAGACTGATTCCGCCCGTCACGGTCTGGTAACCTGTTCGGTGCTTGTCGGCGTCGCCGATCAGCCCCATGAACTTTGGCGAACCGCCGGCGACGCCGATCCGGCTCTGAATGAACACGCCGACGCCATCGACGAAGTCCGCCGACTTGAACATGAATTCGGAGCCCGCGTCGTACATCAGCGTCGTATCGCGCTGGCTCGCCCCAAGCACCGGGAGCGTTGCGCCGAAGCGCGGAGCGAGAACGCCAAGGAAATCGGCGGAGCCATTCGCTTCGCCGAAGTGAACCATCGGATAGGCGACGGCGAGATTGAGGAGCCCCCCTCCATTCAGAAATCTGCTAACGGTGCTCGAGCTCGTCGCCGTGTCGGGCTTGGTTGTCGCTTTCGAGGAAGAAGCGGAAGCGGCGCTCGAGTCCTTGGTACTCGCGATCACCGTGTTGAACGACAAGCGGGCCGCGTGAAGAAACCTCGATGTGAGCTCCGTGAACGTCGCGCCTTGGTCGCCGGATCCGGAAATCGCGCCGATGTTCAGCGATGACGCGGACGGTTGCCGCCAAAACGCCGTTGCATCGTCATGAGACTTTACTGGGAACCAATGCCTCTCGCGAAGATCGCGGCGAATGGTGTTGGCCCGCGCCACCAGCTCGAGCGAGTCGAGATGCGATTTGATCGCCGCGTTCGTCTCGACCGCGGTGTAGGCCAGGATGATCTGGTGGATTGTCGGCTCGAGGACCTCATGCGCCAAATCACAGCTGGCGGGAGCGGCGGTGAGAATCGCGGCGAGGCCGTCCGGGACATTCACATCACTTCGCTTTCTCGGGACCGTCTCGAGGCTAGTAGCCCGGACCTGGTTCAGTTTTTGAGAAACTCTTCGAGGCGCTAGAGTCTCGATCGCGACGTTCGCCTTCTTCGCGCTATCGACCAGCTCCATCCGCTTCTTTGTACTGTCGGTCTCCGCATCCTGAGCCGTCGTCAATTCCTTTCTCGTATACGGCGTGATCGCGAGCGTGGCGAGATCACAGGCAAAGCGCGTCGTATCCTTTGCATCTACCGCCAGCTTTGGCTTCCCGTTCGGCGTTTTCAGATAAGCAATCATCTGCTCGAGGAGCGCCATTTCCGGCGTCTTCGTCGCCCGAATCGTCGGGAGCGTGACGGTCTGCGCCCACGCACGACCCGCCGCCAGCGTTCCGACGAGGACGATCGCAGCTCCGAATGTGCGAATGCATCGCATAAGTTCTCCGTTTCTCAATGAGTGTTTTGATAACCTGGCGAGCGAATCACCGCGGGATCGAAGGCCTCGTCCTCGACGTCGGTGGCCAACGTGCTTCGACGGCGCGCGGCACCCGAGACACCACAAAGCGCGTCGACCTCGTCTTGGGTCGACAACACCGACCGCGCCGGGATCACAGCCGCCGGTGGAATTCGAAGCCCGTCGCGGACGACCGCTCGGCGCCCGACGTACGCCCGCGTACCGACGACGCAGTTGTTCCCGATAGTTGCGTCGTGGTCGAGGATCACCTCGTGATCGATCACGGTCTTCCGGCCGACGCAGGCGTTGATCCCGAGCGCCGCGCCGACGCCAATCTCCGACTCCGCACCGATCTCGACCCCGGGCGCAATCATCGTGAGATGGCCCACCATCACCCCTGATCCAATGCTCACGGGCAGGATGAGAATCTTTCCATTTCTCAAACACATGTTGGGCGAGACGGTCGCTTTGTTCGACAGGTACGCGCCCTTGCCGACAGTGAGCAGCGGCAGGTCCCGGAGCCACGTGTCGGGGTAGGTCTGGAACTCGAGCGATCCGCGGTAGCCGAAAAGGCGAAACACGGCGCGCTTGAGCCACGGAAGCGCCAGCATCGCGTGGTAGATCGGCGGCGCGTAGCAGATCGCGGTCCAGCAGAGCGCGTAGAGCCGGCGCGGACCATAGACGCGATCGCCGAGATCGCGATGAAACTTGCCCTGGACGATCCGACGCAACGTCAGCCGACTCAGAGCGCCCGCGATCAGCAAATACCCGAGGACGTAGACTGCCGGCGCTGCAACCGCGGCCAGCGATCGCGTGACGAATCCATGGCTCGTCCAAACACCAGCGACGGCCAGCAAGAGCGGTACGCCGGCGATCGCGAGTAGATAAGCCGGTATGAGTATTTGAATGAGTGCTGCGCGGAGAATTGATCGCTTCGGACTCATGGTGCCTCGCCCGTTGTGTTCGACTCTACGCTACGCGCGCCGCGTCGCCGGTCGGTGTCGCAACCGTCCCGGCACCGTCCCGCATCCGTTCCCGGCTCGTCGGGTGTGCGCTAACTTCGGGTCCGTGAGCGACCTGAATACTCTCCGCCTGCGAACGCTTGGCACGCTCGAGCTCAACGGGCGACCCGGTGCCGAGGCTCTCCTCACCCAGCCAAAGCGCGTCGCGCTGCTCGTCTATCTCGCTGTCGCGCGGCCCCGCGGATATCACCGCCGTGATCGACTGGCCGGGATGTTCTGGCCCGAGCACGACCAAGACCACGCACGGGCGGCGCTACGAAAGGCGCTCTACGCGATTCGCCAGGCCGTTGGAGATGACGTCGTTGTCGGCCGCGGAGACGAAGAGGTGGCCCTGAGCGATGATGTTCAGTGCGACACGACCGAGTTCGTCGACGCGGTAGCTCGCGAGCGATTCGCGGCAGCGCTCGAGATTTATCATGGCGATCTCTTGACGGGCTTCTTCGCCGATGCGCCCGGGTTCGAGCACTGGGCCGAAGAGGAGCGAAACCACCTTCGCGACGTCGCCGCGACCTGCGCCTGGTCTCTCGCCGAGCGCTTTTCTACTTCCGCCGATTTGACCTCGGCGACGCGGTGGGCTCGTCGCGCCGTAAAGCTCGCGCCGACCGACGAGCGGCGTCTTCGAAAAGCGATAAAGCTGCTGCTCGACGCCGGAGACCACGCCGGAGCGGTGCAAGTATTCGAGAGCTTCTCACAGAAGCTCCGGCGCGAGTTCGACATCTCGCCATCGGCCGAGACCTTGGCGCTCGTGAAACAGATCCGCGGCCGATAGCAGTCCGAACTATTTTTTCGCCTTCCCCGCCTGCGTGACCGCGGGCATGGCCTGATAACGCATCTGCATTCCCGCCGTGAGATGCGGCTCGATGTGGCAGTGGAAAAGCCACGTCCCCGGATTGTCGACCGTCATGTCCGCGACGACCATCGCCATGGTGCCAAGGTTGATGACGTCGGTCTTCATATGCTGGGACGTCACGATGTTGCCGTGCCAGTGCGGGGCGTGCACCTCGAAATTCGTCGACGACATGAGATACCAGCGCACCTTGTCGCCGACATTCATCGTCGGCATCGGACCGTTGCCGTAAATGAAGCCGTTGATGTTCTCTTTGAGATTGCTATTTCCAAAATCATCGACGAACGTCGGGCCGGTCGGCTTTTTGATCGCCGACGGTTTCGGCGCGAAGAGCTTGATATTCTCGTCGATGAACCACGAGATGTTCTCGTCGGTCTCGGAGAACTCGACGATCACTTCCTTGTCGACATCCTTCGGCGATCCATCGGGCTTTGCCTTCCCTCTCGCCGTGATGATCATCGGTCCCATGAGGCCCGAGTTCACGTCAGCGGATTCGTTCACGTGAGAGTGATACATCCACAAGACTGAGCTGCCTTCCATCGGGCTCGGTCCAGCGCGATCCGCCGCGAACCAGGTGTATGTATATGTCTGTCCCGGCGCGACGTGATCGTCGCCCTGCATGTTGTTTCCGGATCCATCGGAGTATCCCGCTCCCTCGGAACCTTTGTCATACAGCACCCCGTGCGGATGGACGCTATACGGGTGCGTTCCATTGTTCTTGAATACGACTTTGATCGTGTCGCCGACTTCCGCCCGAATCACCGGACCGAGGAAACCGAGATACGCATCAGCCGGGGCACGCGGCTTCAAGGTCTTGAAGGTCGCATCGGTGTATTCTCGGTACAGCGCCTTCTTCATCTTGCTGCCGAGTCGATTGGGACCAGGCTTGGTCCACGTCACCTGTAGCGAGTCGAACGGCTTACCACTGATTTGGTTCGTTCCGCTCGGTGCGTAGTCCCAAATCAGCTCATCGGCCGCGATGTAGTACGTTCGCGTGCGACCGCTCGCCTTCACAGGATGCGGCGCGACTCCGACGGCGAATGCAACGCCGAGCAGTAGCGAGTACATGGTTGGTTCTCGAGGCAGGGGAAGGATTCGGCGAGGCGGACTGATCATGTAGACGGAGTTGCGAATACGCAAATCGAGGGGCGCCGGCGTCCAATGGAAGTTTGCGGTGCCTGTTGCCAGATTCGGGAACGGGGCCGCCTCGACCACCCTCGAGCAAGGACTGCCGCATGACTTCGTCGTTTTCGCTCGGCGCCATCGTGGCGTCGGCGCTCACCCTCGCGACGTGCGACGCGCCAGGAACGACGGCCAGTACGCCGTCGGTTTCGTCTGGAGCGGCGCCGTTCACTGTGACGACGCTCGTCAGCGGCCTCGCGACACCGTGGGATCTCGTCTGGGCACCCGACTCGGTGATCTGGGTCTCGGAACGCGGCGGGACGATCTCTCGCGTCGATCCGAAGACTGGCAGTCGCGCGGTCGCCGGCAGACTCACCGTTCGCGAGTCGGGCGAGAGTGGGTTGATGGGCATTGCGCTGCATCCGGACTTCGCCCATCAGCCGTTCGTGTACGCGATGCACAGCTACGGTGCCGCCGACGGTTCGACGATCAACCGCCTCGTCCGAATGCGTTGGGACGGCAGCACGCTCGGAGCGCCGACGGTGTTGCTCGATGGAATACTCGGCGGCTCGATTCACAACGGATCACGACTCGCGTTCGGCCCGGACAGGATGCTCTACGCCACGACCGGCGACGCCGGCGCGACGGTGCACGCGCAGGATCGGTCATCGATCAATGGCAAGATTCTGCGTCTCGACGCCGATGGACACGCAGCGCCCGCGAATCCGTTCGGAGACATGATCTGGTCCTTCGGCCATCGAAATCCGCAGGGACTCGTATTCCATCCGACGACCGGCGTTCTGTACGAGACAGAACATGGCCCGAGCGACAACGACGAGATCAACATCATCAGTCGCGGCGCGAACTATGGATGGCCGGATGTCCACGGAAAGTGCGACGACGACAGCGGCAATGAGCGCGCATTCTGTTCGGCACACTCTGTTGTCGAACCGCTCTGGACATGGACGCCGACGATCGCGCCGACGGGCGCGGATTTTTACATGTCGGATCGCATCGCGGGATGGAGAGGCAGTTTGCTCTTCACGGCGCTGAGCGGCGCGCTCTATCGCGCAACACTGTCAGCTGACGGCAAGAGCATCACGAACGTCGAGAAGATGCTCGCCGGAGACTACGGCCGACTTCGCGATGTGCTCGTAGGACCCAATGGAGAGATCTACGTCGCTACGAGCAATCGCGATGGCCGTGGCTCGCCAAACAGCGGCGATGACAGAATTCTAAAGCTTACTCCGAAATAAGAACCACGTCATCCCGAGGAGCGCCGCGACGAGGGATCGCTTTCCAGGCGAGGGGGGGAGGTGCCCCAGGGATATCGATCCCTCGCTTCGCTCGGGATGACGAGCCTCCAGAGCGATCCCTCGCTGCGCTCGGATGACTACCACGTGCGTTATTTCTTCGGATCGAGAATGTCGCCGATGCGATAGTCGGCGCCGACGAGATGCATGCGCGTCTCGCGGTCCGTCGCCTTCGCTGCCGCCGCGCGAACCTGCTGACGCAGCGCTGAGAGCTCGCCACGGAGCTGCGACTTCGCGTCTTCAGACAATGCGTTCGCACCCGCGCCGCCGCGACCACCACCGCGTCCGCCGGCCGCCGGGGCAGCGGTCGTCCGCTCGCCGTTCAACTTCGTATCGAGGTTCGTGAGATACTGACTCTGCAACGCGCGGCGATACGGGTCGATCTTCGGCGCGTTCGTGTATGCCTCGGACCAAACACCCTGCTGTAGGTCGTCGAGCATCTCGCCGAGCGAGTAGACATCAGCCGGGTTCTTCGTGGTCGCTTCGCCCTCGAGCAGCGAGTTGAGACGCGAGTCCTGCAGCACGGAGTTGAGAATGCGATTCTGCGCGTTGCCGATGCGGCGCAGCATTCCGCCGGCTTCCACGCGCGCGCTGATCTCGGGGCGAATGAGATACTGCGGCGTCCGGAACACGCTGTCGTTAATGAAGTGCATGGCCGCGCGCTGACGCGACTTCGACAGCGCTTCGTACACCGGACCAGGCTGCTCGCCCGCCTTGTAGTGCACCGTGCCGCCGCCAATCATCGTCGCAACGTGCCCGGCTTCGGTTGCCCACTGGCCAACGGTGCGGTCGTAAAGCGCCTGAAGGAGTGAGTTGTCTTCGCCTTCGTGCGTTCCCGCCGACTGCACGTAGTTCATGACGCGCGCGATGTTCTTGAAGCCCAAGCCCGTCGACTTCACGGGATCCGCATCGCCGACCGCTTCACTCAGCGTGCCGTAGCCACCAAACGCATTGTTGCCGGAGAAGCGGAGCCACGGCTTCGTGTCCTGTTCGCGAATCCACTTCTCGAGCGTCGGGCGCTCTTCGTCAGTCGAATGCGCGCTCGGAATTTCCTTATACCCGTACATGATCGTGTACTTGTCCCACGGGCCGACGCGCGGAAGGATGTCGTTCAGCGGGATCTTGTCCTCGGGCTGCGCGACGTAGTTCATGCGCGAGTAGTCCATGATGCTCGGGCTGTGACCCATCGCGTGGACCCACGTCGCGCTTCGCACGGAGTCCGCGGGATACAGCGAGCTGCCGATCTGATCGTGCTGGAGGCCGAGCGTGTGTCCGATCTCGTGGGCGACGCCGAACTCGATGAGCTTGCCCATCAGCGAGTCCGGGAACGGAATCGTCCGTGCGCGTGCGTCGACCTGCGCCGCCTGCGTGAAATACCAGTACTGCATCAACTCGATGAGGTTGTGGAAGATCTGCGACGAGCCGTTGAGCGTCTCACCGGTGCGCGGATCCTGCACGCTCGGACCAACCGAGTTCTCGACCGTCGACGGAAGCCAACGCACCATCGTGTGGCGAATGTCTTCCGGCGACCAATCGGGATCGTTCTTCGGCGCTTCGCCCGGAACGATGCCTTCCTTGAAGCCGGCAGCTTCGAACGCCGGCTGCCAGTCGAGAATCGCCTTTCGGATCCACGGCTTCCATTGATCCGGCGTGTCAGGATCGACGTAGTACGTGATCGGCTTCTTTGGATAGCAGAGATCACCCGACTTGCGATCGGAGCACTCGAGGCGCCAGCGCTGCACGAATTCCTTCCGCTTTGCGACCTGCGCGTTCGTGCCGAAATCGACGGTGCGAACCGAGAAGAAGCCGATGCGCTCGTCGGCGTAACGCGGACGCATCGGAATGTCCGGCAGATGGACGATGCTCCAGTGCGCGACGACGCTTTGCGCACCGGCACCGCCGCCACGGCCGCCACCTCCACCACCGCCAGGTGCAGCACCCGCCGCCGCTGCCGGCGTTCCGGTTTGGGTTGCTTCGACTTCAACGTTCTCCGGGAACGCGACGACGCGCTCGACGTACGAACGAGTCGCGTCGATTCCGTTCGGCGCCGGATTTCGGATCGCCGCGAATTCCGGCACGTTCGTCGTGAACAGTCGCGTGACGTCGACGACGGCGGCGCTATCAGGACCGAACGCCTCGACGGGGAAGGTCGCGATGATCGGACCGTAGTTCGAGTTCTGAACGGAGCGATAGATCGACGTGCCGGTATCTGCCGTGATGCCGAACGACGGCGAGCGGAGAATCACACGGTTTCCATTTCGCTCCCATCGCAGCGTGCGATAGGTGAACTGATCGCCGGCGTACTCGCCGAAGCCCTGCGTTCCAGCCGCTGGAGTTTGATTGCCGGCGGCCGCGCGCGCATATCGTCCAACAACTAGCTCGTCCTTATTGAGCTCTTTCGCAGGAATCTCGAAGAGCAACCGGTCGCCAACGCGATGCGTGATGAGCATTCCGCGGCGCGTGACGGAACCTGGCGTGACCACTCGATTGTACGGACGCGGAGCGGCAGGCTGCTGTCCGGCACCGCCAGCGCCACGACCGCCGCCGGCAGTGCTGTCCTGTGGCTGACCGGGTGCTTGTCCACCGCGCCCGACGTTGGCCGGCGCAGGTGTAGCGGGAGCAGAGGCCGGCGGCGGCGTCGGCTGCGGTTTGAAGCAAGCCAGCATCGTCGCAGCAGCCGCGACTGAGGTTGCAATTCTCTTTTTCATGGCTCGTTGAAAGAGGGGTGGTTGCAAACATGATGTATGGGGCGTGACGAAATCAACGAGTCGTCGCCGCGTTTATGAGCGACGGAACAAGCGGAAAGGCGTCGACGACGACAAAAACAAATCCTCCGCTGGCTGCGCTCGCATCAGGATAACGCGCGCGTCTCAGCGAATGAGCTCCAATGTATTGGAGCGCGTAATTCACGACATACCATAGCGTTGCCGATACTCGAACCGACCGCAATCGGCCCACCCTTTGGGCCTGCGTCGCTGGAAAATCCCTCCCGCGCGACGGAGCGCTGGCGATGTCGAATGGTTCGGAAAACGCGCGATCGGCGCGACAACCGTGGGCTGATCGTTGGCTGCTGGACATCATGCGCGAGCGAGGATACGAGCTCGCCAATACTGTCCAGCCGGCGAACTCCGCGTGGGAGGCGCTCGAGGCCGCCGGCGTCAACCCGGACGAAATCCTTCGCGTTGTCTGCGACGTAGCCGGTTCCAAACCGGCCGACCTCTCGAAGCTCGGCCCCGATGACGCGGCGATGTTGTCGCCGGCGCTGTCGCAGCGCTACGACGTCGTCGCGGTCAGGCTCAACGGTCGGAATCTCGAAGTTGCAACCGCGAACCCACTCGGCAGCAATCTCGAACGCGATCTCGCGTTCGCGTCGGCGAAAAATGTGAAGGTCAGCATCGCGTCGCCGACCGCGATCCGAAACGCGCGGGCACGCGTGTATCGCCAAGGATTGTCGGGCAGCTCACGACTGTCCTGGGTGATTCCGCAAACGCCGCTGATGCCGTCCGCGGCACCAACGCGTGGCATCGCTGTCGATACGCTCGACCGCATCGTCACCGACGCAATCGATCAGCGCGCGAGCGACATCCACCTCGAGCCGCAGGACGGCGAGCTTCTCGTTCGCTTCCGCGTCGACGGTGTACTGCACGATGTCATGCGCGTACCGCCGGATGTGACGCCGCTCTTGCTCAGCCGATTGAAGGTTGGCGCGGGACTCGACATCGCGGATCGACTGCGTCCGCAAGACGGACGCGCGGCGATGATCTTCGACGGACGTCCGGTTGACCTCCGCATCTCGACGCTTCCACTCGGCGAGCGTCTCGAGAAAGCTGTCATTCGAATTCTCGATGCGTCGTCGACGAAGCTCGACTTCGAAACACTCGGGTTCACCGCGCACGAACAGGGGCAGCTCAAGCACATCCTCGGCGCGAGCGAAGGAATGGTGCTCGTCACCGGTCCCACGGGATCGGGCAAGACGACAACGCTCTACTCTGCCCTGCTCCACATGAAGTCGCACGAGACGAACATCGTGACGGTCGAAGACCCGATCGAATATCGTCTCGAGGGCATCAATCAGGTGCAGGTCAACGAGAAAGCGCGACTGACGTTCGCGTCGGCGCTGCGTTCGATTCTTCGCCAGGATCCCGACGCGGTTCTCGTCGGCGAAGTACGCGACGTCGAAACGGCGGGGATCGCGATTCGCGCGTCGATGACCGGCCACATGGTGTTGTCGACGCTGCACACAATCGACGCCGCGAGCGCGATCGGCCGACTCGCCGACATGGGCGTCGACATGAGCGCGCTCGCCGGTGCGTTGCGTGCGGTCATCGCACAGCGTCTCGTACGTCGTCTCTGCAGCGAATGCAGCGAGCCGATTTCGGCGGCGACAATTCCGTCGGAGATCGCCTGGGCGTTCGAGCAGCGCGACACGAGTAAGCTTCGCGGCCCGGTCGGCTGTGCCGCTTGTCGAGGAACCGGCTATCGCGGTCGGATGGTGATCGCGGAGCTCCTCGTGATCGACAGTGAAACTCAGGCGCTCATGTCGCGATCGACGCATCGCCTCGAGTTTTTGCAGCTCGCTCGCAAGAGCGGTATGCACACACTGTGGGAGACCGGCGTCGAGCGCGTGCTGCAAGGACTGACGAGCTGCGACGAGCTCGTCTCCAACATCACGCCACCGGTTCATGATGCCGAACCGCATTACGAGAACATTGGTCGGGCGTTGGACGGATTGCTCGATACGCCCGCAAGCGCAACGGGTGCGACGCCATCCGAGAGTCGCGAATCGCAGGCGGGCAGCGCGCTCGTGCCGGCTCGCGGCGCACCGGTGCGCGCGGTGCGCGAGCTCGTCATTCCGCAGCACGCGGCCGTCACCCAGGGATGGTCGCGCCTCGTCATCGCCCCGCGACTGCCGAGCGATGGCCGGCCGCGCGTGCTGCTCGTCTACGAAGCCGCTGACCGGCGTCGCACGATTCGAAAGGCGATCGAACGCGCGGGGTGCGTCGCCCTCGAGGTCGCCGACGGTGAAGCCGCGCTGTCATATGCGTGTCGCCTTCGTCCCGATGCGGTGATCACCGACATCGCGCTGCGCAAGCTCGACGGCATCGGACTGCTGCAAGCGCTCGTCGTCGAGTCGGTCGTCGAGCATGTGTTCGTCTACACGGATCAGCGTGACTCAGCGCTTCTCGAGTGGGCGCGCGAGCTCGGGGCGGCCGACGCGATGACCATCGATGATGACGTCGAGCTAATCGCGACGAGAATTCGAGCGAAGCTCGGAACTGCGCCGGTGGTGCGTCGGGTTTCGTAGGAGTGAGTCCGGCGCGTCGTTGCTCCCTGATTGTCGTTGCAGGACGGCGCGCGGGGCAGGCGTTAGGTTTCTGGGATGATTCGACGCCCACGGAGTGGGCATCCGAACTCTGACGACCCGCGGAGCGGCCTGTTAGAGATTCCTCATCCCAGGAGTCCGACAATGCGCGCTTTCACACACGGGTTTTGGGGCATCATTGGCGGCGTCGCGGCGATGATCGTCGGCGCACCGATGCTCCTCGCACAACAACAGGCGCGCGGCAAAGGTCTAACCGACGTCGCAGGCATTCGCGTCGGCCACTACACGATGCCGCAGCGACCGACCGGATGCACGGTGATTCTCGCCGACGGCGCCGGGGCAGTCGGCGGCGTGTCGCAGCGCGGCGCCGCGCCCGGCACACGCGAGACCGATCTTCTCAATCCGCTCAACGCGGTCGAGAAGGTCAACGCGATCGTCCTCACGGGCGGAAGTGCGTACGGTCTCGACGCCGCCACCGGGGTCATGAAGTACCTCGAGGAAAAAGGCATCGGATACAAGGTTGCCACCGGCGTGGTTCCGATCGTTCCCGCGGCGGTGATCTTCGATCTTTCGTTCGGTACCGATCCGAAGATCCGCCCCAACGCCGACTGCGGGTATCGCGCAGCGAGTGCCGCAACGAACGGCCCGATCAAAGAGGGCAACGTCGGCGTCGGCGCTGGCGCGACAGTCGGAAAGCTCGGTCGTGCTGAAGACCACCGAGGTCCGATGAAGTCCGGCGTCGGGACCGCATCGATAACGTTGCCGAGTGGGTTGGCGGTCAGCGCGATCGTCGCGGTGAATGCGGTTGGGGATGTGATCGATCCGACGTCGGGCAAGGTTGTCGCCGGCGTTCGCAATGCCGACAACACGCTCGCGGATGCGCGGAGGCTGCTTCGCTCCGGTGCGTCGGTGACCGCACCGCGATCGGGGGAGAACACGACGATCGCCGTCGTCGCAACGAACGCAAAACTTACGAAGACGCAGGCCGGCCGCCTCGCGCTGATGGCCGATGATGGCCTTGCACGAGCGATCCAACCCTCACACACCGAGGGCGATGGCGACACAGTGTTCGGTCTCGCAACCGGAACGTGGAGCGGCGTCGTGGAGATGACGACGATCGGAGGCCTCGCCGCGGACGTTCTCTCGGAAGCGATCGTTCGCGCCGTCTCACAAGCAGACAGCTCGCACGGGCTGATGTCCGCGAAGCAACTCGGCACCGTCCCCACGCGGATCAAGTAAGCTCTGTCCATTCATCTCGTCTTATTGCTCGCGTACTCCGCCGCGCTGATCACGATCGGCGTGACGGTCGCGCGATTTGTGCGCGGGTCGAGCGACTTCTTCGTCGCCGGCCGCAAACTCGGCGCGCCACTCGTGTTCGTCTCAGTACTCGCGTCGAACATCGGCGCCGGGGCGACGATCGGCGCGACCGGACTTGGATATCGCGAAGGACTGAGCGCATGGTGGTGGAGCGGATCGGCAGCCATCGGCTCGATCTTTCTCGCGCTGTTCGTCGGGCCGAAGCTGTGGCGCGTCGCCGCGGACAACAATCTCTACACCGCGGGCGACTATTTAGAGCTTCGGTATGGGCCGGCGGTCCGCGGAATTGTCGCGTCGCTGATCTGGGTTGCGACGCTCTCGATTCTCGCGGGGCAGCTCATCGCCGGCGCCGCTGTGCTGAGCGTTGTCGCCGGAGTGCCGCGATGGGTCGGCACGATCATCAGCGCGGTCGTGATGACGGTGACGTTTGTCTCCGGCGGGCTGCTCGGATCGACGTGGGTCAATCTCGTCCAACTCGTCGTGCTGCTGATCGGCTTCTCGATCTCTCTTCCGATGGTGTTGTCGCACGCCGGCGGACTGTCGGCGATTTTCGCCAACCCGAACATTCCGTCGGCGTTCAGCGACATCATGCACTCGAACGGCCCGAGCTCGGGTTGGATGTGGATCATCACGCTCGGTCCGGCGTTCGTCATCTCGCCGGGTTTGATGCAGAAGGCGTACGGAGCATCGAGCGAACATGCGGTTCGCAACGGGATCGGTGTGCAGGCGATCGCGCTGGCGATCTTTGCGTTCATCCCTGCCCTCTTCGGCATGGCCGCGCGCGCGATGCATCCAGGCCTCACGGATCCGAACATCGTCCTTCCGACAATTCTCGTCGAGGCGCTCCCCGCAGGACTCGGCGCGATCGCGCTCGCGGCGGTCTTCTCGGCCGAAGTGAACACGTGCGACGCATTGTTGTTCATGCTGGCAACCTCGCTCTCCCAAGACCTCTACAAGCGTTTCATAAAGCGAGACGCGAGCGACGCGCAGGTTCTTCTCGTCGCGCGGCTCGCGGCGGTCCTCGGGGGGGTTGGCGGCGTGCTCTTCGCGCTCCGGCTTGCGACGATCGTCGACGCGCTGCGGATCTTCTATACGATCCTCGGCGTCACATTGCTGGTGCCGGTGGTCGGCGGACTATACGTCAAGCGCGCGGGAACGCGAGAAGCGCTAGCGTCGATGGCGGCCGGGATCGCGACGTTGTTCGTCGCGAAATACACCGTGACGCCGCATCACGCGTGGGTCGACCCAACGGCCGCGGGACTCCTGGCGGGGGCGGTAGCGTTCACGCTCGTCCTGATCGCTCGGGGAAAAAGCGGATAAACAATGGACGTCCGTGTTCAAACGGTGTGCTCGTTGCTGTTCAGAGCAACGTTCCCCTGAGAGTCAGGAACGCGACGCTGAAATAAATTATCAGCCCCGTTACATCGACGAGGGTCGCGACGAATGGTGCCGACGCACTCGCGGGATCGAAGCCGAGCTTCTTCAGTAAGAACGGAAGCATCGAGCCGGCCAGTGATCCAAATCCGACGATTCCGACGAGCGCCAGCCCAACGGTGAAGGCGACGAGCAGGTGATACTGCCCGTAGTCAAAGAGATGCAACCGCTGCCAGAGCTCGATGCGCGTGAAGCCAATGACGCCGAGAATGGCGCCGAGCGTCAAGCCCGTTGGAAGCTCGCGCAGAGCGATGCGCCACCAGTCCTTCAGCTTGATCTCCCGAAGCGCGATGGCGCGAATGATCAACGAGGTTGCCTGTGAGCCGGAGTTTCCGCCCGAGCTCATGACGAGCGGGATGAACATCGCGAGCACGACGGCTTTCGAGATCTCTCCTTCGAAATGTTGCATCGCGGTCGCGGTCAACATCTCGGACAGGAACAACGCGCAGAGCCACCCTGCCCGCTTCTTGATCATCGAGCCAAAGCTGATTTGCGAGTACGGCTCGTCGAGCGCCTCCATACCGCCGAACTTCTGAACGTCCTCCGTCTGCTCGCGAACGAGTGCGTCGATGACGTCGTCCACCGTGACGATGCCGAGCATGTGTCCGCCCTCGTCGACGACGGGGACCGCGAGGAGATTGTACTTCGAGATCATTCGAGCGACGTCCTCGCGATCCGTGCTCGTGGACACCGTAAGCGGCTTACGACGATTCCCGACGTCGACCACCTGTGCGTCTCGCTCCGCCATCATGAGATCGCGCAACGAGACAACGTGCACGAGCATCCCCGTCCCCGGCTCGGTGCAATACACAGTGTAGATCGTTTCCTTCGTCTTCCCGACCTGCTGGAGATAGTCGAGCGTTTCGGCAACAGTCTTCGTCGTCGGAACAGAGACAAATTCCGTCGTCATGATGCCGCCCGCCGATTCCGGCGAGTAGCCGAGGAGAAGCTTGAGCGCGCGGCGAGTCGATTCGTCGACGAGATCGAGATACTTCTTGCGTTCCGACTCCGGGATCTCACGGAAGAGATCTGTTTGTTGATCAGACGACATCGCGTCGATGAGCGCACCGGCGGCGTCCATCGGCATGAGCTGAACGATCGCGCAGCGTTGGCGCGCGAGCTCCGGCTCGTCGAAGACCTGAACGCTGAGATCGAACGGCAGCGCGGCCATGACCTTCGCACCGGCTTCCGGCGCGAGATTCAATAGCGCGTCGGCAACGTCCGCCGCGCGAAACCCGGAGATCGTCTCTTGGAGCTCGGCAGGATCTCCGTGGAGGAGATACAAGAGCTCGGCGCTGAGGCGCGTCGCGGCCTGTTCGCTCGTGGCGTGGGACATGATTCGTTCCTCATAAACGTGCTAAACGATCGAGCGGAGCAACGACAGAAGATCGTTCGTTCGCCCGCGCATCGGCACCCCATGGTGTTTTCTTTTTCGAGTGACCGAATCGCTCGAAGATTCTGCTCGAACCGCTGTAGACATCGACGTCGTGGTGATTGGCGGCGGCCAATCGGCGCTCGCTGTCGGCCACTATCTTCGGCGAACGGCGCTGTCGTTCGTGCTGCTCGACGACGCGAGCTCTCCGGGCGGCGCGTGGACGAGAGCCTGGGAATCGCTCCGCCTCTTCTCGCCGGCGCAGTGGAGCTCTCTGCCGGGATATCTCCTTCCGCGGACGGCAGAAGAATATCCGACACGAGACGAGGTGATCGCATACCTGGCCGAGTACGAGCGACGATATGCGTTGCCGATCGAGCGACTGGTGCGCATCGATCGCGTTTCGTGGGACATGAACCGCGAGCGTTTTCTCATCGAAGCCAGTGATGGTCGCGCGTGGAGTGCGCGAGCGGTTGTCAGCGCGACCGGAACGTGGGCGAACCCGTTTTGGCCTCGTGTCCCCGGGCCGGATGAATTCGGCGGCCTACAACTTCACTCGGCGACGTATCGCTCGCCGGAGTGGTTCGTTGGCCGACGCGTTGTCGTTGTCGGTGGAGGGAATTCCGGCGCGCAGATTGTCTCCGAGCTGTCACTCGTCGCCAACGTCACTTGGGCAACGTTGACACCACCGACCTTTCTGCCTGACGATATCGACGGACGCTACCTGTTCGAGCAGGCCACCCGACGATACAAGGCGATTCAAGAGGGACGCGCGCCCGACCCGCCGAAGAGTCTCGGTGACATCGTCGTGGTGCCACGAGTGCGCGAGGCGAGAGCGCGCGGCGCGCTTGTCAGTCGGCCAATGTTCACTCAGCTGACGACGAACGGCGTCGTATGGCCGGACGGCAGCGAATCGACGGTCGACGCGCTGATTTGGGCGACGGGATTTCGCCCGGCACTCGAGCATTTGACGCCGCTTAGGATCGTAGGCGCCAACGGTCGAATCGAGACGACGGGAACTCGAGCGGTGGCCCTGCCGAACTTATGGCTGGTCGGATATGGCGAGTGGACCGGCTATGCCTCAGCGACGTTGATCGGCGTTGGCCGATCGGCGCGCGCGACGGTCGACGACATTGTCTCGCGCCTCGCCGCAAACTGAATCATCCCGAGGAGCACAAGCACTGAGTCATCCCGAGGAGCGCAAGCACTGAGTCATCCCGAGGAGCGCAAGCACTGAGTCATCCCGAGGAGCGCAAGCACTGAGTCATCCCGAGGAGCGCAAGCACTGAGTCATCCCGAGGAGCGCAAGCACTGAG
>Ga0070683_100001143_pt1 | contig 20064 bp, 23 predicted proteins | sample KBSC713LmetaG_FD_64662 | JGI IMG/M metagenome (GOLD analysis project Ga0070683, IMG submission 64662) | Corn rhizosphere microbial communities from Kellogg Biological Station, Michigan, USA - KBS C7.1-3L metaG | ecosystem: Host-associated > Plants > Roots > Rhizosphere ... | reverse complement strand
CTGAGCGGCTACCCGCAGCGATTCGAGTATGCGAATGCAGCAGCGATGGCGACGGCCGTCGTGAGCTTGATCAAGGGTTGCGCGTTCCAGTCCATGATCGAACCACATCTCGACGTCGACGCGCTGCTCGCCGCGGCTGCGGGGTTTCTTGGAGTTCCGCTCTCGGCGATTCACGCGCTGCGCGACGGCACCTCGTTGACCGCGGCTCCGATGTCGGGCGCGGGCTAATCGATGTCCGTGCTCGTACCAAAGCTCGTCACGACGCTTGCGACGTACGATCGAGAACAATTCGGTCGCGACGTTATCGCGGGTATCATCGTCGGGATCGTCGCCATCCCGCTGGCGATCGCCTTCGCCATCGCAAGTGGCGTGACGCCCGACAAAGGATTGTGGACGGCGATCGTCGCCGGATTTCTCATCTCGGCGCTCGGCGGATCGCGCGTACAGATTGGCGGACCCACGGGCGCGTTCGTCGTCATCGTGTACGGGATCGTCGAGAAGTATGGCGTCGACGGGCTCGCGGTCGCGACGTTCATGGCCGGCGTGCTTCTCGTCGCGATGGGCGTCGCACGCCTTGGCGTCGTGATCAAGTTCATTCCGCACCCTCTCATCACCGGATTCACGAGCGGTATCGCGACGATCATCGCCGTGGGCCAGCTCAAAGATCTCGCGGGACTTCGAATGGGTGCGCTGCCCGCGGCATTCATTCCGAAAGTCGGCGCGCTGTTGCGGCACGCGACCGACGCGACTCCGTCGGCCGTCGGGCTTGCCGCGCTCACGTTGGCGATCATTGTCACGTGGCCGCGGATCAACAAGCGAATCCCTGGGCCGTTCGTCGCATTGATCGTTGCAACGGTCGTCGCGCAGGTCATGCATCTGCCGGTCGAGACGATCGGTTCGCGATTCGGCGCGCTCAGCGCGTCCTTCCCGCGTCCGCATCTGCCGCACCTTTCGGTGGAACAAGTCACGGGACTCGTCGGCCCAGCGTTCACGATCGCTGCATTGGCGGCGATCGAGTCATTGCTCTCGGCCGTTGTCTCCGACGGAATGATCGGTGGACATCACCGCTCGAACATGGAGCTCGTCGCGCAGGGGATCGCGAATCTCGCGTCGCCGATGTTCGGCGGAATTCCGGCGACGGGCGCGATCGCGCGAACCGCGACAAACGTGCGGAATGGCGGCCGAACGCCGGTCGCCGGGATGATGCACGCGGTCACCCTCCTCGCCATCACGCTGTTCTTCGGACAGTACGCCGCGAAGATCCCGCTGGCGACATTGGCGGCGATCCTCGTCGTCGTCGCGTATCACATGAGCGAATGGCGGACGTTCCGGGCCGAGCTCAGGTCGCCGAAGAGTGACGTCGCTGTGCTGTTGATGACGTTCGGGCTCACGGTACTCGTCGACCTCACCGTCGCGATCGCCGTCGGGATGATTCTCGCCGCGTTTCTCTTTATTCGCCGCATGGCCACTGTGACGAGCGTCAGTCTGTTCGTCGGCGGAATGGAGGACGACCTCCCGGATTCGACGGAGGCGTGGCGCATCAGAGTTCCGCGTGGCGCGACCGTCTTCGAGATCAGGGGACCGTTGTTCTTCGGCGCTGTCGAAACATTTCGTGAGACGCTCGACCAGCTTCATGAACGCCCGCGCGTGCTGATGATCAGAATGCGTGACGTGCAGGCAGTCGACGCGACCGGCATCCATGCGCTGAAGGACGTTATCCACCGAACTGCGCGTGGCGGAACGCGTGTGCTGCTCGTCGACGTGCAGCCGCAACCGCGAGCGGCGCTTTCCGACGCCGGCGTCTTCGCATTGATTGGTGACGCCGATGTTGTGCCCGATATCGACCACGCGCTCGCTCGCGCCGGCGACTTGCTCCAATCTGCTTAGAAAAATCTCATGAACGAAACTCCTCCAACTCACCAGCACGGAGCGCCGGCGTTGCGTCAGCGCACGACGGACACGCCTCTGGCCGTGCCCAGCGCCCGCCGCGCGCTCGCTGCCCTATCGAGCCTCGTTCGACTGCGATGTCCAAACTGTCATCGCGGATGGGTCTTGGCGAGCTTCACGCGCGTGCGCGAGCGGTGCGACCAGTGCCACTTCCGATATGAGCGGAGCGACGAGAACTATTTCCAGGGTGCGCTGTTCTTTCATTTCATGATGGGCGGATTCTCGTTCGCCGCGAGCTTGCTGCTGTTTCTGATGATCTCGTGGCCGACGGTTCCGTGGACGGCGCTGACCTATGGAACGCCCGTCGTCCTGCTGATTTGGATGGTGGTGTTGTATCCGGTCTCCAAGGTCGTGTGGCTCACGGTGGATGTCATGCTCCGTCCGGTGACCACCGAAGAGCTGGAGTGACCGGGTAACCCCACTCGTATGGTCGCCTCAACCGGTTGACGCTAAGCTTCTCTCGTTCGTATTCGCTCAGCGCTCGCTCCGGGGGTCGCGCCAGTGGTTGATTCAAACGGAACGTCCGATCTTGGGTTCGGACACGTCGTCGCTCAAACGGTTCGCGGAAGGTTTTTGAACCGCGACGGCAAACCGAACAGCAAGAAGTACGGACTCGGTGCTCAGCGCGCCGCGCGATTCTATCTCGCGTCGCTCGAAGCGACGTGGCCGGCATTCGTCGGCTGGATGATGGGCGCGCTGCTGTTGACGAACGGTTTCTTCGCGCTCGCGTATCTCGCGCTCGGCGACAACGCGATCAAGGGAACCGACGCCCTCGGTCTCGACGATCCGTTTCTGCGCGCGTTCACGTTCAGCGTCGGCAGGTTCACGACGACTGGCACCGGCGCGATGGTCGCCTTCGGGTCGACTGCCAACTGGCTCGCGAATCTCGAATCGTTCGTCGGGCCAATTCTGTTTGTCGTTGCCTTCGGTCTCCTCATCGCGCGGCTCACGCGACCCCGCATGCGCATCGCGTTCAGTGATTCGGCGATCATCGCGCCCTATGAAGGTGGACGCGGTCTCATGTTCCGCATCGTGAACGTTCAGCCAGGCGAGCTGAGCGACGTCCAGGCACGGGTGAATCTCGCATGGTTCGAAGACATCGATGGACGGCGCGAGAGAAACTTCCACGAGCTAACGCTCGAGCGAAGCTCTGTCGAGTTCTTCACGCTGCATTGGACGATCGTGCATCCGATCACACCCGATAGCCCACTGGCAGGAATTACTCCTGAAGTACTCGCGGCGTCTCAGGCGGAGTTTCTCATCGTCGTGAGCGGACTCGAAGAAACCTTCTCGACGCGCGTTTCGACGAGAAGCTCGTATCTCTGGGACGAAGTTCGGTGGGACGTGAAGTTCGCGAGCATCTTCGCGAACGGTCCCGAAGGCGTCATCGCGATCGATGTCGAGCGCTTGAGCCGCACCGAGCCGCTCGCGGAGGGCGCGACGCGTACTCCCGCCGCGCTCGAGCGGCCGCGTCTGGCGACGCCGTCGAGCTAGCGGTCGTCGCCGGCGCCGGCGCGGATCGCTTCGAGATCGAGCTCCTGCTCCAACGCGCGGAGGACGTCATCAGAGATGGCGTCCTCGTTTCTCAGTCGGATCAGCATGCGCCGCTCGGCGCTGATCATCGTCAGACGCAAACGCCGGCGTCCCTCGAAGCTCCCGCCGTGTTCCTCGGCCATGGCGGCGCGCTCGCGAACTTCGGCGCGAAGCGCGTCGACGTCACGTCGATCGACCCAGTCTTCGTGCGACACATCCTCGAGCGCCTCGGCGCCGCGCCGAGTGGCTTCGCGGCGCGCGAGTCGCTCTTCGGCGAGATGCCCGTCTTCAGGTTCGAAGCGCAGTGCGCGAACGATCGTCGTCAGCGAGAGTCCCTGCGCGAACAAGGTGAGGACGATGACACACATCGCGATGAGAATGATCTCGGTGCGATAGGGAAATGCAGCGCCGCTGGCGGTGGTTCTCGGAAGAGCGAGCGCGGTCGCGAGCGTGACGACGCCTCGCATGCTCGTCCAAGACACGAGAAACAAAGCGCGCCACCGAACCTTCGGCTCTCGCGCGCGGATCTCGGGACTCGCTCGACGGCACACCGTGAAAAACGGAACCCAGAGAATGCGAACCGCGATCGCCACCAGCGTGATCAGTCCTCCATTGCGCAACACGACGCCGCGCGATGCGCCTGGCAACAGACCGAACAACATGCCGATCTGCGCGCCGAGCAGCAGGAAGATCAGCGCGTTGAGCAGGAATGTGGCGAGATCCCAGATCGTGCGCGTTTGAATTCGCGACGTCGGGCTCACCGCGGTCGAGAGCCGCTGATTCAGGTAGACGCCGCCCGCGACGCATGCCAGCACCGGTGAGACGTGCAATTGCTCGGCCGCCAACCAAGCGACGTATGGACCGGCGAGCGTGAGTAAAGCCTCGGCAAGCGAGTCTTTCGTCGAATGCGCGGCGCGAATGATGAGCCACGCGACGACGAGTCCAATGAAGCTGCCGACACCAGCGTCAATAAAGAAGCGAACGAGCGACTCGCCCCAGCTGAACGCGCCGGTGACGGCCGCGGCCACTGCCGCTCGATAGAGCGTCAGGGCCGACGCGTCGTTCACGAGGCTTTCGCCTTCGAGAATTGTGACGACGCGACGCGGGACGGGAAGTCGCGAAACGATTGCCGTCGCGGCTACCGCGTCCGGTGGCGAGACGATGGCGCCGAGCGCGATCGCCGCGGCCCAGGGAAGGCCGGGAAAAAGCCGATGCGCGACGATCGCGATGACGATTGTCGTCGCGACGACCAGGCCGACCGCCAGCGTCGTGATCGGCCCAATGTTTCGCCGAAAGTCGCGGACCGACGTGAACATCGCAGCCGACCAGATCACGGGCGGCAGGAAGACGAAGAACACCAGCTCCGGATCGAGCTCCGGGACGGCGATCCCCGGGATCAGGGCGACGACGAATCCCGCAACCAATTGGAGGATCGGGGTCGGAACGGGCAGCCGCCGCGCGAATGCGCTGAGGGCCACGACGAGGATGACGACCGCGATGGCGAAAACGATGGATTCGGAATGCGACATTCACCAACACGTAATGCCCTGGTGCGATCTCCGCAACGCGGGCGTAAGTTCGTCGCATGACCGCGGCGCCCGATGTCGACCGTTCAACGCTCGCGACGGCATGTATGCCGCTCACGCGCGAACATCCCGGACTGTCGGGCATCGTTCCGCTTCGCGAGGGATACGATGCCTTCGCGGCGCGCGTCCTGCTCGCCGAGGCGGCCGAGCAGACGCTCGATGTCCAGTACTACATCTGGCACAATGATCTGTCGGGGAAGCTGCTCTTCGACGCATTGAAGCGCGCCGCGGATCGTGGGGTCCGCGTGCGGCTCCTGCTCGACGACAACAATACCGGTGGGCTCGACGACACGCTGTCCGCACTCGACGCGCATGAACGGATCGAGGTGCGTCTCTTCAATCCATTCCATCGCCGCCGAGCGCGATGGCTCGACTATCTCACGGATTTTTCGCGGCTAAATCGCCGCATGCACAACAAATCGTTCACCGCGGACAACCAGGTGACGATCGTCGGCGGCCGAAATATCGGTGACGAATACTTCGGTGCTGGGCACGACGTCATGTTCGTCGACCTCGACGTCGTCGCGATTGGCCCGGTCGTCGCCGAGGTCTCGCGAGATTTCGACCGGTATTGGCAGAGCGAGTCCGCATGGCCGGTCGCGCGCGTTCTTCCGCCGGCGACAGGGGAGTGCGTGCAGACGGTCGCCGATCAGCTGGACCATGCGGCTCAAAGCGCGGAGGCCGTCGCGTTCCTCGAGGCGGTCGAGCGCCAACCGCTGGTGCGAGATCTGATGGAGCAAAGCCTCGCGTTCGAGTGGGCGCCGACCAAAATGGTGAGCGACGATCCGGCGAAGGGGTTGGGGCGCGCGCGCGATAGTGAGCTCTTGTGGTCTCGCCTCAAAGAGATCGTCGGCAACCCGACGACGGAGCTGCATCTCATCTCGCCGTACTTCGTGCCGGGGAGAGCGGGGAGCCGGCAGATCGCGTCGATGGCGAAGCGCGGAGTGAAGGTCACCATCCTGACGAACTCGCTCGAGGCGACGGACGTCACGGCGGTGCACGCCGGGTATTCGAAATATAGAAAGAGAATACTTCGATCCGGCGCGATCCTCTTCGAGCTGAAGCGAACCTCGCCCCAACCGCGGGAACGGCGCCGCGCATTTCGAGGACGGTCCGGCTCGAGCCGTTCGAGTCTTCACGCGAAGACGTTCGCGATCGATCGCGCGAAAATGTTCGTTGGGTCGTTCAACTTCGACCCGCGGTCTGCACGCCTGAATACGGAACTCGGGTTCGTCATCGACAGCCCAACACTCGCGAACGGACTCGCGACGGCGTTCGTCGAACGTATTCCGGAACGCTCCTACAAGGTGCGCCTGCGTTCCAACGTCGGGTTGAAATGGACTGAGTTGCTTGATGGACGCGAGGTCGCGCACGAGCGCGAGCCGGGCGCGGGTGCCGGCTTACGTCTGGCGGTGGCCGTATTTGGTCTATTGCCAATCGAGTGGCTGCTCTAGCCCGTGCTCCATGGCGATGACGGAACGCTACAAACTCTCGGCTAGGTCGGAGGTTCGACGTCGACGGTGTGGCTGATTCCGTATGCGCGAATTTTTCGCCACAGTGTCGTGCGGCCCATCCCGAGGAGCTCGGCCGCTCGCGACAAGACCCCGCCGGTGTGAGCGAGGGCGGCTTCGATCGACGCGCGCTCATCGTCGGCCGGAGCTGATGCTTTGTACCGTGCAGTCGCGCTGTCCTGCGCCTCGCGGACTTCGTCCGGCAGATGCTGCGCTTCGATTCGCCCGCTGTCGCCCGCCGAGATCGCCGCGCTCTCGAGCGCTGCCATCAGTTGACGCACGTTTCCCGGCCACGAGTGCTGCCGCAGCAGCCGCATCGCCAGCGGGGAGCAGCTCAAGGCGGAAGCGCCGGGAATGCGGCCGCGAAGCTGAGACAGTCCGTGTTCGACCAGCAGCGGGATATCTGTGGCGCGCTCCCGGAGAGGTGGAACGTTCAGCGGGTAAACGGCCAATCGATAATAGAGATCTTCTCGAAATTTTCCTTCGCTGACGAGCCCTTTCAGCTCGAGATTCGTTGCCGCGACGACGCGAACGTCGACATGAATCGGCGTCGTCGCACCGACGCGAGTGATCTCTTTTTCCTGCAGGGCGCGAAGCAAACGCGATTGCAAACCAGGCGACGTCGTTCCGATCTCGTCCAGAAACAGCGTCCCGCCGTCGGCGGCTTCGAACACGCCGGCGCGGTCGCGTGCCGCGCTCGTGAAGGCGCCGCGCACGTGCCCGAACAACTCACTCTCGAGCAGCCCTTCGGCGAGTGCGGAGCAGTTCACGGCGAGGAACGGCTTCTTCGCCCGCGCCGACAGTGCGTGTACGCCGCGTGCGACGAGCTCCTTGCCAGTCCCCGTTTCGCCGGTGATCAGCACTGTCGTCTCTGTTGCCGCGACGCGTCGCATTCTCTCGAGCAGCGACTGCATCGGCGCCGAGCGACCGACGATACCGACGACGTTCGGCGCGGCGTCGGTCTTCTGCGGCCGTCGTTCGAGCAGATCGCTCACACGAGCGCTCAGGACGTCGGGTTCGACGGGCTTGAGCAAGAAATCATCGGCGCCGGTCTGCAGCGCACGAACCGCGCTATCGACTGTTCCGAATCCAGAGATCATGAGAATCGGGACGCCGTAGCCCCAGAGCCGCAGCGCCTCGACGAGTGCAATCCCATCGATGCCGGGCATGCGCAGGTCGACGAGCATGAGATCGTATCGCTGCTGCTTGAGACGCTCGACTGCTTGTTGTCCATCGGCGGCAGTGTCGATCGCGTGACCGTCAGCTTCGAGCAGCGCGCCCGTCGTCATGCGAAAGGTTGCGTCGTCGTCGACGACGAGGATCTTCGCTTGCGTCATGCGACAGCCGGTGCTTCGACGGCCTGCGGCAGCGCGACCGGAAGCTCGATGACGAAGATCGCACCAGTCGAGGATTCATCTTCGAGTGTCAACCGACCACCCGCGCTTCGAACGAGACCTTCCGCGACGAACAGCCCGAGCCCGACGCCGTCAACCGCGCCTTTCGTCGTGAAGAAAGGATCAAATACGCGAGTCCGCAGATCGGCTGGCACGCCAGGACCGTTGTCGCTCACACGAATCGTGACGCCGTCTTCCGCGTCTCGGATGTCGATCGCGATGCGAGGGGCTCCTCGGCCTGATTGCGTCACTGCCTCGCGGGCGTTCTGAACGAGGTTGAGCAATACCTGTTTGAGTGCGTCAGGTGAAATGGCCGCTTTCTGCTCCGAGCTCGCCTGCACGGCGATGTCGATCTCGCCGTCATGCGCGCCGGCGGTGGCGAGGCGCGCGACTTCTCGTGCAACCGTCGCCGGCTCGCTCCGCTGCGCCTTCGGATCTCGCGGGCGATTGAGATCGAGCATTTGCTCGGCCAGTTCATGCATCCGAAGCAGCTCGTCGATCGCCAGCTCGGCATAGTCGTTCACTTGCGGATCATCCGCCGACCGTCGCCGTATGAGCTCGAGCAGGTTTCGAAGATTCGCAATCGGATTGCGAATCTCATGGGCGAGATTGGCGACGAGTCGTCCTGTGGCGGCAAGACGATCGCGCTGCATCAGATCCGCTTGGAGCGTCACCAGCCGCGCGTTGCGGTCGGCGAGCGCGTCGTTCGCGGCGCGAAGCTCAGCCATCTGCTTGCCGAGCGTCGCGCGCATGTCGCCGAACCGTTCGGCGATTCGCGAAACCTCATCGATGCGCGAGTGCGGAAGCGGCGCGTCGAACGAACCTTGCGCCATCGCCATCGCGGCCTTCGAGAGCTCGCGAGTGGGACGACTGATCCGGGCCGCCATCCATGCGCCGAGCAGCAGGGCGACCGCGAACGCGAGCAGCGCGCTCGCGAACGCAACGCGATGCAGCTGCGGAACTACGGCGAGCTCCGCATCGCGCGAACGAGAGAAAACGATGCGCGATGATTTGCTCAACGGAGCGGCAACCGCGATGAGCTTGCGTCCGCCAATTGATACTTCGTGTGCGAGCGCGGAATCGCGGATTGTCGCAAAGTCGCGGCGAAGTGCGCTCGCCTTCGCCGTATCGAGCGTCGTGACCGCGACTGAATCGTTCGACCCGACTAACACCGTGATATCGGCGCCGGTCAGGCGCGCCAACGCGTCAGCCGCGCGATCGTCCATCGATTCCACGGCGCCGACAGCGCCGGCCCATTGACCTTTCACTTCGACTGGAGCCAGCGCGACGCTGATGATCGTTCCGCTGTCACGCTCGACCGACAGCGCGACGGGCGTTTTGCCGCGGCGCGTTTCGTCGATCCAATTCCTTTGCGCGGCCGGGCCAAGCAGCGTTTGCCCTGCCGAATCGACGATCAACGGCTCGCTTCCGCCGAGAACCGCTTTGTTTTGTTCGGCGATCTGACGAAGGGCGGCGCGATCGCCGCGAGCGATCGCCTCGGCCAGTCCGGGCGCTCGCGCGAAATCGTTCGCGTGCATACGCAGCATATCGGCCCGCGACGCGTTTCGATCAGCGAGAACGCGCGGCGCCATCTCGAGATCACTCCGCGCCTTGGCGACGAGCGCCGATACGAGAGTGCGATCGAGCGCGATTCCCGCCGGAACGATACCGACGAGCAGTGCGATCCCGATCGTTCCGAGGAGCGCGCGCTGAAAGGTGAGCCGAACGGCCATGAGGTTCGCGAGAGAAAACTTGGAGCGGCAGCCGAGGATCGGGCGGTCGCCGGTCACGGGACGATAACGAACGACATCGCCGAGCGCCACGAAATCATTCGCGTCTCGGCGGAGTGTTTCATAGACGTGTTTCATCGCCAAAAATTCCGGTTCACGAAACAGTGGCCAGCAGATCACGCTGCCAGGCGCCACATCGGAACTGCTTGTCTGTGTGAGCGTTGCGCGCGGTGCCAACCACAGCACCTGGCGGCGCCCCGATTGCGATCTCCAGTTCGCGTTGTCGGCAGTCGTTCTCACTCTGTACTTCGAGGTGAATCATGTTGCGCACAATGCTTCCGATTCTCGCCCTGACCCTCGCCGGGACTCCGGCGCAGGTCTCGCGACCGACGGAGCAGACGGTGGTCTTTTCCGGCGGCTGTTTCTGGGGCGTTCAAGCAGTCTTCCAACACGTGAAGGGCGTGACCAACGCCGTCTCCGGCTACGCGGGCGGCGACGCGTCGACCGCACGCTACGATCGCGTCAGCGACGGAAACACGGGACACGCGGAATCAGTTCGCGTGACCTTCGATCCGTCGCAGGTGAGCTATGAGGACTTGCTAAAGGTCTTCTTCACGGTCGCGCACGACCCGACGCAACTCAATTATCAGGGGCCCGACCACGGCACGCAGTACCGCTCGGCAGTCTGGTACTCCGATGACGCGCAGAAGACGGCGACGGCCGCGTATATCGCTCAGCTGTCGAAGGCGAATGTCTGGAAGCACCCCGTCGTCACGCAGGTGGCGCGCCTCGGGACGTTCTATCCTGCCGAGGCGTACCACCAGGACTACGCGACGCTGCATCCGACCCAGCCGTACATCGCGATCAACGACGCGCCGAAGGTTGCACATCTGAAGTCGGAATTCCCCGCGCTCTATCGCGACAAGCCGCTGCTCGTGAGCGACGCGGCGAAGATGTCGAGCAACACGCGAATGTACTCGCGGCCGAGCGATGCAGACATCAAGAAGAAGCTCACCCCCCTGCAGTTCGAGGTCACGCAGCATGAGGCCACCGAGCGTCCGTTCCAGAACGAATACTGGAATAATCACGAGGCGGGGATCTACGTCGACATCGTGAGCGGAGAGCCGCTCTTCTCATCGACGGACAAGTACGACTCGGGCACGGGCTGGCCGAGCTTCACGAAGCCGCTCGAGTCGGCGAACATCGCGACAAAGACCGACAAGCAGTTCGGCATGACGCGCACCGAGGTCCGCTCGGTGCACGGGCAGGGGCACCTCGGCCACGTCTTCGACGACGGGCCGCGGCCGACCGGGCTCCGGTACTGCATGAATTCGGCGTCGCTGCGGTTCATCCCGGTTGCGAGGCTCGAGGCCGAAGGCTACGGCCAATACCTGCGTCTCTTCGCGAGTCACTGAAGTCCCAATACCACTTTCCACATCGGAGAACATTGAATGCGTAACTTCATCTTGCTCGGCGCGGCCGCACTGTCCGTTACTGCGTGCAGTGACACGATGTCGCCGACAAACCCCACCTCGCGGATCAGGGCATCAGGGCAGCTGTCCGCGGATCGTCAGGATGGCGGAGGGCAGGGGGCGGTATTCACCGAAACCAACGGCGCCGCCGGAAACGCTGTCGTTGCTTTTGCTCGAGCGGAAGATGGCTCGCTCAGCTATGCGGGAACGTTTGCGACGGGTGGGAAGGGCATTGGCGGGGTGACTGATCCGCTCGCCTCGCAGTATTCCCTCATGCTCAGCGACGACGCGAAGCTGTTGTTCGTCGCGAATGCCGGCAGCAACAGCGTGTCCGCGTTCCGTGTAGACGGTGCGAGCTTGTCACTCGTTGGGACGACGAGCTCGGGCGGCTATTTGCCGACGAGTCTCGCGATCACGCATCACACGCTGTACGTCTTGAACGCGGGCTCGAACAGCGTGTCGGGGTTCGATATCCGCGAAGACGGATCGCTGACGCCAAACGCAGATGCGTCGTCGCCGCTCGGCGCCGGGGCTGCCGGTGGATCAGCAGTCCGCGCGAGCCGCGACGGAAAGTGGCTGGTCGTTACCGAGAAGGGCAGCAGGACGATCGACGTCTTCTCGGTAAGCGGGAACGGGGCGATCGGCTCGGCTGTTCGCAGCGCGTCAAACGGTCTTTCGCCGTTCGGCTTCGACTTTGTGAATGGTGGCCAGGTCGCCGTTTCCGAAGCGGGAAGCGGGGCAGCGTCGCTATATGACATTTCGAAAGACGGCACGTTGAACGTCGAGAGCGCGTCTGTTTCAACGAACGGCCAGGCGGCGCCGTGCTGGCTCATCGCCACGACGAGCGGCCGCTTCGCGTACACCGCGAATGCCGGCAGCGGTACGATCTCCGGCTACAGCGTTGGCTCGAATGGCCAGTTCTCGCTGATCAACGCGAGTGGCGTCACAGGCAGCACGGGCGCGGGTACGACTCCGCTCGATCTCGACCTGAGCCGCGGGGACAAGTATCTCTACGTCTTGGAGAGCGGTGCGGGCCGCATCGGCGCGTTCGCCCTCGGCGCCAACGGCGCTCTCTCGCCGCTGGCCGGAGTTGGTGGACTTGCGGCGAACAGTGGTCTTCAAGGCATCGCAGTGTACTAGACCTCACGTACGATCGCTCCGCGCCCATTGGGCGCGTGAGCGACGTTCGGGTCTCGACTGACCAGCAGTCCCCAACGGGCTCAGCCCCCCATCCAGGAGACAGCAATGTCGGAGTCAACGATCGCACGCCGTTCATTCGTGGCGCACTTGGCCAGCGGGGCCGCGGCAGTCGGAGCTGTTTCCGCTTTGGGGTGCGGACCAACCGGTTCGGCGGCAGCGGCGTCACAACCGCAGAAGCTCGATGAGCTCGAGCAGTGGCTCGCAACGTTCAAGGGCGCGAACAAATGCCTGTACGATTGCGTGCAGGCGCCCGGTGCATCAGACGGAATTCTCTTCGCGCGAAACCTGTTGACGCTGAGTCATGACAAGCTCGGAACTACCGACGCCGACATGAGCATCATCGTTTCGTTCCGCCACTTTGCAACGCCGTTCGGCTACAACGACGCGATGTGGACGAAGTATCCGGCATTCGCGGAGCTGCTCAAGTTCGACGATCCGACGACAAAGAAGCCGGCGCGGCGGAACGTGCCGCTTCACGATGAAGTCGAAGGGTTCTCCGATGCGTCCCTGCCAGGGCTCAAGTCGCACGGCGTGCAATTCACCGTGTGCGGCGCGGCGACGACGTTCATCGCCGGAGTGCTCGCGGGAAAGACGGGCGATGCGAAGGCAATCGAGGCGGAGTTGATCGCGAATCTGGTCCCGGGCGCGCGCGTCGTTCCGGCGGGAGTCGTCGTCGTGCAGCGCGCGCAGAAGTCAGGATTCGCATATACGTTCGCGGGCTAGTCGAAGCAAAGAACTTTCCAGAGTTGTGATGGGTTTGCGTGGTATGAAACCCGTGTCTCTTCTCGTCGCCGTCGCCATCGTAGCCATACAAGGGTGCGCCGGCGCACGCGTTGATGCGGTCACCGCGATCCCGACAGGTGAGCTCGACGTAACAGGGTCTTGGACCGTAAGCAGCAATGGACCAGTGGTGCCGGGGAACTCGTTCCTACTGACGATGAACGATTCCTCCGGCACCGTGTCCGGCGGCGGCTCGTTCGCGGGCGAGGCTGGACCCTTCGGCACACTGCAGGTTCGCGGAAGTCGCGCACAGGATTCGCTGCGGCTCCAAATCGTCTATGTGTTCGATTCGAGGGTTTTCCCGTCGCTCAATCCCGACACGGCGAACTTCGTCGGAAAGCTGACGAGCAAGAACGAAATCGACGGAGCGTTCACGCGTGATGGCACGACGAGCCCGATTGAATTCGTCCGTGTGCGCAATTGACCTGAAGGAACGGCTTTAGTCTCTCCCGAGTCGGTCGAGGAACTTTCCCGATGCGGTCTGACTTGGCTGCGATCCGTCGCGGCACGTTCGAATTGCCATCGGGCGGCGGCGGCGGTCTCTCGTGTCAGAAAACGACCTATCTCATTCCGGAGCTGAAAAGATGCGTTTGATGAAGACTCTTCTCACGTGGGCAGCGATTGTCGCGGTTGCAGCACTTCCCGCGGCGGCGCAATCGACAAGCACGAAGCCGAGTGCAATGCAAGGCGACAAATCAACAATGGCGCCGGACTCTGGCGCGAAGCACTCGATGGCGAAGAAGGATGGCGTGAAGGACAGCGCCAGTATGTCGAAGTCCGCGATGAAGTCGGACAAGGGGATGAAAGCGGATCATGCATCGAAGTCGGACAAATCGATGATGGACGACAAGTCGAAAGGCAGGATGAAGGCAAAAGCAGGGAAGGACACGAGCATGGCGAAGCGCGACGGAATGGCGAAGGACTCGGCGATGGGCATGATGAAGAAGCCCACCGCCTGAGTCTTTCAGCGCGCCTCGAGCGCCTCGCCCGCTGTCCAGAGCGCGGCGCCGAGGAGCGTGAAGTCTTTTAGAAGGAAGCCGGCGCTGTCGCCGACGTTGGGTGTCGTTGCGAGAAAGCTCAATGTGACGAGGAACATCCCGCCAGCCGCAATGCTGCCGAGCGCTGAGGCACGCGGAAACCAGCGTCGCACAACGATGAGCGTCGCGATCGCGAGCTCGATGGCGCCGATGAGCTCCGAGCCACGCTGGACACCCAGGGCGGGATAAAGCCAGAAAAAGAACGGGCTGTGACTCACCAACGGCTCGATGCCCTTTGCCTCGGCCGCGGTCCATTTGAGCGCGCCGAAGAAGAACAGGAAGAAAACGAGCGAGTAGCGGAGCACGAACGCCCCGACCGACCGGAGGCCCGGTGCGAGTGACGATGCAGCGGGATTCGGCGCCGTGGCATGTATCGATGCCATGACAAACTCCATGAGTAAATATGAAAGAGAAAACCGGCATGGACGCCGGGATCGACGCGGCAATGCGCGAAGGTCGCGCGAAGTTCCAAGGGCCTCGCTCGAATGACCCGGGAACTTTCGTCGCCGGATGCGACTTGTCCGCCCGGTGGCGTTAGAGACTCAATCCGGAGCAGGCGTATGCAACGAGCTGGCATTCAGACGGTGATGCAGTCGTACTCAGAGATCGGAGCGCGCTTCGCGCTCCTCCCGTTACGACTTATCGGAGGCGCCGGCTTTCTTCTTCACGGATGGGCGAAGTTTCATCGTGGACCGGAAAAGTTTGCGGTTCTCCTCCATCAAGTCGGCGTTCCGTTTCCGTCGGTGATGGCGTGGGCCGGCACGATGACGGAGCTCGCGGGCGGAGTCGCACTCATCCTCGGAATCTTCGTCGCTTTTGCGTGCATCCCGCTCATTGGAACGATGCTCGTCGCGATGGTCACCATTCACATCCATTTCGGATTCAGCGCCGTGAATACGATCGCGGTGACGCCGGCCGGCCCACAGTTCGGCCCTCCCGGGTACGAGATCAACCTGATTTACATCGGCGCGCTCATCGCATTAGCGTTGTCGAAGCCGACGCCATTGTCCGTCGACTCGATCCTGAGGCATGAATGATGACAACAGCCGTCGAGTATGACGTTCGTCCGTCGCGGCCGTCCGACCTTGCGGAGCTTCCAGCGATCGAGCTTGCTGCCGCCGGAATGCTTGTTGGCTTTGCTCCCGAGCGCGTTCTCCTCGAGACAACGCCCATGAGTGATTTGGAAAAAGCGCATCGATCCGGACTGCTGTGGGTCGCATTGGCCGACGATCGTCCTGTTGGGTTCGCGCATGTGAAGAGACTCGAGCCCGGATCGGTCCATCTCGATGAGCTCGACGTGCATCCAGATCATGCACGGCGCGGTCTCGGACGTCGCTTAGTCAGCGGTGTGTGCTATTGGGCCGCGATGAACGGTGTTCAGGCAGCCACGTTGTCGACGTTTCGCGATCCGCCCTGGAATCGACCGTTCTACGAGTCGCTCGGCTTCGAGAGCGTGCGAGACAGCGACTTGACCGACGCCATGAGTGCAGTCGTTGCGGACGAAGTACGTCGTGGGCTAGATCCCCTGAAGCGTGTCGTCATGCGTCGACAACTCGGACGATGACGGCACGTTTCGCTTCGGTGCCTTAGCGCAGACCTTTGCGCAGGTAGATGCTTCGGTGGCCTATCGGATAGTCGTCGATGTAGCCCGCGACCTCGAAGCCAAATCGCGAATAAAAGTCCGGGGCCTGGAAACTGTGCGTCGACAAGATGATCTGCCGCGCACCGCGAGCTCTCGCTTCGGTCTCAGCCATCGTCAGCAGGCGCGTCCCCACGCCTCGGCCGCGCCAGGCTTCGTCGACCCAGACCGTCTTTACTTCGAGACACCCTCCCCACGTCCATCCGTATAGGCCGCCAACGGCGGCGTCGCGGTTGCGCACGATGATCGATAGATACCGAACATCGCGGATGCCGGTGTGGGACAGGTTGAATTCATCGAGACGACTCTCCAAAAGCTGCACCTCGCGCGGATCCGGAGAATCGCTGAGGACGAATTGCGGCGCCGGTTCAAGACTGCCAGCCGATCCTGTCATAGAAAATCGACATTAGGGTTATTCAAAAACCATAATCGCGGCGATGACATCGTTCCGAGGGCGCCGAATCAAGGTCAAGCGGCCGCTTCGTTCAATGACGTCGCCGCTCGAGTGTTGCGCCGGGAAGGAAAGGACGGTTCCTTCGGCGGGCGTCTGCCCCGATGCGATCGCGCGTCGGAAGCCGTTCCAATGCGCTTCGCGGTACTCGGCCGGAATTATGAGATCCAGCGTCCGACCGAGAGACTCGGACGCTGGGTAGCCAAACATCCGCTCGGCACCAGCGCTCCACAGTCGAATCACGCCTTGCCGATCAGCAACTACCACTGCGTCATCGTCCATGCACTACCTCGCGTCGTCGAGCACCTTCTTAATCGCCGCGTCGACGTTCTGATCGGGACCGACGCCGGTGTAGACAACCTTGTGATTCCGATCGAGCACAACGATGTACGAGGTGTGCGGAGCCATGAACGCCTTCACCGCGGCGTCGTTCGCGTCGAAGACGTACTCGCCCGTGAGATGCTGCTTGTCGATGTACTCCTTTTGCTTCGACGCTGTTTGATTCGCTGAGACGCCGACACCGACGAATGTTGCTTTGCCGGCATACTTCTCGCGCGCCGCTTGCAGCGACGGCTCGAGCTTTTTGCAGAGGGGACACCAAGTCGCCCAGAACTCCAGCACGACTGGTTTATCACCGTACAGCTTCGACAAATCAGTCTGCGTTCCGTCGAGCAAAGTGACTTTGGCGCTCGGCGCGTCGGCGCCGAGTGCGATGCCACCTTCCTGCGCGTTCGCGCGGTGGATGGAGCCGGCCACGACCGCGGCCGCGATCGCGTACCGCACGAACGTTGTTCCAAATAGCGTTTTCATATTAGCAGCTGTCCCATGGAGATGAGGTAGTACTCCGCGACACCGAGCAACACGAGCGCGAACAATCGTTTCACGCCGGTCATCCACCGACCGGGCCGCGGCAGACGAAGCGCGGTATCGGCGAGCACGGCGAGTGCGAGCAGCAGCGCACACATGCCGAGCGAGAACGCCAACAGATAGAGAAATCCGAGGACGCCACTTCGCGTCGTCGTAACCCAGGTGAGGATTCCGGCCATGACCGGCGCACCGCACGGCGCCGCGACCAGTCCGGAGACTGCGCCCATCGCGAACGCGCCCCCTGCACGCCCGCCAGTTCCGATCGACGCCGCACGCTGCTGAACGGAGACGGGGATGGGAACCGCGATGACATCGGCCATCATCGCCGCGGACAGGAGCATGACGTTCGCCATGGCGAAATACAGCCACGGATTCGTGCTGATGACGCCGAACATCGTCCCCGACAGTCCAGCAACGAGCCCGAGAAGGGAATAAGTCGCCGCGAGTCCTGCGACATATACGAGGGCGAGACCAATGCGCTGAATGCGTGAGCTCGCCCGCGTTCCACCGACGATCGACAGCGTGATCGGGATCATCGGATACAGGCACGGCGAGAGACTCGCCAAGAGTCCGCCCCCGAACGCGAGGGCGAGTCCGGCAAGCGGATGATGCGAGAGTTGCGACGGCAGTTGCGCGGCGATCATGGCACGCGGCCAATGCACAACCGTCTATAAAAGTTCCATCGGGATTGCATTGTGTTGCCGATGAATGTGCGCACATCGAGAGAGGCTTCGCTCCGATGCGTCATGGCGCGTTGATAGAGATCACGACGTATGCCGGGATGAAGGCGCGCGTCGCATTCAGCGTTCCGAAGAAGTTCGTCTCCATATTCGCACGCACCGTATCGACGGAGATATCCGCGGAGGCGCCGATGTCGAGGATCGCGGCATTGTTGATGATGAGATTCACATCGCCCGCACGCGCGGCGACGGTTCGGGCATCTGCCTCTTTCGTTACGTCGAGCTTCACGGCGACGACGCGCTTCTCGTCTAGCGCGACCACCTCGTCAAGCGTGAAGGGCGTGCGTGCGGTCGCGTACACGCGCTTCACGCCCTTTCGAGCAGCGCCTCGACATACGCTCGGCCGATCCCACGATTCGCGCCCGTTACGAGCGCGACACTGTTGTTCAATTGCATCGGTGCTCCTCTTGGTCGGTGTTCGGGAAGAAGCCTACGTACGCCCAATGAGCGACGATGCCGTCGGCGCCATCGCCCGGCATGTCGGCTATGCGTCGGAGTTCGCATTCTCACGGGTGTTCTCGCGTGCCCGCGGCGACGCACCAGGGCGGTATCGACGAACCCACCGCGTAGCCCTGTCACCGGCCAGCTCCGTGAATTGAGAGATCTCTCAATCAGCGAATGCGGGGGCGGCTGTCGCGCGCTCGCTGGGTGCCACGGCGCGTAAGAACGGGAAGCAAAGCCCATACAATCCCGCACCGGCGATCCAGATTGCTCCGAGCCAGAATGATTTCGTGGCGGAATACACCGCCGCGGCGATCAGCGGACCGACGATCGCCGAAAAGCTCCCGATGCTTGCGACAACGCCCTGCAGCTCGCCCTGGTGAGCCTCTGACACTTGGCGCGTCGCGAGTGACTGCAGCGCCGGAAGTCCGATGGCGCCGAGTGAAAACAGGGGAGCCAGGGCGAACGCGATCCATCCATGGGTTGCGAGACCAAGACAGACCATGGCGCTGACGTCGCAAACGATGCCCGCGATGACCGTGTTGCGCTCGCCCAACGACTTGGTGATTGGGCCGGTCAGCAATCCCTGAGCACCAGCGTGGCAGACTCCGAGAACGGCGAGCGACAGTCCGACGAGTCGAGCATTCCAGTGAAATCGATCGTAGCCATACAGCACCCAGACTGTACTCGAGAGATTGCCGATGACGCCCATCACGAGATGAAGTCCGAGCAATGCCCGGAGCGTGTGGCTTCGACCGACGCGCGACGCGCGCTTCATCGGATTGAAAATCTCGAGCGCAACGCGGGAGGCGCCGACTCGCGATTCGGGCAGACACAGAAGGGCAAAGACGAAAAGGAGACCATTCAGTGCGGTCGCGATCAGAAACGGATATCGGAGGTGAGTTGCGCCGACGAATCCACCGAGAATCGGTCCGACGAAAAACCCAGCGCCGAACGCCGATTGGAGATAGCCGATTCGAGCCGGTCGTTCGCTCTCTCGTGTTATGTCGGTGGTGTACGCCATCGCGACCGCGAGATTTGCGCTCGTTAGTCCAGCGATGGCTCGTCCGATCAGCAGCACTGCGACGTTGGGTGAGAACGCCATCGCGAGATAGTCGACAGTCGTTCCCGCGATCGAAATCAGCAGGATCGGCCGACGTCCAAGGCGATCGCTCAGCGCACCGAGTACTGGCGAGAAGACGAACTGCATCGCCGAGTAGAGCGCGATGATCGCTCCATAGACCAGGGAAATGTCCGCTTCTCCCGTGAGCTTATGGAGCAACGACGGAACGATCGGATAAATCAGCCCAATTCCGACGGCATCGAGGGCGACAATCAGGCACAGGACCGCAATGCGTCTGTTCATCGTGTCATCAAAAGCGAATTCCTCTCGCCCGGTCCGCTGAGGACCGAGCGAGAGGAATGTGCGTCTCAACGGTCAGTAGGTCGCGATTCCCTGGAAACCACTGCTCGGGGCAAGTCCGCCAATGCCGGCGAGCGATGACAGCGAGCCATCGGCGCCCACCGCGAACGCGCCGATACGGCCGGCCGCGCTCTCGAGAACATAGAGGTACTTGTCGCCTCGGCTCAGGTCGAGATCGAGCGGAGTCGTGCCGGCGCCGGTGCTGCCGCTAACGCCGCTCGCGTTGATCAACGACAGCGTGCCATTCGAAGCGACGCTGTAGCCCGAGATCGTGCCGCTGCCGGCGTTCGCCGTGAATGCGAAGCGTCCGTTC
>Ga0070683_100001142_pt1 | contig 20073 bp, 10 predicted proteins | sample KBSC713LmetaG_FD_64662 | JGI IMG/M metagenome (GOLD analysis project Ga0070683, IMG submission 64662) | Corn rhizosphere microbial communities from Kellogg Biological Station, Michigan, USA - KBS C7.1-3L metaG | ecosystem: Host-associated > Plants > Roots > Rhizosphere ... | reverse complement strand
CGGGAGGATCGTCAAAGGCAAAGAGATCGTTCAGCATTTCACGCCGGTCTTTTGGAACACCTCCTGGTTCAAGATGCGGCCGCCACATACGCTCGGCATCCTGCTCGATCCGAAACATCCCGCCTTTGCCGACTTCCCGACCAGCTATCACAGCGACTACCAGTGGTGGGATATCCTGGATAAAGCGCAGGTGATGCATCTCGAAGATTTCCCGCCCGGTTTCCGGCCGCTCGTGCAGCCGATAGATACCTGGTTTCTCAATCGCCGGTTGGGGCTCATCTTCGAAGCGAGAGTAGGAAAGGGAAGATTGATAGTGACCAGCGCCGACCTGCGTCCCGATCTGCCGGCGGATCGTCCGGCATCGCGACAATTGTACTACAGTATTCTTCACTATATGAATAGCATCCGGTTTCAGCCTGCGGCATCGGTGAGTCTGAAAGCGGTGAATGATCTTTTTACGACTCCAAGCAGGTTTGTGTGGAACTCCTATACAAAGAATAGTACGGATGATCTGCGGCCGCATCCGCAGGCTGCCGCGAAAATCGATCGGCGGGCGCTGGTCGGGCGGCATAATGTCGTTAATGAAAAGGTCGACCCGCTGAGCTCGTTATCGGTAGGGAACGGCGGGTTCGCATTCACGGTGGACATCACCGGTTTGCAGAGCTTTCCTGAGGCCTATGACAAGGGCATTCCGTTGGGTACGGAGTCGGAGTGGGGCTGGCATAGCTGGCCCGACACCGCCGGTTATCGTTTCGTATCCACGCTCAGGGCCGGATATTCGGTGCAGTTGAAAAATCCTGCCGTCGACTGGTTCCGCGCCAACCCGCATCGTCTGCAATTGGGCAACATCGGTCTCGAACTGACCAAACGCGACGGCAGCGGGGCAGCCATCGGCGATCTGCACGATATCCACCAGGAATTGCTCCTGTGGACCGGCGAGATACGCAGCCATTTCACCCTGGATGGCATTCCTGTCGATGTCTACACCTGCGCGCATCCGGACGCCGACGAGGTGGCGTTCCGTGTGACTTCGCCGCTGATCAAAGCGGGGCGCCTGAAGGTCCGGGTACGGTTACCTTATCCGACCGGAGCATTTGCCGATGACGGCGACGATTGGGATCATCCGGACCTGCACAAGAGCGTCATTGAGACGAGGGATGGCAACGGAGCGGTGATCCGGCACGAACTGGATTCGACGATCTATTTCCTGCGGATGGGGTGGAACGGCGGAAGCATCGAACAATACCGTCCGCATTATTTTCTCGTGACGCCTGCGGCGGCCGATACCTTCAGCATGAGTTGCGCCTTTGCTCCGCGACGGGGAGTGCGACCGGCGTCGTGGGCGGTCACCCGGGAGGCGTCGGAAAACGCGTGGCGCCGCTTTTGGACTTCGGCGGCGGCGGTGGACTTTTCGGGAAGCGCCGATCCCCGGGCCGCGGAATTGGAACGACGCATCGTGCTCTCGCAATATCTCACACGGATACAGGATGCGGGTGATCTGCCGCCGCAGGAAACGGGTCTCACATATAACAGTTGGTATGGCAAATTCCATCTCGAGATGCATTGGTGGCATGAAGCACAGTTCGCGCTTTGGGGGCACCCGGAACTGCTCGAGCGCTCGCTCGATTGGTATTTCAAGGCAGCGACCGGGGCGAAGGCCATCGCCGGCCGGCAAGGATACGCCGGTGTACGCTGGCAAAAAATGACGGACCCCTCGGGCCGGGAGGCGCCGTCCTCGGTGGGGTCGTATCTTATCTGGCAACAACCGCATTTTATCTACCTGGCGGAACTTTGTTATCGCGCGCAAAAGAATGCCGATTCGGCGAGAGCGCTACTCGGAAAATACAAGGAGTTCGTCTTTGCCACCGCCGATTTCATGGCCTCTTATGTCCGGTATGACAGCGGCACGCGACGGTACGTCCTCGGACCGGGATTGATCCCTGCGCAGGAGCGGTTCAAAGCCGACAGCACATTCAATCCCTGTTTTGAGCTGGCCTATTGGCGATGGGCACTGGGCATTGCGCAGGAATGGCGGGGAAGATTGGGTCTTGCGCCCGATGCGGTCTGGCAAAAGGTGATCGATGGACTATCCGCGCTTCCGCAGCACGACGGTCTTTATTATCCGGCGGAGAGCGCCAGGGATGCCTATACGAATCCGCGTTACAGGGGTGATCACCCCGCCGTGCTCGCCACCTTCGGCATGCTGCCGGCGACAAAGGGGTTGGATACGGCTGTAATGCATGCTACCTTCGATTGGATAGAAAACAACTGGGATTGGCCGTCCACCTGGGGTTGGGATTACCCGATGATCGCCATGACCGCTACCCGGTTGGGATTACCCGATAAGGCGATCGATGCGTTGCTGATGCCTGTACAGAAAAATACTTATCTTCCTGATGGGCATAATTACCAGGACCAGCGGCTCCGCATCTATCTGCCGGGTAACGGCGGGTTGCTCGCGGCCATCGCATTGATGTGCGCAGGATATGATGGATGTACTACACCGAACCCCGGTATACCGAATGACGGGAAATGGAAAGTGAGATCCGAGGGTTTGAATCGAATGCCTTAAATTAAAAATCAATCGATATGCGTTTGATAGGAATGTGGTGCTTTATACTGTCGGCCGGAATGGCGGCGGCCCAAACGGAGCCTCAGCAGCGGGATATTTTGAGAGCAATGCGCCTCGCTAATGGTTATTTCATGCACAAATGGCCGGACCCGGGTCAACAGATCGTGACAGAGCGGACCACGGGTCCGCTGGCCGAAGGCCAATCATTAGCTGGTTCGAACCGAAGGGATACTTTCCGGCGGAAGCCGTTCGGTTCGAACACCATCGCGCGTCCGAGCAATATCTGGACGCGTGCGGTGTATTATGAGGGGTTAATGGGATTGTATTCGATCGATCCGGATTCCGCGTATTATAATTATGCGGTCAATTGGGGAGAGAAACATCATTGGATGCCACGGAATGGCGTGACCGACCGTAATGCAGATGACCAATGCGCCGGTCAGACGTGGATAGACCTGTACAACATGGACCCGGAGCCCGGGCGGATAGCCAATATCAGGACCTGCATCGGCAATATGGTACAGAGCGATAAGGCCGACGACTGGCATTGGATCGACGCGATCCAGATGGCCATGCCGGTATTTACGCGGCTGGGCGTGTTGTATAAGGATACCGCCTATTTCAGGAAGATGTATGAGTTGTATCGTTATACAAAGGCCGGGCTGGGATTGTATAATACAACGGATCATCTCTGGTGGCGCGACAAGGATTTTATGCCTCCGTATAAGGAGCCGAATGGCCAGGATTGTTACTGGAGCAGGGGCAACGGCTGGGTACTGGCTGCGCTGGCGCGGGTGTTATCGATCCTTCCCGTCAATGAGCCGCATCGCGCCGAATACCTGCGGAACTATCTCGAGATGGTGAACGCCCTTGTGCCGTTGCAGCGTGCTGACGGCTTTTGGAATGTCAGCCTGCACGATCCCACCCATTTCGGCGGCAAGGAGGTTACGGGGACCGCACTCTTCACCTATGGAATGGCCTGGGGTATCCGTGAGGGTTTCCTGGATAAAAAGACTTATGGCCCCGTCGTGATGAGGGCCTGGAATGGTCTCGTCAGAGACGCGCTTCATCCCGACGGCATGCTGGGCTATGTGCAGGGCACGGGCAAGGAACCAAAGGACGGCCAGCCTGTCGGCTATGACAAGATCCCAGATTTCGAAGACTTTGGACTCGGCTGTTTCCTGCTGGCGGGCAGCGAGGTCTACCAGATCGCCCAGCCGGCCGCTGCCAATCTCGACGAATCGAAAGTGCCGCCCTACACGGAGCCCCCCCTTTCGCTGTCGACCGCGAAGGAATGGACCACCGATCAGCGTGCCGGTGTGTATAGGTTATTCGAGAAGAATGTCTATGGGCGCATGCCTTTGGGGAAGATACCGGTGAGCTATACGACGGGATCTATGGATGCGAACGCATTGGGCGGGGTGGCGATCCGTAAGGAGATCACCATTCATTTTTCGGCGGTGGATACAGCTGCGCGGCTGCATGTGGCGCTATATCTTCCGAAGACCAATCGCCGTGTGCCCGTATTTGTCAGCTATAGTTTCATGCCGCTCAATGGGGTCGAAGCCTCCTCGCAATGGCCGCTGAAGGATATCCTTTCGCGTGGGTACGGAGTGGCCGTAGCCTGGTATTGGGATATCGAACCCGATCGCGCGGACGGCTGGCAAACCGGCATTCGCACCCGTCTTGCGGAAGCCCTGCAGATCGAGCCTTATGAATGGAGCGCGATCAGCGCCTGGGCCTGGGGGTTGTCGCGGATCGCCGATTGGCTTTCTTCGGAACGGGCGGTGGACACGCATCGGCTGATCGTGATCGGCCATTCGCGGCTGGGCAAGACGGCTCTCTGGGCAGGCGCTTCCGATCCACGCTTTGCGATGGTCGTTTCCAATGAATCTGGTGAAGGCGGCGCCGCACTGGCTAAGCGCGACTATGGGGAGACCGTTGCCATCATCAATGACAAATTCCCCTGGTGGTTCGTCCCGGCCTATAAACGCTATGGAAGCAATACCGCGGCGATGCCATTCGACCAATGGATGCTGCTCGATCTAATCGCACCCCGGCCCTTGTATGTCGCCAGCGCCGAAGGCGACCAGTGGTCGGACCCCAGGGGCGAATTCCTGAGTGCGCATCTGGCTTCACCAGTTTATCATTTGTATAAGGAGAAAGGTATCGAGACCGACAGCATGCCGGCGCTGGAGCAGCCGGTGGGGGATGGCTACGTACGTTACCATATCCGCAGCGGAAAACACGATATCACCCTGTACGACTGGCAGCAATATATGGACTTTGCCGACCGGCGGCTCAAAACGAAAAAATGAGGTTATGAAACATAAAGTGCAATAAGCAAAAAGAGGCACAAAGACATGCCCAAGTCCTGATCGAGCCGGCCTTTTATTACCCTCATTGATCGCACCATGTGTTTTTTTACCGTGTTTCTTGAGATTTGGAGAAGGTCAGCTACCTCGTCATAACTTTTATTTTGCTCGCGGCAAAGTTTAAATACAGAGCGCATTTGCGGAGACATAGAATCAAGTACCTTCTGCAGCCATTGCTTGTATTCCTTACTAATAATCTCATTTTCTGCCTGGGGAACTATATAGCTACCGACAATTTCCTTCAAGACGAGGTCATTACGAGGAGCGCTTTTTAAAAAATTGAGCACATGATTGCGAGCTATAACGGTAAGGTACGCTCGAAAACTTTTTACTTTGGCCAATTGATCACGATTTTCCCATATCTTGATAAATACTTCCTGTGTCAGATCTTCTGCTAACGTGGAGGATTTTACGAACTTTATTACAAACCCTTTAAGCTCGTGTACATAATGATTATACAGCTTTTCGAAAGCATCCTCTTTTCCAACAGAAAGTTCAGACAAAATTATCTCCTCGTCAAATGGCAGATCGTCAGACATGAATGGAATCTAATAGTACGCAAGATATATATGGTCAAATATAACGAAAATTATTAAACTTACGGCCGCATCTGTCGCCCAAATGATAAATTTTCCTAAAATTATTTTTCCGCCCGGTACCCTACCGCCCGATTTTTTTGTCTTTAATATAGGATAGTTGTCTATGAAAGAAAAGAGATTCCACAACCAGCTGCTGAAACGGTTCCTTGAAAATAGGGCTACTGAGGAAGAATTAAAGGTATTTATGCATTTGCTAAAAGAGGGTAAGCTGGATGAAGCGTTTGCTTTGGCTGTTGAAAAGGAAGCTGTGGCGCCAAATGCAGATTTAAATGATTCAAAAAAGGCCTTATTGTGGCGACGAATGGCTGCAGCAGCGTCAATTATACTGGTAATAGGATTGACAGGCTATTTATTGCTATTTCATTCCAGACCTGATTCAGCCGTTGTAAAAGGCATAAAGCCCACCCAGGAAACGCGGTTTAAGAATGACGTCCAGGCCCCGCAACTTAGCAAGGCAATATTGACCCTTGCCAATGGATCGACTATCGTTCTTGATAGTGCAAATGATGGATTGCTTGCCAGGCAGGGTAATGTCAATGTGCGTAAAAGCGAAGGTGGAAAGGTGGCTTATGACGAAAGCAACGCTGTGCCATTGGATCAAATAGAATATAATACGATCCAGGTGCCCAAAGGGAGCAGGCCACTTCATCTGCAGTTGGCAGATGGCAGTGAAGTATGGCTCAATGTTGCTTCATCCATTACTTTTCCCACCGCTTTCGTCGGAAATGAACGAGACGTAAAAATCACGGGAGAAGCCTATTTTGAAATAGCCCATGATGCAGCCAGGCCATTTATCGTTAGGAAAGGGGAAGCGAGCGTACAGGTTTTGGGAACCCATTTCAATGTGAATGCTTACGATGATGAGCCCGACATGAAGATTACACTATTAGAAGGATCTGTCGAAGTCAAGAGTCAAGCGTCAAAGGTTATAATAAAGCCTGGTGAACAAGCGGCAATGGCTCGGGATGGTGCATTGGTTATAAACGGCAATGCAGACCTGGATGCAGCAGTTGCATGGAAGAACGGTAGATTCAAGTTTAATAACGCCGATATAACAACAGTAATGCGACAGATCAGCAGGTGGTATAATGTGGATGTGGCTTACCAGGGAAAAGTGCCGTTTCATTTCGGAGGAGAACTCGCACGTAACAGCAGCCTGGTGCAAATATTTAAAATTTTGGAAATAAGCGGAGTGAAATTCACCATTGATGGAAATAAAGTTAACGTATTGCCTTAATCCACTTTAGACCGATCCTACTCAGGAACATTAGGAGAGAAAGTTTCAAATTATTTTAACCCAAACTGCACAAGTGTATGCTTTCCCATGTGAAAAGCAATGGGCGGACCCATTCCTCATTGTTGCCAAAATTGCTGAGAACCATCAACTTTTTTTTCGTTCTGCTTGTACTTACCTGCCAGGCTCAAGCTATTAAGGGCAATGCTAAAGACGTCACGATTTCAGAACGAAATGCCCCTCTCGAAACAATATTCAGGAAGATCAGCGATCAGACAGGTTACCTGTTCTTCTACAATGCCGAATGGTTGAAAAAAGCTAATCCAGTAACCATTCACGTAAAGAAAGCTTCGCTCGATGAGGTGTTGAATATTTGCTTTGCAAATCAACCGTTGTCTTATTCGATTGTCGGGCAGACAGTGGTGCTTAAGCTTAAAGAGCCTCCCGGAATTTCGATCCCTGTTGAGGACACAACAAGGACCATCCAGGGCCAGGTATTGGATGACGAAGGAAGACCCCTTTCCGGGGCGTCCGTCCGAATAAAGGGCACTGATATCGCAACAGTAACCGATGCCAGCGGACAGTTTAAGTTAGAAAACGTTCATGAGGACGCAATTTTGGAAATGTCTTATGTGGGGTACGCTTTGCAAGTGATGCCCGTACGAGGTAGAAATTCCATTAAGGTGGCTTTAGTGAAAAAGAATGCTGTATTGGCGGAGACGGTTGTAGTTGGATATGGGAGTTCCAGCAAAGCCAAGCTGACAACAGCTGTGGCGACTATTAAAAAAGATCAGATCAACGATCTTCCTATTACTAACCTGTCTGATGCGTTTACGGGCAACGTCTCCGGCGTGATGGTCGAAGACGGGTCGGGTGCGCCGGGTGACGCTCCTGTCATCAGGGTGCGTGGTTACGGGTCGATCAACGCAGGCAGTGAGCCGTTATATGTAATCGATGGAATGATCGCCACGAGCAATGAGTTTGCGCTTCTGAATCCTAAATCCATCGAAAGTATCAGTATTTTAAAGGACGCAGCCGCCGGTGCTATTTATGGATCAAGGGCCGGTAATGGTGTCGTGATCGTCACGACGAAAGGAGGACAGGGTAAAGCGAAATTTTCCTACAATACAACGGTGGGGATACAGCAAGTGGAAAGAAAAATCGACGTTCTGAGTGGCCCGGAGTACGTTGAATATTCAAAAAGGGCGTATGCGGCTTCAGGGCTTCCAGCGCCGGTTTTTAGCCCGGATATTGCCAATACGAACTGGCAGGATCAGATCTTTCGAACCGGGGTATATCAGAATCATCAGGTCTCGGCAAACGGAGGCAATGACCATGTAAAATATAACGTCTCTCTTAATTATCTCGGTAACCAGGGAGTTGTTCTCACCACTTTTCAAAATAATTATTCATCCAATGGGAATTTCAAGATTAAGTTGAACGATAAGCTTAATATGGGGTTAACCTATAACCTCGCTTATACCAAAAGCCGGGCCAACGACAAACTAAGCGGGGCGGCGCATGAAGGGGGAGGGATCCTGGAAGACGCTATAGTACAATACCCGGTGATACCTGTTTACATGCCAAATGGCGACTATGGCCAGGTGCCTTCCAATAACTGGGGAACGCCGGTTTCTTATGGCGGATATGGAAGTCCCGTTGCCGGTCTGAAGGAAATATACGACTGGCGATATCAATTCTCCGGCATTGGGCGGACATTTTTAAATTATGAGCCGATTACCGGTTTAAATTTTAATGCAAGCCTTTCCGGACTTGTGAATGCCAAATTCAGGGATTATCATGAGAGCCCATATCTGGCAGCAGATGGTCATACTCGGGAGGCGAATTTTTCAAACCCGGTGTACCAGGATATAGTGGCCAGTCAAAGCAACGATCTGACTGACGGCTATACTGTCGATGGTTATGCAGAATATAAGCATCTATTTTCAGGACTCCACAATTTTGACGTTATTGCCGGTTTTAGTAATGAATATACCGGGTATAGGCAAACCACCGCGTCCGCTACCGTGAATGACCGGGGGGCCAATGCCGCAAACCCTCTGCCGGCATTTACCAATTACCTGCGACCGAATATTTTCGGTGCAAACGATGTGAGTGGAGCGGGGGCATACTGGGAACAGACGTTCACTTCTTTGTTTGCAAGGTTAAATTATGATTATAACGATAAATACCTTTTTATGGCGTCGGTTCGGCGCGACGGGTCTTCCAAATTTGCCCCGGGTAACCGATATGGTATATTCCCCGCTGTTTCCGGCGCATGGCGTATAAGCCAGGAGCCGTTCATGCAGTCGCAGAAAATCTTCGATGATTTGAAGCTTAGGCTAAGCTACGGTGTTTCGGGTAACGACCAGATCGGCAACTATGCCTGGCAGGGCACCGTTAATTATGGAGGATCGCAGTATATATATGGCCCCCCCGGAATTTCCGACGGTCCGGTCACAACCGCCTATCCGACTTCCATTGAAAATCCTAATCTTAGGTGGGAGACAAATGAACAATACAATGCAGGAATTGACCTGAGCATCCTCGACAACAGAATTCAATTGACATCGGATTTCTATGTGAGAAACACTAAAAATATGCTGCTTCAGCGACCCTTGCCCACAGAAAACGGTATAGCAGCAAGTGTGATGGATAATATCGGAGATATGACCAACAAGGGTATTGAGTTGGATCTGACAACCACGAATATCCGAACGAAGGACCTCACCTGGACGACTAACTGGATCTTCAACAAGGTGTGGAACAAAGCAACCGCAATACACAGTCCCAATGGCGTGCTGCAATTTGAAAGCGGTGCTTATAATATGATCTGGATCAAGCAGGGACTACCGAGTTTCCAGATCTACGGCTATAAAGCCATAGGCGTATTTACGTCGAATCAACAACTTCAGCAGTATCCAACACCACGCGGATCGCAAATCGGAGACCCCATCTATTTAGATGTGAATAAGGACAAGGTTTTAAATTCTGATGACTACGTAAAGTTAGGGAACGCCTTACCAGACTTTACTTTCGGATGGTCTAACACGATTAATTACAAAAGATTCGACCTCCGCCTGGTAGTTGATGGAAGTCACGGAGCTTCCAAATATATACCCGCGTTTAGAAATATGAGTTGGATATCGCCCGACCAGGGAAATATAACCAAATTTATGTACCACAGAGCAGGGACGGTATATGGTTCACCAAGTGAGGATTATACCGGGAACAGGGTGGAAACTTCGTCGTATCACGTTTTCGATGCTTCATACGTCAGAGTCAAGACCCTGACCATCGGCTATAATATGCCTGAAAATGTTTGCAGGTTTTTATCTATAAGTGGATTAAGGGTCACGCTTGGGGGAGAGAACCTTGTTACTTTCACCAAGTACCCTTATTTCAATCCGCAGGCAAACTTTTACAACGGCGCCGCAGGCCAGGCGCAATTCGGTGTGGATTATGGCGGATACCCATTAGCGAAATCCTACACCGTTGGAATTAACCTAACATTTTAACGATTAAGAAATTACAATGATCATGAAATATTCATTCAGGACGCCGATCTTTTTTGGACTTCTGATATTGTTGAGTACGAGTTGTAATAAGCAATTCTTAGACAGGAATGATCCTGGAACGTTGAATTGGGGAGACATATATAACTCCACGCAGGATTTTAAAGCGGCCTTAGCCGGTTGTTACCAATCAATAGAGGGGCCGGCTGAAAGCAATGTTTATATAGGCGATATAACCAGTGACAATGCTTATCTTACAAGGTTTCAGCCTTCCGGGCCCCTGGCAGACATGGACCAGCTTGTCGTTAGTCCCCAAAATACCGTATTGAGTTCTTACTGGTCAGAAAATTATACTACGATCCAGCGCGTGAATCTGCTAATTGACAAAATACTCACTTCAAAAGTTCCTGATTCTACGCAAAAGGAAATCATCGCCGAAGCCAAATTCCTTAGAGCGTACTCTTATTTTAACCTGGTACGTGTTTTTGGCGGTGTCCCTCTTTATGATAAGCCAGTCGCCATCGATGCAATTTATAATGTTCCCAGGTCGTCGCCGGATTCGGTTTTGGATCTTGCCGTTAACGATCTGAAGGAAGCTTCAAAGATCGATTCGTATCGTAGTCCCGCGGACTTGGCAACGGCCGGCGGGAAAGCATCAAGCGTGGCGGCTGAAACGTTGTTAGGAAAGGTATATCTGTGGAAGCATGATTTTGCAGATGCAGAAACCACACTCGGAAGAATTGTAAATAGCAGCGGCTTAACGTTGGTGAATCTATCCGATCTATACAATCCCGATGAGCCTTCCAATAAAGAGATCATATTCAGCATAAACTATGAGCGAACATCGGGGTTTAGCAGCCCATTTGTAACTAGCCTACTTCCTTACGGCGCACCGCCCGGGATCTACCCCAATGTGACGCAGCCTGGCGGAGGAGGAGACGGCATGATCGAACCATATGTTGCTGCTAAATTTTCAGCCAATGACAAGAGGGCAAAATTGTTCGATACACTCTCTTTTGCATATCTGGGAATAGTAGACACAAGTATTTATACGCGAAAATATATTGACTCTGCGACGACATTCAACTGGTTGTCAGCAGCAAAAACTATTGTTCTTCGTTATGCCGACGTTCTACTGATGTATGCGGAGGCACTTAATGAGGATGGAAAAACCACGCAGGCCTATGCATACATTAACCAGGTCAGAAATCGTGCCGGTATCGGAGATCTGCCACCCGGTTATTCCAAAGATCAACTATTCCAGGCACTTGCCGATGAAAGGCAAAGAGAATTTCTACTCGAAGGAGATCGCTGGTTCGATCTTTGTTGGAGAGGGATCGATTTTCTAAAACAACAGATGAACAAGTATATCCCTAACGCTCATTTGGCAATATACAGGAGTAAACTGGTGGTCAATAATAATTGCATATTGTTCCCCATTCCACAAGATCAGATAAATGTAAAACCGGTGCTTACGCAGAATCCCGGTTATTAGCGCGCAGTGCAAAGCTGTGTAGAACAAGCTGGTGAAAATCCAGCGCCGCCAATTGCCTATTCGGGCGGCAAGATGACAAGACAGGGGTATCCCGCGAGGGGTGCAACTGAAGCTCTTTAAATCAGTGGGCGAGCCGTAATGCGCAAGCGTGAACACGTTTAGCTTCGTTACATAAGAGAGTAGTCGGCCAGCTAGTTAGTATATGTGAAGCCTGTCACCGTTGCAGTTAACAATAGGAATCGGCTGCAATGGGACTACCGGAGTTCTAAGTGATGGCGTGCACACAAACGGTTCTACACGGAACACTGGAGACCTCTGCCGTTATAGGTGGCAACTATAAATGGTATATATAAGCAGCGCGTCGAAGTTATACCAGGCAGCAGAGGGATCGGAGATGCTCATAGTAGCAATAACTGCCGGGACAGCACAACCCGGCATAGCGAAGGGGCATTGTTGTAAAAATGCGATCAAAGAAGAAACGTATGCAGTCATTGACCAAAAGTCTACAAAACAGTCGAGCATTGGTATTTAGTACCGATGAGCGGGTACGTATGCTTCAGCGAAAGCTCTATCTGAAAGCCAAACAAGACAAGGCGTTTAAATTCTATGTATTGTATGATAAGGTACGGTTAGAATACTTCCTATGGGAAGCTTATCAAAGAGTAAAGGCCAACGGCGGGGCGCCGGGAATTGACCGGGTCAATTTTGAACAGATCGAGAAAGCGGGGCTGCCCGAGTACATTGAAGGGATCAGAAAGGACCTGTTGGACAAAACCTACAAGGCGCAGGCCGTTCGAAGGGTATACATACCAAAGGCCAATGGGAAACAGCGGCCTCTGGGAATACCGACGATCCGTGACAGGGTGGTCCAAATGTCCTGCAAGATGGTGATCGAGCCAATATTCGAGGCGGACTTTGGGGAGGACTCCTACGGGTTCAGACCGAAGAGAAGCGCCAAGGATGCTATGGCGAAGATCAAGGGCTATCTTAAGGAAAAGCGGACACATGTGCTGGATGCCGATCTGGAAGCCTACTTTGACACGATCCCGCATGACAAGCTGATGATCGCCATCAAGGAGCGGATAGCCGACAAGGCTGTGCTGGCGCTGATCGGGCAATGGCTCAAGTGTCCGGTGATCGACAGTGAGAACAGGACTTCCGGCGGCAAGAACAACCGACAGGGCACTCCGCAGGGTGGAGTGATATCGCCCCTACTGTCGAATATCTACCTGAATTTGCTGGACCGGATCATCGCGCATCCGAGAAGCGAGTTTGCCAGGGCTGGTATTCGGATAGTCAGATATGCGGACGACTTTGTTTTACTCGGAGGGCACATCTCAGATAAGATAAGCGACCAACTGGAAGGTATCCTGACCCGGATGGGACTTCGGCTGAATAAGGAAAAGACCAGCAGGAAACAGCTATGGAAAGAATCCATGGACTTCCTCGGGTTCACGATCCGGTGGGCGCGGACGCCCTATAAGGGATCGGTGAACAAGTTCTGGAACATCCTTCCGTCGAAGAAATCCGAGAAGAAGATACGTCAGAGCATCAGGGAGATCTTAAGGAGCAGCTATCATAGCAAGCCTGCATCGTATGTTAACAAGTTAAATACGAAGCTCAGGGGCTGGATCAACTACTTTAAGATCGAAGGGGTAACTCAGATGTATACTTCGGTAAGCCGGATAGCAGGGTACCTTGGCCAGTCAATCTATAGAATTTACCGACGCAAGAGCCAGAACGGTTGGAGCAGGCATTATCGCCAATTTTGCCTATAAGAAGTTTATAGCCGAACACGGATTAATAAACCTATATGAATGCATCAATCGTAAGGCCTTGTGAATGCTACAGAAACAAATTTTACAAGATAGCCGTGTGCGGGAAAACCGCAAGCACGGTTAGAAGAAGGGGGGCAGGACAACCCTGCCTCTACTCTACGAACGACTTACCCATGAATTCAAGGAAAATAAGGTTGCTGATCGTCGGCATGGCATTGTTTTGCTTCAATTTGCACGCCCAGGAAAAGCCGGCAAAGCGCGAAAAAGTGTCTGTTCGCGGCTGGAATATTCTTACGGATAACCCGCAGGAAATTGCCAGGGTCATGAATGCGGCGGGAAGGTATGACATCAACCACCTCCAACTGTCTCACAGCCTCATTATGGATTTGCGCCAGGTAAGGGATCCGCATAAACAAGAGCAGATAAACGGATTGATTGAACTAGCGCATCATTCAAATATCAGGGAAGTTACGATATGGGATCACGCCTTGTATGATTTGGACTATTACCCCGATAAATTCAAAACTGGTCCTCATGGAACGATAGATATGGATAATCCTGATTTCTGGGAATGGTTCAAACGGGATTATCGTGATATGATGGCATTGGTGCCTAATGTGGACGGGCTGATTTTGACATTCATAGAGACGGGCGCAAGGTCCGAAGAGCAATATTCGAAGACGATGGACCGCCCGGAAAAACTGGCCAAGGTGATCAACAATATTGCGGACGTGGTGATCGGTGAATTGGGGAAGAAATTGTACATCAGGACCTTTGCGTATACCGATGACGAATACCAGACGATCATCGGATGTATGAACTATTTGAAAAGCGGTAAGATCATCTTAATGATGAAGGAGACGCCGCATGATTTTTTCCTCACTCATCCTGATGATCAATTCGCCGGAAAGATCAAGCGCCCCACTATTATCGAATTCGATGCGGGCAATGAGTTCAACGGACAAGGGGTGATCGCCAATACCTGGCCGGAGCATATCTTAAGGCGATGCAAAGACCTGATGGCGAGGCGGCATGTCATCGGATACGTGGCCCGTACCGACAGGCTTGGGAATACTTCCGCCATCGGCCGTCCGACCGAGATCCTTCTTTATGCACTCAAAAGATATTGCGAAGACACGGCGATCACTGCGGAGAGAGTTTATAACGAATTCATCACCGCTCATTATGGATCAAAGGCGCTTCCATGGATAAAAAATGCATTTAAGAGTGCGTTTGATATCGTCACGTCCTGTCTATATAGTTTGGGCACCTGTACGGCCAACCACTCGGCTCTTAATTTTGATCCCTATTCGTCGAGTTATTTGCTTCACGTATCAGGAAGGTGGATCCATCCCCCGGTGGTTTTTGTCAGGCATGGTGTGGATAGGGAATTTCATTATTGGAAGGACATCATTCAGCACATTGCCCCGGCAAGGTATAAAACAGCAGCGGCAGGTCTTGAAAAATATGCGCCCGAAGTCATACGGAACAAATGGGTTACGCCGCAGGAATGCATGGACGAAGAGTATCTGAATTATTTGGTTGAAGAGAAAAAGTACGCAGTCAAAAGGGCAAAAGCAGCCTTGCTAAACGTCGAGAAAGCAAAGCCAATCATGGAGCCTGAAAAATACAAAGTAGTATATACAACTTTTTACAGGACTCTATTGACTGCGCGTCTTTATGAATCGGTTACAAAGGCCTATTTCGGATATAGAATTTATGCCCGGGGAGAATCGTGCCGGACCAGCGTAGTGACGACCAGCATACAACAAGGGTTGGCTGGCATTCTTAGAGTGGTCAAAGAAATGGACGCGTACGTTGAACCTTACCCAAAGGGCACATGGGATTGGAAAGGAGACGCCCAAATGGCGATGACCTACTATCGCCTGATCGCAGAGAAGGGTTGGCCCGAGTACGGCGGGGTTGTATTTAAAAAGGAAATAAACAAAAACAAATAGTTGAATCATGAAGGAGAATAGATTCCTCGTCACGGTTGGTGTTATCCTATCTATCGTTGCCTCGGTATTTTCAATGGACGCAATGGGTCAGAACAGTAAGGATTTGGACAGGTTGCCATTAAGGACCGGCAACGAATACCTGGATGTTTTTATGGCAAATGGAGACAGCCTGATCACACGTCCGAAGGACCTGGGTATCGTCAATGAAATGGGGTCGATCGGAATTAACTATGAATTCGTCGGAGACGTCAATGGTTTTTGGGCGCCACCTTATGCGAGCTCGGACTTTTTCATCGAACCCCGCATATTTGGCGAAAGAGTGAAGACAGATCATTATACGTGGTTACCCTTTCAAACCAAACGGGTTGGTGAAGTACAGGGTATTAGGGTTCATTCCGTGACAACCCTGCTTTATGGCAGGAGGGCAGGCGTGCTTTCAATAAATCTGCAAAACCTGTCCAGGCAAAAAAAGGAAATACCGGTGGAATTCATGGCTAATGATCCGTATGTCTACCAGACCAGCCTCGATAAGATAGCAGTATGGGGTTTTGGCACGGCGAAAAGTAAAACAATGGTGATGGATGTTGTGGATGACAAGGGAGTTATGAGGAACCAGGGTAATTATGCCCTTGCCTTGGGGTGCAGTTTAAAAAATAGTACATGGGAGGAACCCACCAGGCGATTCCGTTCCATGGTCTATTTGAAACCGGGAGAACAAAAGGACCTTTTCCTGGTATTTGCCATGGGAGAAGGGAAGGACGCATTGGCTACAAGAAATGCAATTTTGACCACTCCGTCCTTATATGTTAGTAAGGCTAAGGACGAATATATTTCGGAGGTTAAAAGCCTTTTCGGAAAATTACCCCGGTTTTATTCCGATAATAAGAATCTGGAACAGCTGTATAATCGTTCAATCATGATCCTGTTGCTCAATAAGTTTCAGATACCTGAATTATGCCTGCATCCTTATTACGCAACCGGATCGATCAAAGGCGGTTGTTTTAAGAACTATCTCTGGAGTTATGGAGCCGTTCGGAAACTGATGCCTTTTTTGGACCCCGAGGGGGATAAACAGCATATTCTCCAGTTTATCAAGTCGGGCGGCCTGTATAATGGTCATTCTTTCGATCCTATCACCGGGGAAGGGAATGGTTCATGGTATCCGATCAATCAAAATCTGATCATCGACCTCACGTATAATTACATAAAAAATACCGGGGATAGTGCATTTCTCAAGGAGAAGGTGGATGGGCAAACCGTACTGGAGCATATGATCAGGAATGCGGTATACCTGGAGGATACGACTAAACCCGTTGCGTTGGATGATTACGGACCCAGCGGAGATCATTTGGAGCTGAGAAAGGAAAATACCTATAATCACTTCATGCCAGACCTGAACGGCTTGCGCTACAACAACTATGAAAGGGTGTCCAGGCTATGTGAGATAGCAGGTAGACCGAACCCTTTTTTTATGGAACGGGCTAAAGGCCTCAAAAAGCTGATGAAAGAACGGCTATGGGACCCGAGCATCAAGTGGTTCAGGTATGAAGACGACAAGGGTAACAAATACGCCAGGTACACTATTCAGATATTTTATCTTATTCATAGCGGCGTGATCGACAACCAGATCAAGCAGGGGTTATTAAGCCACTTGAATGACAGTGAATTCTTGACCAGATACGGTTTTCTGAGCATGTCTAAAAAGGATCTTGAATATGACCAGTCCGATATCGATAATGGCGGTGGTGGAGGTTGCACTTTATTCCCTCCCCAGATCGCAGAGCTATTGTACGACGATGGCAGCACTGCTGTTGCGGACGATATCATGAGAAGGATCTCATGGTGGGGAAGACGACTGCCCTATTTTGGAGATTCAGAAGTGGCAACCGAGATCGATTACAGGCAGGATACTCCTTTGCAGGCCGATCTTGGATCAGTAGCACTTTCTGAAGAGATCTTGTTTGGGATGTTCGGTATTCGTATCGATTTCAACGGAGATATAACGATAAATCCGGTGAAGACAAGTCTCGCAAAGGAGCTTAAAATAAAGGGGTTGAAAATCAGGGGTAAGTCTTTAGATGTTTCTGTTGAGGGGGGCCAATACGAGGTGAGGGCAGGTAGTAAGACCATTAGGAATAATCTCGGAACCGCTACTCTTATAAAAAATTAGAAGGAAGATGAAGACAACGCGCATCGGAACCTTAATGGTATTCTTGTCCTTACTTTCCCGTAGTTCGGAAGCCCAAACCCGCAATGAATATCTCGATCTTTTCAGGGCGGATGGAGATAGTTTGATCATACGTCCACAGGACCTGGGGATTGTCAATGGCATGGCATCGGTGGGGACTAATAGTCAATATGTGGGCGTCATTATCGGGTTTTGGGCTCCGCCCTATGTTACCACGTATCCTCCCCCTTCTCTCTCTTTTCCTCTCAGGGAAAAGTATTGGGCTTCGCCGTATACTTGTATCGACTATTTTCTCGAGCCCCGTTTCTTCGGTGAAAGGGTTAAGGCTACCCATTATACGTGGTTGCCCTTTCAGACAAGATGTATAGGTGAAATAAAAGGAGTCAGGGTCCAATCCGCAACCACTTTAATTTACGGAAGGAGGGCAGGGGTTCTGTCAATAATTCTGAAAAACCAGACAACCCGGAAAAAGGAAATTCCTCTTCAGTTGATAGCCAATGATCCGTTTACCAATCAATTGTCACTCGACAAGGTAGACGCGTGGGGTTATGGCTCACCCCAAAGTAAAACTCCGGTGAAAGATGTTGTGGATGACAAGGGTATTATGAGGGTCCAGGGCGATTATGCCATTGGTTTGGGGGTAAGTTTGAAAAATTGGAGCTGGGAGGAACCGACCGGCCGGTTTCATTCCATGGTGTACCTGCGGCCCGGAGAGGAAAAGGAGTTTTCAATCGTATTTTCTATCGGTGAGAAGAAGGATGCAATGGATACAAGGAATGCCATTTTAGCCAATCCGTCTCTATATGTTAGTCAAGCCACCGATAAGTATATTTCAGAAGTTAGGGATCTTTTCGCCAAATTGCCCCATTTTTATTCCGATAACAAGGACCTTGCACGGCTGTATAATCGTTCCATCAGCACTTTACTATTAAATAAGTTTGAGATACCTGAATTTATTCTGCATCCTTATTACGCCACCGGATCCATCAAAGGCGGTTGTCTCATAAGCGATCTCTGGCATTTTGACGGAGTATCAGAGATCTTACCGCTTCTGGATCCAACGGCGGATAAAGAGCACATCCTTCAATTTATACGATCGGGCGAACTTTATCATGGAAGCGCCTTTGACCCGATGACGGGTAAAAGTTCGGGTTCCTGGAATCCTGCAAATCAGGAAAAAATAATTGAGCTCACTTACAATTACGTGAAGAATACCGGGGATAAGGGCTTTCTCAGTGAAGAGGCGAATGGAGCAACGATACTGGATCACCTGATCAGGAATGCATTATATCTGGATGATACTACCAGGCCTGCGAAATTAATCGACTATGGACCGAGCGGCGTTTTGCCGGACCTGAATGGATTACGATGTATGAGTTACGAAAGGGTTTCCGAATTATGCGAGCTGGCGGGTAAACCGAGGCCGTTGTTGAGGGAGCGGGCCGCAGCGCTCAAAAATATCTTGAAAGACCAGCTTTGGGATCCCGGCATCAACTGGTTCAGGTATGAGGACGATAAAGGCAACAAGGACGTCCGATACACGGTACAGCCTTTTGACCTTATAAACAGCGGTGCAATTGACGAGGGTATTAAAGATGGGTTACTGAGCCATCTGAATAAGCAGGAGTTTTTTTCCGATTACGGGCTGCATAGTATTTCTAAGAAAGACACCGCGTATAACCAGGTGGATATCCCTCATGGGGGAGGGGGATCATCTACGCTTATCCCTCCTCAAATTGCCGAACGTTTATATAAGGAGGGCGATACAAATGCAGCCGATGAAATTATGGGCAGGATACTATGGTGGGGAATGCGGTTGCCTTATTTTGGGGAAGCTCAGCTTGCTAACGAAATAGGATACGAGGAGGACGCTCCTTTGCGGGCCGACATTGGAAGCGTAGCTATTGCCCAGTCGATATTGTTCGGGATGTTCGGCATTAGCGCTGATTTTAATGGAAATATTTCGATCAATCCAGTTAAGACAAGTCTGGCAAACAGGCTAATTATTAAGGGGTTGAAAATTCGGGGCAAAACTTTGGATGTTTCTATTGAAGGCAATAGATACGAAGTGACTACCGGCGGTAAAGCCTTTGGAAATAATGTCGGTACCGCTACCATCATAAAAAATTAGAAGGAAGATGAAATCAACGCGCATTGCAATTTTATTTGGTTTATTGTTCTCGCTTTTAGGCAGTGCAAAGGCCCAGAACGGTAAAGCTTCTCTCAAGTTGCCCTTGAAAACTGGCAATGAATACCTGGATATATTTATGGCTAATGGCGACACCCTGATCACACGTCCGCAGCATTTGGGTATCGTAAACGGCATGGCGTCTGTGGGGATCAATCATGAATTCGTTGG
>Ga0070683_100001140_pt1 | contig 20100 bp, 14 predicted proteins | sample KBSC713LmetaG_FD_64662 | JGI IMG/M metagenome (GOLD analysis project Ga0070683, IMG submission 64662) | Corn rhizosphere microbial communities from Kellogg Biological Station, Michigan, USA - KBS C7.1-3L metaG | ecosystem: Host-associated > Plants > Roots > Rhizosphere ... | reverse complement strand
ACGACGACCATGAACGCGTCGATGATGTAGTTCTGCCCCAGCTCGGGACCGACGTTGCCCAGCTGCGACAGCGCGACGCCGCCGAGGCCCGCGATCCCCGAGCCGAGCCCGAACATCAGCGCGTCGACGCGCTTCGTGCGGATGCCCAGGCACGACGCCATCGCGCGGTTCTGCGTGACCGCGCGGACCTGCAGCCCGAAGCGCGTCTTCTGCAGGATGAACCAGACGCCGGCGGCGACCAGGATGACGAAGCCGACGACGGCGATGCGGCTCCACGGCAGCACCAGGCCGTTCGCGATCTGCAGGCCGCCCGACAGCCAGTCCGGGTTCGCGACGGTCACGTTCTGCGCCCCGAAGATCAGCCGCACCGTCTGGATCAACCCCAGGCTGATGCCCCACGTCGCGAGCAGCGTCTCCAGCGGACGGCCGTAGAGGTGCCGGATCACGCCGCGCTCCAGCGCCGCGCCGATCATCCCGGTGGCGAGGAACGCGACCGGTATCGCGGCCAGCAGGTAGAAGCGATGACCGTGCATCGCCGTCTGCACGCTGTACGTGGCGTACGCGCCCAGCATCAGCATCTCGCCGTGGGCCATGTTGATGACCCCGAGCAAGCCGAACGTGATCGCGAGGCCGAGCGCCACGAACAGCAGCACGCTCGCCAGCGACAGCCCATGCAGCAAGCTGCCGCCGAAGGCGACCATCCGCTGGTGGCTCTGGACGGAATCCATCGCCCGCTGCGCCGCCGCGACCACGCGCGCGTCCGGTTCGGCGGGCGTGCCGTCCGCGTTCTTCGTCGTCAGCCGCTTCAGCTCGGAAAGAAAGCCGTCATTGCCACTCTTGCCGATGAGCTCCAGCGCTGCGACGCGGGCCGTCGGGTCGGTGCCCGCCAGGTCGGCGCGCGCCACCGCGAGCTGCAGCGCCTCGCGGACGCCCGCGTCCTTCTCGCGTTCCAGCGCCCGGTGCAACAGCACCCCGGCGCCCACCGAGCCGCTCTTGGACAGCTCCTCGGCCGCCGCCAGGCGGACCGCGGCCACCGGCGATGCCAGCTGCAGCCGCGCGAGCACGGGCAGCGCCACGCGGCGAATCTCGTTGCCGACTTCCACTTCCTTCAACGGCCGCGGCGCCGGCTCCACGACCGCGCCCGTCAGCGGGTCGCGCACGTCGCGCGTCTTCGAATCCCACACATACGGACGACCGTCAGCGCCAATGCGCAGGCGGTCGTCACAGAGAGCATCCAGCGCCGGAATGGCGCGCGGGTCGTCCAGCGCCGCCAGCTGCCGGATGCTCTCCTCGATCTTCTCCTCGGACGGCGCCGCCAGTCCCTGGACGGCGTCTTCGACAGGACCGGCGTGGGCCTGCGGACAGATGACGAGGGCGGTCGTCCCCACGATAACCGCTATCTCGATCGTCTTCCGCATGTTGCCCACGCCGATCCGGTCTCGGGTGTTCACTTCGCCGCCACGACTCCGGCCGGGCCGAACTTCGGCGCGGTGCAGTTGCCGCACGCCCACGGGTACGTCCAGTCCGCGACCTTCTTCGCGCTGTCCGGGATGAACGGGCTCCAGGCCTGCGCGCGGATCGGACCGTCGGTCTTCCACACGACGCGGAACTGACCGTCAGCCTTCACCTCGCCGATCACGACCGGCTTCCACAGGTGGTGGTTCTTCGCGTCCAGCTGGATGTCGAAGCCCGACGGCGACTTGACGTGCTGGTAGCCGACCGCCTGGCGAACGGCGTCGACGTTCGTCGTCTTCGCCTGCTCGACCGCCTGCGCCCACATCTTGATGCCGATGTAAGTCGCCTCCATCGGGTCGTTGGTGACGCGCTTTTCGCCGCCCGGGAGGTTGTTCTTCTTCACGTAGGCGTTCCACTTCTCGATGAACGCCTTGTTCTCGGGCGTGTCCATCGACATGAAGTAGTTCCAGGCCGCCAGCTGACCGACGAGCGGCTTGGTGTCGATGCCGCGGAGCTCTTCCTCGCCGACCGAGAACGCGACCACCGGAAGGTCCGTGGCCTTGATCCCCTGGTTGCCGAGCTCCTTGTAGAACGGCACGTTCGAGTCGCCGTTGATCGTCGACACCACCGCGGTGCGCTTGCCGGTGGCGAACTTCTTCACGTCGGCGACGATGGTCTGGTAGTCGCTGTGACCGAAGGGCGTGTACTTCTCCATGATGTCCTCATCCGCGACGCCCTTCTCGTGAAGGAAGTAGCGGAGGATCTTGTTGGTCGTGCGCGGGTAGACGTAGTCCGTCCCCAGCAGGACCCAGCGCTTCGCGCCGCCGCCCTTCTTGCTCATCAGGTACTCGACCGCGGGGATCGCCTGCTGATTCGGCGCGGCGCCCGTGTAGAAGACGTTCCACGACGACTCTTCACCCTCGTACTGCACCGGATAGAAGAGCAGGCCGTTCAGCTCCTCGAACACCGGCAGCACCGACTTGCGCGACACCGACGTCCAGCAACCGAACGTGACCGCGACCTTCTCCTTCTGGATCAGGTCGCGCGCCTTCTGCGCGAACAGCGGCCAGTCGGACGCCGGGTCGACGACGACGGGCTCCAGCTTCCGCCCGAGCACGCCGCCCTTCTCGTTGATCTCCTCGATGGTCATCAGCGCGACGTCCTTCAGAGACGTCTCGCTGATCGCCATCGTCCCCGACAGCGAGTGCAGGATACCGACCTTGATCGGCCCCTTGTCGTCGACGGGCGCTGCCGCCGGCGCGGCCGGCGCCGCCGCGCCGGGCTTCGCCTCTTCCGCCGGCTTCGAGCAGCCCAGCAGGCCCGCCATCGCCGTCACTCCCAACAGAACAATCTTCTTGTCAGCCATGTTCGTCGTTTCCTTTCTCGTCTCCGCTTTGCGCCTGACCGCTACCGCTGCATCTGAACGCCGAGATAGATGGCGTTGCTGGTCGGCGTCGTTCCGACATCCCCGTGCGAGTACCCCGCGGCGACGCGGAGGAAGTAGTCGTCGATCACGTACGTCAGGTACGCGTCGATCATCTTCCAGCTCGGCGGCGTCACCCCGCCCACCGGCTGCGCGGTCGCCTGCTGCCACCGCACCAGCGGCTGCAGCTTGCCGAAGCCAATCTTGTTCGGCGTCAGCCAGCTGCCGAGGACGTAGTACGCGTGCTTGCGGCCGAACGCGTCGTTCTCGTCGAAGTGATAGTACTGGCCCTCGAACGTGACGACGCCGCCGGCGCCCAGGTTCTTCTCGGCGAGGACGTCCGCGAGGACCGTCGTGAGATCACCGACGGCCATCGTCGCCGGGTTGATCTGCCCGTTCTTCTGGTACTGGGCGCCGAGGCCGATCGCGACGATGTCCTGCGACCCGTAGTAGGTGCTGCTGTGATAGAAGCCCGACTCCGAGCCGAGGAGGCAGATGTTCACGCGCCCCGAGAACAGCGGGCTCACCGCGGCGTCGTTCAGATCGAAGACGCCGGCGTAGTACTTCAGCTTGGCGCCCAGGAACTCGCCCCAGACGGTGGCGCCGTTGTTACGGCCCTGCGGGCCCTGCTTCGGGCCGACCGGGTAAGGCAGACCGGGGTAGAGGCCCGGGTACTTCCAGGGGCTCATGAACCACGGCCCGCTGAAATTGGACCGGTCGGATGGGACCAGCATGCGGCCAGCCCACAAGTGGAAGGCCGCGCCCGGCTCGAACTTCGCGATCAGGTCCAGGACTGATGCGCTGACCCCCGCGACACCCGAGCCGTTGCTGCCCGGCATGCCGCCCGTCGGGATGCCGCCCTGGAAGTTCGCCTGCCAGGCGAACATCGGCGCGATGTCGCCCGAGAAGCGCGGCTCGACGTAGATCTCGTCGAGGCTGGTGTCCTTGATCCCGCTCGACGCCGCCGTGCTGGCGAACGCGGTGCCGACGCGCATCGCGACGCCGACGTTGATCTTCTTGAAGTCCGGTGTCGGCGCGGCCGTCGTGGTCACGGTCCCAGCCGTCGCGTCCGCCGGTGGCGGCGCGGCGGGAACCGCGGCGACGGGCGGCGCCGCTGGCGTGGGCGCGGGCGGCGGTGGATTGGGAGGTGGCGTCGCGGCTTCAGCCTGCGCGACCGCCGTTGGCTGCTTGTCGGCCTCGGCAGCAGGGGCCTGCGCCCACGCCGTGCCCGCAAATAGTGCAACCGCCCCCACAAATCCACAGCCCGCCAGTCGAACAAGTCTCATTTTTCCGGTCATTTTTCGCCCCCGTTCGTGATGTGAACGTTGGAGCGACCATACCGAACGGGTGTTAACCAACTGTTTCGTGGTCGACCTTGTTTGGTTAATTTGAACGAACCGAAAGTTTCGCAGCGTGCGGATCGTACTTACGCTCGCGCGGCCGCGCGCTCTCTCGCCCGCGGCCCGGCGGCGCGGCGGCGTTAACAAAGATCAGACGTGAGTGAAACCCGCGCGTGCTGCGCGCCGTGCTGTCATGCGCACATGACCGTTTCCGTTCGCTCTCCCGGTACGGACGACACCGAAGCCGAAGCCGAAATCGAAGCACCGAAACCGAACGCCGCGACCCCGAGCCGCCGTTCCAGCCTCGCCGACGCCGACTTTCGCGCCGCTGTCGTCGAACACGTCGTGCACACCTGCGCGAAGGAGATCCGCGACGCGTCCGCGCTCGACTTCTATCACGCGTTCGCGCACACCGTCCGCGATCGCCTGGTCCACCGCTGGCTGGCCACGCAGCGCACGCACGTCGTCCGCGACGTGAAGCGCGTCTGCTACCTGTCGTCGGAGTTCCTGACCGGCCGCAGCCTGGGCCTGTGCCTCATGAACATGGACCTCCACAAAGCCGCGGTGGCGCTGGCCGCCGACTACGGCTTCGACCTGGGCGAGATTCTGGAATGCGAAGGCGATCCCGGACTGGGTAACGGCGGCCTCGGGCGCCTCGCCGCCTGCTTCATGGACTCGCTGGCGACGCTGCAGCTGCCCGCGATCGGCTACGGCATCCGCTACGACTTCGGCATGTTCGAGCAGCGGATCGATGGTGGCCGCCAGGTCGAGCAGCACGACAACTGGCTGCACCTGGGCAACGCCTGGGAGCTGCCGCGCCACGAGGACGCGCAGACCGTCCGCTTCGGTGGCCGCGTCGTCTTCCAGCACGATCGCGACGGCCGCCTGCGCGCCGACTGGGTCGACACGCGCGCGGTGATCGGCCTGCCCTACGATTCGTTCATCGTCGGGCACCGCACCGACACGGCGAACACGCTGCGGCTGTGGGCGGCGCGCGCGACGCGCGACTTCGACCTGCAGTTCTTCAACGAGGGCGAATACCGCCGCGCCGTCGAAGAGAAGATCGACACCGAGAACATCTCGAAGGTCCTGTATCCGAACGACAACAGCGACGAGGGTAAAGAGCTGCGCCTCAAGCAGCAGTACTTCTTCGTCGCGTGCTCGATCGCGGACATGATCCGGCGGTTCAAGCGGCTGCATGCGGACTTCGCGCTGTTCCCCGAGAAGTTCGCGATCCAGCTGAACGACACGCATCCGTCGATCGCTGTCGCCGAGCTGATGCGTGTCCTCGTCGACGATGAAGGCCTGGACTGGAACGCCGCCTGGTCCATCGTCGAGAAGACGATCGCCTACACGAACCACACGCTGATGCCCGAGGCGCTGGAGCGCTGGCCGGTGACGCTTTTCGAGCGCCTGCTGCCGCGCCACCTGCAGATCATCTATGAGATTAACCAGCGCTTCCTGTGGCAGGCGCAGATGAAGTGGCCGGGCGAAGGCGACCGGCTGGCCCGTGTGTCGATCATCGAGGAAGGACCGCGCCGACAGGTGCGGATGGCGCACCTCGCGACCGTCGCCGCCCACAGCGTGAACGGCGTCGCGGCGATGCACTCCGAGCTGATCAAGACCGACCTCCTGCCCGACTTCTACGAGCTGTGGCCGGAGCGCTTCAACAACAAGACCAACGGCGTGACGCCGCGCCGCTGGGTGCTGCACGCGAACCCGCGCCTCACGCGCCTGCTCTCCAGCCGCATCGGATCCAGCTGGATCGATCTGCCCGAGCTGGCGCGCCTGCACACGCTGGACGCGTTCGCCGATGACGAGGATCTCCTGGACGCCCTGCACGCGGTCAAGCAGGCGAACAAGCGCGACGTCGTCGAGCTGGTGCGCCACCGCGCGGGCGTCGAGCTGTCGGCGCACGCGATGTTCGTCGTGCAGGTGAAGCGGATCCACGAGTACAAGCGCCAGCTGCTCGCGTGCCTGCAGATCATCGCGCACTACCTGGCCGTCAAGCGCGACCCGGCCGGCGCCGGCGTGCCGCGCGCCTACCTGTTCGCGGGCAAGGCCGCGCCCGGCTATCAGATGGCGAAGCTGCACATCCGCCTGATCAACGACGTCGCGGCGGTCATCAACGGCGATCCCGACGTGCGCGGGAAGCTGGCGGTGGCGTTCATCCCGAACTACGGTGTGTCGCTGGCGCAGGCGATCATCCCGTCCGCCGATCTGTCCTTGCAGATCTCGACGGCGGGCAAGGAGGCGTCGGGGACCAGCAACATGAAGTTCGCGCTGAACGGCGCGCTGACGATCGGGACGCTGGACGGCGCCAACGTCGAGATCCGCGAGGCGGTCGGGCCGGAGAACTTCTTCCTGTTCGGGCTGACCGCGGGCGAGGTGGCGGCGACGCGCGCGGCCGGCTACCGCCCCGGCGAGGTCGTCGCGTCGCACCCGGTGCTGGAGGAGGTGCTGGCGCTGATCGCGTCGGGGTTCTTCAGCCTGGGCGACCGCGATCGCTACCGCCCGATCGTGGACAGCCTGCGCTGGGACGATCCGTACATGGTGTGCGCCGACTTCGACGCCTACCTGCAGTGCGAGGCGCGCGCGGCCGCCGCATACGCGGACCGCGCCGGGTGGTCGGCGATGGCCCTGCGCAACATCATCGGGGCCAGCCGCTTCTCCAGCGACGCCACCATCCGCGAGTACGCCAAGGAGATCTGGGGCCTGGAATCGGTGCGCACGAACCTGGGGCTGCTCGACTCGGGGCTGTGATCAGGAGCGGCCACGTCGGGTGCGTCTCCGATTCGGACGCGCCCACCTTTCGGGCGGCCCGGCTGTCGCCAAAGTGGAAGCCATGGGCCACATCATCGACCGCTGCGACGTGATCGACGTTCTGGAGGAATCCGTGCGGCTGCGCCGGCGCGTGCTGGTGACGCTGAAGGGCGGCCATCACTTCGTCGACGAGACCCGCGCGGTCGAAACGACCCCGGACGGCGAGTGGGCGGTCTTCCGCGATCACGATCGCATCCTGGTCGACGACATCGCCTCCGCCGGCCCCGCCGAGCCGCCCGAGAACAGCTACCGCGGGAAGATCTGACCGGTCGTTAGCCGGGTTCTTCGTCGCTGTCGTAGCGCGCCCAGGGAACCGCGCGGAGGCGTTCGAAGCTGATGGGATCGCCAGAGATCTGGCTGACGCCGTAGGTGCCCTCCTCCATCCGGCGGAGGGCGTTGTCGACCTCGCGCAGCTGCGCGCGATCGCGGTCGGCGCGCAGGATCGCGTCGTCCTGCTCGCGCGTCTGCTCCGCCGCGTCCAGCGGCTCGACCTCCGGCTCTGCTTCACGCGCCACAGCCTGGTCGCGCTCCAGCCGCGTCCGCAGCTCCGCGCGCAGCTGCTCCAGGCGCCCGCGCAGCATCGCGAGCTGGTCCGTCGTCAAACCCGCGTCGTTACTCCCCACACCGACCGTCATGTCGCCCCCCCGTCGCCCAAAATATGGCGACGAGCTAGGGTCAGCGGAAGGCTTGCTGGAGCTTGTCGAGCTCGGCCTTGCCGGGGCAGAGCTTCTCGTACGGGACCTTCGACAGCGGGACGTCGGTCGTGCCGCTGATGTCGTGCATGTCGGCGGCGCGCTTCTCGACGAACAGCAGGCCGGTGGCGACCTCGCCGCGCTGGCGGTGGTGCTCGAGCAGCTCGGTCGCGCGCGCGCGATCCGACGGATCGTACTCGGGCGACAGCTTGCGCAGGCGCACCGTGCTGCCGTCGTGCAGCGTCACGGTGATGGTCGTCCCTTCCTCGTAGCTCGCGGTGATCTCCTGCGCGGGCGGCACGAAGTCGGCCTGCACCAGCTTCAGCAGGTGCTTGCGCGTGTGCAGGTAGCTCTTGGTCGAGCCCTCGTGATCGTTGAACGTCACGCACGGCGAGATGACGTCGATCAGCGCGAACCCGCGGTGGGACAGGGCCGCCTTCAGGATCGGCACCAGCTGCGCCTTGTCGCCCGAGAAGCTGCGCGCCACGAACGTCGCGCCCAGGTCCAGCGCCAGCGCGCACGGATCGATCGGCGAGAACCGGTTCGCCTCGCCGCGCTTGCTCTTCGAGCCGACGTCGGCCGACGCCGAGAACTGCCCCTTGGTCAGGCCGTAGACGCCGTTGTTCTCGACGACGTAGACCATGTCCAGGTTGCGGCGCACGGCGTGCGCCAGCTGGCCGATGCCGATCGACAGCGAGTCACCGTCGCCCGAGATGCCGATGTACGTCAGCTCGCGGTTCGCGGCGTTGGCGCCGGTCGCGATCGACGGCATGCGCCCGTGCGCCGAGTTGAACCCGTGCGCGCCCGCGACGAAATAGGTCGGCGTCTTCGACGAGCAGCCGATGCCCGACAGCTTCGCGATCATGTGCGGCGGGGTGTCCAGGTCGTAGAACGAACGGACGATGGCCGCGGTGACGGAGTCGTGGCCGCACCCGGCGCAGAGCGTGGACGGCGCGCCCTCGTAGTCGCGCAGCGTGAGGCCGACCTTGTTGGGCTTGAGGTTCGGGTGGGCGACGGCTGGTTTCGGCGTGGGCATGGCCGGCTAGCTCCGTTCCAGGTGGCTGGTGATGCCGTCGACGACGTGGCGGCTCGACAGCGGGAACCCGCCGTAGACGAGGATCGAATGCAGCTTGTCCTTCGGGACGCTGGTCTCCAGCGTCAGCAGCGACTTGAGCTGCGCGTCGCGGTTCTGCTCGACCACGAACACGCGGTCGTGGGCGGCGAGGAACTTCTCGACGTTGTCGCCGAACGGGAAGGCGCGGATGCGCATGTAGTCAGCCACGATGCCGCGCTCGGCGAGCACCGCGACCGCCTCGCGCACCGCGGGATCGCAGCCGCCCAGCGACACGATCCCGAAGGTCGCGTCGGTCTGCATGCGGATGATCGGCTCGGGCACGGCGTTCGCGGCGGCGCGGTGCTTGCGCAGCAGGCGGTCCATGACCTCCTGGTACTCGTCGGGGATCTCGGTGTAGCCGCCGTACTTGTTGTGGCCGGAGCCGCGCGTGAAGAACGCGCCCTTCGCGTGAACACCGGGCAGCGTGCGCGCCGCGACGTGGTCGGCGTTCTCGTTCGCGTAGCGGTGGAAGCGCCCCACCTTCTCCAGCTCCGCCGCGGTCAATACGCGCCCGCGGTTGGGGCGGTAGTTGTCGTCCCACTTGAAGCGCGGGCAGACCCAGTCGTTCATCCCGATGTCGAGGTCGGACAGCATGAACACCGGCGTCTGGAAGCGCTCGGCCAGATCGAACGCGGCGACCGCCAGCGTGAAGCACTCCTCCGGGTTCGCCGGGAACAGCACGATGTGCTTGGTGTCGCCGTGCGACGCGTAGGCGGCCATCATGATGTCGCCCTGCTGCGTGCGCGTCGGCATGCCCGTCGACGGGCCGGTGCGCTGCACGTCGACGATCACCGCCGGGATCTCGGCGTAGTACGCGAGGCCGATCAGCTCGCTCATCAGCGAGATGCCCGGGCCCGACGTCGACGTGAACGCGCGCGCGCCGTTCCACGACGCGCCGATCACCATTCCGATCGCCGCCAGCTCGTCTTCCGCCTGGATGATGCAGAAGTTGTTCTTGCCCGTTTCCGGATCCTTCCGGTAGCTGGTGCAGAACTCCTTGAACGCGTCCATCACGGAGGTCGACGGCGTGATCGGATACCAGGCCGCCACCGTCGCGCCCGCGTACACGCAGCCCAGCGCGGTCGCGGTGTTGCCGTCGATCAGGATGCGGTCATCGGTCGCGTGCATCTTCTCGAGCCGGATCGGCAGCGGGCAATCGAAGTGTTCCTTCGCGTAGTCGTATCCGGCGCGCAGCGCCTTGTGGTTCGAATCGCGCAGCGCCTTCTTCTTCGAGAACTTCTCCTCGAGCAGCTCGTCGATCACGTGCATGTCGATGTCGAGCAGCGCGACCAGCGCGCCGAGGTACGCGATGTTCTTCATCAGGATCCGCTCACGCGAGTCCTTGAAGATGTCGTTGCACAGCTGCGCGAGCGGCACGCCCAGGAAGGTGACGTCCGGGCGCGACAGCGATTCGTCCAGCGGCCAGCTCGAATCGTGGAGGAGCCAGCCGCCCGACCGGACCTCCTTCACGTCGCGCACGTAGGTCTCTGCGTTCATCGCCACGACGAGGTCGTAGTCCAGCGCGCGCGACACGTGGCCCGCCTTGTTGACGCGGACCTCGTACCAGGTCGGCAGCCCCTGGATGTTCGACGGGAAGAGGTTCTTCCCCGACACCGGGATGCCCATGCGGAAGATCGCCTGCATCAGCAGGCCGTTCGCGCTCGCCGAGCCGGTCCCGTTGACGTTCGCCAACTTCAGCGCGAAGTCGTTGGTGCGGACGTCGGCGGGCGAGCCCTTCGACGTCCCGGGCTTGCTGGAGGCTCCGCGCGGCCCTGAGGGACGCACGCCGTCTTCCAGCGCGCGCCGTTCTAGCTGTTCGTTTTCCATCCTGCGTTGCCCACGCTGCTCAAGTTGCCGAGGTCTTGCCGTTCGATCCAACACCGCCAACACCGCCAACACCGCCAACACCGCCAACGCCGTTCTGTCCGGCGTGAGGAATCCTGAGGTCGAACTTCTGCATGTCCCACGCCGCCGTCGGGCAGCGCTCGGCGCACAGGCCGCAGTGCACGCAGACGTCCTCGTCCTTCACCATCACGCGGCCCGTCTGCGGCAGCGCGCCCGACACGAACAGGTCCTGCTCCTTGTTGCCGGCCGGAACCGTCAACCGGTTGCGCAGGTCGCCTTCCTCGCCGTTGGGCGCGATCGTCAGGCACGTGGTCGGGCAGACGTCGATGCAGGCGTCGCACTCGATGCACTTCGCGTCGGTGAAGACCGTCTGCACGTCGCAGTTGAGGCAGCGTTCGACCTCACGCGCGGTCTGCTCCGGATCGAAGCCCAGCTCGACCTCGAGCGAGAGCTTGCTGAAGCGCTCGCGCAGGTCGACGTGCTTCATCTTCGCGCGCTTGGCCGGGTTGTAGTCGTTGCTGTAGCTCCACTCGGCGAGGCCCATCTTCTGCGTGATCAGGTTCATCCCCTGCGGCGGGCGATCCGTGATCGGCTTGCCGCTGCAGTGGTTGTGAATCGAGATCGCCGCCTCGTGCGCGTGCGCGACCGCCCAAATGATGTTCTTCGGACCGAACGCCGAGTCGCCGCCGAAGAACACGCCCGCGCGCGTCGACTGCATCGTCACCGGGTCGACGACGGGCATGCCGTCCTTGTCGAACTCGATGCCGGCGTCGCGCTCGATCCACGGGAATGCGTTCTCCTGGCCGATCGCCAGGATCACGTCGTCGGCCGGAAGGATCACGGTGTCGATCTTCTTCGCGGTCTGTCGGCCCTTGCCCTGGCCGTCGTCGACGTACTCGACGCGGTCGAACTCCATGCCCTTCAGCTTGCCGCCTTCGATGACGAAGCGCTTCGGCACGTGGTTGATGAGGATCTCGACCTGCTCTTCCTCGGCGTCCTCCAGCTCCCACGGCGACGCCTTGAAGAACTGGCGCCCACGGCGCGCCATGACCTTCACGTCCTTGCCGCCCAGGCGGCGCGACGTGCGGCAGCAGTCCATGGCCGTGTTGCCGACGCCGATGATCAGGACGTGCTCGCCGATCTTCTCGATGTGTCCGAAGGCGACGCCGGCCAGCCAGTCGATGCCGATGTGGACGCGGTCGCCCGCCTCGTGACGCCCGGGCAGGTCCAGCTCCTTGCCGCGCGGGGCGCCGGTGCCGACGAACACGGCGTCGAACCCGGGCTTGCCGTCCAGCAGGCCCTTCATGCTCATCACCGGCGTGCTGTAACGAATCTCGACGCCACGATCGAGGATCATGGCGATCTCCTCGTCCAGCACCGACCGCGGCAGGCGGAAGGTCGGGACGTTCGTGCGCATCAGGCCACCCGGCTCGGCGTACCGCTCGAAGACGACGACCTCGTAGCCCAGCGGCGCGAGATCGTTCGCGACCGCGAGCGAGGCGGGCCCGGCGCCGATGAGGGCGACGCGCTTGCCGTTCTTCTTCGCGGGAACCGCGGGCAACTTGTCCGTGACGTCGTCGCGCAGGTCGGCGGCGACGCGCTTGAGGCGGCAGATCGCGACCGGCTTCTCGTCCACGCGCGTGCGCCGGCAGGCGGGCTCGCACGGGCGGTCGCACGTGCGTCCGAGGATTCCCGGAAACACGTTGCTATCGCGGTTGAGCAGGTACGCTTCGGTGTACTTCCCCTGGGCGATCAGCCGGATGTATTCCGGCACGTTCGTGTGGGCCGGACAGGCCCACTGGCAATCGACCACCTTGTGGAAGTAGCTCGGGTTTTTGACGTCAGTCGGCTTCACCCGTGGGGGCTCCGATCGACGCGCACTCTAGACCGAACCCGTTCGTTGCGCCACGGAAAGACGCCGAAATGCCGGCTCGGCCTCAAGGCGGGGCGTCGCACGGGGCGCGACCAACCTCAGGCCGATAACGTGAGAGCGAGCGCGGGCCTTGCCGCCCGCGCCCACCCATTTGCCGGGGCTCCGGGAACCCGCGGCGACTGTTGTTCCGATTAGACAGTGCGCCGGCGGCGAAGCAGCAGCCGGTAGATTCCGAGCAGGACCATGGCGCCGATGATTGACGCGATGATGCCTGGGCCACTCGTGCCCGAGTGGTACCAGCCGAGCGTTCGCCCCACGAAGCCGGCCACGAGCGAGCCCGCGACACCGAGCAGCATCGTGATGATGACGCCACCCGGATCCTTGCCCGGCATGAACAGCTTCGCCAGAGCACCGACAATCAACCCCACGATGAGTGACCACAAAATGTGCATCCTGCCCCTCCCCTTCACCTCCGAAGCTGCGACGGAACATGTCGAGGACAAGAGCAGCGCTCATTTTCTTGGTTGCTGGACCAGCGCTGCTACTATATTTGCGGCTTGGGCGCACAGCGGGACGGTAAAGCAGCGCAACTCGCGAAGTTGACGAAGGAAAACGCTGCACTCAAGCGTGAGCTCGCGCGGCTCCAGGTCTACCGTGCGATGGCCTACCGCGACCCGCTGACCGGCCTCTGGAACAGACGTTACTTCGAAGAGCGCCTGAACGAGGAGCTGAGCCGATCGCAGCGCGCCGGGCTGAGCCGGCGGTTCTCGGTCATGGTCCTCGACCTCAACGATTTCAAGTCGACCAACGACCGCCATGGGCACGTGGTCGGTGACACCGTCCTCAAGGACGTGGGCGAGTTCCTGATCACGCACCTTCGCCACCACGACGTCGCGTGCCGGACCGGCGGGGATGAGTTCACCGTCCTGCTGCCCGACCTTTCGGCCGAGGACTGCGGCCATCTGATCGACCGGCTGCGCCGCGCGCTCGAGGCGGCGAACGCTGGGCGCCGGATCCCGATCGCGCTGAGCATCGGCACCGCGAGCTGGCCTCAGGCGGGCGACACCGTGGATGGGCTGCTGTCCCGCGCGGACGAGGCGATGTATGCGGACAAGCACAGGCAGCGCGTGAAACGCGTGCCCGCCACCGCCCGCCGCGAGGTCGCGCGCCGCAACGCCGCCCGCCGCTCCCGCGCCCCCGCGCAACAAGCCTGAGGGGCCGCGTTCTTTCCTTTCTTTCTCCCTCGCCCCGCAAAGCGGGGAGAGGGTCGGGGTGAGGGGTCCGAGCCCTTCTATTCGTGTAAGGCTACTTAACGAATGAAGGATCAGCCCAGGGGGAGACACTCAATGCCCATGAGCCCGAGTCCGTTTCGACGAGCGACCCTGGTCAGCATCCTGGCGGTTCTCCTCACGCCCGCGGCGGCCCGTGCCGCGGAATGGTACGTCTCGCCGACCGGCAGCGATTCGGCGGCCGGCAACAGCGCCGCCCCCTTCGCGACCCTTTCGAAGGCGAACAGCTCCGCCGGCGCGGGCGACACCATCTGGGTGCACGGCGGAACGTATTACATCACCTCGCAGCTCACGTTTTCGAAGAGCGGCACGTCGGACACGAACCGCACCAAGATCTGGGCCGTCGCCGGCGAGACGCCGGTGCTGGACATCTCGCGATACAACACCACCAACACGGCCGCCGACGTGCCCGCGGTGCTGGTGACGGGCAGCTGGATGCACCTCCGCGGTCTCGAGATCGCCAACGCCAAGGTGGGCGGCAGCGGCGACCATTCGTATTCGCTGCTCCGCACCAAGAACGCCAGCAACAACACCTTCGAGCTGCTCAACCTGCACCACGGGTTCGGGCCGGGGCTGTTCATCGACACGGGCACGGGCGGCAACCTGATCCTCAACTGCGATTCGCACGACAACTACGACGTGAACGGCAGCCAGGGCGACGGCCAGAACGGCGACGGCTTCGGCATCCACTACCAGACCAGCGGGCCGAGCTCGGTCATCCGCGGCTGCCGCGCCTGGAACAACTCTGACGACGGCTACGACTTCATCTCGCAGGAGGTGCCGGTCACCACCGAGGACAGCTTCGCGATGACGAACGGCCGCGGCGCGGACGGCAACGGCAACGGCTTCAAAGTCGGCAGCAGCCAGAACGGCATCCGACACATCGTGCGGAACAACGTCGCCTGGAAGAACAAGGCGGCCGGCTTCTATGCCAACCACTCGACGGGCGGCAACACCTGGTACAACAACACGTCCTATATGAACAGCAGCGCGCAGTACAACATGCTCGCGAGCAGCTTCGATTCGTCGGGCAATGTGACCGGGACGATCATCCTGACGGGCAGCAAGGCCCACATCATGCGGAACAACGTGGGGTTCCCGAACAAGAACTCGAACATGGATGGCGTCGACAGCATGTTCAACACGTGGGACCTGAGCATCGCGGAGGCGAGCACCGACTTCGCGAGCACGTCCGACACCGGCTGCACCGGACCGCGGGAGGCGAACGGCAGCATGCCGGCCGCGTGCACCTTCATGCATCTCAAGTCCGGCAGCCCGCTGATCGACAAGGGCACCAACGTGCAGTTGCCGTACGTCGGCAGCGCGCCCGACCTCGGCGCATACGAGTTCGGCGCGACGACGACCGGCACGGGCGGCACGACCGGCGCGGGCGGCAGCACGGGCGCGGGCGGCGCCGGTGGTGGCGCCGGCACGACGGGCGCGGCCGGGCGCGGCGGCAGCACCGGCACGGCCGGCACGACCGGAATGGCCGGACGCGGCGGCACCACCGGAAGCGCGGGTAGCGTCGGCACGGGCGCCGCGGGACGCGGCGGCACCGGCGGCGTAACGGCGACCGGCACCGCCGGCAGCGTCGGCACGACAGGCACGGCCGGCACCGGCGTCAGCACCGGCACGGGCGGCACGGGCGTCTCGACCGGCACCGGCGGCACCGGCGACTCGACGGGAACGGCGGGCAGCGTCGGTACGACGGGCACCGCCGGCACGGGCGTCAGCACCGGCACCGCCGGCACCGGCGTCTCGACGGGCGCGGCGGGCACCGGCATCAGCAGCGGCGCGGCCGGCAACGGCGCGACGGGCGCCGCGGGCAACGGCCCGGGCGAAAGCGGCGAGGGTGGCTGCGCGTGCAACACCAGCGGTTCGAGCGGGAGATCCCTGCTTGGCCTCGCGCTGATGGCGATGTTGACGCGCGGGCGCTCGCGTAGAGCTCGGCGCCGTCCGCGCTAGCTCTGCGGCCAGACCCCTCACCCTTACCCTCCCCGCTTCGCGGGGCGAGGGCAAACGGCCGCAGTGATGCGGCCGTCCTGGATGATCCGCGTGCTTCCTCCGGTGTCGCTGCGCTAGGCGGCGCGCCAGAGGGAGAGGGAGAAGTCGCGGGCGCGGTCGGTCCAGAAGTTCGCCTGCTTGAACCCGGCCGCGCGCAGGGATTTTTCGAGCCCGGCGCGCGTGAACTTGGTGCTGATCTCGGTGCGCATTTCTTCGCCTTCGGCGAAGCGCACGGTGAGGCCGAGCCCTCGGACCTTCACCTCGTGGGCGGCGCGCGCGCGCAGGCGGATGTCGACCAGCTCGCGCTCGGGATCGTACGCGGCGACGTGATCGAACAGCTCCTCGTCGAATGACGCCCGCAGATCGCGGTTCAGCACGCGCAGCACGTTCTTGTTGAACTGGACGGTCACGCCCGCCGCGTCGTTGTAAGCAGCGTCGAGCCGCCGCTTGGCCTTCACCAGATCGGCGCCGAGCAAGAACCAGTCGCCCGGCCGCAGCACCACGCGCAGCGCCGCGAAAAAGCGGGAGCGTTCATCCTCGTCGAAGTTGCCGATGGTGCTGCCCAGGAACGCGACCAGCAGCGGCCCGCGGTTCGATTCGCGGGGGAGGAAGCGCACGTGCTCGTTGAAGTCGCCGACCACCGCCTTGATGTCGAGGCCCGGATAGTCGCGTCTCAACGCCGCGGCCGCGTCGGCGACCGCGGGCAGACAAACGTCGAACGGCATGAACCGGCGCAGCGTGTCCTCCGCGCGCAGCGCGTCCAGCAAGAGACGCGTCTTCTCGGAGCTGCCCGACCCCAGCTCCACCAGCGTCGCCGCGCCCGTCGCGCGCGCGATGTCGCCCGCGCGCGCGTCCAGAATCTCGCGCTCCCGGCGGGTCAAATAGTACTCGGGCTGGCGCGTGATCGCTTCGAACAGCGCCGAGCCGCGCTCGTCGTAGAACCACTTCGGCGGCAGCTGCTTGGGCGTCGCTGTCAACCCGCGGCGGGCCTCCGCGCGCAACAGCGCGACCCGATCCGCTTCGGTGAGCAGAACTTCGACGTCGAGGTCAGACGGGGCGAGCCCGCCGCCGCCTGGGACCACCGCTCTTGGAGTCACCTGGCCGTCGCCCACGTTGGCTACGTAGCAATCGACCTCGTCGATGTCAAACGACGAAGCGCGAAAAATCCGACGAGCCCGCGCCCTCCCTTGACGCTGCGACCGTGCGAGGTCGAAGATCCGGCCGGTTGTGGCGTCTCCGGACGAAGTCGTGGCCGTCGTGCTCGTGGTTCTGGCCATCTCGACGGCGGGCAGTTGCAAGTCGTCGCATCCGGTCGCGCCCGACGCGCGTTCCAGCAAAGACGCCTCGACGCGCGCCGCGCCGCGCGCACCGCACGACGCACGCGCCGCCGCCACCGACGACAACCCGTCCGAGCACAGCGCCGAGGATCTGGCCGTCGCGAAGCGCGTCGACGCCGCGCTCTGCAACAAGGGCGGCTGTTGCGTGACCGGCGTGTGGCGGCTCGGCCCCGATCGTCGCGGACATCCGTTGGCGGTGGTCGCCCTCGAGAGCAACGAGGGCTGCCTGCTGCCCTCGAAGCCATCGCCGGCCTCGGACGAGGACGACCACGACGACGACAGCGATCGTCACGGGTGCGGCGAATATCGGCTGGTCGACCTCGCGGCGAAGAAGCCCCGTGGCGGCGTGAAGCTGCTCAAGCAATGCGACGGCGACCACTCGGAGGTCAGGGCCGGCGTGGACGCGAAGGAGCGGACGTTCAACTTCGGCGGTCACAGCGTGTACACCAACGATCAGTGGGACGAAGAGACCGTGCTGGGCCTCGATCCCCTCCGCATCGTCGCGTTCAGCCGGGGCAGCAATGGCCGCGGGCAGTTGCACGACGAGAAATGGAACTGGGACAAGTTCGCGGGCGACGTCGAGCTGGGCGTCGACTACTGCCCGAACAAGGCGCCCTGGGCCGACGGCGGCACGCGCCCCGACAGCGACGTGCCGGACTTCGTGGTCCACGCCCTGCGCATCCCGCGCGTGACGCTGCCGGCGACCTTCCTCGCGGACGGATGGCGCACGACCGCACTCGGGGCTTGCGCCGCGCAGGTCGACGGCGAGAACGGCTTCACGATCCACGGCGACAAGGGCGCCGCGGCCGACACGTCGATGCGCGTCCTGTTCTCGACGGGTGACGACCTGTTCATCGAGATCCGCGACGACCGCTTCGTCTCGGGCGGCAAGAGCTGGGTCGTCGACGACCACCTCGAGGTCTGGACGACGAACGGCGACAGCCAATGCGTCGACCCGAAGGGCAAATCGCCTGCCTGGCAGTGGGGGATCCGCGTTCTCGACGGCGCCGTGTTCCCGGGATTCGGCGATCCCGGGACCGCGCCGCACGCAGAGGCGCATCGGGCCGGGAATGTCGCGCGCCTGAAGTTGAGCCTGCGGGGAACGCTCGCGGCAGGCACGCCGTTCACGATCGTCTACAGCGACAGCGACGACGGCCGCCGCCAGAAGCGGCTGATCGCGACCAGCGCGCTGTCGTACGGAAAGTGGTGGACGTTCGGGGAAGCGCCGGCGGCGCAGGAAGGCGCGTCGTGCATTCCCGTCCGCGGCGCGTTGTCACCGCGCCGCCCGGCGTTCGAGCCGACCTCGGAGGACTAGACCTCGATCAGGATGCGGTCCGGATCCTCGACGCACTCCTTGACGCGGACGAGGAACTGAACCGCCTCGCGCCCGTCGATCAAGCGGTGATCGTAAGAGAGCGCGACGTACATCATCGGGCGGACCACGACCGCGTCGCCGACGACGACAGCGCGCTTCTGGATCGCGTGCAATCCCAGGATGCCGCTCTGGGGCGGGTTCAGGATCGGCGTCGACAGCATCGATCCATAGATGCCGCCGTTCGAGATCGTGAACGTGCCGCCCTCCAGCTCCTTCATGGTGAGCTTGTTGTCCCGCGCGCGCGTCGCCAGATCGGCGATCGCGGCCTCGACCTCGGCGAACCCCAGCCGATCCGCGTCGCGCACCACCGGCACCACCAGGCCCTTGCCGCCGCCGACGGCGACGCCGATGTCGTAGTGGTCCTTGTAAATGATGTCATTGCCGCGCACCTCGCCATTCACGGCCGGGAACGCCTTCAACGCATCGACCGCCGCCTTCACGAAGAAGGACATGAAGCCCAGCTTGATGCCGTGCGCCTTCACGAAGCGATCCTGGTAGCGCTCGCGCAGCGCGAGCACGTTGCTCATGTCGATCTCGTTGAAGGTGGTCAGAATCGCGGCGTTCTGCTGGGCCTCGACCAGCCGACGCGCAACCGTTCGCCGCAGCGGCGACATCGGCACCACGCGCTCGCGCCCGGCGTCGGTCAGCGGCCGCCCCGGCGACGGCGGCAGCTCGGGCTCCGGCTCTCGGTTCGGGGGCGGGGTGATCTCCGTGATCTCCGTGCGCGGCAGCCGCGTGTCCGTGCGTGCCTGCAGCGTGCGATCGACGTCCTGCTTCGAGATCCGGCCGCCGCGCCCGCTGCCCTTCACGTCGTCGGGCGACAACCCGCTCTCGGCCATCGCCTTCCGCGCCGACGGCGCGGCGCGAACGCTGCCGCCGTTCGTTTCACTGGCGGCCGGCGCTGGCGCGGCCGCCTTCGGCGCCGGCGCGCTCGCGCCGATCTGATCAATTTCGGCGATCACGTCGCCGACCGCGACCGTCTCCCCGCTCTTGCGCAGGATCTTGCGCAGCACGCCCGCGCCCGGCGAGGGGACTTCCAGCGTCGCCTTCTCGCTCTCGACTTCGACCAGCGGCTCGTCGGCCGCGACCTCGTCGCCCTCGGCGCGCTTCCAGGCGCCCAGCGTTGCCTCGCGGATCGACTCCCCGAGCGCGGGGACGCGCAGCGTGAGTGCCATGTCGTCTAGGTTCCTTTCCCGAACGCGTCGGCCATGATGCGCGCCTGTTCCGACGCGTGCCGCTTCATCGAGCCCGTCGCCGGACTGGCCGACAACGGCCGGCTGACGCATGACCAGTGGAACGATCCGGCGAGCAGCCCTTGCAACTCGCGGTTCATGTACGCCCAGGCGCCCATGTTCTTCGGCTCCTCCTGGACCCACACGACCGGCGTTCCGTCGGGGTACACCGACAGGATCTCCAGCAGGTCGTCCTTGCGAAGCGGATAAAGCTGCTCGACGCGCACGATGGCGGTGTCATCGTAGCCGCGTTCCTCCCGCGTCGCGACGAGATCGTAATAGACCTTGCCCGTGCACA
>Ga0070683_100001137_pt1 | contig 20120 bp, 14 predicted proteins | sample KBSC713LmetaG_FD_64662 | JGI IMG/M metagenome (GOLD analysis project Ga0070683, IMG submission 64662) | Corn rhizosphere microbial communities from Kellogg Biological Station, Michigan, USA - KBS C7.1-3L metaG | ecosystem: Host-associated > Plants > Roots > Rhizosphere ... | reverse complement strand
GGGCCCGCGACCGTGCGCTGCGGCGGCAACACGTCGTGCGTCGAGGTTTCGCTCGAGGACGGGTCGGTGTTCGTGCTGGACGCCGGCACCGGCATCCGCGAGCTCGGCGCCGAGCTGACCGAGCGCGGCACCCGACGGATTCAGCTGCTTCTGACGCACCTTCATCTCGATCATCTCGAGGGCCTGCGCTTCTTCGCCCCGCTGTTCGACCCGAGCGTGGAGATCGATCTCTGGGGGCCCCGGTCGCCGGTGCTGGGCCTGCAGGAGCGCATTCGCAGGTCGTTCTCCCCGCCGCTCTTTCCGATCGACCTCCAGGACACGCCGGCGAAAGTGACGTTCCACGACGTGCCGAACGTGCCCTGGCGCGTCGGTGAGGCGCTTCTGACCGCGAGCCTCGTCGTCCATCCCGGGCCGACGGTCGGCTTCCGCATCGAAGCGGACGGGGCAAGCGTCGCGTATCTCCCCGATCACGAGCCTGCGCTCGCCGGGAGGTTCGAGGAGCGAACGCGGGACTGGATCTCAGGCGGATCGATCGCCGACGACGTCGACCTGCTCCTGCACGACGCCCAGTACTTCGAGGACGAGTACGTCGAGCGTCTCGGGTGGGGCCACTCCAGCGTCTCGAGTGCGGTCGCCTACGCGGAGGCCGTCGGCGCGAAGCGACTCGTCCTCTTCCACCACGATCCGACGCACTCCGACGAGACGATGCAGAAGCTGGAATCCGAGGCGCGATCGCTCGTCGAGGACGGCGAGGACCCGCCGACGGTTGCGCGTGAAGGCATGGTGCTCGAGCTCTAGCGGACGCGCCGCACCGCATCCAGCGCGCGGCCGTAGCCAGAGGCCGCGAGCCTCACGACCTGCACGCGCTCGCCCGCGTGTGGAGCGTGGACCATCCGGCCGTGCCCGACGTAGATGCCGACGTGGCCGTTGCCCCAGAAGAAGAGCAGATCACCCGGCCTCAGGCGCGACGAGCGGATCGGCCGGCCCGCTCCCGCGAGCGCGTACGAGCTGTGCGGGAGCGCGATCCCGAGCCGCCCGTAGGTCCAGTAGACGAGACCGGAGCAGTCGAAGCCCGAGCTCGGCGACGTTCCGCCCCAGCGGTACGGTACGCCCACGGCTTTCAGCGCGATCCGCGCGGCTCGTTGGCCGAGCGTCCGCTTCTTGTGCAGGAGTCGCTTCGGTAGCCGCCAGTTCGCATGAAGCCGGAACGGGTGACGAGCGAAGTGCTTTCGCGGCGCGGGCGTCCTTCTCTGCGTCGCGCCCGCAGGCCCGGTGAACAAGACGGCGCAGGCGAACGCGCACGCGGCAAGGGCGAGCGCAAGCATGCGGCTGCGGAGGACGTTCGGCATCAGGGCGAGCGGGTCGTCGGGCTGCGGAAGTGGGCGGGCGCAGCCCTGGCCTGTTCGTGACTCCGCAGACCCTAGTCCGGCAGCTCGACCTGTCGACCCCCCAGATGGGTCATTTCTAGATCATGTGCGGATGGGATCGATCCTCGACGCGATCGGGAACACGCCGCTCGTCCAGCTGCGTCACTGCGTGCCCGCGAACGGCGCGGAGCTCTGGGTCAAGCTCGAGTACTGCAACCCGTCCGGCTCGATGAAGGACCGAATGGCGCTGGCCATGGTCGAGGGCGCGGAGCGTGACGGCCTGATCGCTCCGGGCGACACGATCGTCGAGTACACGGGTGGTAGCACCGGCCCCGGCCTCGCGCTCGTCTGCGGCGCCAAGGGCTACCGCGCGCTGATCGTGATTGCGGACTGCTACACCGAGGAGCGTCTCCAGCTGATGCGGGCGTTAGGCGCCGAGCTGGAGGTAATCCCGTCTGTCGAGGGCCGCCCCAAGGTGACGCCGCAGGACATCCAGAACATGGTCGCCCGCGCGGCCGAGCTCGCCGACCAGCCCGGCCACTACGCCACGGATCAGTTCAACAACCCGTACATCATTCCGGGCCATCGCGATCAGCTCGGACGCGAGATCTGGGACCAGACCGGCGGCCGTGTCACGGCCTTCTGCCAGGGCGTCGGAACCGCGAGCTCGCTGGTCGGCGTCGCAGAGGCGCTAAGGCCACACGGCGTCTTCATCCAGGCGCACGAGCCCGCCTCCTCTGCCGCGATCGGAGGCGGAACACCTGGCCCGTTCGCGATGCAGGGCTGGGCAGGGTTCGTCATGCCGCACTGGGACCCCGACAAGGTCGACCACCTCGAGGCGATCGGCGATGAGGAGGCCCTGGAGATGACGCTCCGGCTCTCGCGTGAAGACGGCATCTTCGCCGGCATCTCGACGGGCGCCAACGTCGTCGGCGCGCACCGGCTCGCGGAGCATCTCGGGCCGGACGCCGTGATCGTGACGCTCGCGGTCGACAGCGGGTTCAAGTACCTGAGCGTGGGCCCGTTCGCGGAGCTTGCCTGACGCGCCCTGGGCGACTCGTATAACGTCGCCGCACAATGCGACTGCCAGGAGGGCTCATGGTGCTTGCCTCGGACTACCCGTTCCTCGACGTCCTGTGGACGATGTTCATCTTCTTCCTCTGGATCGTCTGGTTCTGGCTTCTCTTCACCGTCTTCATCGACGTCTTCCGCCGACACGACATCCATGGAGGAAAGAAGACGCTCTGGCTGATCTTCGTGATCATCCTGCCGTTCTTAGGCGTCTTCATCTACATCATCACGCAGAACGACGGCATGACCCAGCGCAATCTCGATCGCGCCAAGGCTCAGCAGGCGCAGTTCGACTCGTACGTCCGCGAGACCGCCGGCGGCGGCGGAGCGGCAACCGAGATCGCGAACGCCAAGCAACTGCTGGACCAGGGTGCGATCACCCAGGCCGAGTTCGACGCGATCAAGCAGAAGGCGCTGGCCTGAGGCACGGCGTCAGCTGACATAAGCGCCGACCAAAGCAGAATGTCCGGGAGGGCGAGCGGCTCGATGCTCGTCCTCCTGACCCTGGCCGCCGGGCAGTTCCTGATGACGCTCGACAGCTCGGTGATGAACGTCTCGATCGCGACCGTCGCCAAGGACGTAGGCACGACCGTGACCGGGATCCAGGGCGCGATCACGGCGTACACGCTCGTGATGGCGGCGCTGATGATCACGGGCGCCAAGGTCGGGGCGATCATCGGGCGCAAGCGGGCGTTCGCGATCGGCTGCGTGATCTACGGCTGCGGGTCGTTCACGACGTCGATCTCCCCGAGCCTGCCCGTGCTGCTCTTCGGCTGGTCGTTCCTCGAGGGAGTGGGCGCGGCGCTGATCCTGCCGGCGATCGTCGCCCTCGTCGCCGGAAACTTCCCTGCCGAGCGACGGCCTGCTGCGTTCGGGCTGGTCGCCGCGGCGGGCGCCGTCGCGGTCGCGGTCGGCCCGCTGATCGGCGGCTTCTGCACGACGTACTTCTCATGGCGCTGGGTCTTCGCCGGTGAAGTCGTCGTCGTCCTCGTGATCCTCCTGCTGTCCCGGCGGATCGCGGATGCTCCGGCCGAGGAGCGCCCGAAGCTCGACGTCGTCGGAGCGATCCTCTCGGCGCTCGGGCTCGGACTCCTGGTGTTCGGCGTCCTGCGCACGAGCGAGTGGGGCTGGATCCAGCCGCGTCCGGACGGGCCGTCCTGGTTCAACCTCTCGCCGACGGTCTGGTTCGTCCTGGCCGGCCTGCTCGTGATCTGGCTCTTCTTTCGCTGGGAGCACCGTCTCGAAGCCAAAGGCAAGGAGCCGCTCATCAAGCCCGGCATGCTCCGCAACCGTCAGTTGAGCGGCGGGCTGACGATGTTCTTCTTCCAGTTCCTCGTCCAGGCGGGGCTCTTCTTCGTGGTGCCGCTCTTCCTCTCCGTCTGCCTCGGGCTCTCCGCGCTCGCCACCGGCGTCCGCCTGCTGCCGCTTTCGCTGACCCTCCTGATCGCCGCGCTCGGGATTCCTCGGGTGTTCCCCAACGTCTCCCCGCGGCTGATCGTGCGTAGCGGGCTGCTCTCGCTCCTCGCGGGGACGGTTGTTCTGCTCGGCTCGCTCGACGCCGATGCAGGGGCCGAGATCGTCTTCGTCCCCATGCTCCTCGTCGGGCTCGGGATCGGCGCGCTCGCGTCGCAACTCGGAGCCGTCACCGTCTCGGCCGTTCCCGACGACCAGAGCCCTGAGGTGGGCGGCGTCCAGAACACGATGACGAACCTCGGCGCCTCCCTTGGCACCGCAATCGCCGGCTCGCTCCTGATCGGCGCGCTGGCGCTGTCGTTCTCCTCCAACATCCAGCAGAGCTCGGCGATCCCGAGCCGCGTGAAGGAGGACTTCCAGGTGAAGATCGCAGGCGGAGTGCCGTTCGTCTCCGACGCCGACCTGAAGCACGCTCTCGACGAGGCGGGTGCGAGCTCGAAGACGACCGACGCGGCGGTCGACGCGTACTCCGAGGCACGTCTCGACGGCCTGCGGGCGGCCCTCGCGATTCTCTCGATCCTGACCATCTGCGCGCTCTTCGCGGCGCAGCGGATCCCGGAAGTCCAGCCCGGAGGCGTAAAGTCGTAGCGCGATGTGCCGCTGGCTCGCCTACTCGGGAACGCCGATCAAGCTTGAGGAGCTGCTCCTCAAGCGCGACCACTCGCTGATCGACCAGAGCCTGCACTCTCGGATGGGCGCCACGACGACGAACGGCGACGGCTTCGGGGTCGGCTGGTACGACGAGGACGAGGTGCCGAGGGTCTACCGCAGCACGCATCCCGCGTGGAACGACCGCAACCTGAAGGAGCTCGCCGCCGGGATCTCGTCGCCGCTCTTCTTCGCGCACATCCGGGCTTCGACCGGCTCCGCGATCCAGGAGACGAACACGCACCCGTTCCGCTACGGGAAGTGGCTGTGGATGCACAACGGGCTGATCCGCGACTTCCCGACGGTGCACCGCGAGCTCGTGAACAAGATCGACGACTCGTTCTTCAACTCGATCGAGGGCACGACCGACTCGGAGACGATGTTCTACCTCGCGCTCACGTTCGGTCTCCAGAGCGACCCGGTGGCTGCGGTCGAGCAGATGGTCGGCGTCGTCGAGGACACCGGGCGCAAGCACGACATCGAGCTGCCGATCCAGATGACGATCGCGACCACCGACGGGCAGTCGATCTGGGCGTTCCGCTACTCGAGCGAGGGGGACTCGCGGTCGCTCTGGTTCAGCACGCGGATGGACGAGCTGAAGCTGCTCTACCCGGCGCTCCACCAGCTGGAAGGCCTGTCGGACGAGACGCGGGTGATCGTCTCGGAGCCGCTCGGCGACCTACCCGGCGTGTGGAACCAGGCGCCGGAGTCGCACTACGGGATCGTGCAGCCGGGCGCCGACAAGCTCGCCCCGTTCACGCCCCAGCGCTCGTAGCCGACTCGCGCGCGAGCAGCCGCCTGCATTGCTCCGCGTTGACGACGTTCCCTTTCTCCTCGTGCAGGCTGATCGCATGTTCGAGCGCCTCGGCAGCCCGGTCCCGGTCGCCGCTCGCGCGCAGGACTTCGGCGAGGTTGACGAGGACTGCGGCGTGCGCCGAGAGGTTGTCGTTCCCGGTCATCGCGGCTGCGGCGTCCCGCGCCTCGTCGAGCGCTTCATCGATCCGCCCTGCGCGGGCGAGAGCTCGTGCGCGGTTGCTCTTCCAACGGGGCGCGTAGCCGCCGTGCTCGCGAGCCAGTTCGAGCTCGGCGACGGCCTCGACGTCCCGACCCTGGTCGAGGAGCAGGCTCGCCAGGTCGGTGCGGTACATCGCGACGTAGCGCGAGGCACCCATCTCGGTTGCGAGCCGAATCGCCTCCCGGGTCTCACGCTCCGCCGCCACGAGGTCGCCGGCGAGCTCCTCCATCTCCGCGCCGGCGATGTGTGCCTCGGCCAGGCCGTAGGCGATGCCGAGCTCGCGGCAGATCGCCTTCGATCGCTCGAGCTTGTCCCGGGCCACGTCGAAGCGGCCGAGCCGCGAATCGAGGTACGGGCCCCCGAGCAGCGCGTCCGCCTCGATCGCCACGAGCCCGTGCTCGCGGCCCCAGGCGATCTCTTGATCGAGGAACGCGAGCACCTCGGTGACCGGAGTGCGTCCGAAGAGCATGGCGCCTCCGACCTCGTTCCAGGCCTCGATCTGGCGGCGCAGGTCGCCGGACTCGATCGCGTGCCGCCGCGCCTCGAGCACGGCGCGGAGCTGTGCGCCGCGGTCCTGGGCCGCAAGCTCGGCCATCCCCATCAGTTGCCAGGCGTCCGCGAGGTGAGCGTGGTCGCCCGCCGCGCCAAAGTATTCGATCGCCCGCCGGGCAACTTCTCGCACGCGGTCCGGCGACGTCCGCTCCTGCATGAACTTCACGCTGACCAGCTCGATTTCGGCCTTCAGCTCCGCAGTCTCGTCTCCGTTGCGACGCGCGTCGGCGATCGCGTCGGTGAGGACCGCCGCCGCCTCGTCCACGGCGCCACTGTCCCGTAGGGCGCGCCCCAGGGCGGGAAGCAGGCCCGCATGCTCCCGCGCGTCGACTTCCAGCAGGCGGCTCGCGCGCTGGAGGAGCGACACGGCCGTGCTCGGCTCGAAGCGATCGAGGGCCCGACGCCCGGCTCGCGCGAGCAGCAGGCCTCCTCGTCGCGCCTGCGCCTCGGCGGCGGGATCGATCCTGCCGAGATCGACGCGGTACTGGTACGCCTGCTCCAGGTGGTAGCCGACGATCTCGTCGGCCGCGCCGAGCTCGTCGGCACGGCTCTCGAGCCACGACGCGAGACGACCGTGGAGGTCGGCTCGAACTTCTTTCGGAATGGACGAGTAGGCGACGTCGCGGATCAGGACGTGGTTGAAGCGGAAGCCGTCGTCGCCGGCGAACAGGGAGCGATCGGGTCGGACGAACTCCTTCCGGCCGAGGGCGAGCAGGATCGAACCCAGGCCAGCCGTCTCCTCGGAGGCAACGAGCTCGGAGACGGACCCGCGATGGAAGAGCCGGCCCTCGACCGACGCGCGCTGGAGGATCGTGCGCTCGGCGGGCTCGAGGCGGTCGATGCGCGCCGCGAGGAGCGCGTTGATGGTCGCGGGGATCGCCTCCTGACTCGCGCCGGGATCGTCCGCCAGCATCGCGAGCAGCTGTTCCGCGAACAGCGGATTGCCCTCGGCCGAGGCGAGCACCCGCTCGCGAAGCCCTGCCGGCAGATCGTGCTCGCGCAACAGCTCGTCGACGAGGCTCTCCGACGCGGCGTCGTCGAGCGCCTTGAGCGTGACCAGTCCCGCGTGCGGCTGCGCGGCCCACGACGGTCTCGTCTCGAGCAGATCGGGCCGCGTCAGACAGACGATCAGGATCGGGGCAGTGGACGAAGCTGCGACGACGTACTCCAGAAGGTCGAGCATCGTCGGCTCGGCCCAGTGGATGTCGTCGACGACGAGGACGAGCGGTCGGGCCGAGGCGATCGTCTCGAAGAGGCGCCTGAAGGCCCAGGCCGTCTCCTCCGGTGATCCTGCCGCGCTGTCGACCGCGCCTGCGATCAGCCGAGCGGCGACCTCCCCGCGTTCCACCCCGGCCAGGAGCTGCCGCAGCTCGGGCTCGGGATTCTCGCCGGCGACCTCCCGCACGACCTCGCTCAACGGCAGGTAGGAGATCCCGTCTCCGTACGCGACGCAGCGGCCGACAAGAACTCGTGCGCGTGTCTCGAGCGAGCCGATCAACTCCCGCACGAGGCGGGACTTGCCGATTCCAGGGGTGCCGATGATCGTCGCCAGCTCGCACGACCGAGCCTCGACGGCCTTCTCGAACGCCTCGCCGAGAACCGCGAGCTCCTCGCTGCGGCCGACGAATGGAGTACGGATCGGGCGGGTGAACGCCGGGACGTCCGGCCTGACGGAGATCAGTCGCCAGGCGGCCAGCCGGTCGCTTTTCCCCTTCGCGTCGATCGGCTCGACGGCCTCGGCGACGATCGCCTCGCTGACGATGCCGTACGTGTTCGCTCCGAGGAGCACCTCATCCGGCGCGGCCGCCTGCTCCAGTCGAGCCGCGACGTTGACGGCATCCCCCGTTGCGAGCCGCTGGTCAGTGGCGGAGTCGGTGCCGCCCACGACGACCTCGCCCGTGTTGACGCCGGTTCGGGTCGTGATTCGGACGCCGTGTTCCCGGTCGAGCTCTTCGTTCAGCCGTTCGAGGGCGACGCGGAGCTCGTCGACGGCGCGGACGGCCCGCGCGGCGTCGTCCTCGCGGACGACCGGCACGCCGAACACGGCCATCACCGCGTCGCCGATGAACTTCTCGACCGTTCCGCCGTGACGCTCCAGCGCGACCTGGGCCGTCGCGAAGTAGCGCGACATCACTTCGCGCAAGGTCTCGGGATCGAGGCGTTCGCCGAGCGCCGTCGACCCGGCGAGGTCGATGAAGACCACGGTCACGGTCTTCCGCGCGGCATCCGACGGGCCCGGCAGGCGCGCGCCGCAGGCGTCGCAGAACCGTGCTCCCTCGGCGTTCAGCCGTCCGCACTCGCTGCACCGCATGGCGGGAGCGTACGCTCGCCGGGCGACAGGGGCTACGCGGGCGTGTCGGCCTCGAAGAGGCCGGCCTGGTGGGCCAGGACGACCGCCTGAACACGGTCGCGGAGGTCGAGCTTTTGGAGGATGTGCGTGACGTGCGTCTTGACCGTGGTCTCGCTGATGTAGAGGTCTTCGGCGATCTCCCCGTTCGAGAGGCCGCGGGCCATGAGGCGAAAGACCTCTCGTTCGCGCTCGCTCAGGTCGTCGAGCCCCGTCGGGGGCTCGGGCCGCGGCATCCGGGCGAACTTCTCGATCACGCGCCGCGTGACCGTGGGCGAGAGAAGCGCCTCACCATCGGCAACGGTCCTGATCGCGGCGATCAGCTGCTCCGGAGAGTCGTCCTTGAGGACGAAGCCACTCGCCCCGGCGCGGAGCGCCTCGTAGACGTATTCGTCGAGATCGAACGTCGTGAGGATCAGGATTCGTGCGCCGCTGTCGGCCGCAAGGATGCGCCGGGTTGCCTGAAGCCCGTCGAGCTCCGGCATGCGGATGTCCATCAAGACGACGTCCGGGTCGAACCGGGCGGCCTTGTCCACCGCTTCGAGCCCGTTGCTCGCCTCTGCGACGACCTCGACGTCCTCCTCGCCGGCGAGGAGCATGCGGAAGCCGGCGCGCACCATCGACTGGTCGTCGGCGACGAGGACTCTGATGGTCATCGTCCGTCGTTCTCGAGCGGCAGGCGCGTGCTGAGCACGAAGCCGCCTCCGTTGGCCGATCCGGCGCTCATCTCGCCCCCGTAGATCTTGACGCGCTCTCGAACTCCGACGAGACCGTGCCCGAGCCCGTCGGTCGTCGAGCTGCCCTGGCCGTTGTCGCGGACCTCGATCTCGAGCTCGTCGGCCTTGTAGCGGAACGTCACGTCGGCATCGGAGGCCTGCGCATGCTTGAGCGCGTTCGTCAGGCCCTCTTGGACGATGCGGTACGCGGAGAGGTCGATCCCGCGCGGGAGCGGGACGGGCTCTCCGTCCACGTGCAACTCGACCGGCAAACCGGCTCGGCCGACCTCGGCCAGCAGCGAGTCGATGCCGTCGAGCCCGGGTTGCGGCACGAGCTCGGCCTCGTCCCCTTCGCGGCGCATCGCAGCCAGCAGGCGGCGCATCTCGGTGAGCGCAGTGCGGCCCGCGCGCTCGACGTCCCGGAGCGCCCCGCTCTGCTCACCCAGCTCGTCGGGAAGCTGATGCCTGACCGCGCCGACCTGGAGCACCATCACGCTCACGGCGTGGGCGACGATGTCGTGCAGCTCGCGCGCGATTCGTGCGCGCTCCTCCGCGACCGCGACGCGTGCGGCGGCCTCACGCTCGCGTTCGGCCTGCGTCGCCCGGATTTCGGCCGCCTCCGCCTTCTGCGCACGGTCGCGCAGGACAAACCCGGCGGCCCAACTGATGCCGAAGTCGACCGGGATGACCAGGAGCTCGGCCGTCAGGTGGCCCGGGATGTTGTAGACGACGGTGACGATGCCGCCGAGGACGATCGCGAGCCCGGCCCAGGCTCGCTTGAGGTCGCGCTGATTTCCGAGCAGGAACGCGGCGACGAGCCCGACGGGAAAGAGGGCGACCATGAACGGAATGAGCTGGCCGTCGACGAACGAAATGGCGGTCGCGATCAGCCAGTAGGACGCCGGCGCCGCGAACGGAAACCGTCTGCGGGCGAAGAGCGGCGCCACCAACAGGGCGACCAGCGGGAGGGCGTAGCGGATCGCCATGGGCGACGAGTCCCTGCCCAGGATCAGCTCGAGCAGGGCCGTGGTCAGGAGCGCTCCGATCAACAGCTCGTACGAGTGCCTGCGGGCGAGGGATACGACCCGGGTCATGCGTTGAAAGTACTCCACACGCTCACTCGCCGCCTCCTACCTGAGTAGGAGTCGAAATCGTCGCCGGGTCTGATCCCGAATCAGGCCTTCAGACGACGCCGTTCCGCGGCTGCCCTCCTAGCGTCAGTTCCGGGAGTTCTCACATGCGAAGGAGGAAGCTCATGGCCCCGACCAAGTCCAACAACCTGGCGGCCCGGATGGGGCGCTGGAGTGCAGACCACTGGAAGACCGCGACCTTCGGCTGGCTCGCGTTCGTGATCGTCGCCTTCGGGCTCGGCGGTCTCGCGGGCACGAAATCGATCGACCCGAACAAGCCCGGCCCGGGCGAGTCGGGCCGGATGGACCGGGTCCTCGACGCCGGCTTCAAACGTCCTGCCGACGAGAGCGTCCTCGTCCAGAGCCGTTCGCTGCCGGTGACCGACCCGGCGTTCAAGTCCGCGGTCGCCGATGTCGCCGCCCGGCTGTCGAAGCTCGAAGCCGTTCAGAACGTCCGCTCCCCATTCGACGCGGGGAACGCGGATCAGATCTCCAAGGGCGGCCACGCGGCGCTCGTCGACTTCGCCATCCGCGGCGACGCCGACAAGGCGTCGGACAAGATCGACCCCGTTCTCGCGCAGGTCGCCGCGGCGCAGCGGGGGCATCCCGGGCTCTTCATCGGCGAGTTCGGAGACGCGAGCGCCGTGAAGGCGGTTCAGACCGCGTTCGCGGACGATCTCGGGAAGGCGGGGCTGCTCTCGCTCCCGATCACGCTCGCCATCCTCCTGATCGCGTTCGGCGCGCTCGTGGCGGCGGGCATCCCGCTGCTGCTCGCGCTGACCGCCGTGTTCGCGACCTTCGGGCTGATCGCGATCCCGAGCCACCTCCTGCCCGTAGCGCAGCAGACGCCCGCGCTCGTTCTGCTGATCGGGCTCGCGGTCGGCGTCGACTACTCGATGTTCTATCTCCGGCGCGAGCGCGAAGAGCGTGCCGCCGGACGCAGCGAGCGGGCTGCGATCGAAGCCGCTGCAGCAACGTCCGGCCGCTCGGTGCTCATCTCCGGACTGACCGTGATGACCGCGATGGCCGGCATGTTCCTGACCGGCGACAAGATCTTCGCGTCGTTCGGCGTCGCCACGATCCTCGTCGTGGCGATCGCGATGCTCGGCTCGCTGACCGTCCTGCCTGCTCTGCTGTCGAGGCTCGGCGACGGTGTCGACCGCGGGCGCGTCCCATTCGTCAGCCGCCTGCGCCGCGACGACGGCGAGGGCAGGATCTGGGGTGCGGTCATCGATCGGGTCCTGCGCCGGCCGTTGCTTTCGGCCGTGCTCGCGGGTGGCTTCCTGCTCGTGCTCGCGATCCCGGCGATCCAGCTGAAGATGGCTCAGGCGGGCCCGGACACGTTTCCGAAGTCGCTGACCGCGGTTCAGGCCTACGACCGCATGCAGGGGGCGTTTCCGGGAGAAGCGATGGCGGTGAACGTCGTCGTCCAGGCGCCGAACGTGAAGTCGCCGCAGATGCGGTCCGCGATCGCCGACCTCAGGCAGCGTGCCCTGGCGAGCGGCCGCATGTACGAGCCGATCACGGTCGACGTCAACCAGGCCGGAACGGTGGCGGACATCAGCGTCCCGATCAGGGGGAAGGGCTCCGACGACGAATCCAATGCGTCCCTTGCGCTGCTGCGGAATGACATCGTCCCGGGCACGGTGGGCGCGCTGCCCGCCGCTGACGCCGGCGTCACCGGCTTCACGGCGCAGTGGAAGGACTCGAAGGACGACATGAAGGCGAACCTGCCGCCTGTCGTCGCGTTCGTCCTCCTCTTCGCGTTCGGGCTGATGCTCGTCGCTTTCCGCTCGATCGTGATCGCGGCCAAGGCGATCGTGCTGAACCTGCTCTCGGTGGGCGCGGCCTACGGCGTCCTCGTGCTCGTCTTCCAGCACGGCGTGGGCAAGAACCTGTTCGGCTTCACCTCGACGGCCGGTATCGACCCCGTGGTTCCGCTGCTTCTGTTCGTGATCCTCTTCGGGCTCTCGATGGACTATCACGTGTTCCTCCTGAGCCGGATTCGCGAGGCCGTGCAGCGAGGCGCGTCGACGGACGAGGCGGTCGCGCAGGGGATCAAGTCGACGGCGGGCGTCGTGACAAGCGCCGCGCTCGTCATGGTCGCGGTGTTCGCCGTTTTCATCGCGCTCTCGATGCTGTTCTTCAAGCAGTTCGGCGTCGGGCTTGCGGTCGCGGTACTGATCGACGCGACGATCGTCCGCGGCGTGCTCCTCCCGGCGTCGATGAAGCTGCTCGGCGACTGGAACTGGTGGCTCCCGAGCTGGCTCGCGTGGCTCCCGGAGCTCGGCCTGGAAAGCGCCCCCTCGGCGCCTCCTGCACGGGCGAGCTAGAGCAGCGCACGGCAACCGAGCGGCGACACCGTTCGCCGCTCGGTTGCCGGTGCGTGAAAATCGCCAGATGGCCGCGCTTCCCGTCCGCAGCGCCTCGCCCGCCGAGCTTTCGGCGTTGACGGAGACGATCTCGCTGGCGTTCAATGACGATCCGACCTGGAGCTGGGCGTTCCCCGACCCCGAGCTGCGCCGGCGGCAGATGCCGGTCTTCTGGAGCTTCATGATCGAGGGCGCGCTCCGGTACTCGTGGGTCTTGTGCACGGAGCGCTACGAGGCCGTCGCCGTCTGGATCCCGCCTGGCGGGACGGAGCTGGCCGAGGAGGCCGAAGCTCGGCTCGCTCCGTTGCTGGAATCGCTCGTCGGCGCTCACTCGGAGGATGTGCTGGAGCTGCTCGCCCGCTTCGAGGGAGCACATCCACACGACGAGCCGCACTACTACCTGAGCCTCCTCGGGACGCATCCGGATCACCGCGGGCAGGGAATCGGCATGCGCCTGCTCGCGGAGTGCCTCGCGCGGATCGACGAGGAGCACATGGCGTGCTACCTCGAATCGAGCAACCCCGCGAACAATCACCGCTACGAACGGCTCGGGTTCGCCGCACTGGGCGCGTTCTACCCACCTGGTGAGCCAGTGCCCGTGACGACGATGTGGCGGGACGCGCGCTAGCGTCGCTTGCATTCCGTACCTAGGTACGGGTCTATAGTGGCCGCATGAGGGTCGGTGAGGTCGCAGAGCGCGCGGGCGTGAACGTCGAGACGCTTCGCTACTACGAGCGCCGCGGCCTCCTGCCCGAGCCGGAGCGCCTGCCGAGCGGGCACCGCCGCTACGACGAGGAGACTGTCCGCTTCCTGCGGGCGATCAAGGAAGCGCAGTCGGTCGGCTTCACCCTCGCGGAGATCGGCGAGTACCTCGGTGCGGCACGGCGCTCCGGTTCGCCCTCGGAGGCGCTGCGGGTGCGGATGGCGGCGAAGATCGACGAGATCGACGGGCGCATCGCGGGGCTGCGGCGGATGCGCGAGGAGCTCGCGCGGGTGGTCGGCTGCGCGTGCGACTCGCTCGACCACTGCACCTGCGGCGCCGCGTACCTGGCGCGACGCGGACGGGAGACGAGCGCCCCGCCCGCGCTCCTGCACGTCACGAACGGCGAAAGCGCGGGCAACACGCTGCGACAGACGGGGCTCGGCGGGGCGGTCCTGCCCTGGCAGGACGTCCTCCACGACGGGCCGGTGCCGGACGTCGCGCGCACCGAGCTTCTGCGCGTGCGCGCGCGGTTCCTGTCGGACTGCGGCTGGGGGCGCCAGAGCACGATCCGCGCCTCGCTCGAGCGGCGCGACCGCCAGTTTCGAGCAGCGCTACGGGACGGACGGCGCCTCGTGCTCTGGTTCGAGCACGACCTCTACGACCAGCTGCAGCTGCTGGACGCCCTCGCGCTGGCGCACGGGCTCGAGGGCACGCTGGAGTCGATCGTCGTCGACACGTTTCCCGGAAAGCCCGGGTTCCGCGGGCTCGGCGAGCTGACCGCGGACGAGCTCGAGTCGCTCTGGCCGGTGCGCCGTGAGGTCACCGTCGAGACGCTGGCCGAGGCGGCCGAGACCTGGGCTGCGTTGTGCGCGTCGGAGCCGAGCGCTCTCGCGCAGCTGGCGCTGGGGCGCTCCGAGCAGCTCCCGTTCCTCAGGCCCGCACTGCGGCGCCTGCTCGAAGACCTCCCCGACGTCCGAGACGGGCTCTCGCGGACGGAACGGCAAACGCTCGAAGCGATCGGGGGCGGAGCAGGCACGCCGTTCGACGTCTTCCTGGCCACGCAGGACATGGAGGAGGCGCCGTTCTTCGGCGACGCATGGTTCTTCAGGACGCTCTCGGCGATCGGGCAGGGCGAGGACAGGCTCGTCGAGAGCGTGGACGGCGAGCCGCTCCCGCCTGCGCCGCCGCTCAGCGACGGTCAGCAGTACGCGTGGCTCTCTCTCCGCGTGACCAGGTCCGGCGAACGAGTGCTGGCCGGCGAGGCGGATCGCGTCGAGCTGCTCGGCGTCGACCGCTGGCTGGGCGGCTCCCACGTCACGCCGGAGAGCGGCTGGCGCTGGGACTCGGCCGCCGGCACGTGTACGCTGTAAGTCGACAGACGTACACTGTAAGCCTACGAACATGGCAGCCGAGCCGAGCCCTCAGCCACGCATTCCGCTGACCCGGAAGCGCATCCTGCGCGCCGCGATCGAGATCGCCGACGAGGAGGGTCTCGAGGCGCTGACGATGCGCCGGCTCGGCCAGGACCTCGGCGTCCAGGCGATGTCCCTCTACAACCACGTCGCGAACAAGGACGACCTGTATCAGGGCATCGTCGACCTCGCGCTGAACGAGATCGAGCCGCCCTCGGCCGACGTCGATTGGAAGACCGCGCTCCGTCAGACCGCGATCTCGGCCCACCGCGCGTTCGTGCGCCACCCGTGGGCGTGCAACCTGCACATGGTCACACCGCGGATCAACGACGAGCGCATGGAGTGGATGGAGGGCGTGCTCAGGACGCTGCGCGAGGCCGGCTTCACGCCGAACATGACGCACCACGCGTACCACGCGCTCGACAGCCACATCACCGGCTTCACGCTCTGGCTCGTGAACATGCCGTTCGACAGCCGGGAGGAGCTGCTGGACATGGCGAAGGACTTCATTCCCTCGATCTCGCCCGAGCGCTTTCCGTACGTGATCGAGCACGCGAACGAGCATCTCGAGGAGCCCGATCCCGACGAGCCGAGCGAGTTCGAGTTCGGTCTCGACCTGATCCTCGAGGGGCTCGAGCGGCGGCTCGGCGGCGGCTGACGGGGCCCAGGCGTCACAGCTTTGTGGCGTGCTTCGAACAGTTGTGTGACAACGACCTGGAGTGCCGTCAGGCCGGATCTAGGTTGGCTGGATGGACACCATCCCAAGGCACGTTCTCGTCGTCGCGGCCGTGCTCGCGCTCGTTCTCGGAGCCGGTCTCGCGACGCAGGCGGCGGGCGGCACCGCCCGCGCTCATGCAGCAACACACCTCGTCCTGAACGAGGTCGACTACGACAACGTCGGAACCGACGACCACGAGTTCGTCGAGGTCTACAACGGGACCGGTGCGTCGGTGGACCTGGCCGACAAGGCCGTCGTCCTCGTCAACGGCGGGACCGGCACCGAGTACGCGCGCGTGGCGCTCGGGCCGAATTGCCTCGCGGCTGACCAGTACCTCGTCGTGATGGACCCGGCCGTCGTTCCGGCTCCGGGTGCGATCGCGATTCCGTTCCCCGGGGCGGACAACCAGATCCAGAACGGCGCTCCCGACGGCGTGGCGCTGATCGACACTGCGTCTCTGACGCTCGTGGACGCTCTCTCGTACGAGGGCTCGATCACGAACGCCCAGATCGACGGCTTCCCCGCGCCGGTCAGCCTCGTCGAGGGGTCACCGACTCCGATCGAGGACTCGAACGTCAACCAGGGCTCACTCGACCGGGAGCCGAACGGCACGGACACGGACAATGCGGAGGCCGACTGGGCCTTCGATGCGACGCCGACGCCCGGCGCTTCGAACGCGGGCGCGGGGCTGACTGCTCGACGTGCTCCGTCCGGTGGCTGTGGGCCTCCTCCGCCACCTCCACCTCCACCTCCACCTCCACCTCCACCTCCACCTCCACCTCCACCTCCACCTCCACCTCCGCCGCCTCCGCCACCGCCTCCGAGGGCGAAGAAGAAGCATTGCCCCAAGGGCATGCGGCGCGCGAAGCACGGCAAGTGCAAGCGGATCAAGCGGCACGCGAAGGCCGTCCACTTCAAGCGGCCGCCTTTCACGGGCTAGATCTCGAGACGGACCGGCGCGCCTCCAACCGGCCGCGCCGGTCCCGCTCCTTCGCTTTGTTGAGAAAGCAGAAGACGATCCTTTTCAACCTCTAGGCCATGGCCCGATTGACACATTTGTGACGACGAGGTAGCTTCAAGTTGCCCTTCAGGGGGCGCACGGGCGAGAGAAGGAGAATGGCCTGAGCTACCCAGTCTCAGACCGGCGGCGAGGCCGGGGCGCGAATGGGCTCCTGTACCGCTCTGCGCGCAAGCTCCTGCCCGTGATCGTTGGCGCCGGGATGTTCCTGCTGCCGGCGGGCGCGAGTGGGCGACCCGCCTTGCCGAGCGCCTCCGTTACCCCGGTCATCTACGGAACACAGGGCACCAACGGCTGGTACATCACGAACGTCACGGTGAACTGGGTGATCGAGCCTCTGGGCTACCTGGGCTCTGAGGGCTGCCAAGCGGTGACGCTTGTAAACGACACGACTGGCTTCACTGTGAGTTGCCATGTCTGGTGGGGCGACGGAACGAACATCACTGTCAATAAGACGCTTTACCGAGACGCCACTCCGCCGACCGTCTCCGTCGTCCCGGACCGACCGCCCGACGCGAACGGCTGGTACAACAAGCCCGTCACTTACGCGTTCGTCGGCACCGATCCGACCTCCGGGATCCAGTCATGCAGCCAGGTCACTTACTCCGGCCCTGACAATTCGAGCGCGTCCGTCACGGGGACCTGCAAGGACAACGCCAGCAACGTCACGTCGTCGACGCAGAGCCTCAAGTACGACGCGACCGCGCCGACGATCAAGAAGTTCACGGTCAAGGCACGCAAGGACGCCGCGCAGCTGCACTGGCTCGGATCGGCCGGCACCGAGTCGTTCGAGCTCGAGCGCGCCCCCGGCCTCAGGGGCGCAGCGCAGAGCGTGATCTTCCGCGGCGCCAGCCTGTCGAAAGGATTCGTCGACCGCGGCCTGCGCCCGGGACGCCAGTATCGCTACCAGCTGAAGGCGAGCGACGATGCCACGAACTCCGTGACGAAGCCGCTCGACTTCGTCGCTCGTGGAGCGCTGCTTTCTCCGGCTCCCGGCGAGCGGATCAGGAAGCCGCCGCTCCTGGTCTGGTCGCCTGTTCGCGGAGCCAGCTACTACAACGTCGTCCTCGTCCGGGGCCGCCGCGTCTTCAGCGCGTGGCCCGCCCGCGCACACCTGAAGCTGCCGCGCACGTGGACGTATCACGGTCGTCGCGACCGACTGCGGCCAGGCTCGTACCGCTGGTTCGTGTGGCCCGGATTCGGCCCACTCTCGGCAGGGCGGTACGGCAAGATGCTCGGTGGCAGCAGCTTCACGATCGGAGGCTCGGGCTAGAGGCATCATGCGCAGACACCTGTTGCTCGTCCTGGGTGTCTGCGGCCTCCTGTTGACGTCGGGCGCAGCCGGGGGCCCGATGGTTCCAGGCGACCCGACGCCACCTGTCGTCACGCCGCACTTCTTCGGGTCGCAGGGGTTGAACGGCTGGTGGGTATCCAACGTCACGCTCAACTGGACGATCGAGGACCCGGAGTCGCAGATCCTGGAAACGAGCGGCTGCAACGCGGTCACGCTCACCCAGGACACCTCCGGGACGTCCTTCAGCTGCTACGCGAGGAGCGACGGCGGCGAGACGACCGTCACGGTCACGATCAGGCGCGACACGACGGGTCCCGTCGTCACGGCCACCCCGTCCCGTCTACCGGACTCGAACGGCTGGTACAACCACGCGCTCTCGGTGAGCTACAGCGGCACCGACGCGACGTCCGGCGTCGACTCCTGCTCTCCGGCGCAGGGCTATTCGGGCCCGGACGACCCGAACGCCTCGGTCTCGGGCTCCTGTCGTGACCGCGCGGGCAACGTGGCCGTCAGGAACTTCGCGCTCAGCTACGACGCGACCGCTCCGCAAGTGACCGGCGCCAACCCGTCGCGCTCGCCCGACCGGAACGGCTGGTACAACCACACGCTCAGCATCACGTTCGCCGGAACGGACGCTACGTCGGGTATCGACACGTGCACGCAGACGTCGTACTCCGGCCCGGACTCCGCCAACGCGTCGGTTCTAGGGATCTGCCGCGACCGCGCGGGGAACACGAGCTCGTCGAGCACCTTCGGCTTCCAGTACGACGAGACGGGGCCTGCCGTCACGGCCACTCCGTCGCGCAGCCCGGACTCGAACGGCTGGTACAACCACCCGCTCTCGGTCAGCTTCGGCGGGACCGACGCGACGTCGGGCGTCGACTCGTGCTCGGCGCCGCAGAACTACTCGGGCCCGGACAACGCGAACGCCTCGGTCACCGGCTCGTGCGTCGACCGGGCCGGGAACAGTACGCAGCGGACGTTCGGGCTGAGTTACGACGCGACCGCGCCGCAGGTGACCGGCTCGACGCCGTCGCGCGGCCCGGACTCGAACGGCTGGTACAACCATGCGTTCACGGTCACGTTCGCGGGCGCCGACGCCACGTCCGGGATCGACTCGTGTACCCAGGCCACCTACGCGGGCCCTGACGATCTGACGGGAACCGTCAACGGCACATGCCGCGATCGCGCCGGAAACACGAGCGCCGCGAGCGCGTTCAACTTCCAGTACGACGCCACGGGTCCGGTTGTGACGGCGACGCCCAGTCGCGCTCCCGACTCGAACGGCTGGTACAACCATGCGCTCACGGTCGCCTTCTCGGGGGCGGATGCGACCTCGGGCCTGGACTCGTGTGTCGACCCTCGGGGCTACTCGGGCCCGGACTCCGCGAACGCGTCCGTATCGGGCTCTTGCCGCGACCATGCTGGGAACTCGACGGTACGCGTCTTCTCGCTGAGCTACGACGCGACGGCGCCGACGGTGACCGGTGCGACCCCGTCGCGCGGGCCCGATCATGCGGGGTGGTACAACCACGCGCTCTCGATCGGGTTCAACGGCGCCGACGCGACCTCCGGGATCGACTCCTGCACACAGGCGTCGTACTCGGGTCCGGACTCGGGGAGCGCGTCCGTCTTGGGCTCGTGCCGCGACCGGGCGGGGAACACGAGCGCGAATTTCAACTTCGGCTTCGAGTACGACGAGACGGGCCCCGTCGTGACGGCCACGCCGTCGCGCGGCCCGGACTCGAACGGCTGGTACAACCACGCGCTGACGGTCAGCTTCGCGGGCACCGACGCCACTTCGGGGATCGAGTCCTGCGTGCCGCCGCAGGGGTACTCCGGCCCTGACAACGCGAATGCCTCGGTGGCCGGCTCCTGCGTCGACCACGCCGGGAACTCGAGCAGCCGCGCGCTTGCCCTCAGCTACGACGCGACGGGCCCGGTGGTCACGGCGGCGCCGGGGCGGAGCCCTGATTCGAACGGCTGGTACAACCACCCGCTGACCGTCACGTTCAGCGGCACGGATGCGACTTCGGGGCTCGACTCCTGCGTCCCTGCTCAGACGTATTCCGGGCCGGACGCGCTGAACGCCTCGGTCAACGGATCTTGCACTGACGTCGCCGGAAACACGACGGGCAGGGCCTTCGCGCTCAGCTACGACGCCACCGGGCCGACGGTGACCGCGACTCCAGGTCGCCCTCCCGACTCGCACGGCTGGTACAACCACGCGCTCCTCGTCGGGTTCAGCGGGACCGATGCGACCTCGGGAGTCGAAAGCTGTGTT
>Ga0070683_100001136_pt1 | contig 20129 bp, 15 predicted proteins | sample KBSC713LmetaG_FD_64662 | JGI IMG/M metagenome (GOLD analysis project Ga0070683, IMG submission 64662) | Corn rhizosphere microbial communities from Kellogg Biological Station, Michigan, USA - KBS C7.1-3L metaG | ecosystem: Host-associated > Plants > Roots > Rhizosphere ... | reverse complement strand
ATAATACTCAATATCCTTCCGGTATTCAGGTTATTATAATTGGAATACATCCCCGGATTCTGCATGTACAGGGCATTGTCTTTTTTGTACAGCACGAGCCCGATGATTCCGGCTACAATTCCGGGAAGGCCGTAGCAGCAGCAGGTAACGATTGATAAAATCCCTAAAACGAGCACTGCCGTTGCATTGGGTAATTTCTGTTGGTCCATAGTTTATGATTTTAATGTTAAATGTTCATGTACTGAAAAAAATGTTTATAAAAATAAGAAAATACCATGACTACTGAATTGATAATAGCCAGAAAGATGAGCACGTTCCCATAATTTCTTTTGCGGTCTGTAAAATTAAGCACCACAGTCCCTATAAAAAGCAACAGCGTATATACTGCCGGAAACATATGGAACGCCTCTGAAAACCTTCCCTCAAAAACCATTACCATGGCCCGCTGTGCACCGCAGCCGAAGCATTCGAAACCGAAAAACTTTTTGGTGGGACAGGGCAGCATGAAGTCTTCAATTTTCATATGGATATTTTAAGCCTGATAAAATTAAGAAGAAATTTTAGCTCTGGCATACTGATGCGGGAAGAAACAGCTTTCTTTTTTTTCAAAAGCGCCGTGAACAGCGGTATAAGGGTTCCTCAGAATTTCCCTCGCAATGAAAATGAGGTCTGCTTCACCGTTCTGAAGTATTTGCTCTGCCTGGTCCACCTCCGTAATAAGGCCGACAGCTGCGGTCTGTACGTCTGCTCCGTTCCTTACTTCTGAAGAAAAAGGCACCTGGTACCCCTGATGCACAGGAATTTTAGCTCCATGGATATTCCCGCCGCTGGATACGTCAACAAGGTCTACGGAATGCTTTTTAAGTTCTGCGGCCAATCGGGTGCTGTCTTCCACATCCCATCCGTTCTCGGCATATTCAGTCCCGGAAATCCTGACAAATAAGGCTACGTCCTGATTGAGTTCCTCGTTAACAGCGTCTACGATTTCGAGTAAGAAACGGATGCGGTTCTCAAAGCTTCCTCCGTATTCATCAGTCCTGATATTGGATAACGGTGACAGGAACTGGTGAACCAGGTATCCGTGTGCCGCGTGGATTTCAATAACATCAAATCCTGCGAAGACAGCTCTTCTTGCGGCTTCTTTAAAATATTGTACCTGTTCCCGGATCTCTTCTTTGGTAAGTGCATGCGGAATCCTTTCGGACGGATGATAGGGAATGGAACTCGGCGCAATGGTCTCCCAGCCTTCCTCAAGCGGGATCTGCACATTGTTCCAGGTAGACCCTTTCCTGCCGGAATGCGCCAGCTGAATCCCGATTTTGCTTTCGGAGTAAAAATGCACGAACTCAACGATCCTCTTCAGGCGTTCTGCCTGTTCGTCATTCCAGATGCCCATGCAGTGGTTGGTAATCCTTCCCCGCGGCTCCACTCCCGTGGCTTCCACGATCAGGAGGCCGGTTCCGCCCTGTGCCCTGCTTCCGTAATGGACAAAATGAAAATCGTTCGCCAGGCCCTCTTCACAGGAATACATGCACATCGGTGACATGACCCAGCGGTTTTTCAGCTCTACATTTCTGAATTTGATAGGTGTATACAACATGTTAATCTGAATTTAAATTTAAAATTTCGGGCAAAAGGTAATATTATTGCCCACGTGATCGAAAAAAGCTAATTTTATGCCCCTTTTTTAATTCAGGGACCCCATGAAAAAAGAAACCCATATCCGCTATGAATATTTTAAGGACAGGAGCGCGCTGAACGGCATGGAACAGCAACTGCTGGACAAAGCCAGAGAGGCCCGCGCAAAAGCCTATGCTCCTTATTCCAACTTCCTGGTAGGCTGCGCCGTACTTCTGGAGGACGGGGAAATCCATACCGGCAGCAATCAGGAAAATGCGGCGTTTCCTTCGGGCCTCTGTGCAGAAAGGACGGCCATATTCTGGATTTCCGCTAATTTTCCGGATGTCCGGGTAAAAAAAATATTTGTGGTAGGCGGACCCAGGATCTCCCAGGAAGCGCATCCGCCAATTCCGCCGTGCGGAGGCTGCCGCCAGAGCCTGATGGAGTACGAAACCAAGCAGCAGGAAAACATTGAGCTCTACTTCGCCAGCATGAATGATGAAGTGTATAAGGTAAATGCCATCAAAGACCTTTTGCCTTTTTACTTTGACGGGACATTTTTGTAATCCGTTTTTATAAGATCCGGATCTTTTGTATCATGCAAAGCCTCCTAGCCCAGATAGCAGCGGTTACCCCGCAGCGGAACGGACTGTGCGGCTGCGCGAGGAGTATGAGCGGATAGCTGGAAAAAGCTCCTGATTCTATTTAAATATATCGCATTAACTACGCCTCAGGTTTTCAGCCCATATACCCTGCCGGTGCCTCAGTAATTTTCTTTGATGCTGCATCATTTTGAATTTCAGCTTAAAAGTTTATCTTTGCAAAAATTTTGGTTTCCAATGTATTGGAATTAATAGGGAATCGGATGAAAATCCCGAGCTGTCCCCGCAACTGTAAATCGCGATAAGATGTTCTGCACTACAGCCACTGTAACCACGGGAAGGCGCAGAATGCGAAAGCCAGGAGACCTGCCAGAATCTAACTAAAAAATCTATTGCTTTCGGAGGAAAAGCGAATGAATATGAATATAAAAAAGTCTTTAGCACTGGCCTTTTCGGCATACGGATGTTTTCTTTTCGGACAGGAAAAGATCATTGATACTGTGTACATTTTCGACAGCCAGATGAATAAGGTCAAGCGTTTTCATCAGGTGAATACGATCAGTCCGGAAGACGTTAAGAAAAACAGCACCAATCTTTCTGAACTGCTGCGTTTCCAGTCTCCCGTTTACATCAAAGAAAACGGCCGCGGCGCAGTTTCTTCCCCCTCTTTCCGGGGAACGAGTGCAGGCCATACCGCCGTGGTTTGGAACGGCATCAACATCAATTCAAATTTCCTGGGTCAGGCAGACCTCAACAATATCCCTCTTTTCGGGTATGACCGGCTGGAAGTAAAATCCGGCGGCGGAAGCGTGCAGTACGGAAGCTCAGCCATAGGCGGAAGCATCCACCTGAACGACCAGCTGGAATTCGGGAAAGGATTTCAGGGAAGCCTGTATTCGGAAGCAGCCTCCTTCGAGACGTATATTAATTTTGTGAAAGCAGGGTTCAGCAATGACCGTTTCAGCTTTAAGGCATCTGCCCATTACTCCATCAGCCAGAATGATTATGAGGTAAAGGAAAAAGAATATATCAACCGCAACGGAAGGTATTATAATACCACCTTTAACATCGGGACTTCGTATAAATTAAGCAGCCACCACATTATTTCCTGGCAAAGCCAGATGTTTGACGCATCCCAGCGCTATCCTATTTTTGTGGAAAACGGCAACAAAACAAAATACAACGCCCAGACTTTGCGGAGCCTTGTTGCATGGGATTTCCGTCAAAGCACCTTTACCAACAGCCTGAAAGCAGCTTATACAGAGGATAATTTCCAGTATTTCGGAGATATAGACCAACCGAAGACCAACGGTGCAGACGGAAAAAACTACATCATTAAAAATGATCTCAATTATTTCATAACACCGAAGATCAACGTGAATGCCATTGGGGAATTCCAAGTGAATACGGCGGAAGGATACCAGTCGGGCCTCGGCAGCATCAGAAGGAATATGGGTTCTGTGGCAGGGCTGTTGCGCTACTTCCCTACGGAACACCTTCGTTTTGAAGCCGGTGTTAAAAAAGATTTTGTAGAGGATATCACTTCTCCCGTCCTGTTTTCATTTTCAGGAAAATGGACTGCTGTGAAATGGTACAGCACCGGCATGAATGTTTCAAGGAACTTCAGGATCCCTTCTTTTAATGACCTATACTGGAAACAGGGCGGAAACACGAATCTTGTCCCGGAAACTTCGCTGAATGTGGATATGGACCATGAATTCAGGTTTGGAAGTTTAAAACTTACCCTGAGTCCGTATTTTATGCATATCAAAAACTACATCAACTGGCTGCCGACTCCTTACGGCTACTGGGCTGTCTTCAATACCTACAGGGTAGATTCATACGGACTGGAATCACAGGTTACCTATGAAAAGCAGTTCGGAAAGCATGGATTAAAGCTGAATGGAGGATATACCTATGCCAGGTCCATCAACAAGCAGACGGACAAGCAGATGGTGTATGTTCCGATCCACAAAGCCGTAGCCAGCATCGATTACCACTACGATTTTCTCAGGGTATATGTCCAGGGACTGTTCAACGGGCTTACCTATACCACGACAGATGAGAAGAAAGCCGATGCACTGGATCCGTATTTTGTCCTTAACGCAGGGTTTTCAGGAACTCTGAACAAAAAATATACATTAGGGCTGAAGGTAAACAATATTACTGATACGGTTTACGAAACGGTATCTTATTATCCCATGCCTAAAAGGAATTACAGTATTTACGCAAGCATTAATTTTTAAAATTTTAGTATAATGAAAATAACAAGACTCTTACAATTTATTTTTACCTTCACCATCCTGTTTGCCGTATCGTGTAGCAGTGATGATGAAATAACCCAGGAAATCTACTACGGAAACGGATTCCTGCTTACCAACGAAGGAAATTTCGGAAAGCCGAACGCTGATGTAACCTTTGTCAGCAGCGACCTGAGCCTTAAACAGGACAACATTTTCTCCAGCAACAATGGCGGAAGCAACCTTGGGGATGTACTTCAGACCATTGTATTCAACGGTGAAAATGCTTACCTCGTACTGAACAACACCAACAAAATCCAAATCGTTAACCGATATAATTTTAAAAGCACGGGTGAAATCACCAACCAAATCAACCAGCCACGTTACATGGCCTTTGCCAACAACAATATTTACGTGACCAATGACAAGTACGGCGGTGAAAAATATGTAAGCATTTATAAAGCGGCTGACCTTTCTTTTGTAAAGAAAATTTCTTTTTCAAGTACTGATGCAGCTGAACGAGTGGTTGCTGCCGGAAATAACATCTTCGTGCAAAATGCATCTTACGGGTACGGAAACAAGATCACTTACATCAATACTTCCACCAATGATGTACAGGCAACCATAAACCTGCCGAATGGAAATATCAACAAGATCATTTCCGACAGCCAGAACGTATATGCCATTGCAGCCGGAACCTCAGATTCGTACATCTATCAGATCTCGGCTTCAGGAAGCATCACCAAGACGATCACGCTTACAGGTGTCTCCAAGGCGACCAATCTGGAAATTGAAAAAGGCAAATTTTATTTTACCTCCGGAAACAATGTGTACACTATGGATATGAATGCTACAGCAGCACCTACATCTCCCCTGTTCACGGTAGCCAACAGTGTTGACCAGTATTCTAACCTGTACGGATTCAACGTTGTTGATGGTAAGATCTTCACTTCCGATGCCAACGGATTTACGCAGGACAGCAAGATCAGCGTCTACAACACTTCAGGATCGATTATCAAAACCTTTACAGCAGGTAAAGCGACCAACGGTTTTTATAAAAACTAAAAAAAGGCTCACGCCTGAACAATATTTTTTTTCATCATTTGTGTTTTTCCGGGCGGCTTCTTCGAAGCCGCCCGGAATTCTTTTACCCCAGAAAATACGGTCAGGGTCCGAGATAATATATAGTCAGTACGATCATAGACTCGCAATCTGAAATGTACAAGCACAAAAAAGGCCCTTCATTCGTGAAAGGCTGTATCCATATATTGTGGATTATTGATAAGCACTTTAAAGATTTGCTTTTCTTTAATCTTTGGCCGGGTATTTTCCATGTAAAGCTGATCCTATAGAGTTGATAAGCAGAACAGGTTAAAAATTTAACCCAATCATGATCATATATGTCTGGGGAAAATCACTTTATCATATCATTAGACAGGCCGCCATGATGATAATATGTCACCTGAACCTGTGGCCTGAAATGTTATCATCCTTTTTCAAATTATCCAGAAACAGGATCAGTAGGTCTTTGTGCTGTTTTTAAGCTTGATTGCCTTATAAACGCCGGCTATACTCAATGCCGCCATCAGGATATATGGTGTACGGTATCCCGGGCCTAAATCAAACAACTGAAAATGGTTGATAACAATTCCTAAGATTCCGAAAAAAACAGCCGGAAGAAAATATATGACATACTTCATGATTGATATTTTATGAATCCATATACTCAAGCGGTTTACCTATCTCCAAATGGCTGTGGAATAATGATGTTGAATCCTGATCGTATTAAACCCGTTTTCATCAGGCTCGATTCTAAGATCTCATTATCAACTTTGATATATGTCTTCTGTTATTCTATAAAGATAATCAAATTTTCTATTTGACAGACATGCATTTTTGCGGCCCCTGTTTTCTGTAATTACATTACCGAATTTTCTCCGGTTCCTTGCTAAAATCTTGCTTATTCAACTTTTTTATCCATATAGTAAAGATCCGATTTAATTATACTACCTGACATAATCTTTTTGATATTTACAGTTTTCAACTAAAAATGCTATCTTTAAATGGCTGCACTTTCAGGGAATTTTATATACCCGTTTGAAATATGAGATACAAAATATTTGCAATATTGTCCGTTGTTTTGCCCATTGCCGTCCTTATATTGGTTATAAACCATACACTATCCCTTGTATTATAGTTTAGTTATTATTCAAAAATAAAAATCCACCCCACTTTTTTAGTTGTGAGACGGATTCCAAGCGACAAACGGTTATTCGCTCAAGAAAAATAACTTTATCTCTTTTGATAGAGTCAAAATTTAATTTTTATCTATCTAAAAGAGAATCTCTGATGATTTCAGCTTGCTGATTTTTCTATCTTCTTTATTAATTTGAACTTGGTGAATAAAAGATTGAGGATTTTTCACCTTTTCTGAAAGCTCAACTAACCAAGTTTCAACATCGATATAAAATGCTTTGAAATGATCACTATCCAAACGGTGATTTTTTATCATTGTCAGATTAAATATTTTAATTATGCTATTTAAATCCAAATTACCCTCTAATGATACAGGTAATTCATGCTTTACACTTTCAATCATATCCCCAAAATATACTTGGTGTTTTACATATGCCCAACTTACGCCCCACAATGAATAGACAACGAAATGTAGTCTGTAGTCTTCTCCACTACGCATTTTGATCAATTCTATTCCAATGATGAGAGGCCCAACTAGTTTGTATAATTTGTCTTTACTGAAAGCAGATAATTCAGGAAAGGCGTTTAACCAATCATTCTGAAGTGCTGCTTTAAAAACGTTTCCTGCTTCCATACATTTATGGAACTAATTCTGAACTAGCAAGTTTCGCTATCTTTTTATCTTGCTTATTTATCTCTATTTGTTTAATCAGGTCAGCTCTATTTGAAATAATTTCATTTAAACTAGTTAACCACGATTGAATGGTAATATTTCGATTATGAAATGATTTTTGGTCCCATTGCTTTTTTTCTATTTCATCTAAAAGCCTTTTTGCTCTGTCCTTTGAGATATACAAAGCGATTTTAAGCTTATCCGCCCAAAGAGACGCCTGAGAGAAAGAATTAGGTGCGGCACTGAGGGGAGGTATTTTTGAGTAATCATTTAAAACGGATAATAGGTCTTCTAACATAATATCACCAGTAAAAGAAATAGGAGTTTGTTTAATAATTAACTCCACAGCCTCATGCAAAATAGTCGAATGCCGATCGTAAGCTATATTAAGCTGTAGTCTTTTATCGTTATAATATTGCATCAGTACAATAGGTATGTCAAGTGTTTTTGCTATCCCTTCTTTCCATAATGGATATATAACGAAGTGAGGTCGATATTCATCTGTATAAGGTAGTTTAACTAACTCGATACCCATCACAACTGGTCCGACTGTTTTATAAATTTTATCTTGTGAAAACTTAGTAAGTTGTGGAAAGGCTAATTGCCAATCTTCAATGACTTGCTTTTTAAATAATTTATCTACTGCCATTTAAGGTTTAATTATTTTTATAGAATAGCCTTCAAATGCTTTAGAGTTTTTAGTGAACTGAACATTACTAATTTTTGCATTCCACAATTTAAAAACATAGATATTTTGTGTATTGTGGTATAGTACATATAAAAAACAGCTATTACCTTTTCCAATACTTCACTATTAAATTAAAACACCGGTATTAACCCTAGGACACAATATATTATTTTGGATATATAAGTATAACTTGTTCCCATACCTTTCTTTGCCTTTGTCGCCTTTTCCATAATATGTTTGCGTAAGATAAATTTTACGGTTAGCTGTCAAAAAAAATGAAGCGGTTGATTACTCAGCCGCTTCAACGCGACAGACGGTTACTCGCTCAAAAAAAATAACTTTGGCTTTTTTGATAGAGTCAAAATTTAATTTTTATCTATCTAACGGAGAATCTCTGATGATTTCAGCTTGATGATTTTTCTATCTTCTTTATTAATTTGAATTTGGCGAATAAAAGATTGAGGATTTTTTACCTCTTCTGAAAGCTCAGCTAACCAAGTTCCAACATCGATATTGAATGCTTTGAAATGATCGCTATCCCAACGGTGATTTTTTATCATTGTCAGAATCTCATTGGCTAATTCATCATTTACATATAATGCTATTTTCATTTTTGCTTCTAAGAACAGTCCATATGCCCGAGAGTCCCTACTAGATAACATAGGAGCTTTTTTCGCATAGACTTCTAAGCCATACATAACATCCTTTATAGTGACATCGCCATTAAATTTTATTGGAGATTGAATTGAATTTTTTTTGATAACGTCTTTATAGAGGTTCTCATCTACATTATCATAAGGAAGATTATATTGCAAATTTTTATCATTGTAAAACTCTTGTAAGACAAAAGGATAATTTAAGCAAGCTTTGATATCTTTCTTCCATAACGGATATGCTACAAAATGCGGCCTATAATCATCATCAAAAGGCAATTTAATTAATTCCAAGCCAATAATTATTGGTCCTAGTGTTTTATATAATTTGTCGCGACTAAATAATGATAATTCCGGGAATGTATTCTGCCAATCTTGCGATAGTTTCTTTTTAGTTTCAATATCAATTGCCATATCATCGACAATTTATACAATTATTTCTGAACTATTCAATTTAGATATCTTACTATCTTGACGGTTTAGGTTAACCTGCTTAATAAAATGATCTCTATTTGCTATTATTTTATCTAAACTCTTAAACCAATCCATTACGTTTACATTCCAATCACCAAAAGATGTCAAATCCCAATCAACTGCTTTAATTTCATCCAAAATTTGCTCAGCTTTCTCCTCATTTGCAACGTACAATACCGTTTTCATTTTTTCAGCCTGCATTAATGCCTGCAAGTAAGAATTTTTCCCTACACTTAAAGGCGGAGTCTGTAGATAATCATTAAACATTTTAATAATGCTATTTAGATCCAAATTACCCTCTAATGATACAGGTAATTCATGCTTTACACTTTCAATCATATCCCTAAAATATACCTCGTGTTTTACATATGGGATGGTAAATTGTAAGTTTTTTTTATTATGGAACTCTTTCAAAATTGTTGGACCAGCTAAGCATCCCTTGATATCATCGCCCATCTTACCACCCCACAATGAATAGACAACGAAATGTGGTCTGTAATCTTCTCCACTACGCATTTTGATCAATTCTATTCCAATGATAAGAGGCCCAACTAGTTTATATAATTTGTCTTTACTGTAAGGAGATAGTTCAGGAAATGCGTTTAACCAATCATTCTGAATTGTTTTTTTTGTCAAATTATCTATTGGCATAATATTCTATTTTTTATTAATTACTTCTATTGTGTAACCTGGAAAATTCCTTGAATATTTATTAAATTGTTTCGAACCCATCCCAGCTTCACCGAACTTATAATCATATATCATTTTTGTATTGTCATTTACTACATCTAAAATACCTCTGTTACCCACTCCAAATTTTTTATTGTTATTAAAATAAAACTCTGTTTTAAATCCTCTATCACCAAACATGTCTTGATATCTTGTCAAAAGTTTTTCAGCATACCTATGTTTGGCTTTACCGGCAAATCTGTCTGACCCTGGAATAGCTCGCTGCGCTTTCTGTGCTATTCTGTCGATAAGTTCAGCATCAGTAAGCGCTTTGTTGGCTTGTTCTGCTGCTTCTGCGGTTTTAGCAGCGCGCCCGAATCCACCATACATCAAACTACCACCACTACCTTCATCTAACAGTACTTCCATATGGGTACTGTTCATGCTCCTGAACATCTTATCCCAAAAGCCTTCTCCTTTATGATAACCTGGTGTATCTCGCCAAGCCCTATATGCTTCCAGGGAACTACGATACTCACTCCCGTGTAAGGCATACCAATTGGTGTAATTACTTTCGCTATATCCTACATCATTTGGGCCGTAGCCAAGGTAAACCGCTCCAAAAGGTCCGCCATTGACGCTTGCATTTGATATCGTGGAGCCATCAGCAGCGAACGCAGTATAACCACCCTGGATAAATGCGGCATCACCATCCTGCATATTTTTTACAAACTCCCAGATTCCCTCTTTGGTAAGTCCCCAGCCCATGCCCTCCATGCCATCAGGATCAATTATGTTGACCGGGTTTCCTAATGCATATAGATAAGGACTGAATCCACTGGTCTTATCTGCTAACGGATCTACAACACCCCATCTTCCAAGGTCAGGCATGTAAAATCTGGCTCCATAATCGTAAGATCCAAGTAAAGGCTGGTACTCCTTTCCATTGAACTTATAATTGTAAGAGGAATTACTCGTACCGGAGTTATATCCTACGTGTTTCAGGCCTAAAGGATAATAATTACTCTCTTCTATAATGTCAATCCCAGATCCGTTCGCTTGTTTTGCATAACTGACTCTAACATTACCAAGGTGATCTGTATAATTATAGATGTACCTCTGTGAACTATAATCGAAATATCCATACGGCGTCGATACAAATTTAAGTAAACCATTTTCATACTGAAAGCTATCTAAGTAATCCGTCTGTGTAGAAATATTTCCGAAAGCAATATGTTCGACTTTTTTTACTTTATTACCTTCCGCGGTATAGGTAAAATTTACCGAATCATAGCCATCACCATCATAGAGCGTAGGTAAATTTAAGTAATTATAAAGAATCGTTGATTTACCTTTATCCATCATTTTGATCACGTTTCCTTCATTATCGTAATTGAAGTTATTCAGCGCTGCATTATACCCAGACGGATTATTGACCACTCCAGAAGGTAAACTAACCAGATCTAATAGATTGCTCCTACCCTTGTTTTGATAATTATAGATCAGGTCGTCAATTTTTTCTGCTGTAGTGCCGGAAATAGGTTTGGCAAAACGTACAAGTGATTTGATATTACTGTTTAAATCATAGGTAACCTCTTCATTAAAATATCCATTTTCAACAACGCTGGAATTAGGCTCTGAATAGATTCCTTTAAGAAGCCTGTTCATCTCGTCATACCTGTATGAGTATCTTCTCAAAATACCATCATTAGACGTTTTCCAGCTAACTTCAGAAATGGTTCCATCAAATTTAGCCACTGACGTGGATGTAGATTCTGGATTTTGGTATCTGATGCGATAGCCAAATACATTATTGCCTAGATTAGAAGGATTATTCACCTGAAGAAGCCAGCCACGAATATTATAGGCATAATTGATTGTTTGAATGTTGTTGCCTGCCTTACGTTGTACCAGCTGTGATTTCTCATCATAATTATTTTCAGTCAATAATTCCTGTTGGAGATTATCAACCTTATGCCAATGTTTTTTTAATCGTTCCTGGGCATCATATTCAAAATTCTCACTGATAATACGCTCGTTATCTGTTGGAAGACGTTTATGCTTTGTGACAACCTGCATTGGCAACCCGGTAAAAGTTAACTGAGCTTGAACACTGGTATACCCGCCTAAATGATTAATGATGTGATTCCCTATGACCTTCCCATTGTTATCATAGTATTGGTATTTTTTAGTCCATGATTGATCTTCTAAATTTTTTACGAACGACATCAATGCTAGGCCACGAGTATTTACAGGTGCATTAGCTGCATCCGTCAAAGTACTATTCACAAAAATTGTAGCGGGGAATGTTGGATTAAAAACGTAGGGAGCATAATTATCATAGTACGTTATCGAAATTAAATTATCCGCGCTAACTTCCGGATAGGTGCCCTGATCAGTATAATATACATCCATACCATCTTTGGAGAACCCCACAGTATTAGTTCTGACTACATTATTTTTTCCCGCGCTGTTTGCCTTAGTCTGTTCCTGACTTCGCGTACCTCCCTGATATAGTCCCTTAAAAGCAACTCGCCCGAAAGCATCATATTTGGTCACTAACCATCTATTGTCTTTGGCCAGCCTTGAATTTTGTTTAGCAACTGGCCTATCCTGAAGATCATACACGGTATATTCAATGCTTTTTCCCGGAAATTTTGTTGCAACAACCCGATTTTTACCATCATAGAAATATTGATAGGCCAGATGATCCAAATCTGTCGATGTCCACGTCGATAATCTCGACAAAATTGGAGGGAAAATATAAACGAGCTGATCGTATTCATTATAGACAAAGTAGGTATCGACATTTGATCCGCTGGTAATTTTTCGATCAAGTATTTTTAAACCTTTGGTATTCTTAAAAATTACAGACCTATTTCCATCCTCGTCAATCTTCGTGGTTTTATATAATACTCCAGAGGCGTAGTTTCCATTAACTATCGGAGATCCTGAAGTTATTCCATTATTCCATGAAGTGGTGACAGATAATTTTTTTACGGCATCGGTTCCATTGTTTAATTCATATAGGTATTTAACTGACTTCGATGCCCAGTCATTTCCTTCATGGATCTCTTGCAATAAAATATCAAATGGCGAATTATCAAGTTTTTTTTCAGAATATATTTTCTCCGCGCCATAAACATTAGAAACATTCCCCAATGGGTTGCTATAAATTTGGCCCGCAGAAGTTCCTGCCTGCGGTAAAGGCAAATAATTTTTTGTTTGTCGGCCCCCATAATCGTATTCAATGTTTGTAACAACATCGTTCTCTTGGGGCGATGCTTTAACTGCTACAACCTGTTTCGCACGACCAAGGCCATCATAATACTGAACGATGTTATTTTGCTTAGCACTTGTACTGGATGAAGTAACCGGCTCAAGATATTTGCGTGTTTGTACGTAATTTTCAGAGTTACTCTGCGCCGCGACTTTTATAGCAAAGAGAACTAAACATATATAGAAAATTTTTAAAAGTTGTTTCATCTTTAAGAATTTAATTTGAGGTCAGTTACGGTTTAAAATTATATTTCGTTTCGGAAATTATATTGTTATTCACATCTTTTACCTTGTCCAATCTATTAGTCGGATCATAAGTGTAACTTTCTTTTATTCCTCCAGGACGTGTTATACTTCTTACACCCACAAGTAGATCGTAGCTGTAAGTCGTTATTTGGTAAGCTGAGAACGCAGGGTTAGTTCTTACAGCATCCAAGGCGTCAATCAACTGTTGTTCTGAGGAATTATTCTCTTGCAACTGATCGGTCATAGAGGCGTTAATTGCATTTGTAATAGTACTGTCGTTAGATAAGTCAGCAAATGCAGCCCCTTCAATTTTAGCGATCGGTAGTGCTTTATTGTAGCCCCAGATAATTGTTGTTGGTGCACCATTTTTAGCAGTAAATTGTACCACATTACCTTTTGAATCCAAATAATCGTACGTCACGGCATCAATTAGACTCTGACTTGCTAGATCAAACTCTTGCCAGAGAACAGGCAATACTAAATTTGAAGTACTGGCATTTTTAGCATAGACAGTCTTATTTTGTGAAACTATTTTTCCATTTTTAGTTTTCGTCTCCAGCGTTTTAATCTGCTTTAATTCGGGAGTGGTTAATATTTGTTCGTTACTATCCTCAAAAGCATATCCGGCGGTTGACTCGTAAATATCTCCACTAAGGTTTCTAGTATGCTTCTTCGGAAGATTGAAACCGTTCTCGTAAGCAAAGGTATTTTGTTCCAGAATTTCTTTTCCATCAAGAACATTATATACATTAGAGCCAATCAAATTGAAGGATCTAATTACGGGAACTACATCAACCGCTGAATGGGCTGGATCAAAACTTCCATCAAAATACAATTCTCTTGCTTTATGGTAATCATAGCTTTGAAGGTACATCGGAAATGAATAATCTTTGGCTTCATAACTATTTACAATCCGTTTGACAACCTGGTTGTTGGCATTATAGTATAGAGCACTTTTCAGTCTACCACGTAAAAAATTATTATTAGAATACAATCCAGGACCCATCTTTTCAGCAGAAAATAAGTACATTGGAAATACGTCGGTCACTGGTGATGTGCTTGTAGAAGATGGATAATATTTCATCTTTTCATTTTCAGGATAATCTATGTAGGAGGTATAGTTGCTTACAATCTTTCCACCGTTTGGCAATATTTTTTGCACGGTTGGATAAATCACATAGCCGCCTGAGGACATTAATTTTTGAACACTGATTTGGGGTATAAGTTGAACATGTGTTCCGTAGGGTCCACTCGCGATATTATCTCTTAAAGTCGCAAATGGTAAAGCTGCGACAATGCCATCCGAATAGCTATATGATGTAGTTTCCGAACCATTTTCACTATTCAAGGTTATAGATTTTATACGAAGGCCTCCACCAAAAACCAAATTATCCTTCCACTTAAACTGATTCTGTTCATACTCAAAGATTTGTTCGCCTTTGGTGGGATATTTTATAGAACTTAATGTCCAAGCTTTTGTATCTGCCAGCGTTGCAGTCGGAAGGTCAAATTGACCTGTTAATTTAGTAGGACTTAAATTAGGGATATTGATTGTTGAGTAATAGTAATAGTTTCTGCCTGAAATATTTTCCGAATATTTAAACAGGCTCGGCCTTCTAGGTCCAGCAGCTTCACTGACTGTACTCTCAGATACATTTGTTTTATTTCCAAACGCATCTTGCGCGAAAGAGCCAATCCTAGGAAGTGGTGAACTTGTGTCATACGAAAAAGTGTAGGTTTCTGGAGAAATAACATCATAATAATAGGTATCAATTGAAGATAATTTCAACCTTTTGCATAGAGGGCCATCGTTGCATCCGGACTCAAAGTATCCATAATTAAAGACATACTTAACAATGGATTTCATGGACTTATTTTTCACTTCAATAGATCTTAAAAGTGGCATCTTTATATTTTGCTCATGCGTAGGGCTACTAAATAATAAATCTTGCACTGTAAAATCTTCCCTTAAATTCTCATATTTAAATACAATGTTTTCTTCATCGGTAATAATTTCTTTGACATACTTTTTTACAAACCATTCGCTTGTTTTTGAGGTATAGTTAGTTGTTACAAAGTAATCTTGTGTCACTCCTCCTGTATCATCATTTTGATACACAATTTTGTTCCATGTTCTATTGGTATCTAAGTCATTTGGATTTTTACCGGCTGTGTCCGCATAAATGATTTGCACCTTCTTATTGGTGGTGTTATCCAAAATTTCAGTTAAGAGGTACTCAGAATTAAAGAAATTATAACTATGGGAATCAGCGAGTAAAATATTTGGGCCAGTATAATTATTATCATGCGTTTTTGTATCTCTATAAATATGATTCCACTGGTTAAAGCTGTACCTATATTTATCTTTCACAATACTTATGGATTGGGTGTCTTTCGCACCTGGCGTTTCTAGATCTAGATATCTTGCTTTATTACCATTAAAATATACCCCGTATTTATCTTTATTTTCTGCGCTGTGAACCGCCCTCACATAACCGATGTCGCAAGTTTTTAGGTTATCAATTTCTCTTACTTGAAAATTGTTATCGATGAGAAAATGACCATTTAAACCAGGTGTTGTAACACGGTAAAAGTCAGGAATTTCGCGCATATAATTTGTGGCAAGGTATCCACCGTCATAACTATTATATGGGTAATCGACTTGTTGTATTACATTATCTTCATACTTACCATTTACTTCCTTACTTATTGATCCACCCGCTTCAAGGGTCCATCCTAAACCAACCTCAGTGGCAAATTGATTAACTTTAATTCCAGATGCATTGTATCTTATTCCAATTGGAATTTCCAATCCTTCAAATTTTATAGTGTGTAATGGTATAAATACGTCTGCCGCGCCATTATATTCATTAACCTGGCTTGGAGAAATTCGCGAAAACTGAAAAGCATTGTGAGTAATGTAGCTATCTAGTTTTGGATCAAATTGGTAATCAGTATTTGATTGCGCTAATGCTTTAAAACCAGAAACGACAATAAGGACAAAATAAATTCTTTTCATATTTTAATTTTTAATCAGTTTAGCGCTTGCTGTTTTGTTATCGCTGGTTTTTACGCTCACCAGGTAAGCACCCTGCACCAATGCCTGGGTGTTGATCTTTGTCACTGTGTTCTTTGTCTTCATGCTCTGAAGCTGCCTTCCGCCCATATCATACACACTGATCTCAGCTTCAAATGCTCCCGATCTCTGGCCCTCGAACCCTATCTCCACATACGCATAATCACTCACTGGATTCGGGTAGATCTTAATGTCCTGCTTCTCGATCAGCTGATCAATCTGACTGTCGCCAAGCTTCACGATCTTCCAGTTCTCCTTACCCAGCTCTTCTGCACTCGTTCCAGCCAGGATAATGGAGCCATCACGGTTCAGCTTAATATCGGAAAGCCGTTCCTCTTTCTTGCTGGATTCTCCTTTCACATGCTTACGCCACTGCTCATTACCATTCTGGTCCAGGTACAGCATCCAAAACTTTTCATCATCAGATTCTATCCTCCCTTCTGCCTGGGTGTAGCCGCCCAATAAAATGCCTTTTGAAGTCTTATCATCTGAAGAGTAAAGAACGCTCATACCCATCAGTACATCCCGGTTCTTAAAATTGTAAGATTTCTGCCAGCTTTCTTCTCCTTTTTGATTAATCGAAATAAGCCATATGTCTGTTCCTTCTTCTATGCCTACCGTTTTATTGCCTGATCTTTCCGATCTGGATTCACCGCCAATCAGATAGCCGGTAGAAGTCAGAGCCAATGTTCTCAAATGATCATCGCCTTTTCCGCCGAAGTTCCTTTCCCACTCGACCTTGTTGTCCTTGTTCAGCTTGACTATCCAATAATCGCCTTCGCCGTAATTTTCGGTCTTTTTTGATCCGTTAGCACTGCTTCGGGAATACATCCCTACCAAAACGCCACCGTCTTTAGTAGGAATCATTTTTTCCACTTCATCTAATCCTTTACCGCCTAAGATCAATTGAGAAAGTTCTTTGCCGTCTTTATCTAAACGGACTAATAACGCATCTTTGGATCCATAACCTTTTTCGGAGTTCTGGGTATTTCCGGCAACAAAAAAGCCTAAATCGGTCCCTTGTACAACGGCTTTAGCTTCCTCGTCGGAGACAGTACCGATTGTCTTCTGCCATAGCTCTTGTCCATCGCTTCCAAGCCTTATGAGCCATAAATCACTGCCACCTTTAGAATCATCCTTCTTATCCAGGCCTTTGCCTGAAAAACTCGTTCCTGCAATCAGATATCCTCCCTCTTGTGTATTGACCGTAGCCGAAAGAAAATCATGGTTCTGCCCTGAAAAGTATTTTTCCCATACTTTTTGTCCCTCGTGATTTAAACTTACCAAGTGATAATCATACCCAGAGTTTTGATTTTTTCCACCGGTAAGCTTGTCTGTTTGGATTGAACTCCCGGTAATTAAGTACTGCTGATCAATGGTTGTGGTTACCTGGGACAGGAAATCCTGCGTAGAGGAATGGATATCTTTTTGCCAGAGCACCTCTTGCGCAGGCAAAGCGGTGGCACAAAAGCTCACTGCAGCGATGTAAATTTTTTTCATAAGAAATAGTTTATTGTTAAAACTGAAGGGGTAGTTCAGCATTTTTTTGAGTAACAGAGTAGGCCCTCTGTAGAGCGCGACAATTTGCCGTAGGGATCTAATAAAGTTATGCTAAGCAGCAATTTAGTTGTTACTTAGAATTTTATAAGAGTGTCGCTAAAGGTAGAGGTATACTTTTTCATGGGAACTATTTATGTTTTTGCATCGCAAATGTATTCTTATAAACGATATCAGGCAATCCGTGAAATCACGGTACTTGCCTCCGGGATTTTACGGATAGAACTTTGCTATCAGATGATTTTGCTCCAATTTTTAAAGACCTATGGTTCACTTATTAGCCACAAAAAAAGCCCTTCATTTACGAAAGGCGATATATTTTCAATGGGTTGTATCTTTAGGATGAAACGACAGAAAGCCCCAGTTTTCCGGCTTCTGCAATCACAAAGTTTCTGGCGTCTTCCTTTTCGTTGGAAATCTCACCTTCCAGGATGGCTTCCTTAACTTTTTCTTTTAAGATCCCGATTTCACGTCCCGGCTTAAGATTGAACATTTCCATGATTTCTTCGCCAGAAATAGGGGGCTGGAAATTCCTCACCTGGTCCTTTTCCTCTACTTCTTTGATCTTCACCGCAACATACTCGAAATTCTTTTTGAAACGGTCCTGCTTCCGGGAGTTTTTGGTTGTGATATCGGCTTTGCACAGGGTGAACAAATCTTCCAGGTCTTCGCCGGCGTCGAACAGCAGCCTCCTGAGTGCTGAATCGGAAGCGTCATCGGTAACAAGGGCAATAGGCCTTGAGGAAAGCTTCACCATTTTCTGGACATATTTCATGTCATTTCCCAGCGGCAGTTTCAGGCGCTGAAACAGGGTTTTCACCATTTTTGAACCTAAGAACTCATGGCCATGGAATGTCCATCCCGTCCCTTCAACAAACTTCTTGGTAGGCGCTTTACCGATGTCGTGCAGCAATGCAGCCCAGCGCAGCCAGAGGTTATCCGTATGGATGGAGATATTATCTACCACTTCCAGGGTATGGTAAAAATTGTCTTTATGGGTCTGTCCTTCCACTTCTTCAATGCCTTTCAGGGCAATCAGTTCGGGAATAATCAGCTTCAGAAGACCGGTTTCCTCCGTTAATCCAAGTCCGACGGACGGCTTTGCGGAAAGCATGATTTTATTGAATTCCACCATGATCCTTTCCATGGAAACGATCCTGATCCTTTCGGCTTCCTGCTGTATCGCATTCAGTGAATCTGTTTCAATCCGGAACTGAAGTGTGGAGGCAAACCGTATGGCCCGCATCATCCTGAGCGGATCATCGGAATAGGTTTGCGAAGGTTCCAGCGGTGTCCTCAGGATTTGATCTTCCAGATCCCCAACTCCGTTGAACGGATCGATCAACTCACCGAAATTCTCTTTATTCAGAGAGATCGCCATGGCATTGATGGTAAAATCCCGTCTTTTCTGGTCGTCTTGCAGGGTTCCGCCCTCCACTTCCGGTTTGCGGCTGTCTTCGTGGTAGCTTTCTTTTCTTGCCCCTACAAATTCCAGCTCCAGGTCTTTGTACCGGATCATGGCGGTTCCGTATGTTTTAAATACGGAAACTTTCATTTTGGGATCTATTTCCGCAGCTACTTTTTCAGCCAGCTCAATCCCGCTTTGCTCCGTAACAAAATCAATATCTGTAGACGCTTTCCTTTTCATCAGCAGATCGCGGACATAGCCGCCGACGATGTACACCGACTGGCCGTTGCGGTGGGCGACTTCGGAAATGATTTTAAACAGTTTAAGGTTTTTATTCTGATTGAGGTTAATGAACATGTCTACGGATTAATTTAAAACCATTAAGGAATCAGGATATTGCGGTGTGCAGTGGTTTCCTGATGCCTTAATGGCTGAATTACGGTGCAAAGATAAGAAAATCTGCTTTTTTACTCGCGAAGAACTTTGATCCTGTTATCCCTCCAGATTTTGATGACGGAAGAACCTGAATAGGCGGATACTTTTTCACGGTCTTCTTCCACAGCGTAGTCTACCAGGCTGATGATTTCCGGGGAAATATCCGAAAATTTCATCGGGCTTTTATCCCCGCTGAAATTGGCAGAAGTGGAAACGAGCGGGCGGTTCAGTTTGGTGATCAGCTTTTTGCAGAAATCATTTTTCACCAGCCGGATCCCGATGCTTCCATCTTCAGCGAGCAGCTCTTCAGGCA
>Ga0070683_100001135_pt1 | contig 20137 bp, 19 predicted proteins | sample KBSC713LmetaG_FD_64662 | JGI IMG/M metagenome (GOLD analysis project Ga0070683, IMG submission 64662) | Corn rhizosphere microbial communities from Kellogg Biological Station, Michigan, USA - KBS C7.1-3L metaG | ecosystem: Host-associated > Plants > Roots > Rhizosphere ... | reverse complement strand
CGCCAGATGCTCGGCTCGGCCAACATCTCCGGCTCGAAGCTGATGCACATCATGACCGGCAACCTGTCGCACCAGATCGAGCACCACCTGTTCCCGGACCTGCCGTCCAACCGGTACTCCGAGATCGCGCCGAAGGTCCGGGACCTCTTCGACCGCTACGGGCTCGACTACTGCGCCCGCCCGTTCCCGCAGCAGGTGTACTCCGCGTGGCACAAGGTGGTCCGGCTGTCGCTGCCCAACGGCTGGCTCGACCAGACCACGGCACGCACCCTGCCCTCCCAGCTCAAGCGCCTCTACCAGATGTCGACGGGTGGTCCGAAGGTCCGGCGTGCGCTCCAGGCCCGGATGGCGCAGGAGCAGCGTCGCGCGGTGGCTGCTTGAGGGTGGTGGTGCTGCTCGTCGGTTTCACCGCTCAAGCGGTGAAACCAATGCTTCCTGGCCGATGCATTGCCCAATAAGCATCGGGAAAGGCCAGGAACGTCGGCATCGGTGGTGAAGGGATCGAGGAGCGGAGGGCGTGTTCGAGTCGGTCGACCCCTCACCCGAGGACGTCGCGCGTGCCCTGCCGGGCGACGGCCTGGTCCCGCATGCGGACGTGGTCATGGACCGAGCCTTCGACCTCCCGGCCGCGCCGGAGGTGGTGTGGCCGTGGTTCGTCCAGCTCGGGAAGCGGCGCGCGGGGTGGTACCTCCCCGAGAACGTCGAGCGCTTCGTCCCGCGCTCGCGGCGAGCCCTTCGCACGATCGACCCGTCGCTGCAGGTGCTGCGTGTCGGGTCGGTCATCCCGGACTGGGGCGGCAGGCACGAGACCTTCACGGTGGCGATCCTGGAGCCGCCGCACGCGCTGGTGCACACCACCCAGCGAGGCCGCACCTTCGGCTCCTGGGCGATCGTCCTCACGCCGTACGTGGACGCGCGAACGCCGGCGACGCACGTCCAGCTCCGGCTGCGGCTGTCGCCGGTGAAGCGGAGATGGCTGGCCGCGAGCGTGGGCGAGCTCTTCGACGCCTCCACCATCGCCGGCCTCGCCGCCGGACTGCGGGAGCGGCTGGGCTGACCCGGGGAGCAGGCGTGGAACCTTCTGCGCCACGGCCGCCGGCGGGCCGAGGTCAGAGCCCGGGGAAGACCGACCGCAGCAGGTCGAGGTCCACGCCCGTCGCCCGCACCGACGAGGGCGTGTGGTCGGGATCGAGCCGGCCGTAGACCAGGCGCACGAAGGCCTCGGTCGGCAGGGTCAGCTGCGCGGCGGCGGTGTCGTCGAGGGACGGCGTCAGCGAGACGCCCGACGGCCCCAGATCGAGATGGTAGGCGCGCTCCGGGGAGGTCGTCCGCACCTCGACCGACGTCTGCCGCTCGGAGGGCCGCCCGGCCCAGCCGACGACCATGCCGATGCCGTCCGCGACCCATGCGGCCGCGTCGTCCGGGATCGTGGAGGCGGGGTCGAGGGCGACGGTCACGTCCCAGGTATGGACGGCGTACTCGTTGAGCCGCATCCGCAGGAAGGCTGCCAGGTCCTGGTCCATCCCGAACACCTCCAGCCGCCAGCCCGCCCGCTCCTCGCGGCCCAGGGCCTCGGCGGCGTCCAGGAACGACGCGGTGACGTCGAGTGCGTCGCGGATCTGAGCGGTCGGCGACTTCGCGTTCCAGGCGTCCCACACGGGCTGGTTGATCTCGCGCCCCGGAGCCGGCTCGCCCTTGGCGCCCGCCTCCAGGTACTGGCGGAAGATCTCGGTGCCCGACCCGAGGTGCGAGGCCACCTGCGCCACCGACCAGTCGTCGTCATACGACTGCAGGGTGGCGCGGTCCTCCCCGAGCTCGTCGAACGCCGCGGCGAGGCGCTGGTGGGTGGTGCGGAGGGCGGCGAGGACGGCATCGGTTGAAGATTCACTCATGTCGCGGTAACCGGGCCGGTGTCAGACCCATTCCGGGAACGTCGGCGGCGGCAGCGGGCCCGTGCGTACGTCGCGGCCCGCCTCCAGGGCGCGGCCGAGCTGGAGCAGCGTGCTCTCGCTGCCGCGGGCGCCCCACAGGGAGAGCGCGACCGGTAGCCCGTGCGCGAGCTCGAGCGGGACGGTCAGGATCGGCGACCCGGCCAGTGCGCTGGAGTCGCTGGCGCCGTCGCCTCCGGGGTCGCCATTGACCAGGTCGATCGGCGTGGCCGGCCCGGTGGCCGGGGCGACCAGGGCGTCCAGGTCGTGCTCCCCCAGCGTCCGGTCGAGCTCGGCGAGCCCGACGGCGGTACACGCGTCGAGGGACTCCAGGTAGGCCGGGGACGACACGCCCTCGGTCGCCTCGGCCTTCTCGAACAGGCTCTGCCCGAACCACGGCAGCTCCTGCTCGGCATGCTCCCGGTTGAACGCGATCACGTCGGCCAGCGTCCGCACCGGTACGTCGCGCGTCGCGAGGTACCGGGGCAGTGCCACCTTGAGCTCGACCAGCATCAGGGTGAGCGCGACCTCGTGGTCGAGGTCCTTCAGGGCCGGCAGCGCGAGGTCGTCCACGATCACCGCGCCGGCCCCGGACAGCAGCGACAGCGCGCGTTCGGACGCCGCGTCGGCGGCCCCGCTGTACCCCCACAGGTCACGGGGTACGCCGATCCGGCGGCCATGCACGCCGCGCTCGAGCTCGGTGGCCGCGCTCGTCCCGGCCATCGCGTCGAGCAGCGCGGCGGCATCGGCGACGGTCGGCGTCATCGGGCCGGGAGCGTCCTGGGTCCAGGAGATCGGCACCACGCCCTCGGTCGGCACCAGCCCGACCGTGGGCTTCAGCCCGACCACCCCGCAGCACGCGGCGGGCGACGTGATCGAGCCGTTGGTCTCGGTGCCGACGGCGAGGCCGGCCAGCCCGGCGGCGACCGCCGCCCCGCTGCCGGAGCTCGACCCGGAGGCCGTGCGGTTGAGGGCGTACGGGTTGCGGGTCAGGCCGCCGCACGCGCTCCAGCCGGACGTCGAGTGCTCGTCGCGGATGTTGGCCCACTCGCTGAGGTTGGTCTTGCCGAGCACGACCATCCCGGAGTCACGCAGCCGGCGGACCAGCGGGGCGTCCTGCGCGGGCGGTGAGTCGGCGAGCGCCAGCGACCCGGCCGTCGAGGCCAGGCCGGCGGTGTCGATGTTGTCCTTGATCAGCACCGCCCGGCCGTGCAGCGGCGAGCGGCGACGCCCGGCGGCCGTCTCGCGGTCCAGCCTCCCCGCCTCGTCCAACGCGTGGGCGTTGACGGCGCAGACGGCGCGGAGCAACGGGTCGAGCTCCTCGACCAGCCCGAGCAGCCGTCGTACCTCGTCCTGGGCGGGTCCCGACGTCACGTCAGTGATCCTGGCAGGCTCAGCTCCGACGGGGAAAGCGGCGCGGGAGGCTGCGCAGCGTGCGTGCCACGACGCCCCTCATCTCCCACAGCGACTCCTCCTCCTGCGACCGGTAGATCTGCTCGAAGGTCACCATCTGGTAGATCGTGTTCGCCTGGACGGCGAGCTCGAGCCCGCGGTCCACGTCGACGTCCGGGTACGCCGCGCGCCACGCCTCGGCGTACACCTCACGGGCGGGGCGGCGCTCGTCCTCCGGCAGTCGCTCGGTGAGCATCACGAGGTCCAGGAACGGGTGCGAGACCGCGGCGTCGCTCCAGTCGTAGAGCACCAGCGAGTCGCCGTCGTGGGCGACGTTGCCGATGTGCAGGTCGCCGTGGACCAAGGTGTCGGGGATGGCGAGGGAGTCCAGCTCCTCGAGCACCGCGTGCACGCCGTCTCGAACGGACCGGGCCGCCGCGAGCTCCTCGGGGGTGAGCTGGTCGAGCTCGAGCCCGCCGGCGAGGATCTCGTCGAACTGGAGGAGCGTCGAGGCCAATGGCCGCAGCGGGACCCCGGCGGCCTCGATCTGCGCCAGGTGGTCGCGGGAACGGAGCTGGAGGGCGGCGGCGATCCGGGCCGCGGCGGGCCCGATGCCGGCCGGAGGGTCGTCCTCGTGCTCCTCGTCCGCGCCGGGCATCTCGTCCATCAGGAGCCAGGCCCGTTGCTCGTCGGCGGCCAGGAGCGGGGGTGCGTGCTCCGGCAGCAGCTCGGCCACGAGCCGGGTCAGTGCGGGCTCGGCATGGAAGTGCGGGCACGAGGCCTTGAACCACACCGGGCCCGGCTCACCGGGGACCCGGAGCACGGCCGAGAGGCTCCAGACCTTCACCGGCTCCGTGTCACCGGAACGCGTGCGGCCATGAGCGGCGAGGTGGTGGTCGATCCAGGTGTCGGCGGTCTCGTACCACGAGGTGCTGAACCATTCGGGCCTCCGCGCGGGCGGGGCGGAGCGGCCGGCCACGAGCGCTGAGACCGCGAGCAGGGCGGCCGGCACGGCGTCGTCGCCCTCGTCGATGTCGGCGATCGCCGTCCAGGTGCCCTCGACCGCGGCCCCGGAGCGCGAGCCGAAGACGCTGAGCACCACCGCCGGGTCACTCCGCACGTGCAGCTGCGGTGCCACGAGCACGGCCCGGTGGTCTCCGCAGGTCCGGGTACGACGAGCCAGGTCGTCCCAGTCCTGCTCCGCCTCGTACGACGGCAGCCGGCCACGGTCGTCGGTCAGCACCAGCCCCGCGCGCATGAGCACACAGACCTGGCGGGTCGCCGGACGGTCGGGCATGGGTCCCCCTCGGTGGTGGGTCGCATTCTGCCCTCGTCCGGGCGCGGCCCACCCCTCCGGTTTCCCTGGCCGCGACACGTCATGCCTCTAGCCCGTTTGGTGCCTGGTGAGGGGTACCCCGGTGCGTTACGGTGCCCTCGTCGACGAGGCTTCGGGACCTCGTTGGGGGGCAGCCGGATCGGGTGCCCCGACAGAGTCCTTGGGGGGACGCCGTGGCGCGGGTGTTGCGCATGCCTGAGGTGGATGACGACGCAGCATCCGCCACGCTCACGGCATGGCTGGTCGGTGAGTCGGGCGACTTCGCCGGCGCGCAGAGCATCGCCACCGTCGAGACCGACACGACCCTGCTCAGCATCGAGGTCGCCGAGCCGGGATTCCTGGTCAGGTCGCTGGTCGAGCCCGGGCAGCACGTCGAGCCGGGCACCCCACTGGCCGTGCTCGGTGCCCCCGGCGAGGTGATCGAGGACGTCGAACAGCTGATCGTCCAGCTGGGGATCGCGGTCTCCCCGGACTCACAGGAGGCGCAGGACGCGGGTGCGCACCTCCGCGCCGTCCCCGACGACGACCCGCTGCGAGCGACCACGTGGCCGCCGCACGAGCTGGTCGAGCCCGTCCAGTCGGGCGGCGCGTCGGGCGGCGAGGCCGAGTCGGGCGACCCGGTCGAACAGGTCGAGATGGCGGAGCCCGGATCCGTGATGAGCCTGGTGGGAGCGGCCTCCGTGGACGCCCCGGACGAGCCGGTCGTCGTACGCCGGGTGGTCGGCTGGGCCGACGCGGTGGCGGAGGCGGTGGTCGACACCGTGCTCGTCGGTGACCCACGCGCCGCCGACAAGGCAACGGCCCCGGCCGCGACCCAGCTGCAGCTGCGCGACGCCGTACGCGCCGACGGGCTGCTCGCGATCGTCTCGGGCGTCGACTCGGTCTCCCTGATCGCCCTGGTGGTCAAGGCCGTCGCCGTCGCCGGCCGTCAGATGCCGCTGCGCCCCGGTCCGTCGGCGATCGCAGACGTGGCCGTGCAGCGGTGGACGCCGTCGGGAACGGTCGCGCCCGTCGTGCACGTCGCCAACCTGATGACGGTCAGCTCGCTGACGACCACCCTCGCCGACCTCGACGCCCGTGCCCGCGAGGGCCGGCTCGCGGCCGGAGAGCTCGAGCCGGCGTCCGTGACCGTGGTCGACCTCGGGACCGAGGGCGTCGCCGAGGGCACCCTCGACGCCACCGCGGCACACCCCGCCGTCCTCACCGTCGGCGCGGTGCGGGTGCAGCCAGTGGTCGAGGGCGGTGTCCTGGTGCCGGGCCGGGTGCTGGCGATCTCGCTCTCCTGCGACACCGAACGCATCGATCCCGGCGCGGCAGCGCGCTGGCTGGCGCACCTGGCCGGCCTGCTCGAGGAGCCCCTGCGCTTCCTGGCCTGAGAGCGGGTCGACCCACCGGAGGCCGGAGGGTCGACCGCCGAGGCGGGCAGCCGTCAGCCCTCGGTGGCGACCTCCAGCGGAACCGGCTCCTCGCCGCCGCCGAACAGGGTGACGTACGTCGCGCCAGCGACCAGGCCGCCGACCAGCGGGGCCAGGATGAACAGCCAGAGCTGGACGATGGCGTCTCCGCCGGCGAAGAGGGCGGGTCCGATGGAGCGGGCCGGGTTCACCGACGTGTTGTCGACCGGGATGCTGATCAGGTGGATCAGGGTCAGCGTCAGCCCGATCGCCAGCGGAGCGAAGCCCTTCGGGGCGCGGGTGTCGGTGACGCCGAGGATCACGTAGACGAAGAACGCGGTCAGCAGGACCTCGACCAGCACCACCGACCACCACGCGTAGCCGTCGGGTGACCGGTCGCCGTACCCGTTCGTGGCGAAGCCGCTCGCGGTGGAGTCGAAGCCCGACCTGCCGTGGGCCATCACCCACAGGCTGAACGCCGCGACCACGGCCGCGGCCACCTGCGTGACGACGTACGCCGGCACCTCCCGCCAGTCGAACCGCCGGCCCATCGCCAGGCCCACCGAGATCGCGGGGTTGAAGTGGCCGCCGGAGATGTGACCCACGGCGTAGGCCATGGTCACGACGGTGAGACCGAAGGCGAGGGCGATGCCGTAGAAGCCGATGTGGGCGCCGGCGAAGACGGCCGCGCCACAGCCTCCGAAGACGAGCCAGAACGTACCGAAGAACTCGGCCGCGATGCGTTGAGGGAGAGGGTGCATGGGGTTCCACCTTTCTCGCAACTGCTCCTGGATGGCGATCGTCGCAGAGAATCCGGAGCGGATGGGGGAGGTGCCGACGAGGGCCTAGGGTCGAGCCATGACCCAGGCCCTCGTGGTGACCGGTCCCGGTGAGCTCGAGGTGCAGGACGTGACGCTCCGGGCGCGGGGCGACACCGACGTCCGGGTCCGCATCGCGGGGGTCGGCGTCTGCCACTCCGACCTGTCGATGGTGAACGGCACGTTGCGGCCGTCGTACCCGCTGGTCCTGGGGCACGAGGCGTCCGGCGTGGTCACCGAGTCCGGACCGCGCACCGGAATCGCGGTCGGACAACATGTCGTCCTCAACTGGGCGGTCCCGTGCGACACCTGTTGGCACTGCGAGCACGGAGAGCCCTGGCTCTGCTCGACCATCGAGGGAAGGACCGGGACGGCGGGCGGGACCCTCGCCGACGGCGCGCCGTTCGAGGCCTGTCTCGGGCTGGGTGCGATGGCCGAGGAGGTCGTCGTCCCGGCCACCGCGGTGGTGCCGCTGCCGGACGACGTACCGCTCGAGGAGTCGGCGCTGCTCGGATGTGCGATCCTCACCGGCGTCGGGGCCGCGCGGAACGCCGCCCGGGTACAACCCGGCGACTCGGTGCTGGTGATCGGGCTCGGCGGGGTCGGCCTCTCGGCCGTCACCGGGGCCCGCCTGGCCGGCGCCGGGCGGATCATCGCCGTCGACGTCTCGGGTGCCAAGGAGGCGCTCGCCCGCACCGCCGGCGCCACCGACTTCCTGGTCGCCTCGCCGGATCTGGCCAAGCAGGTGCGCGGACTGACCGGGGGTCGCGGCGCCGACCAGGCGCTTGAGTGCGTCGGCTCGGCGACCACGATCCGGCAGGCCTGGACCGCGGTGCGCCGCGGCGGCACCTGCGTCGTCGTGGGCGTCGGACCGAAGGACCAGCAGGTCATCTTCAACCCGCTCGAGCTCTTCCACTTCTCGCGGACCCTGGTCAGCAGCATCTACGGCAACAGCGACGCCCGTAGCGACATCCAGGGCCTCCTGGAGCACGTCGCGGACGGTCGCCTCGACCTCTCCGCCACGATCACCGACCGGATCACCCTCGACGACGTCCCGGCGGCCTTCGACCGCATGCAACGCGGCGAGGGCGGCCGCGCGCTCGTGACCTTTCCGACCGACGAACACCAGGAGCGACGATGACCGACGCGATGACCGACTCAGCACGGGTGGCGGTGCTCATGGACTGCGACAACATCAGCCACCAGTGGACGCAGCAGATCCTCGCCGAGACCGCCAAGCACGGCACCCTGAGCATCCGGCGCGGATACGGCGACTGGACCAGCACGCACCTCAAGGGCTGGCGCGACAAGCTGCCGACGTACGCCATCCAGCCTGTACAGCAGTTCGCCTACACGCTCGGGAAGAACTCCACGGACTTCTCGCTCGTCATCGACGCCATGGACCTGCTCTACTCCGGCAACGTCGACGCCTTCGTCATCGTCTCCAGCGACAGCGACTTCACCCGCCTGGCGATGCGACTGCGCGAGTCGGGCAAGCGCGTGTACGGGATCGGTGCCCGCAAGACGCCGGAGGCGTTCCAGAACGCCTGCGACCGCTTCACCTACGTCGAGGTGCTGATCGGCGGCGATGCGGAACCCACGGAGCCCGCGCCACCGGTGCGGGCCGCCGCGAAGAAGACCGCGGGGACCGCCGCCAAGACGCCCGCGAAGCGTTCGGCCGCGCCCACCAAGAAGCAGCGTCTCGAGGGACTCGCCGAGCTGCTGCTGCCGGCGGTGGAGGCGAGTGCCAAGGAGGACGGGTGGGCGTCCCTCTCCGAGGTCGGGTCGTACGTCGTCAACACCAACCCGACGTTCGACTCGCGCAACTACGGCTACGCCAAGCTGAGCAGCCTCGTGCGGGACCTCCCGCTGCTCGAGGTGAACGAGGTGGCCACCGGTAACGGGCGGACCACACTCTTCGTCCGGCCGGCCCCGACGACCAGGTCGCGCAGGCGCACCCGGAGCTGACCCTGGCGCCGACCGGCCGATGGCTAGATGATGGTTCAACGACCGACGGGAGGGTCACGACATGACCATCGACCTGGAAGCCATCAACGCCGAGCGGGAGCGGATCAAGCACGACTACCTGCAGGACGCCGGCGACCGACCGACGAGCAGCGCCCAGGGCCTCCACCACTTCGCGCTGATCTGCTCCGACGTACGAGCGACGATCGAGTTCTACCAGGGTGTGCTGGAGTTCCCGCTCACCGAGATCTTCGAGAACCGCGACTACGCCGGGTCCAACCACTTCTTCTTCGACATCGGGCACGGCAACCTGCTGGCGTTCTTCGACCTGCCGGGTCTCGACCTCGGTCCGTACGCCGAGGTGCTCGGCGGACTGCACCATCTCGCCATCTCGGTCACCCAGCAGAAGTGGGACCACCTGCGGGGCAAGCTCGACGCCGCCGGCATCGAGTACCTCGTGGAGAGCGAGAAGTCGATCTACTTCCGCGACCCCGACGGTGCCCGGCTCGAGCTGCTCGCCGACCCGCTGGGGGAGATGTACGGCACCAAGGTGCTCTAGGTCGCTGCCGCCCTGCGGTCGAGGACGGCGCTGGCGCCCCCTGAACCGCGGGCCTCCGCGCGCCTGCAACCAGCGCTCACGACGCCGGGCCCGCGCGGTCGGCGCGGCCGACCCGCCAGAGCCACCACAGTCCGACGAACGGCAGCACCAGGGGGACGAACCCGTAGCCGTTCCCGTAGTCGGACCACACGCTGGCCCGGTCGATGTCGGACGGGTGGCTCAGCGTTCCGATCACGAGCACCCCGGTGAGCTCGACGCCGATCGTGACCAGCGCCACCCGGCGTCGGTCGGTGGCCAGGGCCCAGGTGGCGAGGATGTAGACGATCCCGGAGAAGAGCGAGAGCGAGTACGCGACCGGCGCCCTCGAGGCCTGGGTCGCCAGCTGGACGAGCGCCCGCGCGGTCGCCGCCAGCGCGAAGACGCCGTACACGAAGACCAGGATGCGGCCGAAGCCGGTCCTGGTGGAGGTGCTCACCTCGCACCCCACAGCTGGTGGAGCCGCAGGAACAGCACCGGTACCACGACCACCGCCACCAGCAGCACCCCGGTGCCCGACCGGCTGCGCTCACCCACCGACCACACGAACGCGGCGGGCAGGACCAGCAGCGAGCCGACCAGGTACCCGACGTATGCCGCGACGTTGACTCCGCCGTGGTCGCCGGCGACCATCACCAACCCGATCACCAGCTGCGCGACGAGCCCGACCTCGAGCAGCCCCAGGGTCGCGTACAGGAGGTCCCCCGGCTGGCGGTCGCGAACGATCAGCACGCCCAGCCAGACCGCGGCGACGAGGCAGACCGCGCTCAGCAGGATCTGCAGTGCGGTCACCCGGCGAGCCTAGAAGACCGGTCGGGCGACCCCTCCACCACCTCACCGACCCGGTCGGGGCCTCCTCAACCCTCGGTCGAGTGCGGTAGGCAGGCCCTGTGCAGTTCACCCACGACTGGCTCCCGCAGCGGGTCCGGTTCGCGCCCGGCGGCGCGGCGGAGGCGATCGTCGAGGAGGTACGACGTCTCGGCGCGGCGCGGGTGATGGCGATCGCGTCGGACGCGACCCGAGCCGAACCGGTGCTCGCGGGCGTCCCCGTCGTCGTGCTGCACACCGACGTCGTGATGCACGTGCCGGTCGAGGTGGCGCAGCGGGCGCGGGCCGTCGCCGACGAGCACCGTGCCGACGCGCTGGTCTGCGTGGGCGGAGGCTCCACGACCGGGCTCGCCAAGGCCGTCGCACTCACCACCGGACTCCCCATCGTCGCCGTCCCCACGACGTACGCCGGCTCCGAGGCCACCGACGTCTGGGGGCTGACCGAGCACGGCCGCAAGACGACCGGCGTCGACCCGGCCGTGCTGCCCCGCGCCGTCGTGTACGACGCGAGCCTGATGCTCGGCCTGCCGGTGCCGACCAGCGTGGCGTCCGGACTCAACGCGCTGGCGCACTGCGTCGACTCGATGTGGGGACCGCGCACCGATCCGATCGACCGGTCCCTGGCTCTGGAGGGGATCCGTGCCCTGCGTACCGGTCTGCCCCGCGTCGTCGAGGAGCCGATGGAGCTTGCCGGCCGAGAACAGACTCTGTACGGCGCCTACCTCTCCGCCGTGGCCTTCGCCTCGGCGGGCTCGGGGCTGCACCACAAGATCTGTCACGTGCTCGGCGGCATGTTCGACCTGCCGCACGCCGAGACCCACGCCGTCGTGCTGCCCTACGTGCTGGCCCTCAACGCCCCGGCGGTGCCCGAGCTCGATCGGCGGATGGCCGAGGCGTTCGGTGCCGACTCGGCGCTGGCGGGGCTCCTCGCCCTGCGCGACGAGACCGGCGCGCCGCGGAGCCTGCGCTCCCTCGGGCTGGACGAGAACCAGTTACGGGAGGCCGTCCGGCCGATCCTCGACGCGTCGCCGGAGCACAACCCGATGCCGGTCACCGCAGAGAACATCGAGGCCCTGCTGCGCGCGGCCTGGGCCGGGAAGGAGCCGGGATGAGGGAGATCTCCGCCGAGCAGCAGGAGCGTGAGGCCGCCCTCGTGGAGCGCGTCGTTGCGTCGTTCGCCGGCACCCCCGACGCGCGCACGAAGGAGCTGGTCGAGGCGCTGACGCGGCACCTCCACGCGTTCCTCCGCGAGACGCGACTCACCGAGGAGGAGTGGAGGCGCGCGATCGACTTCCTCACCGCCGTCGGCCACATCACCGACGACCGGCGGCAGGAGTTCATCCTGCTCTCCGACGTGCTCGGCGCCTCGATGCAGACGATCACCATCAACAACGAGGCGTACGCGAACGCCACCGAGGCCACGGTCTTCGGTCCGTTCTTCGTCCAGGGCTCACCCGACGTCGGCCTCGGCGGTGATGTCGCCGGCGGCGCACCGGGGGAGCCGTGCTGGGTCGAGGGCACCGTCACCGACACCGACGGCGCTGCGGTCGCCGGAGCCAGGATCGAGGTCTGGGAGGCCGACGCCGACGGGTTGTACGACGTGCAGTACGGCGACGACCGGGTCACCGGTCGCGGTCACCTCCACACCGACGACCAGGGCCGCTACCGCTTCTGGGCGGTGACCCCCACGCCGTACCCGATCCCGGACGACGGGCCCGTCGGCGAGCTCCTTCGTGCCACCGCCCGCTCCGCGATGCGGGCCTCGCACCTCCACCTCATGGTCGAGGCCGCGGGCTTCCGCACCCTGGTCACCCACGTCTTCCCGCGCGGCGACGCCTACCTCGACTCCGACAGCGTCTTCGGGGTCCGCGACTCGCTGATCGTCGACGTCCACCAGCAGATCCCGACGACGCCGACCCCGGACGGTCGCGTGGTCACCGGCCCCTGGGCCCGGATCGACGTCGACCTGGTGCTCGCGCCGGCGCCGCGCCAGCACGCCTGACCCTGGGCCGTCCCACAGGCGTCCACAGCGTGCTCACAGCCTGCCCCTCCACACTCGAGCGGTGCAGATCCTGAGCGCGATGCGACGGGCGGTGACCGGTCCGGTCGTCGCCGACGCGGTGGCCGAGGCGACCGGCAGGAGCCGGCGCAGCGACCCTGTGCTGCCGCGCACGGGCGGACCTGCCGGCAATGCCTCGCTGACGGCGTGGACGGCACTGGTCCTGCTCGTGGGCTCGGTGGCCGAGCTGCTCACGCTCTTCGACGTGCGCGGCCTCATCTCATGGCACGTCGCGATCGGCGCGCTGCTGGTCCCCCCGGCGCTGCTCAAGGTCGCGAGCACGGGGTGGCGGATGGCGCGCTACTACCTCGGTCACGGCCCCTACCAGGAGGCCGGCCCGCCGCCGCTCGTGCTGCGCGTGCTGGGGCCTCTGGTCGTCGTGTCGACCCTGGGCCTGCTCGGCTCGGGGATTCTCCTGGTCGTGCTGGGGCAGGGGCTCGCCGGCCACACCTTGCTCCAGTTGCCGGCCCTGCGTGTCGACTGGGTCACCCTCCACCAGGCGTTCTTCGCGGTCTGGGTGGTGGCGACGGGTCTGCATCTGCTGGGCAGGATCGTGCCCGCGCTGAGGATCACCGTCGGACCCGGTGGGGCCGACCACGTGCCGGGCGCGTGGAGCCGCCGGCTGCTGCTGGCATCGGTCGTCGTCTCGGCCGCGGTGCTGGCCGTGGTGCTCGTGCAGGCGGATGGAAGCTGGGTCCAGGGCCACCGACTCGCGATCGGTGCGATCGCCGGGTGGTGAGCGTCCGAGGCCGGCTGCGCTCTGCGGGCTCGCCGATGCGGGCCCTTCGCCATACCTCCGGTACGGTGGTGACATCAGTTCGTCGAGCTCTCGCCGCGAATTGTCCGCACGTCGTAGCTCATACCTGCTCCGTGCGTGGCCGACCGGCAACGTGCCGGGCTCCCGGCTTCGGTGAGACACACACAGATTCGGCTCTCGCTTGTCCTCCTTCGACACCCTCGGCGTGCCTCTACGCCTGTCCGCCCTGCTGGCCCAGCAGGGGATCACGACCCCGACCCCGATCCAGACCGCGACGCTGCCGGACTCCCTGGCCGGGCGCGACGTGCTCGGCCGCGGTCGCACCGGCTCCGGAAAGACCTACGCGTTCCTGCTCCCGCTCGTGGCCCGGCTGACCGACGGCCGGCGCCCGCGACGGGGCGCCCCGCGCGCCCTGATCCTGGCGCCGACCCGCGAGCTGGTCGCCCAGATCGACACCGCGCTGGCGCCACTGGCTCGCGCGGCCGGACTCACCACTCGCACCGTCTTCGGCGGCGTCGGCCAGCAGCCGCAGGTCAACGCCCTGCGCCGCGGTGTCGACGTCGTCGTGGCCTGTCCCGGCCGGCTCGAGGACCTGATCGGCCAGGGCCACTGCTCGCTCGACGACGTCGAGATCACCGTCCTCGACGAGGCCGACCACATGGCCGACCTCGGGTTCCTGCCCGGCGTACGCCGGATCCTGCGCCGTACGCCTCGCCGCACCCAGCGACTGCTGTTCTCCGCCACGCTCGACAAGGCGGTCGACTCGCTGGTCCGGGAGTTCCTCAGCAACCCCGTGACCCACGAGGCCGACTCGCCCCGGTCTCCGGTGTCGACGATGAGCCACCACGTGCTGCAGGTCGCCAGGGAGCACCGGCTGCCGGTGCTGGTCGACCTCACCAGCGCTCCGGGCCGCACACTCGTCTTCACCCGCACCAAGCACGGCGCCAAGGCGCTCACCCGGCAGCTGAACCGCAGCGGTGTCCCGGCCGTCGAGCTCCACGGCAACCTCGGTCAGGGTGCCCGCACCCGCAACCTCGAGGCCTTCCACTCCGGCCGAGCATCGACCCTGGTCGCCACCGACGTCGCCGCGCGTGGCATCCATGTCGACGACGTCACCCGAGTCGTGCACGCGGACCTGCCCGCCGAGCACAAGTCCTACCTCCACCGCTCCGGCCGCACGGCCCGCGCCGGCAACACCGGCACCGTGGTCACCCTGATCACCCGGGAGCAGGCCCGCGAGGCGAGGCTCCTGGCCAAGGCCGCCGGGATCACCCCGATGACCACGCACGTCGACCGCGTCGCGCACCCGGTGCTGCGCGAGCTCGCGCCGGGCGACCGCGAGCTCGCCGGAAGCCTCGAGATCGCGGTCCCGTCCCCCGCCCGGAACCGTGCCGGGCGAGCCGACGGTCGATCCGGTGGCCGCAACCGCCGGCGTTCGGGGCGAGGCCGTGCCACGTCCGGCGGCGAGCGCCCGTCGCGCACCCCGAAGGCCACGGGACAGAAGACGTCGACCGAGAGCTCCGGTCGTCCGCGTCGCTCGTCCGGGCGTACGCCGTCCGGCAGCGGCACGCACAGCGCGGCCGCGTTCAGCGCGGTCCGACGCTGACGGTCGTCGCCGGAGGCCGGTCCGCCCCGCGGGGCGAACCGGTCCCGGTGTTCGGCGGCTGACCCGGGCGTCGGCGGCCGCCGCGGGGCACCACTCAGAGCGACAACGGCAGCACGTCCGCGAGCGGCCCGGCCTCCGTCGGCAGCGGCGCCCGGCCGAGCGCGATCAGGGCGGCGTCCTCGTCGCCCCACGCGGGCGGCAGATCGACGTCCGCGACCGCCTCGACCGTGCGGCGGACGACGGTCAGTGACTCCGGCGTCGGATGCCCGGCGTCCGCACCGAGGTCGAGGTGGTGCACCGCCAGCTCCACGACCCAGGTCGCCAGGAAGTCCCCGCTGGCCATGGCCTTGCCCTGGAACAGCACCGGGTGGTCCGGCATCCGCTCCAGCGCGATCCGTGCCGTGCCCGCGACGTCGCGGAGGTGGCGAAGGGCGCCCTCCGGTCGTTGGTACGCCGCCGCGGTCCGCCGCATCCAGAGGATCGACGGCACCGGGTCGTCGTCGGCGTCCGCGAACGAGCCCCAGTACGACGCGGCGTCGTGGTCGGGTGGGTCGTCGACCTGTGCCGCGCAGACACCGACCATCTCCTCGACGCCGGCCCGCACGTGCACGACCGCGTCCAGCCGGCTCCAGCCGTGGCAGCGGGAAGCGCCGAGGAGCTCGTGCTCGGAGAACGACTCGGCCGCGGACACGAACGCCGACAGCTGGTCGCGCAGCAGCCTGGCCGCGGTCGCGTGGTCGTAGGACAGCGGGCGCATGGGGCCTACAGCTCGGCGCGGAGGACGGCGGCGGCCCCGGCCATGGCGCGCATCTTGCCCTCGGCGCTGGCGCGGGGAAGGTACTTCATGCCGCAGTCGGTGGCGATGGTGATCCTGTCCGGCGTGGTGTGGACGAACGCGCGTCGTACCCGGTCGGCGACCGTGTCCACGGACTCGACCTCGTGATCGGACAGGTCGATCACCCCGAGGATGATCGTCTTCTCGCTGAGGTCCTCGAGGACGCCGAGGTCGAGGCCCGACTGCGCGGTCTCGATCGAGATCTGGTCGGCCGAGCAGCCCGCCAGCTCGGGCAGGAACGAGTAGCCGTCGGGGCGGTCGTGGATGATCGCGGCGTACCCGAAGCAGATGTGGACCGCGGTGGTGCCGGTGACGCCCTCGAGCGCTCGCTGCACCGCGGCGAGCCCGTAGGCGCGAGCGGGGTCGGGGCGAGCCTGCAGGTAGGGCTCGTCGATCTGCACGATGTCGGCGCCTGCGGCGTGCAGGTCCTTGATCTCGGCGTTGACCGCCGCGGCGTACGCCATCGCGGCCGACTCGGCGTCCGGGTAGTGCTCGTTCTGGGCCTGCTGCGACATCGTGAACGGCCCCGGCACGGTCATCTTGACCGGACGGTCGGTGTTCTGCCGGAGGAACGTCAGGTCGCCGACCTCGATCGGGTGCGGCCGCCCGATCGGCCCGACGATGCGCGGCACCGGGTTCGGGTGACCGCTGCGGTCGAGCGCGGTACCCGGGTGGTCGATGTCGACGCCGTCGAGAGCGGTCGCGAAGTGGTTGGAGTAGGACTCTCGTCGCATCTCGCCGTCGGTGATGATGTCGAGCCCGGCTCGCTCCTGGGCGCGGATGGCCAGCAGGGTCGCGTCGTCCTGAGCCTGCTCGAGGTACGCCGGCTCGACCCGCCACAGCTCCTTGGCCCGGACCCGCGGGGGGAACCGTCCCGCCAGCCTGGCCCGGTCGATCAGCCACTCGGGCTGTGCGTAGCTGCCCACCAGCGAGGTCGGCAGCATGGGCAGGCGGGACGACGTCGTGGTCACGGTCGCGACTCTAGGCGCGGGTTCGCCGGTTGAGGAGGGCGGTGTCCTCCCGTCGGGAGGCCGACGTCACCCGCCGATCCCGCACCGGTCAAGCCACTCCGTCACCAAGGCACCGAGGATCGCCGGCTGCTCATGCGGAAGCGCATGACCGGCGGCGTCGAGAACGGCGAGCGTCGCCGCGGGGTAGTGGTCGAGCAGGTCGGCGGTCGCGGCGTAGCCGACCGTCGAGTCCAGCCGGCCGGCGACCAGCAGCACCGGACCGGAGTACGGCGCGCGGTCCGCTGCGGCCTCGGTCAGCTCCCAGCGCTCGCCGATGCGCGCCATCGCCCCGTGGTCGGCCAGTGCCGCGCCGGGGGCGACGTACTGCCGGTAGCGCGCGAGCATCGCGTCGGTCTGCACGACGAAGTAGGAGCGGAACTCGTCGTCACCGAGTTCGCCGTCCCCGACCACCGCGCCGGGTGCCGGCACGTCGCGCGTCTGTGGCAGGAGCGGGCAGACCAGGGCGAGCCCGGCCACGTGGATGGGTCGTCGAGCCGCGATGGCCTGCGCGTAGTAGGCGCCGGCCGAGTGGCCCACCAGCAGGACCGGCCCGTCACCGGCGACCACGTCTACCAGAGCCAGCAGGATGTCGAGGACGTCGTCGGCACTCCGCAGCGACTCGGGTGCGTGCGTCTCGCCCATCCCGGGCAGGTCGGGGTAGACCCGCCGCAGCCCGCCGTAGCGGGCCAGGATCGGCTCGAAGCACGCCTCCGGCTCGCGGTGGTCGACACCGGCTCCGTGCAGCACGAGGACGGGCGTCCCCGAGCCGTGCTCGACGTGACGCACGTCCACGTCTGCGACCAGAGCGGACTCCATCGGCCGCACCAGGCTCAGCCCTCGGCGCCGGCCGTCAGCGCCTCGGTGAGGATCGCGACCAGGGTCTCGACCTGCACGTCGACGGTCGAGGTCGACTCCTCGTCGGCCCCGTCGAGCGCCCGAGCGGCGAGCCCGGCCTTGCTGTCGATCAGCTCGGCGATCTTCGCGTCGATGGTCTGGGCGGCGATGATCCGCCAGGCGGTGACCGGCTCCGTCTGGCCGATCCGGTGGACCCGGTCGATCGCCTGCGTCTGCTCCGCGTTGGTCCAGGAGAGCTCGGCGAGCACGACGTTCGAGGCCACCTGGAGGTTGATGCCGACCCCGGCAGCGGTCAGCGAGCAGACGATGACGTGGATGCTGGGGTCGTTCACGAACGAGTCGATCGCCTCGTCGCGCGCCTTGCGCGTCTGGTCGCCGCGGATGGACGTCGCACCGACGCCACGCCGTCCGAAGATCTCCTCCGCGGTGTCCATGACGTCGAGGTGCTTGGCGAAGAACACGACCTTGCCCGCGCTGCGCGCGAGCTGTACGGCGTAGTCGGTGGCCAGCTCGGCCTTGGCCTGTCCGATCTTCCGCACCATCGTGAAGACGTTGTCACCGGTCTTGGACTCCGACCCCTCGGCCACCTCGCGCTCGGCCACGCGGCGTACCAGCTCGCGGTCGATGCCGTTCTCGTCGAGGGTCGAGGCGCCCGCCCGCCGGTGCTCCAGCGCGGCCTCGTAGCGGCCGACGAGTCGTGTGGCCAGCTGCTGCTCGGCCTCGCGGATCGAACGACCCATCGCACCCTCGAGCTCGACCGGGAGGTCGGCGATGCGACGGGCGGGGATGTCGGCGGCGACGTCGACCTTGCGGCGGCGGACGATGCCGAGGTCGACGACGGCCTGCCGGGCGGCCGGGTAGAACGCGTGGTCGGCCGGTGTGAAGCCGGTCTGCTCCAGCGCGGCCATCAAGGTGATGCCGGGCTTCTTCTCCTCGATCCAGCCGAGCATCTGCCAGATCGCGCGGAAGTCGTCGATGTCGTTGATCAACGGCGTCCCGGTGAGGGCCATCAGCAGGGGCCGGGCGACCCGCTGCCGGATGCGGTCGGAGACCTCGAGGACGTTCTGCGAGCGCTGCGACTTCTTGTTCTTGATGTAGTGCGCCTCGTCGACGACCAGGCCGCGGAAGCCGTGCTCGCCCATCCATCCGACGTGCCGGTCGAGCACCTCGTAGTTCACGACCACGATGTCGGCGAACCCGTCGACGTCCAGGCCGTCGCCGTGCACGACCGTGACCGAGCGGCTCGGCGTCCACATCTGCGCCTCGCGCGCCCAGTTGGTCTTCACGACGTTCGGCACGATCGCCAGCAGCGGGAAGGCGTCGACGGCCTGCGCGGCGAGCAGTGCCTGGGCGGTCTTTCCGAGGCCGGGCTCATCGGCCAGGAGGAACGTGCGATGCCCCTCGGCCACCGCCGCGAGCACGCGCGCCTGGTGCGGCATCAGGTCGAGGCCGTCGGGCAACAGGATCGGGCGCGGCTCGGGCAGCGCCATGCTCGCCGGCGCACCCGGCGCTGCTTGCTCGAAGGAGTTCAGCAGCGGCTCGATCAGCTCCCAGCCGGCGAGGTAGCCGTGCACCTTCGGCGCGGTCTGGCTGAAGTCGGGCACCAGGAAGGGGTTGGCCAGCTGCGCTTGTACGACGGACTGCGGCAGGGCGGTCCGGTCGCGGACGGCGTTCGAGAACGTCGACTCGGGCTCCGGCTCGTCCTCGACCTCGAGCCCCGCCTGGCGCTGCATCTCACGCTCGAGCCGCCGCGTCGCGTCCGAGACCTCGGCGTCCTCCTGGAGCAGCGAGAACAGGGACGGCTCTCGGGTGGCGATCTGCGCGAGGATCGTGGCCAGCCCCTCGAGCCGCTTGAGCTGGGTGTCGCGCTGGGCCGGCGTGAGCGCCTCGTCGTTGCGGACGTTGGCCCGCTCGGCGCGGGCGAGCAGCGCCGCGGCCTGGAACCTCGCGCGCTGTCCGGACGTCAGCTGCCGTCCGGCGACCGCGCGCTCGACCTCGCGGACCGCCATCGCGAGCACCGGGATGATGCCCTCGTTGTCGCGGTTCCGGACCCGATTTCCCGATCGCTGACCCGTCCGGGTGCCCCCGGACCGGCCTCGACGCTGTGTGGCCAACCAGCCGCTCTCTTCCTCAAGCGCGAATCCCTGCCGCCGGCGGGCCGGTGGCCCCCCTCGCGGCGAACCGCCGTCTCCTGGCGGGTCTGATCTCGACAGCCCCATCCGTTCGCGGATCGAGCCCCCTCGGCCGTGTCGCGCCTGGACGGCGGACACCCGGCTGCTGAGTGGAGGACCGGATCGGTCGGCCACCCGCCGGTGCCGATGCCACCAGTGTACGAGGTCGGGCGGCGATTCGCTGCCTCGGGCGGAAACCCGGCCCGGCGGAGCGGTCAGCCGGTGAACCGCCAGCGGGTCGCCCCCGACGGCTCGGCGCTCGCGACGCCGAAGGCGGTGTGGATGTTGATCCGGTACAGGTTCCAGGGCGGGGGTCCGCCGCTGGGGGCCGTGTACGGCGCGGTGAAGGCGTCGCCCTCGACCCGGGCCGGCCAGCCTGCGTCGCGGTAGACCGCCGCGAGTCGCTCGAGGGTCTCGGTGTCGACGACCCGCGATGCCTCCCCCTCCAGCACCAGGTCCATGCCTGGCAGCGAGACCGAGACGGTGCACCCGGGGTTGGCCTCGAGGTTGCGCGCCTTGCGCGTCCCGGGTCCGGCGACGACGTACACGTCGCCGTCGTGCCAGACGGCGCCGACCCCGGCGGCGTGC
>Ga0070683_100001134_pt1 | contig 20159 bp, 19 predicted proteins | sample KBSC713LmetaG_FD_64662 | JGI IMG/M metagenome (GOLD analysis project Ga0070683, IMG submission 64662) | Corn rhizosphere microbial communities from Kellogg Biological Station, Michigan, USA - KBS C7.1-3L metaG | ecosystem: Host-associated > Plants > Roots > Rhizosphere ... | reverse complement strand
ACATCTACCACGGCGCCGATGATCTGTTTTACCTTACCGACTTTTGCCATATTTAGCTTTTAAAGAAGTGTTTTCAACTGAAAATGGAGGGAATTAGACCCTATTTTCAATTTCGGCTGCAAAGGTAAGGGTCGGGCAATTATCTGCCAATTTGAAATGAAAGATTGTAAGAGGGAAAAGAGAATTAACTTTTTAGACGAAGCCTCGTAAAAATAATGGTTAAGGACTAAATAAAATTTCACATATGAGCCAAATATCGACTCCTGTGAACAGCTGTTCTTCATGTAATAGTTGGTTAGAAAGTTTGAAGTGCAATTTTATTTTCCTGTTTAACCGTTCTTTTGTTTCTTGAAACGATTTACCTCGCTGTTGGTTTTTTCAAATTCCTGTTGTGTGTTTTGTTTTGGTTTAGCAGGCTTATTTGTGGTGGTACTTTTTTTTGCGGCTGTTGTTTGCTTTTTTATTGTTTCAGGCTTGGAAGCAGGAACAGGGTTTTCTGTAACTCTAATCCATGCACTTGATTTTTCCTGGACAAAAGCTTCACTCGTCTGGCTATACCCCTTTAATGCAGCGAGACAAATGAATACAGCTAATAAATTTTTCATTCTCAAAATTTTAATTGAATGCCAATGTTTGTTGCCATTCCATCGGATGAAATGAATAAGTTGGGTTTAAAAGAAGTATTTGCTGACGTCCACTCCTTTTTATTTTTATTGCCTCTTAAAAATGTATAAACCAAATCTCCGGCAAGAACTGCACCGCCAACACCCAAACAGATCATTGCGTTTCTTTGAAGCGATTGTCCTTTGTTGTAATGGTCATCTGCCTGTGCCTGGTTACCTCCGCGAATGCCAATGATGTTTCCATTCGTATCTTTTTGATATTCCCTGAAATTGACTAATTCAGTGTATTTATCAAATTCTTCATCAGATTTTTGGTTGAGCACTACTGCTCCGGCTAGCGATCCAATATATACTCCTGTCACTATAAACGAAGTTGCTTTGCGGTTATTACCATTATAATCTCCGCTTACGAAATAGTGTCCAACACCAGGTAACAAAAAATTAAGCGCTGCATTAGAAGGCCCCCCTTTTAATTTCGTTTGATTTTTTTGAGGCGTAGTTTGTTGACCTGTTTTAGTTTTTTGCTGGTTGTTGACAGGTGGATTGGTCCAATATGATGGTGTCTTTACAGTCAAAGAGGTGCGACTACTGGATACAGAACCCAGATTGTCTTTAATCGTTATTTCAAATGCATAGGTACCCGTTTTAAACTCGCCATCTACATAAGCAATCAATGAATCTTTACGTGTAATATTCAGGTTGGTAGGTCCGCCAACTTGTTTCCATTCAATATCAACAATTTTTCCATCATCATCGCGGGATTTACTTCCATTGAGTTCCACCGGTTTCGTAACCGGCAATTCTGCCTGCATAAATTCGCCCGCACTCGCAACAGGAATTCTATTTAATTTTTGACGGGCAAGCGATGTTTTTAAGGTCAAAATAATTTTTGCCTGAAGGTCATCACCTTGTTGTATTAATCCATTGGATGCGGTCCAGTCAAAATTATGGTACTGCTGGTCCTGCGCACTTAAAGGTGGGACGGTTATTGGCACTGAGAATATTTCCTCTACGTTGCCATTTCTTCTTCGGTAGATTTTTAGAATCGCCTTTTCTAAAGTAAAATCGGCCGTTTGATTTAAGCTGTACTTAATCCTATATAAACTGTTACCTCTTTTTTCAATAGCAACGTCATTAATTACTTGCTGCGAATTACTGTGCATGAAGCAAGCCAGTAACAACAAGATTAATACACTATTTAATTTTAATAGCCGCATTGCCTGAAGTTTTTGATAATAAAATATCGCTGTCAGTTCCAGAAAAATCAAGGACACTTATTGATGCAAGGTTGCTTAAATCAGCATTAAACGAATACTTTTTTGTATTGGTACTATTGTTAGTAGGCACTTTGTACAATTGTCCTGATAACAGCACCCAAAGATTGCCCTCGGCATCAAAATCAAAAGATGATGGTCGCCCTGAAATCAAACCGTTGGTATTGCTGCTTGTGTAACTGCTTACGGTGCTCACTAAACTATTGGTCTTCACAATTCCGACTGAAGTTGTCATATACATATCGCCGTTAGGAGCAATTTTTAACTCATCTCCTCCGCCGACAATAGCTGTATTAGATACAGGATTCAATTGTGTACTGTTGGTATTGATATAATATAAACCTGCACTGCTTGGAGATGTAAGCCAGATTCTGTTTGTACCCGGAGCATATGCAACGGAGGAAAATGTTACAGCAGAATTGATTCTTGTATTGCCTTTTCTGAGTACACCATCGGCTAAGGTCCATAAAACGTTGTTGTTATCGATAGCCATTCCCTCAATCGTAACGTTATTTCCCAATCCTGTCGTGGAAAAATAGGAACTCCAGGACCCATTACTGTTAAGTTTTGCTACTTCTTTTTTACCATAAATCCAGAGGTTGTTGTTCTGATCTTTAAACAATTTTGCGGCACTGCTAAAAGCAAGCCCAGTTGGAAGGTTAATTGTACTCCAATTTCCAGATGTATCCGTTTTGTAAAGTTTTCCATTCGTTCCCAAAAAATAAATCAATGATTGGGAAAAGGCGATCACCTGCTGAAAACCTGTAGCGGGCGTATTGTTCAATGTGTTGTAATGCGGAACTGAAATCGGAACACTGAATTCATAAGTGGCACCGCACTTATTTGAAGCGCTTAGCGTAATGGTGTAAGCTCCGGGATCGGCATAACTATGAGTTGGATTTTGTAATGTTGACGTACTGCCATCGCCAAAATTCCATTTATAAGAAACAGCATTAGGTATGGCAGCTCGTGTAAAATTGAAATCAAGATCGTCGGAAGTGTAAGACCAGGTACTATTAGAACCGAGAGATGAAGAAGTTACTGTTACATTATTTGAGGTACTTGCAGAATCACAACCGGCCGCATTAAACACTTTAAGTTTTATAGTATACGTTCCGCTGTTAGGATAAGTATAACTGATAGTGGACGCTGTGGAGGGCGTGGCCGGTAATACAGTTCCATTGCCAAAATCCCATTGATACTTAATAGCATTTCTTGAAGCTCCCGCATTAATACTTACTGCACCACATTCGGATGTTGAAATAGTTTGGGAGGCTTCAGGTTTTCTGCAAACAGCAACTGTCTCAGTATAATTGTTTTCACCACAGGAATTTGTTGCTTTAAGAGAAACTGTAAAAGGTTTGTCATCCTTATATACATGTGTAAAAGTGACCTGGCTATTTGTACCAGTGGTGCCATCGCCAAAATTCCATAGGTAATTTGTGGTGGAGGATGTTTTTGTTTGATTGGTGAATTCGACTGTTGAATCGTTTAAATATTTGTACGAAAATTTAGTATCAGGCAAACACCCCGAGATGGTCACATCTTGTGTCCAGTACGCTTCCCCACAGTCATTTGCAACTGTTAGTTTTACCTTATAATGAGATGAACCATTGGGTGAAGCAGGAGCCGGGTATTTATGGGGTGGAGGATTCTGTCCATTGAAAGTAGTACCGTCGCCAAAGTCCCATTTGTAAGAAGTAATATTACCATTGGAAGTAGTTACTGAAAAACTAACCTCCAAAGTAGTTGGATTGATATGATCAGCTACAAAATCTACATATGGAATAAAGCATTTTTTTTCCGGAGCTTCAGTAAATTTTTTGCAGCCGCTCAGCAACAATAAAAAAAGAAAAATTAACAGCAAATTCCTCATATAGGACGGGATTCAAAAGTTTTGGAGTAAATAAATCTGTAAAATTGCTCTTGGTTCGTGTTCAGAGGGATTATTGGGAGATTAAGGTCCGAATAATAGTAGAAAAAATCATACCAGAGCTGGCTGTTTTTTAAATTAATCTTGGCAACACCTTAAGATAACTAATGAAATTACCGACAGCAGAAGAGTATTTAGAAATTATTGGTGAAAAAGCACCTGGCACATTGGCTACCCTACACCAGTATCGCTTTTTGACAGAAAAGGATGGTAAAACACTTTTATATGAAAAAAGCCGTCGGAACATCGTTTTTAAAGCGGAGTATCATTCGAACCTTTTTGCCATTCGCTTTTTCTTAAACGACGATCACGAACTGTTCAGACGGTATCGTGAACTTCAAAGTTATTTAGGGGCAAAGCAATTGTCGTGGAAAGTACCGTTTGAATTTTTGCACGAAGAATATTATCCCGTATTGAAGATGGATTGGGTTCAGGGGGAAACCTTCACAAACTATCTTAATTCAATTATTAATAACCCTACATCAATTAGTGAATTACAGTCAAAACTTTTATGGCTGAGTAATGACCTGGAGAAAAATAATATGGCTCATGGTAACCTGAATATGAAACATATTCGGGTTGAAATAACTGAACAACAGCCCGTTTTAAAATTGATTGACTATGATTCCATGTTTATTCCTTCATTTAATGAGAAAGATAGTTTGACGGCCGGAACATCAAGTTTTCAGCACCCAATGAGGTTAGCGTCCGATTTTTCACAAACCATCGACCGGTTTTCTATCTGGGTTTTTCTTACTGCTTTGGAAGCTTTTAAAACTGATGCATCTCTTTGGACTAAAGCAACAGAACATGGATACGACCAGTCAAAACAAGTACTGTTCAATTATAGAGACCTTGCCATTCCTCAGCAATCAAGAGCTTTTCAAATCATCAGGAGTTATCATAATGAGGCGCTGAATTTTTATGCCGATAAGCTTATAGCATTTTGTTCCAACAAATCCCTGGAGGCAATTGAACCTCCTCAACTTTTTTCAAAAAACGCCACTGGCACGTTAAAAGTTGAGGCTCCATTGCCAGAGCTAAAAATCAGGCAAGCTGAACCTATACAGCCGGCATTACAAAAAACAGAAGAAAAAACTGCTAAAAGTATAATTACAGTACAAAAACCAAAGGTGGAAATACCGGCGCCTAAAATAGTAACGCCAGAGCCAAAAAAAATTCTATTAAAGAGAACTGAACAACAGGAACAAATAGTCGAAAAAAAAGAATTTATTCCACCAGAAATTTCGCAGAAGCAATCCGAAACATTTCATACCCCACTTAAAAAAAACAATACCCGGCAGTTTGTTTTAATTATTGCAGTTGTTGCCATTCTTGCATTTGTCTCTGTTTATTTTATTAAGGCACAAAATCATCCAAAAAAAGTTCAACCCGAAACACCAGTAAGTAGTAAAATCCAAAATGTTCAACCGGTTGTGAAACCCGCGGCTCAAGATGCAGTTTTCAGCACAACGAATATTACACAATTTTTATTTGGGTTGTATCAATCGTACAATAAAAGAGATCTGCCAGCTATTCTGTCAAATTACAGCGACAACCTGAATCAATATTATGATGCTGGTGCAGTAACGAAGAATAAATTAGGCGATATCATACACGATCTTTTCATCAAACCATCGTACTATGAATGTCATCCTGATATTAGAACACTTCAGTCAACAGTTCATGGTGATAGTTGCAAGTTGTCAATAGCTGTTACGGAAACAATAAAAGCGGATAGACGATCAAAGAAAGAAGATTATTCGTCGAAGATAGAATACACGATAGACAGGTCATTTAAAATTCTCTCTGAAAAAAATGTTGAGTGATCAACTGCAATAACCACTTAAATAAAAAAGGGTGGAAGATACAAACTTTGAAAAGTAAGAAATATGATCCACCCCTAACGATTGCTTAAGTGAGAAATCCGTGTTGTGAGAATTTGAAATATATATGCTTTTAATTTGAATTTTAATAGCCAGGATTTTGTGCCAATTTCCCGGTTTTTATATCATAGTCAGGTATTGGCAACAATGCATGTTTTGATTGGTAGCCAAGTGATCCCAACTCCTTTTGAGCCAAACCCCATCGAACAAGATCGGTAAACCGAAAACCTTCAAATGCCAACTCCAATTGCCGTTCTTTTACAATAGCATCAAACAGCGCATTGCTGCTTGCAGAAATATCAGGAAGGGCCGAACGTTTGCGCACAACGTTTACATATTGCCGTGCTTTTGCTTCATTGTTTGCACGATAGTTGGCTTCTGCGGCCAATAATAACACATCGGCAAAACGAATCATTCGCCAGTTGCTGCCATAGTTTAATTCATTGACAGGTCCGGCGGTTTGAGTGCTGAAGGAACCATACTTCCTTTGAAAATATCCTTCAAATCCCCACGCATTATCGTTGGTCCAGTTACCACCTATTGCAATCAATTCATCTTTTGACATTAAAGTTTCTTTTCTTCTTTCAACATCACCTGCGGAAACAAAAGCATTCCATAAGTTTCTTCGTGGAAGATTAAAACCCCATCCTCCTAATAAGGAATCGCCTGGTGCTTTTGTATAATAGTCGCTTCGGGGGCCCATTAGTTGAATATGTATATTGCTTTCAGGTTGCGCACTCCATGGAAAATTACTCCAGTCGTAAGAACGATCGGTTGTATATGAAATTTCAAAAACCGATTCAATTCCAAATTCAAAATTTTTAGAGAACGCTGCACCAATTGAAGGAGCTAAACCATATTGGCCGGAATTGATTACTGTTTCAAATTGCACTGCAGCATCATCAAATTTTTGTTCATACAAATAAACTTTCCCCAAAAGTGCCTGCGCCATTCCTTTTGACACCCGAAACTTATCTGCCGAACCGAAACTATTTTTTAAGGGCAATAATGCAATTGCGTCCTGCAAGTCCTTTTCTATCTGGTCATAAACCACGGTTTTAAGCTTCCGTCCTGTTTTTGTATAACCAGAGGGGTCTATATCATCCAGCACCAGGGGCACATCGCCCCATAAAGAAACCAAATCAAAATAATTGTAAGCCCTCAATGCTTTTGCCTCGGCAATTAAGCGCTTACGTAAATGGGTTTCAGGTTTTGTTTTATTAATGACCTTGTTAGCCCGATAAATCGTAAAATATAACATTCGCCACGCATCCCTTATTTTGTCGTTGGTTGCATCGAAATTGTATTTATCAATTGTTTGATAGCCAGGTTGATCACCAGCATCAGCTCCACCAGTGTTACTTTCATCGGACAGTAAAGTTTTGATCATATACAGGCTGCCCCAATTATTGTTGTAATGTGCCTGCATCATATCATAAATTGCAGTTACTGCCTGTGTAGCGTCCAAATCGGTCTTATAAAAATCTTCTTCAGGCAAAGCGCCGGCTACTGGTTGGTCAAGAAATTTCTTGCAACCGGTAACCATTAGTACCATCAAACAATAAACAATCGTTTTTTTAATAAATGTTTCCATAATCACCTCTCCAGTTAAAAACTAAAGTTCAGCCCCGCTACCATTTTTCTTGGAACCGGATAAGTACCTCTATCAATACCAATACTGTTTTGTGCATTACTTCCCCCTTCGGGATCAATACCCGGATAATTTGTAAATGTGAAATAATCATCGAGCGAAACATATACTCTTGCCCTTTTAATCTTCAAACGGTCGGATAATGTTTTTGATAACGTATAACCCAATTGCAATTGGCGGATTCTTGTAAAAGAGCCTTCAAAAATCATCAGATCGCTATTGTATATGTATGGGTTTGATGCATCAGGTGCGAACCATGTGTCGGTGCTTCCAGCGCCTACCCACCTGTTGGTAAAGAAAAAATCAGGTTTATTGGCTGTAGCACGATCAAGGCGATTAAATCCCATAAGGATATCGTTACCGGATTGTCCCTGAACAAATATTAAGAGATCAAATCCTCTATAGTATACGTTTGCATGTCCTCCATAGACTAAGTCAGGGTGGGGATTTCCAATATAGGTCATGTCAGCAGGAGAAATTTGCTGATCACCATTAACGTCTATGACAATGGGGTCTCCAGGCTTTGGATTGTAAACTTTAATTCCTGTTTTTGTCAAATAAGCATCGATATCTGCCTGGGTTTGAAAAATGCCTGCAGTTTTATACCCGTTAAAATACCAAACAGGATAACCCACCTGCATAGCTGTAGCATTCCAACCTACGCCAATTCCTGCACCATAAATGATTGGTGAATTTGGATCGAGATAAGTGATCACATTGTGAAGCGTGGAAAGGTTAGCGCCAATTTCGTAAGAAAATCCAGATGCTAATTTATCAGTGTAAGCCGCTTCAAATTCCCATCCTTTATTTTCCACGTTACCTGCATTTACTGTTTTTAAAACATTGCCCACGAACATGGGTGCACTACCATTGGTTAAAAGGTCCTTTGTTATTTTTTTATAATAATCGATACTTAACGTGAACTTGTTATCTAAAAGTGACACGTCGGTGCCAACGTCAAACTGTTCACTCGTTTCCCAAGTGAGATTTGGATTTGGCAAATTACCCGGAGCCGCACCAACAATTAAATTGCCATTGGCATTTGGATAAACAATACCAGAACCAATTGCACTCATCCACTCCCCTACACCAACTGAAGAAACGTTACCATTTTGGCCCCAGCTTGCACGCAGTTTTGAATAGTTTATAAAGGATAAGAATTTAGGAAAGTATTCTTCATTTGATATCACCCAACCTGCAGCCACTGCCGGGTATGTCTTCCATTGATGCGCAGGTGCAAGTTTAGAACTTCCATCCCGGCGCACAGAACCGCTAAACAAATACTTCTCTTTGTATGTATAAGAAAGCCTTCCAAAAACGGAAGCTAAACTGTAATCCAGCGAAGTACTACCAATTCGGTCCGTATTATCCGGCACATAATCGGCGTAGGAAAACCTGTCGTCTTCCTTGAATAAACCAGAATAACTGCCCCCTACATGATATTCATGAGTTTTAATTGCAGACATTCCACCCAATACCGTAAAGTTGTGAGCACCAATAATTTTTTTATAAGTTCCAAAATTTTCCCACTGCCAGGTGTACCAGTTATTACTTGCGTCGTAACCGCTTGCCACCGAATTCAATCTTTCAGTAGAGTACCAGTACGTGGGAATCCATCCATGGGTGGTCTGAGAACTTGCATCAATACCAATACGGGAAGTTATTTTCAACCCTTGAATTGGTTCAATGTCAATAAAAACATTTCCAAGAATTTTATTAAAAACAGTTTCCCCTTTAGCCAGTTCAATCCTCTCAACCGGATTACCGAATTCTCCTTTCAGGTAATTGGAAATGCCATATAAATTTCCTGCCGCATCTCTTCTTAATAATGAAGCAACTGGCACAGAATCGGGAGTAAAGCTTGTTAAAGCTGTTAATACATGGGGCGGATAATTTCCAGTGTATACAATCGGTGTAATAGGATCCATTACCAATGCATTGGTTATAATGGAATTAAATTCATCGTTATCAGAAATAGCCCTTCTTTTAAAATTTGAGTAGGAAAAGCGATTGCCAATATTTAGCCAGGATTTTACGCGGTGGTCACCATTAAATCTTACTGTATACCGGTCAAATCTTGATTTGTCTTTACCAATGATGCCTTCCTGGCTGAAATAAGTTCCTGCTATCAGGTAAGTGCTTTTATCTGATCCACCGCTAAACTGCAATGAATGATGTTGTTGTGGTACGGTTTGTAAAACTGCATCCAGCCAGTTTGTACCCGATCCAATTCCAACAAGATCTGAAGAAGTGGGTGCGTTTGAAATTCCAGCCTCCTGCAGGTATTGCTGGTATTGCTGCGCATCCATCATTTTGATGAAATCTTTTTTGAGAGATTGTTGCGAATACTGACCGCTATAGCTTACTTCTCCCGAATTTTTTTTTCCGGTCCTGGTGGTAATGATTACAACGCCATTAGCAGCTTCAGCCCCATATATAGCCGCGGATGCGGCATCTTTCAAAATTTCAATTGATGCGATTTCGGAAGGATCAAGATATTCAATTCCACTTGCTCTTGTACCATCTACAATAAATAAAGGATTCGAATTGCGATTAGATCCGGCCCCACGGATTCGCATATTTATAGCAGCACCTGGCTGACCTGAGGTGGGTAGTACCAGGACGCCTGCTGCCCTGCCCTGCAATGCCTGTTCTACCCGTGTAGAAGAAACTGTTTCCAGCTGGTGTTGTTTTATTGAAGAAATGGCGCCAGTCGTAAGGCTTTTTTTCTCCTTGTCATAGCCAACCACCAGTACTTCGTTCATTTTAGTCGTGGCTGCTTTTAATTTTATGTTTATCACCAATTGATCACTGATCGGTACCTCGGTTTTATCGTAACCTATATAGGAGGTCTGTAATATGGCGCCGGGGGAAACGGTAAGACAGAACACGCCTTCCGAATTGGTTATACAACCATTTGTTTTCCCTTTTTCGATAACAGAAACACTGTTGAGAGGTTCGTTGTTTTCACCGGCAACTTTCCCGGTAATACGTATGTATTTGTTGTCTTCAGCCAATTCTGAAATCACCGCAAAAAGGTTTTCATTCACTTTTTTATAAGTAAGTCCTGAATTTTGGAACAGCTTATCCAATGCTTCACCAACCGGAAGGTCAATAACAGTAAAATCAACTTTATTTTTGAGTGCTTTGAGTTCGTAATTATAGAGGAATCGAATACTGGTTTGATTTTCCACTGCATTGAGCACCTTCCGGATTTCGATTTGTTTCACCCGGATGGTCACAGTTTGGCCAATAACATCAGTGGCACGAACCTGAAACGCCGCAAAAAAAAGTAAGACGATAAAAAGCTTCATAATTCTTAAGAATTTTAGAAGCGATGGCTTATGCACCTTGCATCAGGTACATTTTTTTTCATTACTTTTAGTTTGGTGTAAATATGGAAACCTTGACACTATAAGTAAGGGTTTCCCTTTTGACCTCGGGAAATGTTACCGCATTTCCCTTTTTTATGCAATCGCTTAATTAACTTCTTTTTCTCCAGATATCGATTTCGTTGCCATTTATCCTGTAATTGAAGGGCTCAATGTATTGCAGTGCATTCAATGCTTCTTCAATTGTTTCATTTGACAACGGGTAACGAATTGGCATGTTTCCCACCTTATCATCTCTAAAATGAATATTTACATTATACCAACGTTCCAGTTTAGCTGCACTTTGCCTTAGCGTTTGTCCATCAAAAACTAATTTATTGAAGAGCCATGAAGTTTCCGCTAGTGCTGAATCGGCAATATTCTTAGACAATGTTGTTTTTTCAAATGGTTTAGACATTGCCACATTCTGCGTTCTTGTAGGCAATATTCTGTTTGGATTGCCTGTCTCTTTATTGAAAACCAACTTATCATGAGGATACAACAGAACTTTGGTCGACGAAGGGTCTTTCTTGTTTGTTACTTCAATGAGCCCGCGCAGCAATGTGGTTTCTATACAAGACTCTTTGGGATAGGACTTTACATTAAATGCAGTACCTAAAACTTTAATGTCAATATCAGACGTATGGACAATGAAAGGATGTTGTTTGTGCTTCACAACTTCAAAAAAGCCCTCGCCCTCCAGTGTCACTTCCCTTATTGAATCATTAAACTTCTTTTTGTATTCCAGCCTGCTTTCTGAATTGAGCCATACTTTGCTTCCATCTGGTAGCAACATATAAATCCGGGCTCCGGGTTTAGCAGTTAGTATTTCGCTTTGTGCAACATCGTTTTTATCCAAAGCCTGGGACCGTGGAATAAACACATAGGATAAAACTATAACACCAATAATTGCAGCTGCCACTAATAAATTTTTCAAACTAACAACCCGCGCAGGTTTGCTAAGCTTTTGGTGGGTTACTTCAACAGGTTCGGGTGTTTCCTTTTCGGCAATAGCAATAATTTGCTGGAAATGAACATCCTCTTGTATGGCATCACTTTCAAGTTCCCCGTTCAACTGCCAATACTCAGAAAAAATTTCAAAGAAATTGTGGGATTGGGGATGCTCTTTCAGAAGACATTCCAATTCCTGAAGTTCGTCCGGAGTAGCTTCACCAGACAATCTCCGGGCTATTAACTGTGCAAACCTTTCATTGACCATAGCCATTATACCATTAAGACAGCACCGTTTAACGATGTCCCTAACTAAAAATTTTTAATTTTTTTTAATACTCCTATTTGGAAAATAGTCAAAGTCCGTCTTTACTTTTTCACTGATCTGTTTTACCGCAATCATCATTTGTGCATCGACAGTTTTCGGGGAGATTTTTAGGATCGCTCCTACTTCCTTATAACTTAAACCATCTTCGCGAACCAGCTTAAAAACCATTTTACAACGTGGCGGCAACTCATCAATAGCTGTATTGATTTTCTTCAGGATTTCAGAGGTGATTAGTGTTTTTTCAGGGGAATTGTTGTCGGAAAGTTGAACAGAGAAAAAGTCAAAAGATTCCACCATGTTTTCCCTGGCCCTTGCGGACAGATAATTAAGCGATGTATTTTTTATTGCTGTATAAAGATAGATAGTTAGATTCTGTATTGTTGTAATCGAAGATTTGTTTCTCCAAATCTTTATAAAAACTTCATCAACAATTTCCCTGGCTGCATCATTTGATTTTACAATTGCAAAGGCGAACTGTGTTAACTTCTTAGCATATAAATGAAAAAGTTGTCGAAAGGAGTTTTGATCTCCATCAGCAATTTTTTCTTTTAAACTCAGAAGCAGAGTTTCGTTTGTTGATTTAAAGTTCATAAAGCAATCGTCAGTTCCCGGTGCTAATTTAGGACTTCATTGATGACTTAAAAAAAATTATTAGTGAGATGGAGATATATCATAAAATAGTATTTCGAATCACTAAAAAAATTGTAAGGCGTTCAAAGCAACATAAATTGCTTTTAAGAGGTTATGAATACAATGGTAATTGACTGCATGAAGTATTGAGTAAAAGATAAATTCAGGATGTTAAATGCTTCATTTTTTCAACAATAAAAAGCATGGATTGCTATGTAAAGCATCGTGATAATATTAACCAAAACTCAAAATTTCAGGCATAGTTTTTACAATACACAATTGTGTATAACTCAAGGCTTAAAATTGTAGCCAGTTTTATCTATCTTGAGTAAAAGTTAATACAAACGGGATTTCATCCGGATCTCGTGGATAGGCCAAAGGCTTTTGAAGCGGGAAACGCCGGAAAATTGTAAAACGAAAACAGCAACAGAATTGAGAGACACAATTATTAACCTTGAAACCGTTAACCCTATCGAGTTCTTTGGAGTAAATAACGGTAAACTTGACATCCTTAAAAGGAAATTTCCATTATTAAAAATTCTTTCACGAGGAACGCAATTAAAATTGAGCGGTGCTCCGGAACAAGTGGAAGGAGCAAAAGAAAAGATTGATCTCATAGTACAGTACCTCGAACGCAATGGTCATATGAGTGAGAATTATTTTGAACAAATTTTAGGCGGCGATGATGCCGAAACTGTCGACAATTTTGTGGAGCGAAATCCAAATGATGTTTTGGTATTTGGTCCCAATGGAAAGACGGTTAGAGCACGTACTGCCAATCAAAAACGTTTGGTAACTGCATCTGAAAAAAATGATGTAGTATTTGCCATCGGGCCTGCTGGTACCGGTAAAACCTATACTGCCGTTGCAATGGCAGTTCGTGCTTTAAAGAATAAAGCAGTTAAAAAAATTGTTCTAACCAGACCTGCTGTAGAAGCAGGGGAAAGCCTAGGTTTTTTACCAGGCGATCTCAAAGAAAAAATTGATCCCTACCTGCGTCCATTATATGATGCACTGGACGATATGATTCCTGCAGATAAACTGGGATATTACATGAGCACAAGGACAATTGAAATTGCTCCTTTAGCTTACATGCGTGGCCGAACACTGGATAATTGCTTTATTATTTTGGATGAAGCCCAGAACGCCACAGACCTGCAGTTAAAAATGTTTCTAACACGTATTGGTGGCAATGCAAAAGCAATTATTACCGGTGATTTAACGCAGGTGGACTTACCTCGTAATCAAAAAAGTGGTTTGGCAAAAGCAAGCAGGATATTGAAGAACATAGATGGTATTGGATATATTGAACTGGATGAAGAAGACGTGGTTCGTCACAAACTGGTGAAAGCCATTTTGAAAGCCTACGATAAAGAAGGTCAACGTGAGCAGGAGATTGAAGAAGCCGAGAAAAAGGAAAGAAAGGAACGTCGTTTCTATGACAGAGAACGCGGAGATTAATTTTCAGGTGATAAACAAATAAAAATTTCAAAGTGTCTCAATGCGAGACACTTTTTGTTTTTTATGGCCCTCATTTCAAACGTGTTTCCTGTGTTACCCTTAGTTTTGCACCAATGAAAAAATTACTGTCCGGCTTTTTAGTTCTATTCTTTTTATGTGCTTGCAACAACAATGATGAAACTACTTCAACAAAACCAGAGAACGACCTGGATGCTGCAAGAATGTTTATTAGAGATGCACTGGATGGAAGGTTTGAAAAAGCAAGACAGCTCATGGTTCGGGATTCAGTCAATGATGAAACAATGGATGTAACTGAACGTACGTATGAGCATATGTCGCAGGCCAACAGGGTTGGCTACCACAACGCCAGTATTCAAATACACAATACACGAGAAGTAAATGACAGCACCAGGATCATTACGTATTCCAACTCGTTTAAAAATCAAAAAGATTCCCTTAGACTGGTTCGTATAAATAATCAATGGCTTGTAGATCTTAAATTCACATTTCACCAACAGCATTAAAATGGGCACCAATATTTTATTAGTTGGATTAGGCGGAAGTGTCGGAAGCATTCTTCGTTACCTCCTGCAACGCACATTCAACATTCACTTTCCTTATGGCACTTTATTGGTGAACCTTCTCGGTTGTCTGGTTATTGGCTTGCTATGGGGTTTTTTTACAAGACACATTGATGAACACAGACGATTGCTACTTGTTACTGGCTTCTGCGGAGGGTTTACTACGTTTTCTACCTTCACTTACGAGGGTGTACAGATGATGATGGAAAACCGTTGGCTTAGTTTTTTTCTTTATGCGGCAACAAGTATTGTAATAGGACTAGTAGCTACATATTTTGGATATAAACTTACAAGCTAATGAAAACCACCAACGTTTTACATCCCTGGCATGGAGCAGGTTATGGAGATAAGATGCCCGATGTTGTAAATGCCATTATCGAAATACCACAAGGATCAAGAACAAAATATGAAGTGGATAAAGAAACCGGGTTATTGAAATTAGATCGCGTTGTGTATTCTTCCTTTCATTACCCGGTCAACTATGGATTTATTCCAAAAACATTGGGGCTTGACGGTGATCCCCTGGATATTTTGGTTCTTTGTTCGCAATCAATTCAACCGCTTTGCCTGGTGAAGGCAACTGTCATCGGTAATATGCAAATGATCGATTCTGGCGAAGAAGACGACAAAATCATTGCAGTTGCTACAAATGACCCCTCGGTAAATCATATCAATTCCATTGAAGAATTGCCAAAACATTTTTTAAGTGAATTAAGAAATTATTTTGAACAATATAAAGTACTGGAAAATAAACAGGTGCAAATAGAAGATTTTCAAACAAAAGATGTGGCTTATCGCATTATTTTAGACTCCGTGGAACTTTACAAACAAAAATTCGCATAACATGCGAGTCAAAAACAAACCATATAAAATGACTGTGCAAATTATTCTGCTACTGGTAATAATAGGATTGACAGCAGGCATTTTGAGCGGACTTGTGGGAGTAGGTGGCGGTATAATTGTGGTTCCTGCGCTTGTATTTTTTCTAGGGTTTACGCAACCGCAGGCACAAGGAACATCACTAGGACTGTTGTTATTGCCTGTGGGCATACTTGCTGTGCTTAACTACTACAAACAAGGTCATATAGACATTAGGGTTATCGGTATCATGGCAATAGCATTTGTTATTGGTGGATGGTTGGGAAGCAAATGGGCTTTGTCACTTCCGGAAGACGTGGTGAAAAAAATATTTGCAATTATCCTGTTTTATTCTGCAATAAAAATGATGGGTTGGGACGCATCGTTTATAAAATGGATTAGAAACGTGTTTTAAAAATGTACAGTTTAGTTATACATGTAAGTTACTTATACCATTCTCCTGATTAAACAAAGCTGGTGGGTTCTTCTTCCTGTTTCACTGTTTATAATTCCATTTTCATCTATTCTATCTATTCTTACGTTCCCTGAAGCATGAACAATTTGATGATTCTCTAAAAGAATGCCCACGTGTATAATTCTGCCATTTTCGTTTTTAAAAAAGGCCAGGTCTCCTAATTTAGTTTGAGCCAGATCCTGAATCGGTACACCTTGTTCCGCCTGTAAATAAGCATCCCGCAACAGTTTTATTCCAAACATTTTATAGACCTGTTGAACGAATCCGCTGCAATCAATTCCAAAAACAGATTTGCCTCCCCATAAATAAGGAGTGTCCAAATATTTTTGATAGACATATTCGAGATTACTTTTTGTAAAGCTTTTCTCCGCGATGTTCCAATGGAAACTGTTGTCTGTATATACATTCCGGACCTCATTTTTACCAATATGAATGACGGGGTCTTTTATGTTGTATAGCGGGCTTCCCATGGAAATATGAATGGTTCTTCCGTTAATCAAAATTTCATGCGACCAATTACCACAATACACCTGCGTGGACATTATTTGTTCAGCAGCGGTTAACTGGTTTGCCTGTATCCAACCCGTATAATCATCATATAAACATTTTACGTGAACGAAATTTTCCTCTACTTCCATTTTTTCGACAAATTCTCCAAATAATATCTGGCTTACCATTTCACTTCGGTGGGATGGCTCTTTTCTCATTGGAATTACAGACAGAAAACTAATTGCAGTGTTCATTGTTATTTTTTTCAAAATGGTTTGTGCAAATTTGCAGCGTTTGAATCATATACTTGAATCTCTGTGACAGAATCTTGTATTTAAATGCATTTAACCTGCACTTATTAATAAACTTAAAAACTTTAAGTGCACCTGATATTTGATGATTGACGTTATGAAGGCTAGCCGCTACGACCATATAACAGATAATGAATTATTAAACCTGTATCAGGCAGACAGGAACCAGGAATGGATTGGTATATTACTCGAACGCTATACGCTGTTGCTTTTAGGTGTTTGTATGAAATATTTGAAAGATGAAACAGAAGCAAAAGATTGTGTTCAGCAAATTTTTTTAAAAGTTCTTACTGAAGTGGGCAAATACAGGATCGATTACTTTAAATCCTGGCTCTACATGGTGGCAAAGAATCACTGCCTGATGCGTTTGAGGGATAAAGGAATGAAAAGCCCGAAAGAACTAAATGACTATCATGGCGCAAGTACAGAGATTGATAAACAGGATTTAATAACGAATGAAAAAACTTACGATCTGCTTGAAGAAGCCCTTAATGAGCTAAGTGAGGAGCAAAGACAAACTGTAATTTTGTTTTACCTGAGGAAAAACAGTTACCAGCAAATCAGTGAAAAAACAGGCTTTAGTCTTATGCAGGTAAAAAGTTATATTCAAAACGGTAAGCGCAATTTGAAAATATTGCTGGATAAAAAAATAAAACCTGGAACGGAAGACAAATAATGAGTAAAGATCTGAAAGACATATTATCCAACCTGAATCCCGATGTAGACCAGGAAACTCTGTTGCGATACCTGCAGGGAAAACTTTCTGCCCAGGACCAACATGATTTGGAAAAGCAAATGATGGATAATGGTTTTAATGCCGATGCCTTGGAGGGTTTGCAGGAGTTTAAAGACAAAAAAAGCATTTCAGCTTTGGTAGATCAACTGAACGCGGATCTAAAACAAAGAACAGAAAAGAAAAAAAGGTTCCGGGAAAAATTAAGATTGCATCTCGATTCTAATTTAATCATCGCAATCATTATCATTCTTTTGCTTGTTATCATCAGTTACTTCATTATTCATAAAAAAATGACCCAGGGATAAAAAAAGGCTGCTGTTTGGGACAGCAGCCTTTTTTGAAACCTTGAAATATTCTTATTGATACTGAATGTATAAAGGCTTTGGCTTTAATTTCAATATCTCCTGTCGCGTCATCATTTCTTTCTGACCACTCTTTTCGGTGTCATTAACATAAAACAATTTAAATCCTGTAAACTGTACTGGCTCCTCATTAATCCAATAACGATAGCTGCCTTTTTTGAGATCTGGCGGTCCCCAACCATCCATATCCATTACAATCTGTAATTCCGGATGAAGTTTTATTTGTTTAGCATCAGGAACCATTCCCTTTGTAAAACGATGAATCATAAAAATTTTTGGAGGCAGGTTATTTTTCTTTACAAGACCGGCCAAATAATCACCCACCCAATTAATTTCACTCGCAGACATAGTACCAATTACCGACCCCGGTTTTTTCCCTCCCTTTCCATTCATAGCAAACTCCGGATCAACTCCCAGGTGCACATTGGGCATTGACAAATATTTTTCAAATTGAGGAATTTCTTCCTGCAGTGTGCTCAATCCAATTTGAACATCAATAAATACAATAGCATTGATTTCTTTAGCCCAACTCAACACAGTATCAATTTGTTTAAAGGGCATTCTTAACCGCCACTTGCCATCTTTACCGGCAGCCCCCTGTGCTGTTACAGCAATATAATGTAAACAGGGAATTGCAGGCGTTGTGCTATCTGCTTCATTCCATTTCTTTACTTCAGATAATAAATTTCTTATCATGGTATCTTTTTGCCACTTGCCAAGAGCACCCATTCTTTTGGAAGAGAGATTACCATAGTAAGCAATGATTCGATTAAAAGGAAGAATGGCTCCTGGCAATGGTAAAGGAGCGTTTTTAACCGGCCATCGTCCGGAGGAATCGCCATTAGCCATTTGCAACAGTAACTGGTTATACTTTGCTGTATCAAGAGTTACAGGCGCAGCCGGTTCTTTTTGTTCTTTACCGTTTGAATCGTGTGCTGAAGCTGTTTCTGTAGCGGCGTTAGTGCTGTTGTTGCATGAGATGATAACAAATGCAAATAGGATTGGAAGAAGAGGAATGTAGTTTTTCATAAAAATATTCTGTCGGGCTCGAAGATATTCGAAAATTCCATCCTTTGAAAACTCTATCTTCAAAATTTTATGTGAATACTAAGTTTTGTTGGGACAACTTAGCTGAGGGCCGCAATCAATTTCGGTTATATGCTCAATCTTATCGCGCCATTAATGTTTGATTCCTCATTGGGAAAGTAGTTCCTAATGGGTTTTATTACCTACTCGACATGAACCGAAAATGGAAACTGAATTGAATTTTCAGTGGCATAAAATTTTTCGTATTCTATAAAAGATTTTTATGAAGAAAGAATTGCGACGAAATGAGCCTGCTGAAAAGGGCGAAAATAACGATTCAAATCTTAGGGACGAGTCTGCTTTACCGCCGGGAATTAGTACAGTTAGCAATAGTACTTACGATGATGACAATGAAGAACTAACTGAAACGGCAGCAGATGATTTTAGAGAAGAGAAAAATTTGGATAAGAATGCCGATCCAACTTTCGATGAAGTTGATAATGAGTAGTCATAGAAAACGTCCCGCGTTGCGGGACGTGTGAATGTAAAGCGCCATCAACACAAGATCATTCTTCGCTGCTTTCGCTATTGTTTCTTTGCTGCTTGCTTCTACGACCTCCTGAACTTTGACCACCTCTCCTGCCGATTTCACTCATGTGTTCACGGTTTTGACTAACAATCTGGCCTCCTTTCTTTCCTGCTTTCCTCGCCTCATCACTGTTCCATTCGTGGGCAACACCCAGTTTATGGGCAGCTCGTCCACCTTCACTGGCTATTTGCTTTTGTCTTTCAGGACTCATGGCGGCAAATCCACGATTTGATCTTCTTCCATTAGAAGTGGAGACTTCCTGCTGATCGTTTGCACCGTTAAAATCACGGCTCATTTCATCTTGCCTTTCATTGCTTTGATTTTCTATTTGTCCGGCTAATGACATACCACTACATTTAAAAGGTTAACAATTGCTGGTTTACTTGAGTTCCAACAAAATGATGCCTAGGGTGTTTAAAGCAGAGCGGTTGAGTTTGTGTGTAAATTTTGCTATAGAAATCAACAATTTGTGTAATTTATGGGTAAGCAAGCACAACAGTAAGATCGTTATTTTTAGATCTGACTGGGGCTTTCTTGCGGGTAAGGTTATAAGTTAATAAATTAAATATGATGAAATTGACTACAACAATGGCCCTTATGCCTTTTATCACGGCATAAACTATC
>Ga0070683_100001132_pt1 | contig 20179 bp, 19 predicted proteins | sample KBSC713LmetaG_FD_64662 | JGI IMG/M metagenome (GOLD analysis project Ga0070683, IMG submission 64662) | Corn rhizosphere microbial communities from Kellogg Biological Station, Michigan, USA - KBS C7.1-3L metaG | ecosystem: Host-associated > Plants > Roots > Rhizosphere ... | reverse complement strand
CTCTGCGACGCCTCGGGCGCGCTGCTCGTCTTCGACGAGGTGATCACCGGCTTCCGGATCGCGCGCGGCGGCGCTCAGGAGCGGTTCGAGATCAACGCGGACCTGACCGTGCTCGGGAAGATCGTCGGCGGCGGACTGCCGATCGGCGCGGTCGGTGGGCGCGGGGACGTGATGCAGCACCTCGCCCCGGTCGGCGACGTCTATCAGGCGGGGACGCTCTCCGGGAACCCGCTCGCGACCGCGGCCGGGCTCTCGGTGCTTCGCCGGCTTCGCGACCCGGCCGTCTACGAGGAGCTGGAGCGAAAGGCTGCGCGTGTCGAAGCAGGCCTGGCCGTTCTCGGCCGTGTCCAGCGCGTCGGCGCGATGTTGACGCTCTTCTTCTCCGGCTCCGACCCGGGGTCAGACCCCATTAACAACTTTGCACAGGCGTCCGCCTGCGACACGTCCAGATACGCGGCGTACTTCAGGCACATGTTCGACCGAGGCGTCTACGTCCCGCCGTCGCAGTTCGAGGCCATGTTCGTCTCGCTCGCTCACGGCGACGACGAGATCGACCGGACGGTGGAGGCCGCCGCTGACTTCGCAGCAAGCTGATCTCTGGCAGGAGATCGCGCTCGACGCCGAGCGCGAGGGCTCCCTGTGGAGGGACGCGCTCCGGCCGCGTGGCGCCCGCGACCGCGAGCCGGTCTTCTCGCCCCTGGCTGACCCGCGCTTCGCGATCGCCGTCGAGACGATCTACGAGGGCTACCTCGTCCACTACGGACGGCCGCGGCTCTTCGCGCCCGGCGACGGCGACACCGTGCTTCTGCTCGGCGACTACCTGTACGCGCAGGGGCTCGTGCGGCTCTCTGCGGCCGGCTCGGTCGAGGCGGTCGCCGACATGGGAGAGCTGATCTCGCTCTGCGCCCAGCTCCGCGCCGAGCATTCGGCCGAAGACGGCCCCGCCTGGGCGGCGAGCGTGGCGCTGCTCGGCCACGGCGTGCTCAAGGAGACCGAGGCCGCCCAGGAGTTGCTCGCACGCGCGCGCGAGGTGGCGGGCGAGGATGCGGTCGAGCGCGCGCTCGAGGCCCACGCCAGGCGAGTCGGTTAGAGTCGTGTCGATGCTGGCAGCCGCTCTCGTCCTGGCCGACGCCGCCACCGAAGGCAAGAAGGTCATCTTCGGGATGCTGATCACCGGGCTCGTGCTGGTGGCGCTCCCGGTCCTCGGCGAGACATACCAGTACTTTCGCTACCACCGCCGCGGCCGCTCCGCGCACTGACGGGCTCTCCATAGACTGAAGCTGTGACGGCGCCTGCCGACCTGCGCGCGTGGATCGCGCTCCTCGAGAGCGAAGGCGAGCTCGTCCGCATCCCCGCCGAGGTCGACCCGTTCCTCGAGGTGACCGAGATCGTCGACCGCACCGTCAAGGCGGGCGGGCCCGCGCTGCTCTTCGAGAACCCGAAGGGCGCGAGCCAGCCGCTCCTGGTCAACCAGTTCGGAACCGAACGGCGCATGTGCCTCGCGCTCGGGGTCGACCGGCTCGACGACGCCGCGGCGAAGCTGGGCTCGGTGCTCGAGATGCAGCCGCCGGAGGGGCTCGTCGACAAGGTCCGCGGCCTGAAGAAGCTGAAGTCGATCGCGGACTCGCGACCGAAGACCGTCTCGCGCGCCGCGCACCACGACGTCGTCCTCGAAGGCGACGACGTCGACCTCGACCGCCTCCCCATCCAGCACTGCTGGCCCGGAGACCCGGCCCCGTTCATCACGCTCCCCGCGGTGATCACGCACGATCCGCGCACGGGCACGCGCAACGTCGGCATGTACCGGATGCAGAAGCTCGACCGCCGCTCGACGGCGATGCACTGGCAGCTCCACAAGGACGGCCGCATGGACTACATGGCCGCGAACGGCCGCCTCGAGGTCGCCGTCGCGCTCGGACTCGACCCCGTCGCCACGTACTCCGCGAGCGCACCGCTCCCGAAGCACATCGACGAGTTCATGCTGGCCGGCTTCCTCAAGGGCGAGCCGGTCGAGCTCGTCAAGTGCAAGACCAACGACCTGCTCGTGCCCGCGAACGCGGAGATCGTGCTCGAGGGCTACGTGGATAAGGGAGACGTAACGCTGGAGGGCCCGTTCGGCGACCACACCGGCTACTACTCGGCCGCGGAGCAGTTCCCGGTCTTCCACGTGACCGCGATGACGATGCGCTCCGACGCGATCTATCCGTCGATCGTCGTCGGCAAGCCGCCGGCCGAGGACGCCTGGCTGGGCAAGGCGACCGAGCGGATCTTCCTGCCCGCGATCCGGATGAGCGTCCCGGAGATCGTCGACTACGACCTTCCGGTCGCCGGCGCGTTCCACAACTGCGTGATCGTCTCGATCCGCAAGAGCTTTCCCGGCCAGCCGCAGAAGGTGATGCACGCGATCTGGGGGCTCGGCCTGCTCAGCCTCACGAAGTCGGTCGTGGTCGTGGACGAGCACGTGGACGTCCACGACTACGAAGAGGTCTTCTTCCGCGTCACGGCCAATGTCGATCCGAAGCGCGACGTCATGCTCAGCGAGGGGCCGCTCGACCATCTCGACCACGCCCCGACGCGCCAGTTCTACGGCGGCAAGATGGGCATCGATGCGACGCACAAGGGCCCCGACGAGGGCACTCGCGAGTGGCCCGAGGAGATCGAAATGAGCGAGGAAATCAGGGCGCTCGTCGACCGTCGCTGGGGCGAATACGCCATCGGTGTCGACCCCGAGGAGACCAACGGCCACGGCAAGCGGTCGTTGCGTCAATTGCTACGTCGTTGACGTTTTTCGGCGAGCCGAAAGAGTGAGCGTCGCAGCGCGGCGCGAACCTAAAGGCTGTCTCGACTCCGTTGCGTCATTTGCTACGTCGTTGACGTTGGCCCCGAGGCCCGATTGAATCCTCCACGCGACGTGGATCCGCACGGCGGTCAGGGCACCCCGCACGAGCCTACGCCGACCATTTGGCCGGTCGGATTCGCGATCGGCATCGCCTGCCTGTTCGTCGGGCTGATCATCAGCACGATCGTGCTCATCGTCGGCGCGGTGCTGACCGCGATCTTCGGCTTCCTCTGGATCCGCGACGCGACGAGCGGGCTGAGGGCGGTTCCGGCACAGCCGCAGGAGGAGCCCGAGCCGGCTCCGAGCGCTCCGCCGATCCCCGCCCACAAGGGACCGCCCGCGATGCCCGAGCCCGGAGAGGGCGAGGTCGTCCGCTTCCCGCGCTCGAAGCTGCTCGAAGCTACGACCCTCGGGCTCGGCGGGCTGATCGGCCTCGTCGTGACCGCGCCCGTGCTCGGCTTCACGGTCCTTCCGCCGTTCATCAAGCAGGGCCACCCGGAGATCGACGTCGGCGCGGTCGACGATTTCCCGGAGAACAAGTTCGTGACGACGACCTACCTGCTCAACCCGGAGCAGGGCGAGGTCTCTCGCCGGACCGCGTACATCCGTAACAACGGCTTCCTCGGGGACGCGCCGAGCTTCACGATCCTTTCGAACCGCTGTGTCCACCTCGGCTGCCCGGTCCAGATCAACGGGCTCCCGCTGAAGAAGTCGAGCGAGACCCGCGACGGCCTGGTCGTCGACCGGACGCCCAACGCAGCGGCGGCCGGCTTCGGCTGCCCGTGCCACGGCGGCCAGTACGACACCGAGGGCAACCGCACCGCGGGGCCACCGGTCCGGGCGCTCGACCGCTACGAGTTCAGGATCGACGACGGCCGCCTGATCCTCGGCAAGACCTTCTCCGTCTCCGAGGTCGACGGAACCGGAGCGGACGCGCAGATCCACAAGTACACGCAAGCCGGGCCCGGTCAGCATATTGACGGGATCGAGGCCTGGCTCTACCCGCTCCAGCCTCCACGCTGATGGCGAGGAAGAAGCCAGGGCGCAAAGACGAGCTCCTCAAGCTGCTGCTGTACCCGCTCGACTGGCTCGAGGAGCGCTCGGGCCTCGTCGGCGGGGTCAAGTACTTCCTCTTCAGGAAGGTCCCCGGGGACATCAGCTGGGGCCACACGCTCGGCTCCGCGTCGCTGACCGCGTTCATCGTCCAGGCGGTCACGGGCGTGATCCTGGCCATGTACTACTCGCCGCATCCGGACACGGCGTACGAGTCGATCCGGCACATCACGGACGATCTCTGGGCCGGCTGGCTCGTTCGCGGGATGCACCGCTGGGGCGCCAGCGTCTTCATCATCCTCATGTTCCTGCACATGGGGCGCGTGTTCCTGTACGGCGCCTACAAGTTCCCGCGCGAGCTGAACTGGATCATCGGGGCCCTGATCCTCGTGATGGGGATGATGGAGGGGTTCTTCGGCTACCTGCTCCCGTGGGACCAGACCGCGTACTGGGCGACGATCGTCGGAGTCAACCTGCAGGCGACGGGGCCGTTCGTCGGCCCGTTCCTCGGTCCCGTGTTGCAGGGCGGGTATGACATCGGGCCGGACACGCTCGCCCGCTTCTACTCGCTGCACATGCTCGTCTTACCGGGCGCCATAGCCGGGCTCATCGGGCTGCACCTGTACCTCGTCGTGCGCCTCGGCGTCGTGTCGCCGCCGTGGTCGCCGGAGGCTGCCGGGAACGAGCGCCCCGGGCCGCCGCCTGCACCGCGCTCCGGGCTCGTCGCGCCGTCGCCGAGAGGATCGCGCCGACGATGAACCGCAGGCTTCAGGAGAGACGCGCCCAGCACACGCGTTACAAGCAGGACGTCGCACGCCGCGGGAAGCCGTTCTACCCGTACGCGATGTTCCACGACACGGTCATGAGCCTGGTCGTGGTGTGTGTGATCGTCGCGCTCGCGTGCATCTGGAAGCTCACGACGCCCCACGAGGATCCAAGCTCCTCGGGCTGGCTCGGCAAGCTCTACGACGAGAAGGCCGACGCGGGCACGACGAACTTCGTGCCCCGACCGGACTGGTACTTCTACTTCCTCTTCTACCTCCTGCGGATCTTCAAGTGGCCGAACACGGTCGTCCTGGGAACCGTGATCGTGCCGACGATCGCGCTGGTGCTCCTGCTCGCACTCCCGTTCGTCGACGTCGGCAAGGAGCGGCGGCCGTTGCGAAGGCCGGTCGCGATGATCGCGGCAATCCTGACCATCATCACGATGGCCGTGCTGACCTACAAGGGGGCCACGGCCGAGGAGTCGCTGGCGAGCGAGAACCTCGCCGCCGTACCTGCGTGGGCGGCGAAGCAGGGCTTCGCGGACAATCCGCAGGCCGTGAGAGGAGCGAGAGTCTTTGCGCAGGCGGGGTGCATGACCTGCCACACGTATCTGAACGCGGGCTCCTCGAATCTCGGCGCGCCGGATCTGTCGAATATAGGCAAGTCGTCCAACCGCGGTGTCGACGGCTTCGCCGAGTACGTCGCCGACCCGTCCAAGTTCGGCAACAACGTGATGCCGAAGTTCGGCGGGCCCACCGGCCTCGGCGACGCGAACCTGCACGCACTCGGCGTGTTCCTCCAGTCCTCCGGCACGTGTAAACCGAAGACGGACACGTGCCCGGCAGCAGGCGGGTAGGCATGCGCTTCTTCCTGGGGATCACCGGCGCCTCCGGAGCGCCGTATGCCTCGCGTCTCCTGGATTCGCTGGCCGCGGCGGACTGCGAGGTCGGGCTGTGCGCGTCCGCGGCCGGGATCCAGGTGCTCGCGACCGAGTTGTACGGCGATCCGCGGCTCCCGCGCGACGAGGTGCTTGCGCGTTTCACCGAGCGCGGCGGCGACGCGGTGACGGTGTTCGACCCGCACGACTACTCGGCCCCGTACGCGAGCGGCTCGGCTCCGGTCGACGGCTACGTCGTCTGTCCGTGCTCGATGGCGACCGCAGGGACGATCGCGACCGGGGGCGAGGCGAACCTGATCCACCGCGCCGCGGGCGTGGCGTTGAAGGAGGAGCGCAAGCTCGTGCTCGTGCCGCGGGAGACGCCGCTGTCGACGATCCACCTCGAGAATTTGCTCACGCTCCGGCGGGCGGGGGCGACGATCCTCTTCGCGGCGCCGGGCTTCTACCACGGAGCCGAGAGAGTGGACGACCTCGTCGACTTCGTCGCGGCTCGGGCGCTTTCCCAGCTCGGGCTCGACCAGACCCTCGTCAAGCCGTGGGGCGACGAATGAGCTCACAGACCGGGACGCTCACGCCCGAGGGCGTGCGCTCGATGTTCGACCGGATCGCGCCCGTGTACGACGCGATGAACCGGCTGATGACGGCCGGGCTCGATCAGCGCTGGCGCCGTGCCGCCGTCAGCGCCGTCGTGCGGCCCGGTGACCGGGTGCTGGACGCGTGCTGCGGGACCGGCGACCTCGCCGTCGCGGCGGCCGCGGCCGGCGGCAGGGTGACGGGCGTCGACTTCTCGCGGCCGATGCTCGACCGCGCGCGACGCAAGGCGCCGGAGCTCGACTGGGTCGAAGGAGACGCGCTGGCGCTTCCGTTCGCGGACAGCACGTTCGACGCCGCGACCGTCGGCTTCGGCGTCCGCAACCTGGCCGACCTCGAGGGGGGACTGCGCGAGCTGCGCCGCGTCCTGCACCCGGGGGGCCGACTCGCGATCCTCGAGATCACGCGGCCGCAGGGAATCCTGGCGCCGTTCTACCGCCTCTGGTTCGACGGCGTGATTCCGGTTGCCGGGAAGGTGCTCCCTGGGGGCTCGGCCTACACGTATCTCCCGGCGAGCGTGCGCAGGTTCCCGGACCCGCAGGGCCTGGCCAGGCTGATGGACGAAGCGGGCTTCGACGACATTCGCTGGCGCCTGTTCGGCGGCGGGATCGTCGCGCTGCACACGGGAGCGGCGAAGTGAGCGCGATCGCAACCGTCCGGGCGGCACCGGGCCTCGACCCGTACCTGCAGCAGCTCGAGGAAAACCTCGCCGAGGCCGTCGCCGCGCGGCAGGGCCTCGTCTCCGAGATCGGGGCGGAGGCGCTCGCCTCAGGCGGCAAGCGCCTTCGGCCGCTCCTCGTCTTCCTGACCGCCGACCCGGATGAGGACCCGATTCCGGCGGGAGTGGCGATCGAGCTCGTCCATATGGCCAGCCTCGTCCACGACGACCTGATCGACGGAGCCGAGCTCCGACGGGGGCGCGCCTCGGTCTGGTCCGCGTACGGCGCCGACGCGGCCCGGGCCGGAGGCGTATACCTCTTCGCGCGGGCCTTCGCAGAGCTGGCAGCGACCCGGGACGGCCGTGCGGTCTCGATCCTGGCCGACGCGGCCGACGCGCTCGTCCGCGGTGAGGTCATGGAGCGCGGACAGCGCCGTCGCCCCGAGACAACGGTCGACGAGTACCTCACGCGTTGCACCCTCAAGACCGCGAAGCTCTTCGAGGCGGCATGCCTGATCGCCAGCGGGCAGCCGCAGCTCGGCGAGTTCGGGCTCGCGCTCGGGATCGCCTTCCAGATCGTGGACGACTGCCTCGACTGCGCCGGGCAGACGGTCGAGACAGGCAAGATCGCAGGCACGGACTTGCGCGAGGGAATTCCCACTCTGCCTCTCCTGCTCGCGGCGCGGGAGGACCCGGTCGTGCGCGCCGCGCTGGCCGGCGGCCCGCTCGACGGCGCGCTGCTACGCGTCGCGGGATCGGGCGCGGTCGAAGAGGCGAGGCAGGTCGCGCGCGCGTACGTCGAACGAGCCCGAGCGTGCCTGGAAGGGCTCGAGACGCGCGAAGAGCTCGATGCGATCGCCGACGCCGTGGTCGAGCGGACCGCGTGATGGCGGTCCTCGACCGCACCGCGACGCTCGATCCGATCCGCGAGAAGGTGGAGGCCGGCGAGCGCCTCGACCTCGAAGACGGCCTGACTCTGATGGAGTCCGACGACATCCTCGCGCTCGGCGAGCTCGCAGATCTCGCGCGGCGCCGGCGCGGCGGAGGCGACGAGGTCTACTTCGTCCAGAACCTGTATCTGAACCAGACGAACGTCTGCCGCGTGAAGTGCAAGTTCTGCGCGTTCGCGGTGACCCAGAAGCAGGACGGCGCGTACACGTACACGGCGGAGCAGCTCGTCGAGGACGCGCTGCGGCAGCGCGAGCTGACCGGCTTCACGGAGATCCACATGGTCGGCGGCGAGAGCCCTCACGTCGACTTCGACTACTACGTCCAGATCGTCCGGCAGCTCCACGAGGCGATGCCGGACGTGCACCTCAAGCTCTTCACCGCGAGCGAGATCCACCACATGTCCAAGCTCGGCGGCCTGACGCACGAGGAAGTCCTGCGTGAGCTGCGCGACGCGGGGCTCGGATCGCTGCCCGGCGGCGGGGCCGAGGTGTTCGCGGATCGCGTGCGCCGTCTCGTCGCGCCCGGGAAGGAGCATCCGGACAACTGGTTCGACGTGCACCGGACCGCGCACCGCCTCGGGATCCCGACCCACTGCACGATGCTCTACGGGCACGTCGAGACGTACGCCGAGCGCGTCGACCACCTGTTTCGACTGCGGGAGCTGCAGGACGAGACCGGAGGCTTCCTCGCGTTCATCCCGCTCGCGTTCCACCCCGAGAACACGGTCTTCGAGCAGCGCGGCTGGAAGCACACGGCCGCCTCTGACGACCTCAAGTTGATCGCGGTCTCGCGCCTGCTCCTCGACAACATCCCGAACGTGAAGGCGTACTGGATCATGATGGGCCTCCCGCTGACGCAGATTGCCCTGCATTTCGGGGCAAACGACGTGCAGGGGACGGTCGTCCGCGAGGAGATCTTCCACGCTGCCGGCGCGCTGACGGAGCGGGAGCAGAAGATCGACGAGCTCGTCCACATCGTGCGCGAGGCGGGCCGGATCCCGGTGCAGCGCGACACGCTCTACAACGAGCTCAGGCGGTGGGACGATTGACACGGTTCCGGCGCCTTCGGTCACTGACACGCGCGCGGTCGGGCCGTAGCCTCAGCGGCAGGGGCGCGGTCAGTGGGGTCCCCGGTTCGCGCGGGCGCGCGTGTACATCCAGAGAGGCGGAGGCAGCACGGTGATCCGGCTCGGCCGCATCTCCTACGTGAACATGGCGCCGGTCTTCCACCGGCTCGACGCCGAAGTCCACGAGGTCCAGGGCGTCCCGGTCGAGCTGGCGAAGAAGCTTCTCGCCGGCGAGGTCGACGTCGCGCCGATCCCGTCCATCGAGTGGGCCCGCAACGCGGACCGCCTGCGTCTCCTCCCGCGCCTCTGCGTCTCGTCCGAAGGCGCGGTCGACTCGATTCAGCTCGTCTCGCCCAAGCCGATCGACGAGATCCGGACGATCGGGGTCACGCCCGAGAGCGCCACCTCGGTCGTGCTCGCCCGCATCCTGTTTCCGCACGCGAGCCACGTGCCGCTCGACGAGAGCGCGGACGCGAAGCTCCTGATCGGCGACGCCGCTCTCCGCAGCGCGTTCGAGGATCCGACGCCGCACCATGACCTCGGCCGCATCTGGACGGAGCGCACCGGCCTCCCGATGGTCTTCGCCGTCTGGGCGTGCGGTGACCCCGCGCCCGAAGGGATCGAGGAGCTCGAGGACGCGCTCGTCGCGTCCGTCCGCAAGGCGCGCTCCGAGCCCGAGGTGCTCGCCCACGAGGCGATGGATCGTTACGGCTATCCGGCAGGCTTCCTCGCGCGCTACTTCGAGAAGCTCCGCTACCGGTTCGGCCCGCGGGAGCGCGCCGCCCTCTTCACCTTCCTCGAGCTCGCGCGCGACGTCGGTGAGCTCGACCGCGTCCCGAACCTCCGCTTCGTCTACGGCGAAGCGGTGCCGGCATGAATGCCTGGCTCCTGCTCGGTGCAGGCGTCGCCGTGACGCTCGCCGGCTGCGGCGGAGACGAGAGCCACTACACCTACGCCAACAGCAGTGACTGCTTCAAGGACATCGGAAAGACGCAGGTCATGGGAACCGACGCGAACGCGGTGCGGATCACCGCCGGCGGCGGCAAGGCCTACGACGTGCTCTTTCTGCCGAGCGGCTCGCGGGCGAAGAGCTACGTCAAGCAGCTCGACGTCAAGACCGGAGTCCTGCACACGAAGGGAAACGCGATCGTCTACGGCCACCAGATCGGCACCGGGCCCGCAGTCTCCGAAGACGAAGTAAAAGAGGTCGAGAAGTGCCTGGCGTAGCCGAGATCCTCGACAAGGCGCTCGAGGGAGAGCGCATCTCGGACCACGAGGCGCTGACGCTCCTCGAGTCCAAGGACCTCGTCCCGGTCGGCAAGGCGGCCGACGAGCTTCGTGCGCGCCGCACCGACGGCGGCCGGATCACCTTCATCATCGACCGCAACGTCAACTACACGAACGTCTGCGTCACCGACTGCGACTTCTGCGCCTTCTACCGCCGCCCCGGAGACCGGGCCGAGGGCTATTTGCTCCCGAAAGCGGTCATCTTCAAGAAGGTCGAGGAGACTCTCGCGATCGGCGGCACGGGCGTGCTCATGCAGGGCGGCCACCACCCCGACCTCGGGATCGACTACTACGAGGACCTCTTTCGCTCGCTCAAGGAGCGCTACCCGATCCACCTGCACGCGCTCTCCCCGCCCGAGATCCAGCACATCGCGCGCCGCTCGAAGCTGAGCGTCCCCGCGACGCTGACCCGGCTGCGCGACGCCGGCCTCGACTCCATTCCCGGAGGAGGCGCCGAGATCCTCGTCGATCGCGTCCGCGAGATCATCGCGCCCAAGAAGACGAAGACCGCCGACTGGCTCGGAGTCATGCGCCACGCTCACCGCCTCGGCATGTCGACGACCGCGACGATGATGTACGGCCACGTCGAGACGCTCAGCGAGCGCGTCGAGCACATGCGGCGGGTCCGCGAGCTGCAGGACGAGACCCGCGGCTTCCGCGCCTTCATCTCGTGGACGTTCCAGCCTGCGGGCACGCGCCTGGCGCCGCTCGTCACTCACCACCCGACCTCCTTCGAGTACCTGCTCACCCAGGCCGTGAGCCGCATCTATCTCGACAACGTCGACCACATCCAGTCGAGCTGGGTGACGCAGGGGATGAAAGTCGGCCAGGTCGCGCTCGAGTTCGGCGCCGACGATTTGGGCTCCGTCATGATCGAGGAGAATGTGGTCTCCGCAGCGGGCACGACCCACCGCGCGTCGACGGACGACTTCATCCACGCGATCAAGGCTCTGGGCAAAACGCCCGTTCAACGCGACACGCTGTACCGCGACGTTCGCGTCTGGAACTGACCGTCGTTCCCGGGTCGTAATCTCGACGCGAAGCTGGTAGAACCAGCGAACCAGGAGGGGAGATGCGGCTGATCGTACGTCGGAGGGCTGTGTTCGCGACCGTGGGCTTCAGCGTCCTTCTCCTGGCGGCGACGGCCTTCGCGAGCGCCGCACCGAGCCCGACCGAACCGGCGTACCTGAGCCACGAGGTCCCGAAGGTCGCGTTCGACGGGACGAACTTCCTCGTCGTGTGGGGAGATTCGCTGTCGTCGTACGACGTCTACGGAAGCCGCGTGAGCACCGGCGGAGACGTCCTCGATCCCGAGGGCATCCCGATCGCGGCGTCGGGCGCCTTCGAGGGGTACCCGGTCGTGTCGTTCGGCGGCGGGAACTCCCTGGCAGTTTTTACTCAGGACCAGAGCGGCCTTCGCGGAAGGCGCATTGCACCCGATGGGACGGTGCTCGATCAGACCCCGATCACGGTCACGACCGAGAACACCGTTGCCTCGGACATTGCCTTTGGAGCGATGGAGCACGTCGTCGTCTGGACCGTCGATGCTGGTGCGACCGATGCGATCAAGGTGACGCGGGTGACGCCCGAGGGCCAGGTGCTCGATCCGGGCGGAATCGTCGTTTCCTCCGGCATGGGCATCGTTCTGGCACCACCCCAGATCGCGTTCGACGGGACGAATTTCATGATCGTCTGGAATGAGGTGCGGGGCGGCGAGGATGTCTATGCGGCGAGGTTGTCGCCTGAGGGCAATGTTCTCGACCCCAACGGGGTGGCGATCTCGCATGAGGTCAATCCGGAGCGATACGCGGACGTCACGTTCGACGGCGTGAACTACCTCGTGGCCTGGAATCAGTACGGGGCCGCGACCGACTCGGTTGACGTCGTCGGAGAACGCGTCACTCCCGGCGGTGTCGTGCTCGACTCGACGCCGTTTCCGATCGTCGACACGATCAACGACCAGTACCTTCCGACCTTGGCTGCCGACGGCACGAAGTCGCTCGCGGTCTGGACGGACAGCTGGAACACCGACCTGTTCGGCACCCGTGTCGACCAGAACGGAACCGTGCTCGATCCCGGGGGCTTCGCGATCTCCACAGCACAGGGAAGCCAGCAGAATCCAGCGCTCGTTTTCGGCGGGGGACGGTATCTCGCGGTCTGGCAGGACGATCGCCTGTCCGGCCCGCCACCGCCTCCACCCCCGCCTCCCCCGGAGCCGCCTCCGCCCCCGCCGCCGCCGGCTCCGCCCCCTCCGCCACCGCCCCCGCCTCCGCCTCCGCCCCCGCCGCACCGCTACGAGATCTTCGGCGCTCGCATAACGCCCGATGGCGGAGTGCTCGACCCGAGCGGCATTCACATCTCACTGGGAGCGGAGCCTCCTCCGCCGCCGCCGGGGCCTCCACCTCCGCCGGCTCCACCTCCACCTCCGGCTCCACCTCCACCAGGTCCTCCACCGCCTCCCCCGGTGCCGCCCGCGCCTCCACCAGTCCCGCCCCCGCCGCCCCCGCCCCCGCCACCTCCCCCTCGCGCCCGATGTCTCGTGCCGCGCGTCGTGGGCCTCAAGCTCGGGCTCGCTGAGAGGAAGATCCGACGGGCACACTGCTCGGTCGGTGCCGTTCGCAGGAAGCGGGCATCGCGCGCCCAGGTGGGGCTCGTCCTCGCGCAAAAGCCTCGCGCACGGGCGATCCGCCGACGCGGCTTCCCGGTCACCCTGCTCGTCGGCAAGCGCTGATTCCGGTTCGAAAGATGTAAAGACTGAGCGGTCCCGCCAGGGGTTCCGCTAGCCTCGTCGCGGTTCACGTGCTGCGCAGGATTGTCATCGCCGCCCTGCTTGCAGGGATTTTCGTGCCCGGAGCCGCCGCGGGGCGCATCCCGCTGGCTCCCGGGATCACGTACGAGCGCCAGCTGCTCTTCACGCCGCACGGTCCCGAGGTGATCCATGTGATGACCGCGCCGAAGCCCGGCGGGCTCTATGCGCTTCACCCGGTGCTCTCGAACGACTCGGTCATCGGCCGCGAGCGTGTGACCTCGATGCAGAAGCGCATGTCGTCGACGGCGACCGTCGGCGGCGTCAACGCCGATCTCTTCACCTTCGACGAGGGTCTTCCGAGCGGGATGTTCATGCAGTCCGGCGTCCTCACGACCCCGCCGCACCCGAAGCGCTCGACCGTCGGGGTCACCGACGACGGCCGGCTCCTCGTCCAGCGCGTCCAGATGCTCGGCACGTGGCAGGGCATCAGTCAGCGCCGTCCGCTGAACGGCCTCAACCAGCGGCCCGGGGCCGGGGGCGTGTCGCTCTTCACGCCCGCCTGGGGCTCCGCGACGCCGGCCGCAAGCGACACGGTCGAGATCACGCTCAACGGAGTGCCGCCCGCCGCCCCGTTCACAGACCTGACCGGGACCGTCGTCTCCGTCAAGCCCGCCGGAGGCACGCCGATCCCACCCGGCGGAGCAGTGCTCGTCGGCCGCGGGACCTCGGCTGGACGGCTCGCGTCCGAAGCCCCGATTGGTGAGGAGGTCACCTCGAGGCTCGTCCTCCGCCCACAATGGGCAGGCGTCGTCGACGCAGTCGGCGGCGGCCCGCTCATCGTCCAGGACGGGCAGCCCGTCTTCCGCGCGCTCGAGCAGTTCTCGAGCAGCCAGCTCTCGGTCCGCAACCCGCGAACCGCGGTCGGCCAGCGCGCGGACGGGCGCATCATCTTCATGACCGTCGACGGACGGCAGCCCGGCTACAGCACCGGCCTCACGAACTTCGAGCTCGCGCAGCAGATGGTCCGCCTCGGCGCAGTCACCGCGAGCTCGCTCGACGCAGGCGGATCCACCACGATGGCCTTCGACGGCAAGCTCCTCAATCGTCCGTCCGACCCGGGCGGCGAGCGCGCGGTCGCGGACGGGCTCTTCGTCTTCTACTACGGCGTCCAAGCGCCGGCGCCGTCGGTGCAGGTGCTCTCGCCGAACGGGGACGGCGTGGACGAGGTCGAGCCCCTCAGCTTCAAGGTCGTCCGCCCGTCGACCGTCACCGCGAGTCTGATCGGCCCGGACCGGATCCCGCGCCAGACGACCACCGGCTTCAAGGACCCGGGCACCTACAAGCTGGCCTGGAACGGTCGCACCGATCAAGGCAGCCCGGAGCCGGAAGGCCGCTGGCGCTGGGTGATCAATGCGGTCGACGACCAGCAGCAGCAGTCGAGGGTCGAGCGGCTCTTCTACCTGAACAACACGCTCGGTTTCCTGAAGGTCAAGCCAGCACGGGTCGTCCTTCGCAAGCGCGGCGGCTCGGTGCGCATCCGCTTCCGCCTCGCCCACTCCGCGCAGGTCACGCTCACGATCCGGACGGCCAGCGGCGCGCGCGTGCGCACGATCCGCAAGAGGCTGCGGGCGGGGCAGACGAGCATCCGCTGGAACGGACGCTACGGCAACGGCGTCCGCGCGTTCTCCGGCTCGTACATCGCGCAGGTGCAGACGTCGAACGCGTTCGGGCCGGCCAAGCTCGAGCGCCGCTTCTTCGTGCGCCGAGCCCGGCGCTAGCGCGGGTACAGTCCCTCCGCTTTGCCGCTGGCGTCCCTTTCGAGCACGTTGACCTCGCTCATCGGCGATCACGGCATCTACGCCGTGTTCATCCTGATGGTGATCGACGCGGTCCTCCCGGCCGCCAGCGAGCTCGTGATGCTGTACGCGGGGGTCGTCGCCTCGGGTGCGCTGCCGGGTCAGGACGTCGTTCTCTTCGGGCATCAGATCGACTCGCATTTCTGGGCGTACTTCGCGATGTCCATGGCCGGAGTCCTCGGGAACACGGTCGGCTCGGTGATCGGCTGGGGGATCGGCTACTACGGCGGGCGACCGCTGGTCGAGAAACGCGGCCGCTGGCTGCACCTCGACCGCGAGAAGCTCGACCGCGCCGAGAGTTGGTTCGCGCGCTGGGGCGACTGGGCAGTCTGTCTCGGCCGGGTGACGCCGGTCGTGCGCTCGTTCGTCTCGATTCCGGCCGGCGTCGCGCGCATGCCGCTCGGGCGCTTCACGGTCTTCACGTTCCTCGGCTGTATCCCCTGGTGCTTCGGCCTCGCTGGCATCGGCTGGGCCCTCGGCTCGAGCTACGAGTCGTTCCACCACGACTTCCGGTTCGTCGACATCGCGGTCGGCGTGCTCCTCCTGTCCGTGGCCGCCATCTGGTTCATCCGTCGACGGCGGGCATCTAGACTGGGCCGCCGTGCCTCAGATCCCGCTCGTTGACGTCAAGGCGCAGTACGCGCCCATGCTGGACGAGCTGAAGGAGCGAATCGCCGAGGTTCTCGACTCCGGAAGGTTCATCCTCGGCCCGAACGTCCAGGCCTTCGAGGAAGAGGCGGCCGCGTATCTCGGAGTCGAGCATGCGATCGGAGTCGCCAACGGCACGGATGCGCTCGTGATCGCGCTCGACGCGCTCGACATCGGGCCCGGCGACGAGGTGATCTGTCCCACCTTCACGTTCTACGCGACCGCAGAGTCGATCGCCCGCCGCGGCGCGACGCCCGTCTTCGCCGAGATCGACGCGCGGACGATGAACCTCGACCCCGAGGATGTGCGCGCCCGGGTCACGGACAAGACGAAGGCGATCATCCCCGTGCACCTGTTCGGCCGCCCAGTGCCGCTCGGCGACCTCGCGGAGCTGGGGATCCCGATCCTCGAGGACGCGGCGCAGGCCTTCGGCGCGCAGGGCGTCGGCACGACCGGCGTCGCCTCGACCTACAGCTTCTTCCCGACCAAGAACCTGTTCGCGCTCGGCGACGGCGGGCTCGTGACGACGCGAGACGCCGCGCTCGCGGAACGGATCCGGCTCCTGCGCTTCCACGGCTCGAAGGCGAAGAAGGACTTCGAGCTCGTGGGCTACAACTCGCGCCTCGACGAGCTGCAGGCCGCGGCGCTCCGGCTCTTCCTGCCGCATCTGGACGAGTGGAACCGCCTCCGGCGCGAGGCGGCTGCCCGCTACGAGAAGCTCGGGCTCGGCGAGGTCTGTGAGCTCCCGGCTGACGAGCCGGGCCACGTCTACCACGTCTACGTCGTGCGAACCCCGGAGCGCGACCGGATCCGGGAGCACCTGTCATCCTCGGGGATCGCCTCGGCCGCCTACTACGAGACCGCGCTCCACCTGCAGCCTGCCCTGCGCGGCCTCGGCCACTCGGATGGCGACTTCCCCGAGACCGAGCGCGCTTCTCGTGAGAACCTCGCGCTTCCGATGTGGGCGGGGATCGGCGCGGAGGTGCAGGAACAGGTGGTCTCGGCCGTGAAAGAGGCTGTATCGCTGGAGGCCGTCCGATGAGAAGCCCGATCAACCGCCACCGGGTCTGGCAGCTCGCCGCAGACGGCGCCCTGATCGCGGTCGCGTGGCTGCTCGCCTTCCAGCTCCGCTTCGACTCGTTCGGGAAGATCCCGCCCTTCTACGAGAAGCTCGTCAACTGGGAGACGGTCCTCCTCGTCGTCGGGATCAAGCTTGTCGTCTTCACCACGTTCGGCTTCTACAACCGCTGGTGGCGCTACGTATCGACGCGGGACATGTGGGGTGCGGCGCGCGGCGTCACGGTCGCATCGCTCGCGGCCAGCCTCGTCGTCTACTTCTTCCCGCCCGCGGACACGGCGCGGCTTCCCCGCGGGGTCGCCATTCTCGACTGGCTACTGCTGCTGGCCCTCGTCGCGGGCTCGCGCCTGCTGGCTCGAACGATCTTCGAACGTCCCGGCGCTGCGAGCCTCGTCGCACGCGGCAAGGAGGTCGTGATCGTCGGCGCCGGGGACGCGGCCCAGCTCGTGATCCGCGAGATGCAGAAGTCGCGCGCGCTCGGCTACACGCCGATCGGAGTCGTCGACGACGACCCACGCAAGAAGAACCTCCGGCTGCACGGAGTCCGCGTGCTGGGGACGACCGACGAGCTTCCGCACATCCTCCGGGACAACAAGCCGGACGAGCTTCTGATCGCGATTCCCTCCGCTTCCGGCGAGGTGCGTCAGAAGGTCGTCGAGCACGCACGCGACGCGCGGGTTCCCGTGAAGACGCTGCCCGGTCTCTACGAGCTGATCTCCGGCGATGCGAACCTCGCGGCGCAGATCCGCCCCGTGCAGGTCGAGGACATTCTCGGCCGCGAGCCGGTCGAGGTCGATTTCGAGGCGATCGCGGAGTACCTGCGCGGCGAGACCGTCCTCATTTCGGGCGCGGGCGGCTCGATCGGGTCCGAGCTCTGCCGCCAGGCTGCCCGAGCGGGCGCGGCGAGGCTGATCCTCGTCGACCAGGCCGAGTCGCCGTTGTACGAGATCGAGCGTGAGCTCGTCGACGACCGCGGCTTCCCGGCCGCCGTGCCGGTGATCGCGGACGTCGGGAACCGCGAGAAGCTGCGCTGGGTCTTCGAGCGCTACCAGCCGAGCGTCGTCTTCCACGCCGCGGCCTACAAGCACGTGCCGATGATGGAGGCGAACCCGCTCGAGTCGGTGCGGAACAACGTGCTGGCGACGAAGGTGCTCGCCCAGGTGGCGGTCGAGTTCAGGGCGAAGCGCTTCGTCCTCATCTCGACGGACAAAGCGCTGAACGCGCAGGCGGTCTACGGCCAGTCGAAGGCGCTTTGCGAGTGGATCGTCGAGGCGTACGGCGCGCGCGACGACGTCGCGACCCGCTTCGTCGCCGTGCGCTTCGGAAACGTCCTCGACTCGGCCGGCTCGGTGATCCGAATCTTCAAGAAGCAGATCGCGAAGGGCGGGCCCGTGACGGTCACGAACCCGGAGATGACGCGGTACTTCATGACGACGCCCGAGGCGGTGTCGCTCGTGATCCAGGCCGGCTCGATCGGCGGGCGCGGCGAGATCTTCGTCCTGGACATGGGCGAGCCGGTCAAGATCCTCGACCTCGCTCGCAACATGATCCGGCTCTCCGGGAAGGAGCCCGAGCGCGAGATCCCGATCGAGTTCATCGGCGCGCGCGCGGGCGAGAAGCTGCACGAGGAGCTGTGGGGCGACAACGAGGTCGTCGGTGAGACCGGGCATCCGAAGATCCACTGCGCGCGGCGCGCTCCGGTCGACGGCGTGTGGCTCGAGGAGGAGCTGGGCGCGCTCGAGGCGCTCGTCGAGCACGGGGAGACGCTCGAGGCCGTGTCGCGGCTCTCGGCGATGGTGCGCGCGCCGCAGCGCGTCGGCGTCCGAGAAGTCGACACAGTTTCGGAAGAGACTCTGCACTAACGCCCTCCGGCCGCGGTTCTAGTGTGGGCACGTGCTGAACTCCGAGCAGCAGCGTGCCGTCGAGGCCGTCCGCGGGCCGGTCTGCATCCTGGCCGGAGCCGGCTCCGGGAAGACGACGACGATCACGCATCGCGTCGCGAATCAGGTCGAGAGCAGGGCTTTTCGCGCCGACGAGATCCTGGCGGTCACGTTCACGGACAAGGCCGCGGGCGAGATGCGCGGGCGTCTCGAGCAGCTCGGGGTGCCCGGTGTGCGCTGTGCGACCTTCCATTCGGCGGCTCTCGGCCAGCTGCGCTTCTTCGCCTCGGAGCCCCCGGGGCGGATTCTCGCGTCGAAGGCGCTGCCGCTCCGTTACATCGCGAACTCGCTCCCGCGGCCGTACCGCTTCCGGCCTGCGGCCGACCTCGCGACGGAAATCGAGTGGGCGAAGAACCGGCGGATCCAGCCGGCGGACTATCTCGGCTCCCTGGGAGAGCACAAGCCGCCGATCCCCGAGGACCTGATGCTCCGCGTGTACACGACGTACGAGCAGCGCAAGGAGCGCGACGGCTGGGTCGACTTCGAGGACCTGCTCGAGCTGACGATCCGCCTCTTCGACGCGGACGGCGGTGCGCTCGAACAGGTGCGCGACCGTTACCGCGCGTTCACCGTCGACGAGTACCAGGACGTGAACCTCCTCCAGCAGACGCTCCTCGACCGCTGGCTCGGCGAGCGCGACGAGCTGTGCGCGGTCGGAGACGACTACCAGTCGATCTACGCGTTCACGGGCGCGAGCCCCGAGTACCTGCTCGCGATGCCGAGGCGCTTCACGGGCGCAACAGTCGTTCGCCTCGAGGAGAACTACCGCTCGACCCCGCAGATCCTCGAGTTCGCGAACCGGCTCGTGCCGAAGCTCGGCGGGGCGGAGAAGGTCCTCCGCGCAACGAATCCCGCCGGGCCTGATCCGGTGACGCGCTCATTCGGCGAGCCGCAGCTCGAAGCCGCGTTCCTCGTCGAGCGGATCCGCGAGCTTCACGCAGCAGGCACGCCGTACGAGGAGATGGCGATCCTCTTCCGCACGAACGCGCGCTCGGCCGACTACGAAGAGGCGCTGAGCGAGGCTGACGTTCCGTCGCAGGGCGCGGCGCTGCTCTCACGCGAGGGAGCGAAGCAGTTCCTGAAGGGCCTGCGAGGCCGCCCGCTCTCGGACGCGCGCCGCGTCGCGTACGACCAGGGCCTGCTGGAGACGATCCCGGACCGGCTCGGCGAGCGCGAGGTGACGCGCCAGAACGACCTCGCGCGCCTCGTGAAGCTCGCAGAGGCGTTCGAGGGCTCCGTCGCAGACTTCATCGCCGACCTCGAAAAGCGCTTCGGCCACAACGCGGGGCGCGGCGTGCACCTCCTGACCTACCACCGCGCGAAGGGCCTCGAGTTCGAGGCCGTCTTCCTCCCGCGCCTCGAGGAGAAGGAGCTGCCGTCGAAGCTCTCGAAGACGCCCGACGCGGTGGCCGAGGAGCGGCGCCTCCTCTACGTCGGCCTCACGCGCGCGAAGCGGCACCTGAGCGTCACGTGGTCGGGAAAGCCGAGCCGCTTCCTCGCCGAGCTAGACCTGCGAGCTCCCGCGCCGAAGCCCGTCGAGCCGGACGACCCGCTCTACGAGTCGCTCAAGGAGTGGCGATTGAAGACCGCCAAAGCCGAGGAAAGGCCCGCGTACGTGATCTTCCACAACTCCACGCTGGCCGAGATCGTCCGGCGGGCTCCGCGCACGAAGGAGGAGTTGGCCGCGGTCCCCGGAGTCGGTCCGGCGAAGCTCGAGCGCTACGGCGACGCGCTTCTAGCTGCTCTCGCGAGCTGACAGCAGCAGGTCGAGCATCAGCTGCGGGTCGCGCCGCACGCGCG
>Ga0070683_100001126_pt1 | contig 20202 bp, 15 predicted proteins | sample KBSC713LmetaG_FD_64662 | JGI IMG/M metagenome (GOLD analysis project Ga0070683, IMG submission 64662) | Corn rhizosphere microbial communities from Kellogg Biological Station, Michigan, USA - KBS C7.1-3L metaG | ecosystem: Host-associated > Plants > Roots > Rhizosphere ... | reverse complement strand
AGCAGCACGCTCTCGGCGGCAAAGACGTCGATGATGATGTCGGCGGCAAGCGTCAGGATTTCCTGCTGTTCGGTGAGCTTGTCCCCATACGTCTGCATCGCGGTCCCCAGCACCATCAACGCGACCTTCTTCACGGCCTGAACCGTGCGCCTTGCGTTCTCCAGCGGTTCATCGGACGGGGGTTCGGCGAGCGCCGGCGACAGGATTTCGTCCTGCAGCTTCTTCGCCGCGGGGATGAGCGGCAGCCCGCCCTTGAGCGCGCGTCGGATCAGCATGCCCGGGATCAGCAGGCGATTGATCTCGTTCGTGCCTTCGAAGATGCGGTTGACGCGGGCGTCACGATACATCCGCTCGGCTGGATAGTCGCGGACGAAACCGTTGCCGCCATGAATCTGGACGTTCTCATCGACGGCAAAATCGATCATCTCGCTGCCCGCGACCTTGAGAATCGACGCTTCGATAGCGAACTCTTCCAGCGCGGACAGGACGGCATTCCCGCCGTCGGCGCCGTCGTCATGCGCCGCGATGGCCTGATCGATCAGCGCCGCCGTGCGATACAGCATGGTTTCGACGGCGAACTCGCGGATCGCGATCTCGGCCAGCTTGTGCTTGATCGCGCCGAATGAGCCGATCGGCTGCCCGAACTGCTTTCGTTGGGCGGCGTAGCTCGCCGCGTGGCCGACTATCGCGCGGGCGCCGCCGCTGCACATCGCCGCAAGCTTGAACCGTCCGTAGTTCAGGACGTTGAACGCAACCTTGTGCCCCTTGCCGATTTCTCCGAGCACGTTTTCGGCCGGGACGCGGGCTTCCTGGAGAATCAACGGCGTCGTCGACGAGCCGTGCAAGCCCATCTTGTGTTCCTCTTTGCCGTTGGCGACGCCGGGGAACCCGCGCTCGACGAGGAACGCCGTGAACGCACCATCTCCTTCGTTGACGACTTTGGCAAAAACGATGAACAGATCCGCGAACCCGCCGTTCGTAATCCACATCTTCTCGCCGCTGATCGTGAAGCTGCCGTCAGCCTGACGTGTGGCTCTGGCCTTTGCTCCGAGCGCGTCAGAGCCCGATCCGGATTCGCTGAGCGCATATGCACCAACGATCTCGCCGCTGACCAGGCGTCCCAGATATTTCTGCTTCTGAGCGTCCGTGCCGAAGCAGAGCAAGGGCGTGATGGCAAGCCCAGTCTGTGCGCCAAACGTCGTGGCGAACGACGCGGATCGTCCGGCGGCTTCTCCGACGATGACCGACGAGACCTTGTCGAGGCCGACGCCGCCAAATGATTCCGCGACGTCCGTACCGAGCAGGCCGAGCTCTCCGGCGCGCCGGACCAGATCGCGCGCCAGGCTCCAGTCCTTCTGCTCCAGCCGCTCGAGGGCGGGCAGCACTTCGTTCGTCATGAACTCGTCGGCGGTCTGACCGATCAGCCGTTGCTCTTCGGAGAACTGCTCGGGAGTGAAGACCGGGCTCTCGGGCGTCTCTTCGATCAACCATGCACCGCCGCGCGCCATCGTCATCATTGTCATACCCTGCTCCTACATCCGCTCGAGGATTCCCGCCGCGCCCATGCCTCCACCCACACACATTGAGACCAGTCCGTAGCGCGCCTGCCGGCGGCGCATCTCGTAAAGAATCGTCGCGGTCAGCTTCGCTCCGGTGCAGCCGAGCGGATGGCCGAGCGCAATCGCTCCACCGTTGACGTTCAATCGGTCCGGATCGATTGGGAGCTCCCTCAAGCACGCGATCACCTGAGCCGCGAAGGCCTCATTGAGCTCGACGAGATCGATCTGATCGAGCGAGAGACCGGCGAGCTTCAGCGCCTTTCGAATCGCCGGGACAGGACCAATGCCGAAGCGTTCGGGTTCGACGCCGGCGGTGGCGAAGGCGACGAACCGGGCGAGCGGCTCGAGGCCGAGCTCACGCGCGCGATCGCGCGACATCACGAGCACGGCCGCTGCGCCGTCGCTCGTCTGCGACGAGTTGCCCGCAGTGACCGTCCCGTTGACGTGGAACGCCGGCCGTAGTTTTGCCAGCGCCTGCATCGAGGTGTCCCGCCGGGGACCCTCGTCGATCCGCAGCTCCGGAAGAGGCACGATCTCTTCGTTGAAGCGGCCGGCGTCGATCGCGCCAACTGCCCGCTGGTGAGATCGAAGGGCGAACGCGTCCTGCTCTTCCCGCGATACCGACGCCTCGCGCGCGTGATTCTCGGCGACGAGTCCGGTGCTCAGGTACACGTCTGGATAGTCGTCGACGAGCACCGGGTTCGGCGCGACCTTGTTGCCGCCCATTGGCACGAGGCTCATCGACTCGGTGCCTCCGGCGATGATGGTCGAGGCAAATCCCGCCATGATTCGCTCGGCTGCAGAGGCGATCGACTGGAGACCCGACGAACAGAACCGGTTGATGGTGACGGCTGATGCGGACACTGGAATTCCGGCGCGCAGGCTGGCAATCCGGGCGACGTTGAGTCCCTGTTCCGCCTCGGGCATTGCGCAGCCGAGCATCACATCCTCGACCTCGACTGGATCCACTGCGGGCACACGGCGCAGGAGCTCCTTGATGACAACTCCCGCCATGTCATCGGGCCGCGTTGCGCGAAGCGCTCCGTTCGGCGCCTTACCGACGGGCGTGCGAACGGCCGAAACGATGACTGCTTCTTTCATGGGTGACGCTCCGGAAAGTCGGACAGCAGATCCTCGAGCGCATCGCCAACTTCCTCCGCCTTGCCTTCGAAGAGGTGGTCGGCCGCATCAATCACGACCAGCTCCTTCGGCTCCTGGAGCTTTCCGTAAAACGCCCACATGCCTTCGATGGGGCATACCTGGTCGCCTTCACCCTGGATGAAGAACTTGGGTTTCATGCTGGCGAGCGTGTTCTCGAACGTGTAATCGTGCCCGGAGATCGAGGTTGCGACGGGTGGTGCGATGCCGATCAGCGCCGAAACGCGGTCGTCCATGGCTCCAACTTCGAGCGCCACCCACGCTCCGAAGGAGAAACCAGCCGACCAGAGTGGAACATCGGGATAGCGAGCGGCCATATAGTCGAGTGCCGCCTTGAAATCTTCTTTCTCTCCCTCGCCTTGATCGAAGGCTCCCTCGCTGCGTCCAACACCACGAAAGTTGAACCTGAGGACCGCGCAGCCGATTCGCGCCAGGCCCTTCGCACCCCGATACACCACCTTCGTATGCATCGTCCCGCCAAACTGCGGATGGGGATGCGCGAACACCACCGCGGCCTTCACCCGGCGAGCCCCAGATGCATCCTGGTCGGGGCCGTCGAGAATCGCCTCGAGAAATCCTGCAGGGCCGACGAGATCAGTGATCGTTGCCATTGACGAATCCAGAGACGATGTCGGCGAATTCCGCCGGGTGAGTGAGCAGCCCGAGGTGGCCCGATCGCTTCATCTGAACGTACGCGGCGCCAGGAATCAGCTGTTGATAGCGCCGTGTCACCTCCGCGGGAACGATCCGGTCGAGATCATCCTCTCCGGTCACGACCAACGTGGGGACCTTGATTCGCGCGCAATCGGGCGTGAAGTCCATCGCCTGCTGAAGCGTGACCCGCTCCGCCATGACCGGCGGAAAGATCGGAGCGGTCACGACTCGGGCGGCGTGGCGCACCGAGAAGGCGACCCGCTGGCGCGGCGTGTCGTACGCCGCGCGGATCTCCGGCCACAGACGGAACGGTGCGCCGGCGACAAATGCGGGAGCGGATCGCCACGGACGGCGGACGTAACGTCGCTGACGCTCGTTTGGCACCCAGCCTGGCGCCGGCGACGACGAGAGAATCAGCGAGGTGACACGCTCCGGTCTGGTGGCGGCATACCGCAGTGCGATGAAGCCGCCGTAGGAAACGCCGCACAACGCGGCACGCTCGAGCGCAGCGGTTTCGTAGATGCGGTCGAGTTGACGCATGAAATTGTTGAAGCCGAGCGTACGATCGAACTTCATCCCGGATCCCGCGTCACCGCAGAGCGTGTAAGACACGACGTGACACCGGTTCTTCAATTCCCCAAGCGCCGGCTTCATCCATTCCCAACGCCCCTGGATGCCGGGAATCACGATGAGCGGCGCTCCATTTCCTTGATCGAACACTGGTCAGTTCCTCAGCGGCTTTCCCGTCTTCAGCGTGTGCGCGATACGTTCCTGCGTTTTCCGCTCGCCACATAGGCTGAGGAAGGCCTCGCGTTCCAGATCCAACACCTGTTGCTCCGTGAGCGCTCCGGCGTGCGGCAGATCGCCGCCGGCGAGAATCCAGGCGAGCTTCCGGCCGATGAGCGCGTCGTGGTCGCTGATGCGGCCGCCGCGCCACGCCAGGTGGACGCCGAGCTTGAGCGTTGCGAACAGACTGCGCCCTCCCACTCGAATGGCCGTGCGAGGCTGCGGCCGAACGTAGGCGGGAACCCGCCCGAGCGCGATCGCCTTGGCGTCTCGCTTCAAATGATCCCGATTCATAGTGATACCGTCGGCGTCGCGCAGATAACCCAGGCGTTTGGCGTCAGAACCGCTCGTTGAGACCTTTGCGAAACCAATCGTTTCGAACACTCTCTGCACGAGCGGTAATGGATCCGCTGATGGCGCGGCGCCTTCCATCGCGCGCGCCAGCATTTCCTTGGTTCCCCCTCCGGCCGGAATTAATCCCACTCCAACTTCGACCAGGCCGATGTACGTCTCGGCCGCCGCCTGCACGCGATCGGCGTGAAGGGCAATTTCGCATCCGCCGCCGAGCGCGAGCCCGGCAGGCGCCACGACCACGGGAACGTCGGTGTATTTCAACGCCATGGTCGCGCCTTGAAACGCACGAACCATCAAGTCGACTTCGTCCCAGTTGCCCTCCTGCGATTCGAGCAGGAGCAGCATCAGGTTCGCACCGGCCGAAAAGTTCACGGCGTCGTTACCGACGACGAGCGCAGCGAAATTCGCAGACGCTTCCTTGACGCCCGCCTGAAGCATCTGAATCGTGTCGCCGCCGATGGCGTTCATCTTGGAATGGAATTCCACACACAGGACGCCGTCACCAAGATCGACCAGGCTGGCGCCGGCGTTCTTCTTGACGACGCTTTTCGACGGTGTGGCGATCCGCGTCGATTCGGAGCCGAGGCGCTTCAGCGTTTCGAATGGCCCAAGTTCCCAGCCGAAGCCCCACCGCATCGCGTTGTCCACGTCCCCGCGTTCGTGCGCGATCTGCGGTGCCACACGCTCCGCATACTCCAGCGTCGGAACGAGTGTGGCTCGGAGGAACTGACCAACCTTGTCGTGTCCATTGACGAGGGTACGAATTCGCTCGCCGACGTCGTCAATGCTCCTCGCTGCATCGAGCGACGGCAGTCGAACGGCTTGCTTCGGGCGGTATTCCATGGCGGCTGGATCGAGCGTCAAGATCTCGCCATCGGCCGCCTTCTTGTAAAACCCCTGACCCGCTTTCGCGCCCACCCACCCCCGTGTGACCAGCTCTGCCACGAGCGGCGGCAGATCGAACAGGCTGCGGTCGGCCGGCGACTCGAGCCTGTCGGCAAGATTTCGCGCCACGTGCGCGAGCACGTCGATTCCTGCGATGTCCATCGTCCGGAATGTCGCGCTCTTTGGCCTGCCGATCGCCGGTCCAGTAATCGCGTCGATCTCCTCGATCGTGTAATCCCCGGTGCCGAGCGCGCGAAAGACTTGCATCACGCCGAACAGCCCGAGATGGTTGGCGATGAAGTTGGGAGTGTCTTTGGCGACGACGACGCCCTTCCCCAAACGGTCGTCGGCAAACGTCACGACCGCATCGAGGACGGCGGGATCGGTATCGGCGGTTGGAATCACTTCGAGAAGGCGCAAGTACCTTGGCGGGTTGAAGAAATGTGTGCCCAGGAAGTGCTGTCGAAAGGCGACGGATCGCCCATCCGCCAAAGCCGAGACCGGAATGCCTGACGTGTTCGAGCTGACGATGGCGTCTGGACGGCGAACCGGTTCAATCCGCGAGAACAGCGACTGCTTGATATCGAGCCGCTCGACGACGGCTTCGACGATCCAGTCGCACTGGGTAATCGCGTTCAGATCCTCGTCGAATCCACCGGTCTTGATGAGGGCATGGGTTGCCGGAGTGAAGAAGGGATCGGGCTTCAGTGCCTTCGCCCGATCGAGGCCTTCGCGGGCGGCCTCGCGGGTAACGTCCAACAGCCACGAAGGAATGCCCGCATTGGCGAAGTGCGCCGCGATCTGCGCTCCCATGGTTCCCGCTCCGAGAATTGCTGCCTGTCGAATGTGCCGCATCACTTCGCCAATCCGCCTACGAACAGATCGACAACCGCGTCGGCTTCCGCCGCGAGCGAATACCTGCGCCGGCTCAAGATCCAGTTCGTCGCCATTTCATCCAATGCCCCGAACAATACTTTCGCCGCCATCGTCGGATTGATTCCGGCGCGGAACGCTCCCTGTTGTTGTCCCTCTGCAATGACGTCCCGGATGATCCCGAGGTACTCGCGAAGATAGGTTGCTGAAAAGCGTTCCATGAACTTCGTCGACTGCCGCAACTCGACCTGAAAGACGACGGCAAGATCACGGTTGCGCCCGAGACGATCGAGGTGGAGACGCGCGATCTCGCGAAGCCGGTCGAGCGGAGTGGTTCTCGACGCGACGCTCTCGCGGCCGGCGGCAATCGCCTGCTTCATGGTCCGCTCGAAGATCGAGATCAGCAGGTCGTCCTTGCTGCGGAAGTACAGATAGACGGTTCCGGCGGCGACGCCTGCGCTCCTGGCGACGTCGGCGACCTGCGCGTTGAAGAATCCGCGCGCGGCGAACGTCTCGATCGCGGCGCGAAGGATCGCATCGCGGCGGTCGGCTTTGTCGGCGCGCTCGGCGAGTGCCGGCATGCGGCGCAGTGACATACTGAATGAATGTTCATTCAGTCGCCGGGTTCTTGTCAACCTGCAGCATAGCTGTGACAGCTCGACAAATCGGGCATCAATTCCGCCCCGAATTCACACGTCTTGTGGCGGAATTGCCGGGCTTTGCCAAAAACCTTCGCGAACAGGCGCAAAGGGCACAGATTACCCTCGCTACCGAACCCCAGCCGGAGTATACAGATCCTTATGATGGACGAGACGCAACAGCAATCGATCGTGACGCGATTGAACCGCGTCGAGGGTCAGATTCGAGGGATCCGCCGGATGGTGCAGGAACCGAGGCTGTGCGTCGAGCTTCTTCAGCAGCTCTCGGCTGCCGAGGCCGCGCTCAATCGGATCAGCCTCGCGGTGTTCAGGTTCCATATCGAGCGATGTGTCCCCGACGGCATCACGCTAGGCGAGCCCGAAAAAACACGACGGCTCGCTGAGCTGGTGGACATTTTCGATCGCTTCGCACGGTAAACCCTCAGTTCAGTTCATCCTTTCCAACAGATCAGCCGCGACTGACGTGGTGGTGGCGTCCGTCTGCCTTGCGATACACTGGAACGCCGGAGTCTTGGTGAAGACTCCGGTTTTCTGTATGGGCTCCGCCGGTGGTACGAGGGCAGGAGTCAAGGAGACGTTATGAAAGCAGTTCGCATAGTCACCCCGGCGCGCACGGCTGTCGCTCTGATCGCGGTAGTGCTGCTGGCTTCGTCCGCGATTGCGCAACCGCGCGGGAAGGCAAATCTGACCGGCAAGGTCGTCGACGAGCAAGGCCAGCCGATCGAGAACGCGCTGGTCACCGCGCAGATGACCGGCCAGAGCGACTCGCTCTCGGGCAAGACCGATAAAAAGGGAGAGTGGAAAATCAGCGGCGCGGCGAACGGCGAGTGGAAGGTTCAAGTCACGAAGGAGGGTCTCGACGTCGCCAGCGAGATGATCGAGGTGAAGGCGGACAAAGCGCCGCCTCTCAACGTCACCCTGAAGAAAGCCGTCGATCCGATGGTTGCGGTCAACTCGAAGCTGCAGGAAGCGGCCACGCTCGCGCAGGGAGGCAAGATCGCCGACGCGCGCAAAATCTATGAGGATCTGCTTGCGAAGTACCCTCAGATCTACCAGCTCGAAGGGTTCATCGCGCGCACCTACGCCGCGGAGAACAACATTCCGGCCGCCATGCAGCACCTGAAGGCCAACCTCGACAAAGAACCCAACAATGTCGAACTGAAAATGTTCCAGGCCGAGCTGATGATGGAAAGCGGCGATAAGGCTGGCGCGAAGGCGATTCTCGACGCGGTTGATATGAAGGAGGTCAAGGACCCCTACACCTTCATCAATCAGGCGATCAATCTGATTAACGACAAGAAGGGCGCCGAAGCCGCCGAACTCCTGACCAAGCTCCTGACGCAGTTCCCCAACACCCCCGAGCTGTATTACTACCGCGGCCGCGCGTACGTGTCGGCCGAGAAACTCCCTGAGGCGAAGGCCGATCTCGAAAAGTTCGTGCAGCTCGCGCCCACCGCAAAGGAAGCCGACGACGCAAAGAAGATCCTCGAACAGATCAAGAAGTAGCGGTTTCCCGTGAGGCGGCTCTTCGCGGTCATGGCGTTAGGGCTGCTGGCATCCGCATGTGGCGGATCCGGCAGCTCCTCATCCACCACCCCCCCTCCTACCTCCACCAACCCGTGCGTCAACGCGAGCGTTGACGAAGAGGAGCAGCCCGAAGTCTCCCTGGAAGCCCAGGCCGCCGCGCGCCTTTCAAAGACCAACGTTCCCGACGGCAGCTCCAGATGGCGTGTGCTCGACGCCCTCTGGACGCATCGTCAGTACGCGGATCGGGGTGAACCTCGGATCCCCGCCGACCGTCGTGGTTTGTCGTCGAGGACGAATGTCGACGCCGGGGAAATCGCCATTGTGCAGGACGAGGGAGACATCCTGCTCCCCCCGAACGCCTTCGATCTGACGAGCACGGGGCTTCGCTTCACGCGAAACGGATCGGGTGGATACGACGTCACGCGAACGACCGGCACCTTTCGATCGTCGCTCGGCACGCGGATAACCCTCACCGACGACGACAGCGTCGCGAGGAGCGTGCCGTTCAGCTTTTCCTTTTACGGGAAGGGGCAGACGGCTGCGTTCGTGAACTCGGACGGGAACATCACGTTCGAAGAAGCCGACCACGCCAGCACCGATCGCAATGTCGCCCGGTTGCTGACGGGACCACCCCGTGTCTCGCCGTTTCTCGCCGACCTCGACCCGAGCACCGGGAACGGCCGCGTCTTTGTCGATTCTTCCGCGGATCACTACACGGTCACATGGTGCACGGTGCGCGGCTTCGACACGACCCGAACCGTCACGGTTCAGACGACGCTGCTGCCGAACGGCTCGATTGAGATGATCTACGGCCCGACGATTAGCCTCGGCGACGCCGTTGTCGGAGTCTCGCCGGGGCGGACGGGTGTGTTCAAACCCGTCAACTTGAGCGATGCGGGTCCGACGAGTGGAGCCGGCGGCGCTGTTGGAGAGCGATTCGCGCAGAATGCGCAGCTCGATCTCGTCGCCCTGACGACAAAGTTCTACCAGACCCACCCTGACAATTACGATCAGCTCGTCCTCTGGACCGATGCGCCGGTTGTCACCGACGCGTTCGCGTACGAGACGACGGTCAAGAACGAAATTCGCGGCATCGGCGTCGACACCTACGACACCTCCGCGGACTTTGGCAGTGCCGGTCGGCTTCGCAGCCTGGTGGTGATGGACTGGCTCGGCAAGTATCCCGACAACCCGACGCAGAAATTTCTCGGCGAAAACGACACGATGAGCCTCATGGGCCAGGAATGCGGCCATCGCTGGCTCGCATTCCTCGAGTTCCGCGATCGTACGGGCCAGCAGTCGGACGTTCTCCTCGGGCGAGACCTGGCCCATTGGAGCTTTTTCTTCGATTCGGACGCGTCGGTGATGGAAGGCAACGACATCGAGGATCTGGGTGGCGGCTCGTTCAGGACGGTTGCCGCGGTCCAGCGTTATAGCTTGCTCGATCAGTACGCGATGGGACTCGTGCCGGACAGTGCGGTTCCTCCTTTCTTTTACGTCGAGAATCCGATCAACATGTCGAGTAATCGGACCCGGGCGTCGGCGCCGGAAGTGGGAATCACTTTCAACGGAACCCGCCGCGACGTTCTCATCCAGGACGTCATCGCCGTTGAAGGTCCGCGCTCTCCATCCGCAGCCGAATCGGCACGAGTGCATCGTCAGGCGTTCCTCTATCTGGTCTCTGCCGGGAAGACTGCTGACAATGGACAGGTGGCGAAAGTGGATGGCATCCGCCGGGCATGGGAAGGGTTCTTCCTTCAGGCCACCGACAGGCGGATGCAGGCGATCACGACCTTGCGCTAGTTCTCACGTTCAATCGATCCGAAAGAAGATCTGTGGCTTCCGCCTTCAGGCGGAAGTTCAGCGACAGCCACATCCTTCCGGCTAAAGCCGGAAGCGACGAGGACGAGGGGAGCGTTTATAATTTCGAGAATGAAACAATTGGTCGTCGCGCTCCTGTTGGCGCTGAGCACTGCTCCCTTCGCGGCGCAAACGCCGTCAACTTCTGCCGCCGGGCAGATCGACAGGCTTCAGTCGATCGAGCCTCTTGTCCAGCAGGCGATTGGAGAGAAGAAGCTGCCGGGCGCCGTGGTGCTGGTGGGGCGCCGCGATCGCAATCTGTACGAGAAAGCGATCGGACATCGCGCCCTGGTTCCGGCTTCCGAGGCGATGACCGCGGACACGATCTTCGACCTTGCCTCGCTCACCAAAGTCGTCGCGACGACCACCAGCGTGATGATCCTTCTCGAAGAAGGAAAGATCCGGCTCACCGATCGCGTGTCAACGTTCATCCCCGGATTCGAGCGGTACGGTAAACAGGACATCACCATCCGCCACTTGATGACTCACGTGTCGGGCCTGCGTCCCGACGTCGACCTCGGAGACATGTGGAGTGGTTCGGACAAGGCGATCGAGCTCGCCATCGAAGAAGTTCCGACTGCCGTCCCCGGCGAGCGGTTCGTCTACAGCGACATCAATTACTTTCTCCTCGGGGACATTGTCCGGCGGGTCAGCGGTGAGCCGCTCGACCGCTTCGCGCACGATCGGATCTTTGCGCCGCTCGGGATGAAGGACACGATGTTTCTTCCGCCCGCAGCTCTTCGCGGCCGCATCGCGCCGACCGAGAGCTGCACGCCGCTCGGGTGGCCGTGCGAGGGATCCGGGATGGCCATGCTCCGCGGTGTCGTCCACGATCCAACCGCGAGGCGAATGGGCGGAGTGGCCGGACACGCCGGCCTCTTCAGCACCGCCGCAGATCTGGCAATCTTCTGCCGCATGCTGCTCGACGGAGGCGTGTACCACGGGACCCGAATCCTGTCGCCGCTGGCCGTTGCCAAGATGACGACCGCCGCGACCGATCCGCGCGACCGGAGCGTCCGCGGCCTGGGATGGGACATCGATTCGGCGTACTCGTCGAACCGCGGCGAGCTTCTGCCGGTGGGATCGTTCGGCCACACCGGCTTCACCGGCACGTCGTTGTGGATCGATCCCACGACCGGAATGTTCGTGGTGTTTCTCTCGAATCGAGTGCATCCGGATGGGAAGGGGGACGTGACGCCGCTTCGCGCGCGCGTCGCGACGGTTGCTGCATCGTCCATGGACGACGTTGCGCCGGCGATTCGCACATCCTTGCTCACGGGCCGGGATTTCGGCGCGTCCGGCACGCCGCCGCCCGCGCCACCGACGACTCCCGTGCTCAGCGGGATCGACGTGCTTCGTTCCGATGGGTTCAGCGCTTTGCAGGGAAAGCGAATCGGGCTCCTGACGAATCACACTGGCCGCGCCCGCGACGGCGCGACCACGATTGATCTTCTTCACACTGCCAAGGGCGTTACCCTCGTGCGCCTCTTCAGCCCCGAACATGGGATTCGCGGCATCCTCGATGCGAGCGTCCCCTCGGCCAAAGACGAGACGGGACTGATGATCCAGTCGCTCTACGGCGACACCCGTCGTCCCACGCCGGCCATGTTCGAGGGCATCGACACGATGGTGATCGATCTTCAGGACATCGGCACTCGCTTCTACACCTACATGACGACGATGGCGTACGTCATGGAGGAGGCGGCGAAGAACAAAGTGGCGGTGGTGGTGCTCGACCGACCGAATCCAATCGGCGGCTATCAGATCGAAGGCCCCACGCTCGACAAGGCTGCGCTCAGCTTCGTCGGCTACTATCCAATGCCGATCAGGCATGGGATGACGCTCGGCGAGCTTGCGAGGTTGTTCAACGAGGAAAACAAGATTGGCGCCCACCTGAGCGTCATTCAGCTCCGCAACTGGAAGCGCGATCAGTGGTTCGATGCGACGGGCTTGCCGTGGATCAACCCGTCGCCGAACATGCGGAACCTGACCCAGGCGACGCTCTACCCGGGGATCGGCGCAATTGAGAGCACGAACGTGTCGGTCGGCCGCGGCACCGACACGCCATTCGAGCAGGTTGGCGCGCCGTGGATCGACGGAGTCGCGCTCGCTGACGCGCTCAACGCGCGCAACATCGCTGGAGTGCGCTTCTACCCTGTGCGCTTCACCCCGACAGCAAGCAAGTACGCCAACGAAGAGTGCGGCGGCGTCTTCATGATCGTCACCGATCGCGCCGCCGTGCATCCGGTCCGCGTCGGCGTCGAGATCGCCAGCGTGCTGAACAAACTGTACGGTGCAAAGTTCGAACTGGAGTCGGCCGACAAGCTGTTTGGATCGAAGGAAGGGCTCGCGCGTATCCGGGCCGGCGCCGATCCGAGCGACGTCGTCAACATGTGGGCGGCGGGGGAGGCGAAGTGGAGGGCTCTCCGGGCGAAGTATTTGCTTTATCGATAGGCTTTGACGCGCTGCTAAAGCCGCGCGCTACGGGCGTCTCGCGCAAAGCCGACCCCGGACTCCGGATCCCGCCCCGCGGATCCCGACGCTAGTACATCTGATACAACATCAAATAAACAACGACGCCGGTCACTGAGACGTAGAGCCAGATGGGGAACGTCCATCGGGCGATCGCCCGGTGACGATCGAAGCGGCCTCGCAACCCGCGGATGACGGTAATCAGCGCAAGCGGCACCACCGCTGCGGCGAGGACGACGTGTGTCAGCAGGATGGTGAGATACACAGACCGGATTGGTCCGTGTCCGGGGAACGGCTTCGATCCCACATGTGCGTGGTAGATGAGATACGACGTCAGAAACGCAGTGGACACCGCGCAGGCCGCGAGCATCGTCGCGCGATGTTGGCGGATCTGGCCGCGGCGGATGAATCGATAGCCTATCAACAGAAGACAGGCAGCCGTGCCGTTGAGCGTGGCGTTCAGCGCTGGGAGATCGGAGATCGTCACGCGCGGCCGGCGATCATCAGGATCCAGAGGATCGGCAGATAGATGATCGAGCCGAAGAACAGCCGGCGCGCGTCCGCGACCGCTCGCGTCCGCGCGAACTTCAGCGTGAGGACGAGGAAGAGCAACCCGAGCCCGAGCGCACTGACGAAATACACGGTGTTCGCCATACCCAGGAGCGTCGGAGCCAGGCTGACGGGAAGGAGAGCGGCGCAGTAGAACACCGCCTGCCGGGCGGTGCTGCGGCCGTCGGGCTCGATCACCGGCAGCATCGGGAAGCCTGCGCGCGCGTAGTCCTCGCGGTACATCCAGGCGATCGCGAGGAAATGCGGAAGCTGCCACAGAAAGACGATGGCAAACAGCACCCACGCGCCCTGCGACAGCGAGCCGCGCGCAGCGGCCCATCCGATCACGGGAGGAAGGGCGCCGGGGATCGCGCCAATGACGGTTGCGAACGAGGTTCGGCGCTTGAGCGGCGTGTAAATCACCGCATAGGTAAGGAGTGTCGTCAGCGCCACCGCCGCGCTGAGCAGGTTGACGCCGGCTGCGAGAAGCGCCAGCCCCGCGAGCACCAGCGTCATTCCGAACGCAACCGCCTCGAACGGCTGCAGCCGGCCGTCAGGCATCGGGCGCAGTCTGGTTCGACGCATCATGCTGTCGGGAACCCGTTCGATGACCTGGTTGAGTGCCGATGCGCCCCCGGCGACGAGTGCCGTGCCGGCGACCGTGCAAATCACGCGGATCGCATCGAGCATTTCCCCGCCCGCCATCACATAACCCGCGAGCGCCGAGGCGACCACCAGCAGGTTCAGCCGCGGTTTCGCGAGCGAAACGAAGTCGATGGCGCGGCTTCGTGCCGCGGGTAATGCAAGAGCGTCGGTTTTCATCCTCGTACCCCGCGCAGATGTTTTTCGAGAACGGGGAGTTTAGCTCGGGCGGCCGCCGGAATGCCACCGATGGCTGGTTCCTGGATTCCGTGCCGGTAGACGCGGAGCGTCAAGACGAGCGACGTCCCCAGCACGAGGGCGCCGTTGACGACGTGCGCGGTGTTGATGATCGGCTGGAGGCTCGACATGACGACGAATGCGCCAAGCGTGGCCTGCGAGCAGACGAAGAGCACCAGGAGCAGCGCCGGCCGCGTGAATTCAGGCCGCCGCCGATGCCAGTGCCAGACGTGCGCAGCGACGGCAAGCACGGCGGACACGACGATCAACGCACCGACGCGATGCGCAAAATGAACGGCGATGCCGGACGTCCAGACGGGCGGGACGACGTGGCCAAACGCCAGCGGAAACGTCGGAATGGCCAGCCCCGCGCCCACGTGCCTCATCGTCGCGCCAACGAGAATCTGACAGTAGATGAGGACGGTCGTGATGAGCGTCATCCGCCGGAGCATCACATCGTTGGCAGGCGTTGACAGCGCCTTCCACGACGGCGAGGTGACGACCGCGAGCGTCAGCGTGATGCAGAAGAAGAGTTGCGCCAGCGCGGCGTGGCCGATCGAAATCGCCGGTGGCAGCAGGAGCAACACGGTCAACCCGCCCAGGAGGCCCTGCAGAATCACCGCACCAAGCGCCGCAAATCCCAGCCGCCTCACCCACGCGCGCGGTTCGACGCGCCACGTCCAGAACGCGAGAATGATGGTGAGAAATCCCACGGTGCTCGCGATCAGCCGATGGGTGTGCTCGTAGCGGATGCCGCCCACCCACTTGCTCATCGGAAACGAAAACATGAACCAGCCGTAGGTATTCGGCCAGTCCGGCACGGAGAGTCCCGAGCCCGTGCTCGTCACCATTCCACCGGCGGCGATGAGCAGCGCCGTCGCCGCGGCCACGAGCTTTGCGTAGCGGTTCAGCCAGATCATGGAGTCAATTGCTCGAAGCAGCGGGCGCTTTGAACGTGAAGCTGACCTGCTTCGATTCCTTCTCGCCGAGCGTGACGCTCTGAGTCTGCGTTCCGAGCTTCTCGTGCCACGCTTCAATCGTGTAGGTGCCAGCGGGAAGATTCTTCAACTCGAACGTGCCGCCGTCGTGCGTCACCGCAAAGTACGGGTGTTCCATGACGCCAACGTAAGCGCGCATCCAGTTGTGCACGTCGCACTTGAATGCCACCATGACTTCGCGCGCCTTGAACACTTTCGCATCGCTCATGTTCTTGAGCGCCTGTCCCTTGTTCCACTCGCCGTTCGCTTTGCCCATCGCATGCACGTTGTGCAAGGTCTCGTCGCTGTTGGCGATCACGAGCTTCTGTCCGACACGGACGCCGAGCACGTGAGGCCGATACTGGCAACCGACTTGATCGAGCTTGACTGATTCGGCTGGCACATCAAACCCGTAGTCGCCGAGGCCGTCCTTCACGTAGACGAACACGTTCTCCAGGCCGCCGGTCGCGACGACAACATTCTCGAGCTTCGCGCCGCCGGGGTTTTGGCCCGCACAGTATGGATCGGCCGCGAGATCGATGGGAGGATTCACTGGCGGGGTCCCTTCGAACACGACGCGCCCGACCACGTTCCCGGCCTTTGATTCGTCCACACGCTTCGCGTTGGCCGGCGGCGCGCTCGACGCAGGTTCCTGCTGGCCCTGGCAGCCCAGACAGACTGCCACCACCGAGACGGCCAGAAACAGCCGCAACCCATTCATTTGCATGATCTTATACAAATATCACAGAAAAAAGGAGGCTGGCACTTTCCCGGGCAAAGTGCCAGCCTCCTTTTTTCGAGTCACGGCTTCAGCTTCCGCAGAATCCGATCCTGAATCCAGTGCGCGTCCCACCACTCGACGGGATTCACCATGTTGCCGTTCACCAGCATCGTGAAGTGCAGGTGGTCGCCGCCGGCCAGCCCGGTCATGCCGCTCTTGCCGATCTCCTGCTCCTTTTCGACCATCTGTCCCGCCTTGACGGCAATGGACGAGAGATGCCCGTAGAGCGACTGCACGCCCATGCCGTGGTCGATGATGACGCAGTTGCCGTAGATGCCGAGCTCGTCGGCGTATACCACCTTGCCTCGATTCGCGGCCACGAGCTTGACGTTGGTGAACGACGCGAGATCGAATCCCAGGTGGACCTGCTGATCGACTTCCTTGCCGTTGTAGAGGTAGGTGCGCTGATCGGCGAAGGCCGACTCGACGGCGTTATTCCCAAACGGATGGAAGACCACGCCCTGCCACAAGATTTCCGGTGAGGACTCCTTCGCAAACGACGCGATCTTCGCGGCGTTCTTTCGGCGCAGCTCGCTGTTGATGGCGAGGAACTTCGCCAGGTTGTCCCCCTCGGGCTTGATCTCGGTCGTCCCTGCCAGGATCGCCGGGACGACGCGGTCGAGGAATTTGTCGTCGAGCGGAATCTTGCTCTTCTTGAACGGCTTCGGAAACGTCGTGTAGTCGAAGTCGCCGCGCGCGGTATTGCCGGCCTCGTCGCGCGCGAACAGGCGGATCGGTGTCTTCAAATCTTGATCGTAGCGGAGCGCAAAGAACGCGATGCGGAGCGTCGGATCGTCGAACTTGACGCCGTCGATCGTGGAGGCACCCGCCGCCGGATAGCCGGGATACTCGATGTCGCCGACGAGCACCCCGGAGACAACGTCAGCGGGCGTGGTGCGGTAGACGACCATCTCCGAGCCCCCGAGATTGATGTAGTGCTTCGACGAGACGATCGAGACCTGCGGACGCTCCAGGCGAACCTGCACATCGTGACTCGCAGACGACTGGAGCGTGCGAATCCCGCGCAATGCTGAGCGCGCCGCCGTGACGGTGATGCGAGCTGCGCCGGACTGCAGTCCCGGGACGGTCTCTTTGCCGATCGTGCGGCTGATCACGAGCTTGTCGGGACCATCCATCTTGATCCCTTCGCCAGACGGCTGCCCGTTCTCCATCGAATACAGCGTCGTCTGCTTGCCGTTCTGGTCGAACACGACGGTGATGCTCTTGAATTGCCCGCCGGGCGCGCCCACGGCTATTTCGAGCGGCGTACTGGCGCCGACCCACTTCTCGGGCTTGGCAATCGTGATGGAAGGGGGCCCGCCGCGGCCGGCAGCGACGTAGACCGCGCCGAGCGCGATCAAGAGGAGCAGAAGGAGTCCGATCAGGTAGCGCATCGCGCTTATTGTTTCAGAAAACAGCCGATCGTTTCAGGTCCGAATCGCTGACGCGAAGTGAGATGCGTTTGCTTGACCCTGTTTGAGGCGGGCTGCTAACATTGAAGGTTCCTTCTGGGCCCGTGCCGGTATCGTCTAGGGGTCAGGACACGTGGTTCTCAGCCACGGGACCGGGGTTCGAATCCCCGTACCGGTACCATCCTTCGCTCGCGGAACTGCCGTTGAGCGAGCTTCGGATCGCAAGCCATCCTCTCCTGCCATCCACGCGAAGGCCGTTACATCCTCAGCGAGCTCACATCACAGACAGGCGAAGGATGGTCCACCGTAGCTCGCGCTCAATGGTGGCGAGCGAAGGTGGATACCTCAACCGTGGCAGCTACAAGGTTGTCTGCCGCCCGTAGGCGCTCGCACAACTGACTACTGGTGTTTCCACTTCGACCGATGGCGGTCGCCATTTAGCGAAAAGTGGCCGGTTCCACTACGGTAGGAGCTTTGCCCTCTGTCCGGGCAGGTTGAAGCAGTTCGTCTACGTCCTCAAGAACTCCGAGTCGCCACCCAAATACTATACAGGCCTCACCTCAGATCCGCAGCGACGACTGGCCGAGCATAATCAAGGCAGCTGTATACACACCACCAAGCACGGTCCGTGGTCGGTCGACGTGATCATCAAATTCAGCGATGAGCGACGCGCCATTGCCTTCGAGCGTTACCTGAAATCAGGGTCAGGCGTAGCGTTCGCCAAGCGACACTTGAGATAGCGCACACCGGTAAGCCTTCTCTCCTCGGGCGCGACGGTGATCTCCGGGCAAATACTCGACTACGTACGTCCAGGCACTTCCCGCCGGCTGCGGTGTCCAACCAGGGCAAGTGAGAGTGCGAACGCAAACCGTTGCGCTGCTTGTCGGAATTGTTTCGTTCTCAGCCTGTTCACAGGGACAAACGACGATCAACGGGTTTGGAATTGGTGGTCAGACCCTCCGAGTGGTCAACAGAACGGCCACCAGAATCGACGATCGGAACGGCGTGCGCCTGTCAGGCGGGTCGGGGAACGCCGTGGCCTGGGTCGAGGGAACTGGTTTTCAATCTGGCACGATCGAGGTGGACGTGCGTGGCCGGGAATACATGCGGCAGAACTTCGTCGGCGTCGCGTTCCATCGCAAGGATGACAACACTTACGAGGCCGTCTATTTGAGGCCATTCAATTTCCGCGCAAGTGATCCGGCCCGTAGGCAGCACGCGGTCCAATACATCGCCCTCCCGAAGTTCGACTATGACCGCCTTCGCAGCGACTTTCCCGAGGAGTTCGAAAACCCGGTGGACGCGTCGATCGAACCTACGGACTGGGTCAAGCTGCGCGTGATCGTTGAAGGCGGAAAAGTTCAGATTTATGTCGGCACTGTCCCTCAGGTCACGCTCGAAGTCCGGAAGCTTGGCCAGCTGTATGGCGGACAGGTCGGCCTTTGGGTCGGTAACGACAGCGGCGGCGATTTCGCAAATCTCGTGATCACGCCGACGAAGTAGGCGCGTGGTTCAGGCCGCGATTCCTGAAAACCGCACGTCCAACCAATCACACACCGCCGTACCGGTACCAAAAACACTTCCACCACGGCGCCGCGCTGCTAGTGCGCAGCGGCATTTTTGACGGGGGTGTGATCGAGCGCGGTGTCTTTACCGACGCTGGAAGGGCCGCTCAGAGCGTCAGCCCGCATCAGCGGAAGCTCTCCACCAGCATGAGATCGGACACTCGCTCGCTCTGGGTGGAGAGCATCCAGCGGCCGTCGGCCGAGACAGTGATCGCAGGTCCGGCGAGGAAGGGAGGGTGCTGGAGTCGTGCCACCTCGATTGCGTGGCGCGAATCGAACCCCTGGAAGCGGACGACCCAGCTCGTTCCCGAAGAGGAGGGCTCCTCGTCGACGAAGTAGAGTCCCTTGGCCGTGAGGTCCCAGTTGCCGTGCGAGGAGCGGAACCCCTTGATGACGACTTCCTCGTCCCCGCCCTCAACCGGGACCCTCCACAGGGCGTTCTGCGGATTCAGCGTGCCCGACATTGTCTTCGTGAAGTACACGTGTCCGTCGGTCGACTCGATCGCAGCGAACCCGCCCCCGCGAGTGACTTGCCGGGCGTTCCCCCCTTTCTCCCCGCTCGACGGCACCCTCCAGACCTGCACCTGGCCATCCCGATGGGACCCAAAATAGATGAAGCGCCCGTCTCTCGACCAGCTCGCCAACGAGTCGATCGCGGGAGACGTCGTCACTTGCTGCGGCGTGCCGCCTGAGGCGCTCATCACGTAGATGTCCACGTTAATCCCACCTTTCGCGGTAAAGTCGAACGCGATCATCTTTCCGTCCGGGGACCAGCGCGGGCAACCAACGGATCCCCCAGTCCCTCCGAGAGAGGTCAGTTGGCGCGGGTGCCTGCCTTGCCCGTCGACCACCCAGATCTCGGTCTGGCCGCTCCGGACCGAGGTGAACGCCACTTGCTCGCCATCGGGGGAAAACTGTGGATTGGCATCGTCCTCGGTAGACGGGGCGAATCGGGTCTGGACTTCACCCGTCGCTTGCCCCGGCCGCAGGTCGAGGCGCCAGATGTCCCAGTCGATCGTCCCCTGCGAATAGACAAGGCGGTGCCCGTCCCGGGCCACGGCCACGTCCAGCGCCCTCTCGCTCCCGGCCAGAGGGCGGGCCTGTCCGCCATCGACAGGGACCCTCCACAAGTACGTGCTGGCTCTTCCATACGACGATGGCCTCGGCTGATCTCCGTCCTGTGCGAGAGGCACCGCGGAGAAGAGAATCTCCTTGCCGCCGGCAATCCACGCCGGTCGACCCCTCCGGACGC
>Ga0070683_100001122_pt1 | contig 20234 bp, 20 predicted proteins | sample KBSC713LmetaG_FD_64662 | JGI IMG/M metagenome (GOLD analysis project Ga0070683, IMG submission 64662) | Corn rhizosphere microbial communities from Kellogg Biological Station, Michigan, USA - KBS C7.1-3L metaG | ecosystem: Host-associated > Plants > Roots > Rhizosphere ... | reverse complement strand
AGGACCACTCGTGGGGGAGCTCGGGGAGGCGGAGGACGTTCCAGCCGCCGCCGGTCAGGTAGAGCTTGCCGTTGACGGCCTCGCTGTGGTCGCAGAGGAGGAGGAAGCCGATGTTCACGGGGCCTCGCCCTCGGCGTAGGGGATGACCGGCAGATCGGAGCGCAGCTCGATCTTGCCCTTGCGGGCGAACTGGAGGTCGATCGTCTCGTTCTTGCGGTAGGTGCCGAAGAGACCGAGGTACATCGCCAGCCAGCGACCGGTGCCGACCTTCTCCTTGACGATCGGGCGGTCGAAGACGATCTCGCCGGCTTCGATCCGGTAGCTCTCCTTGCCCTGCTCGATCCCGTTGATGAAGACGGTGAACGGCGGTTCGGCGCCGGCCGGCAGCTTCACCCGCTCGCCGGCGGCGTAGCTGCCCTTCGGGATCTCGGTCTCGGTCTTGCTCATCGTCAGTCCGCTTCCAGAGTCTCGCGCACGAGGTCGAACGGCGTCTCGTGCCCGCTCGGGTCGAGCTCCTCTCGCACTACCCCGCCCCGGAACGGCACGAACGTCCCGTCGCCGCGTACGTCGATGCCCGCCACCGCCTTCCGGAACAGCCCGCCGCTGCTGAGCTGCAGTCGCGCGTGCACCTGGTCGCCTGGGCCGTAGTCCCGCAGCGATTGGACCGGGCGCGCCGGTCCCTCGCTGCGGATCGCCAATGCGCGTTCACGCATCGCGGCCACAGCGGCGCCGAGGTCGTCGAACTGGGCATGGTCGACGTCCGAGCCGTGGCGCACGGTCAACTTCCAACGAGACACCGCCGCAGCCTAGCGAGCAGCAGGATGGCGGCCCGATAGAAGTCCGCCGGACCTTTTGCCCGCTATGCGGTGCAAAGGTCCGGCGGACTTCATGTTCGTGGGGATTTAGAGGTCCGGGGGGAGCAGCACGCCGTTGATCGCGTGGATGATCCCGTTGCTGCAGCGAACGTCGGTCTTGATGATCTTCGCGTCGTTGACGAACGCGTTCTTGCTGCGGACCGAGAAGGTCACCTTCGAGCCCTCGGCGGTCTTCGCCGACTTCGTCTTCAGCGCCTTGCTGGCCGGGACCCTGCCGGGCAGCACGTGGTAGAGCAGGACCTTCTTCAGCATCGCCTTGTTCTTCGCCAGTTCGTTCAGCGTCTTCTTCGGGACCTTGTCGAAGGCCGCGTTGGTGGGGGCGAAGACGGTGTAGTTCGTCTTCCCGGAGAGGACGCCGACGAGGCCCGTCTTTTCGACCAGCGAGACGAGGGTCGAGAACTGCGGCTTGCTCGCCGCGGTTTCGACGATGTTCTTGCTCGGGGCTGCGGTGGCGGTGGCGGGGAGAGCCAGGGCCGCGATCGCGGCGGCCAGGACGGCGAATCGAGTGAGCATGGGGAGTCCTCCTTGGTTAAGGGAGCTTTTCCTTTTGCCCTCCTCTACGGGGTGACGCCCCGATCGGATGCATTGCGATTGCGGATGCCGGCCGCGCCCGCGGCCTACCTGGGCTCTACGCGCCGCGCCGCGGCCGTTTCGGCCGGCGGGCCGGCGGGCCGACGATTTTCTCCGGCCCTTCGCGCTGGTCGATCGGCACGTACTCCAGCTCCCGCTCTCCGGTGTAGATCTGCCGCGGCCGGGCGATTTTCTTCTCCGGGTCTTCCTGCATCTCCATCCACTGGGCGACCCAGCCGGCGGTGCGGGGGATGGCGAAGATGACCGTGAACATGTCGGTCGGGATCCCCATCGCCTCGTAGATGATCCCCGAGTAGAAGTCGACGTTCGGGTAGAGCTTGCGCTCGGTGAAGTACTCGTCGTCGAGCGCCCGTTTCTCCAGCTCCCGCGCGATCTCGACCAGCGGGCTGTACTCGGTCGCTTCGAAGACCGGCTCGATGTAGCGCTGGATGATCCGCGCCCGCGGGTCGTAGTTCTTGTAGACGCGGTGGCCGAAGCCCATCAGTTTCTCCTCGCGCTGCTTCACCCGCTCGAGGAACTCGGGGATGTTCTCCGGCGACTCGATCCGCCGCAGCATCCGCAGCACCGCCTCGTTGGCGCCGCCGTGCAGCGGCCCGTAGAGCGCTGCCACGCCCGCCGCGACCGCCGAGTAGGGGTCGACGTCGGAGGAGCCGACCCCGCGCACGGCGTTGGTCGAGCAGTTCTGTTCGTGGTCGGCGTGGAGGATGAAGAGGACGTCGAGCGCTTTCGTCAGCGCCTCCTTGGGGATGTGGCGGTCCTCGGTCTTCTTGAAGACCATCGAGAGGAAGTTCTCGGCGTAGTTGAGCTCGTTGTCCGGGTAGACGTAGGGGAGCCCCATGTTGTGCCGGTAGGAGAAGGCGGCGAGGGTCGGGACCTTGGCGATCAGCCGCACCGCGGCCATGTAGCGCTCTTCGGGGTCGCCGATCTGCTTCGCGTCGGGGTAGAAGGTCGAGAGCGCGCCGACGCCGGCCAGCAGCATCCCCATCGGGTGGGCGTTGTAGCGGAAGCCCTCGAAGAAGTGCTTGAGGTCCTCGTGGACGAAGGTGTGGTGGGTGATGTCGAAGATCCAGCGGTCGAGCTGGGGCGCGGTCGGCAGCTCGCCGAAGACCAGCAGGTAGGCGACCTCGAGGAAGGTCGATTTCTCGCAGAGCTGCTCGATCGGGTAGCCGCGGTGTTCGAGGATCCCGGCGGCGCCGTCGATGTAGGTGACCGAGGAACGGCAGGAGGCGGTGTTGGTGAAGGCCGGGTCATACGACATCAGCCCGAAGTCGTCCTCGTCGACTTTGATCTGGCGCAGGTCCATCCCGCGCACGGTGCCGTCGGAGATCGGCAGCTCGTAGGTCTTACCGGTGCGGTTGTCGGTGACGGTCAGCGAGTCGGCGGCCATGGGCGGCCATTCTGTCATTTCGCCGACGTCGGCTGTTAAGAGGCTGAGGGCCCCTCGAACTGGGTCATCGACCGCAGCTCCTCGAAGCGGGCGTCGATCTCCTCGCGGGTCAGCCGGGCGACCCGCTCGGTCCCGAACTCCTCGACGTTGAAGGAGGCGAGGACGGTGCCGTAGCCCATCGCTCGCCGCAGCTCCGCCTCCTCGAAGCGGTCGCCGCAGCTGTCGAGGTAGCCGAAGAAGCCGCCGGCGAAGCTGTCGCCGGCCCCGGTCGGGTCGCGGACGTCCTCGAGCGGGAAGCCGGGGAGGGCGAAGAAGCCGCTGCCGGTGAAGAGCGCGGCCCCGTACTCGCCCTGCTTGGCGATCACCGCCCGCGGCCCCATCTCCATCACCGCGCGCGCCGCCCGGGCCAGGTTCGACTCGCCGGTCAGCATCCGGATCTCGGCGTCGTTGACGACGAGGACGTCGACCTCGGCGATCGCCGCGCTCAGCGAGTCCTTGGCGGTTTCGATCCAGAGGTTCATCGAGTCGAGCCCGCTCAGCTTCGCCGCCCCGCACTGGGCCCGGACCTGGCGCTGCAGCTCGGGCTGGATGTTGGCGAGGAAGAGGGTGTCGGCGTTCTGGGAGGCCGCCGAGAGCTTCGGCTCGAACTCGGCGAAGACGCCGAGCTGGGTGTCCTCGGTGTGGGCGACGTTGAGGTCGTACTCGTAGCGGCCGCGCCAGAAGAAGCTCTGCCCGCCGGCGACCCGCTCGACGTCCTCGGTGACGATTCCGCGCTTCTCCAGCACCGCGAACTCCTCGTCGCCGAAGTCGTCGCCGACCGGGCCGACCGGGCGCACCTCGGTGAAGAAGCTGGCGGCCAGGGAGAAGTGCACGGCAGCGCCGCCGAGCATCCGCTCGCGCTCCCCGAATGGGGTCTTCACCGCGTCAAAGGCAATCGATCCGACGACCGTCAGCGACATAGGCGTGGCAGCCTAATCCCTTCCGGGGCGAGGTGACCGCGCGAGCCGCCGCCGCCCTGCGAGACTCACCGGCCAATGAAAGCGATCCAAATCGAGGAGTTCGGCGGGCCGGAGGTGCTGCGGCACGTCGAGGTCCCGGACCCCAGCCCCAAGCTCTCCGAGGTCGTGGTCAACGTCAAGCGCAGCGGCGTCAACTTCGCCGACACCCACGCCTCCCGCAACGACTACCTGGCCGAGCAGACCCTGCCGCTGATCCCCGGCGCCGAGGTCAGCGGCCAGCTCTCCGACGGCCGCCGCGTCGTCGCCCTGCTCGGCAGCGGCGGCTACGCGGAGAAGGTCGCGGTCGCCAAATCGCAGCTGATCGAGCTGCCCGAGGGGGTCGACTACGACCAGGCCGCGGCCGGGCTCCTGCAGGGGCTGACCGCGATGGCGCTGGTCCACCGCTGCGCCCGGATCGAGCCGGGGGAGACGATCGTCGTCGAGGCCGCCGCCGGCGGCACCGGCACCCTGGCGGTGCAGATCGCCAAGCGGGCCGGGGCAAGGGTGATCGGCCTCGCCTCCAGCGAGGAGAAGCGCGAGCTGGTGCGCTGCCTCGGCGCCGACGCCGCCGTCGACTCCCGCGCCGAGGACCTCGGCGAGGCGATCCGCGAGGCCAACGACGGCAAGCGCGTCGACGCCGTCCTCCACATGAGCGGCGGCGAGGCCTTCGACGCCGAGATGGGCGTCCTCGCCCCGCTCGGACGGATGGTCGTCTTCGGAATCGCCTCCCGCGAACAGCGCCAGCTCTCGACCGCGGCGCTGCTGCGGGGCTCGAAGTCGGTGATCGGCTTCTGGCTCGCCCACCTGCTGGCCCGCCAGGATCTGCTGGTGCCGATGATCGGCGATCTGCTGACCGCAATCGCCAAAGACGAGCTGACGGTTACGATCGGGGAGGTCTACCCCCTCTCGGAGGCCGCCCGGGCGCACGAAGACCTGATCGCCCGCCGGACCAGCGGCAAGCTCCTCTTGGACCCGTCTCAGTGAACTTCAAAGAACTAGGCCTCTCGCCAGACATCCAGCAGGCCCTGGACGAGCTCGGCTACGAGGATCCGACGCCGATCCAGGAGCAGGCGATCCCGGAGCTGCTCGGCGGCCACGACGTGATCGGCCAGGCCCAGACCGGGACCGGCAAGACCGCCGCCTTTGGGCTGCCGCTGCTGCAGTACCTCGACCCCGCCAACGAAGAGGTGCAGGCGATCGTCCTCACCCCGACGCGGGAGCTCTGCATCCAGGTCACCCAGGCGCTGCGCTCCTACGCCGAGCACCTCGACATCGAGATCGTCGCCGTCTTCGGCGGCGCCCCGATCCGCTCGCAGCAGTCGCAGCTGCGCTCGGGCGCCCACGTCGTCGTCGCCACCGTCGGGCGGATGATGGACCTGATGTCGCGCCGCTCGCTGGTCCTCACCGCGGCCCGCTACGTCGTCCTCGACGAGGCCGACGAGATGCTCGACCTCGGCTTCATCGAGGACGTCGAGAAGATCCTGCGGATGTGCCCGAGCGGCCGCCAGACGGCGCTCTTCTCGGCGACGATGCCACCGCCGATCCAGAAGCTCGCCGAGGGCTACATGTACGACCCGACGACGATCAGCATCACCCCGGAAACGCTGACCGTCGACAAGATCCAGCAGGCCTACGTCGAGGTCCCGGCCAAGGAGAAGGCGTCGCGCCTGGTCGAGCTGCTGAAGACTGAAGAACCCGAGCAGGCGATCATCTTCACCCGAACGAAAATCGGCGCCACCAAGCTGGAAAGGACGCTGAAGGACAAAGGCCTGGACGTGAAGGCGCTGCACGGCGACCTCAGTCAGGGCGTCCGCGACGGGGTGATGATCTCCTTCAAGGACCACCGCGTGAGGCTGTTGGTGGCGACCGACATCGCCGCCCGCGGGCTCGACGTCGACCACGTCACCCACGTCATCAACTACGACGTGCCGAACTCCTCGGAGACCTACGTGCACCGGATCGGGCGGACGGGCCGGGTCGGGCGGACGGGGCGGGCGATCACCTTCGTGACGCCCGACCAGAAGGACGAGATCGCCCGCATCGAGCGCGACGTCAACACCACGATCGGCGAGTGGGAGACCCCGGAGGAGCGGCTCGAGCACGCGCCGCGGCCGCGCCGCCGGCGTCGCGAGCGCGAGGAGCGGCCCGAGACCGGGCACGAGGAGCGCAAGCCGGCGAAGGCGGAGGCGAACGGCGACGGTGGCGAGGATGAGAAGGAGAAGGCCGAGACGACCAAGCTCTTCGTCAACCGCGGCGAGCGCAGCGGCATCAACGAGGAGGCCCTGCGCTGGGCCCTGCGCGAGGGCGCCGTCCTCCCCGAGGAGGCGATCCACGACGTCCGCGTCCTCCACCGCTTCTCCTTCGTCGAGGTCGATCCCGAGGTCGCCGAGCGCACCGTCGAGTACCTCGACGGCACCAAGCTCGAGGGCAAAGAGATCCGCCTCGAGATCGCCAAGAGCTAGCGATTACGAGTTTCGGTCCCCTATAGGGGCCACAAGTTCGGAGGTACCGAATCGGTAGCCGTTCAGCGGGTATCTCAGAGTGTGCGAGTTATCTGGCTCCTCCCTGTCGTCTGCGTGCTGGTGGCACTTTCCCTCGCCGGAGTGGCGACGGCTGACACGACTCCGACCTGCGCCGAAGGCCCGACGACGGTCGCCGGCGTCACCTACGGGACGCCCTGCGCGGACACGATCGTCGCTTCGCCGCGGGTCGCCGCCGTGCAGGGCGGAGGCGGGGACGACACGATCCTCGCCGCGGCCGCCGCCTGCCCCGCCGGCTGCCACCTCGGCGTCGGCAGCCAGACCTTCGAAGGCGGCGAAGGCGACGACGTCGTCTTCGGCGAGCGCGGCAACGACACCCTCCTCGGCGGTCCCGGGAACGACCAGCTGTTCGGCGGGATCGGCGACGACCTCCTCCGCGGCGGCCCGGGGAACGACCGCCTCGCCGGCGGCTTCGGATTCGACTCGATCGACGGCGAAGAAGGGGACGACTACGTCCGCGGCGACTCGACGATCGACCGCATCTTCGACACCGGCGGCGGCGCTGACACTCTCAGCTACGCGACCGGGATCACGCCGGGATTCGGCGGCACGGTTCCCATCACCGGTTTCCCGGCACCGAGTGGCGAGCGGGGGCTGCGGCTTCAACTCTCCGCCGGCGGCGAAAACGGGGAGAACGGGGTGGCGCCGAACGGCGGCGGCGTCGACGAAGTCGAAGTCGGGGCCTTCGAGACGATCATCGGCACGCCTTTCTCCGACTACATCGTCGGCACGAGTGCGAGGGAGAGGATCTACGGCGGCGGCGGCGCCGATGCCCTGGTCGGGGGCGGTGGCAGCGACACCCTCGTCGGCGGCGCCGACGGCGACAACACCGACGCCGGCGGCATCGCAACCCGCGACACGAGCAAGGTCAGCGTCGGCTTCATGACCCCCACGGGGGCGACGCCCTACTCCCAGGTCTACCTAGTCGGCAGCAGCGGCAGCGACGACGTCACCGCCTCCTACTCGCCGAGCGCCGTCACCTTCACGCTGGCCGCCGGCGCGTTCGACCAGAGCGCCAGCGACGCCAGCGGTTGCACGATCGAATCGGCGACGAAAGCGGTCTGTGCTCTGGCGGCGCCACTCGATTCGGTGCTGCTGGCGGGCATGGGCGGCAACGACACGATCAAGGCCACCACTTTCCCTTCCCTGGTCTCGGTGTTCGCCATCGGCGGAGAAGACAACGACACCCTCGAAGGCGGCAACGAAAGCGAGGATGTCCTGGTCGACGGTCCAGGTGCTGGGAAAGACGTCCTCCGCGGACTCGGGGGCGACGAGGCGCTAACCCACAACGGCGGCGCCGACGAACTCTTCGGCGGCGACGGCAACGACCTCTTCCTCTCCAACTCCGTCTGCGACGGGGAGAAGGTGATCGGAGGAGCAGGGCGTGACAACGCCTCCTGGGCCCGCTTCGGCGAAGGCGTCGAGGCGAACCTCGCCGCCGGAACCGCCGGCCGCCCTGGCAGCGGCGAAGCGCCGGAGTGCGGCGGGGAACCGCTCGATTCGCTGGCCGAAGTCGAGGATCTGGAGGGCTCCAGCTCCGGTGACGTCTTCTACGGCGACGGCGGCCCCAACCAGCTGCTGGGGCACCCGGGCCCGGATGCTCTCTTCGCCGGCGCCGGCGAAGACTCGATCCTCGCCAACTCGGGCGACGCCGACCTCGTGATCGACTGCGGTCCCGACAACGACTCCGCCCTGGTCGATCACCCGCAGTTCGGCGATCCGGCGCCGATCGAATGCGAGTCGGTCGCCGAAGCCGACCCGAACAACTTCCGCACCATCACCCAGCTGCCCCCGCCGCCTCCTCCTCCGCCGCCGGAACCGCCGCCTCCGCCGCCGGTCGACCGGCGGGCGCCGCGCACGACGCTCGGGTCCCACCCGCGCTCACTCCTCTTCACGCACCGCAAGTGGCGGCGGGTCGCCTTCCGCTTCTCCGCCAACGAGGCCGGCTCCCGCTTCCGCTGCAAGCTCGACCGCAAGCCGTACCGCGGCTGCACGTCCCCGCGCGCCTACGCGGTCAAAGCCGGCAACCACGCCTTCCGGGTCTTCGCGATCGACGCCGCCGGCAACCGCGACCCGAGCCCCGCGATCTTCAGGTTCCGGGTCGCCCGGCGCTAACGCCTCCGAACTTCGGTGCCCTATAGCCCCCCAAATCTCGGAGTCGTTACGAGGTCAGCTCGGCGATCGTCTCCAGCAGGCGGTCGAAGTCGATCGGCTTGGTGATGTAGCCGTCGATCGCGAGGTCGGTGGGGGCGTCGGCGTCGCCCGGGTTCTGGTGGGCGCTGACGATCAGCACCGGGACCTCGCTGCCGCTGCCGCGGATCTCCCGCAAGGCGTCGATCCCGGACTTGCGCGGCATCATCGCGTCGAGCAGGAGCAGGTCGGGGGCGACGCCGCCGTCGATGTGGTCGAGCACCTCCTGGCCGTCGGCCGCGGTGGCGACCTCGTAGCCCGCCATCTCCAGCCGGGTCCGCATCAGCAGCAGGATCGTCTCCGAGTCGTCGGCGACCAGGATCGTCGCCATCAGCTCGCCTCCGCGGTGGGCTGACCTTGGCCGCTGCCGGCCCCGTCGCCGCGGGCGGCGCCCGTCGCGATCGGCAGCCGCAGCCGGAAGGTCGAGCCCTGGCCGACGGTCGACTCGGCGCTGATGCTGCCGCCGTGGGCCTCGGCCAGCGATTTCGAGATCGCCAGCCCGAGGCCGGTGCCGCCGACCCGCTGGGTCAGGCCGGCATCGCCGCGGGTGAAACGGTCGAAGATCCGCTGCAGCTGTTCCTCCGGAATGCCGGGGCCGTTGTCGCTGACGCTGATCTCCACCTCGGCGCCGAGGGTCCGTGCCGCGACCCCGATGGACGCGCCTTCGGGGGTGTACTCATGTGCGTTGGTAAGCAGATTCATCAGTATTTGCCTGATCCGGTCGGGCTCCACCTCGATCGGCGGCAGTCCTGGCGGCACGTCTTCGCGCAACTGCTGCCCCGCCGCCTCGGTCTGGGCGCGCATCGTACGCACGACGTCCTCGACCAGCGGTGCGACCTCGGTCGGCCGCGGCTGGATCGAGAGCCGGCCGGCGTCGGAGCGGGCGAGGTCGAGGAGGTCGTTCAGCAGCCGCACCAGGTGGCGGCAGTTGTCGAGGATCACCTCCACCGTCTCCGCCTGGCGCGGCGTCAGCGAGTCGCGTTCCAGCATCAGCAGCTCGGCGAAGCCCTGAACCGAGGTGAGCGGGCTGCGCAGCTCGTGCGAGGCGGTGAGGACGAACTCGTCTTTGAGCCGGTCGAGCTGTTCGCGGCGGCTCTCCTCCAGCTCGAGCTCCTCGGCCATCTCGTTGAAGGCGGCGCCGAGGGTGGCGGTCTCCGAGAGGCCGCCGACCTCGACCCGGGCGGTGCGGTCGCCGGAAGCGAGCCGGCCGGCCGCCGTCACCAGCTCCTCGAGCGGGCGCCTCATCGAGGAGATCAGGCCGCTGAAGAGGAGCAGCGCGCCGGTCAGTCCGGCCAGCAGGCCGGCGGCCACCAGCAGCGCGGTATCGCGGGTGTCGCCGGAGATCTCGTCGCGCAGTTCGCTGCGTTGCTGCGCCTGCTGGGTGACGACGGACCGCGCCGCCGCACCGCCGTCGCCGCGGGCGATCCGTTCCCGCGCCACCATCTCCACCTGGTAGGAGCGGGCGATCGCGTCCTCGAAGTCCTGGCGCTGCTGGATGAAGCGGCCGACGCCGATCACCGCCATCGCCGTCAGCACGGCGAACCCGATCGCGAACCCGATCCGCAGCCGGTTGGCGAGCGACGGGCTCAGCCGCCTGTTGGATCGTGAATATGCTTGCGCCCCTATGGCTGACGAGGCTACCGAGCAGAACGGAACCGTCGCGGCTCCGGACGGGATCGACGCCCCAGCCGTCGAAGCCTGGTTCGGGCAGAACGTCTCCGGCGTCGACTTCCCGCTGAGCTTCGAGCGGATCGCCGGCGGCCACTCGAACCTGACCTACCGGGTCACCGACGCGGCCGGCCAGAAGTGGGCGCTGCGGCGGCCGCCGCTGGGCAAGCGGCTCGGCTCCGCCCACGACATGGGCCGCGAGTTCAAGGTCGTCTCCGCCCTCGGCAGGACCGAGGTGCCGGTGGCCCCGGTGGTCGGGCTCTGCGAGGACGAGAGCGTCAACGAGGCGCCCTTCTACGTGATGGAGTTCGTCGAGGGCCCGATCCTGCGCGGCCTCGCCGAGGCGGAGACCTTCCCCGACGAGGGGGACCGCCGGGCGATCGGCGAGCGCGTCGCCGACACCCTGGTCCAGATCCACGCCGTCGACCCCGACGCCGCCGGCCTCGGCGACCTCGGCCGCAAGGAGGACTACGTCGCCCGCCAGCTGCACCGCTGGCAGGGCCAGTGGGAGAAGTCGAAGACCCGCGAGCTGGAGCCGATCGACCGCGTCCACGAGGCGCTCTCGGCCCGGATCCCCGAGCAGGGCCCGGCGACGATCGTCCACGGCGACTACCGCCTCGACAACATGATCCTCACCGACTCCGGCGAGGTCGCCGCCGTGGTCGACTGGGAGCTCTGCACCCTCGGGGATCCCCTCGCCGACGTCGGCCTGCTGATGGTCTACTGGCCCGAACGCGGCGAGGACACCATCGCCCTCGGCATGCCCGCCAACCTCGCCCCCGGATTCCCAACCCGCGAGGAGATGACGGCCCGCTACGCCGAGCGCTCCGGCCGCGACCTCGCCGAACTCGACTTCTTCGTCGCCCTCGGCTACTGGAAGCTGGCGATCATCCTCGAGGGCGTCTACGCCCGCTACACCGCCGGCGGCTACGGCAAGGTCAACGAGGGCGTCGAGGCCTTCGCCCGTCTGGTCGAGCGCCTGGCCGAAGAGGCCGAGCGGGTCGAGCAGGCCGCCTGATTTCCCTGCATGCGTCGCCTGTCCACTGCGGTTGACGGCGTCCGACCCGGCTGAAAAGGTCGAGTAACCCAGTTAGTGAGAAGTCCCGGTCTGAAGGGACTTCCTCCGAATCCATTCTCATCCTCAGAGGGAGAGTTATCCGTGAAGCAGATACGCAAGCGGTTGACGTACGCGAACGTGATGTCGTCGATCGCAGTGTTCCTCGTCCTCGGCGGCGCCTCGGCCTTCGCCGCCGCGCAACTCGGGAAGAACAGCGTCGGCAGTAAGCAGCTGAAGAAGAACGCTGTGACGAGCGCGAAAATCAAGAACAACGCAGTGACGTCCTCCAAGATCAAGAATGGCGCAGTCACCGGGTCGAAGCTGAACCTTGGATCGATCGGAACGGTTCCCAGCGCTGCCAACGCAGGGCATGCCACGAGCGCGGACAGTGCCGCCAACGCGGATACCGTCGGCGGCAACTCGGTCCGGAAGATCTTCTACTCGAGTGAGGCAACGGCTGCTAGCCAGACGATCCTTTCGCTCGACGGCTTGACGTTGACTGCCTCATGTCCCTCTAGCGAAACCCAAGCAACCGCATCCACCTCAGTTGACAACGCCGTGATTCACTCTGGTGGCGAGTGGGGAGGAAGCGGGGAAACGTTCTATGTGGAGGACGACAATTTCGAAATTGGGGAAAATTTCGATTTCCTAAACCGCGGAGTGACGGAAAGTGATTCCGTCAACGGCACGCTCACCTACGCAACGCCCGGAGGTGGCGTCGTGTCGGTCGTATTCCTTGCCGAGGAGGCTGGGTTCAGCGAATTCGAAACGGACTGCATCATCAGCGGTTACGCGATCGGCTAGTCAAGTCCAGACGAGCTGAGATGTCTAAGAAGGCCGGGCGAGAGCCCGGCCTTCTCGCGGTTCAACCGGGTGGAAGTTCCAGCGCCTCACACCATCCGCACCGCGTGACGCGGCTCCAGGTTGCCTTCGGCTTCGGCCTCGGCGCGCTTGGCCCAGCGATTGAGCTCACGGCGGGCTAGGACCATTTTGTGGACCTCGTCGGGGCCGTCGGCGAGGCGGAGCATGCGGCTGAAGCGCCACATGATCGCCAGGGGGGTGTCGTCGGTCATGCCGAGGGAGCCGTGGATCTGGATCGCGCGGTCGAGGACGTCCATGACCATGTTGGCGGCGACGATCTTGATCGCGGAGATCGCTTGGCGGGCGGCGCGCTTGCCCTCGGTGTCCATCTTCCAGGCGGCGTAGAGGGTGAGGAGGCGGGCCTGGTCGATCTCCATCCGACTGGCGGCGATCGACTCCTGGACGAACTGCTTGTCGCCCAGCGGGCCGCCGAAGGCGGAGCGTTCGTTGGCGCGGCGGCACATCAGCTCGTGCGCCCGCTCGGCGGTCCCGATCGCCCGCATGCAGTGGTGGATCCGGCCCGGCCCGAGGCGGTCCTGGGCGACCGCGAAGCCGGCGCCGCGCTCGCCGAGCAGGAACTCCTTCGGCACCCGGCAGTCTTCGTAGCGGATCTCGCAGTGGCCGGGGCCGCCGTCGTGTCCCATCACCGAGATCGGCCGCACCAGGTTGAAGCCGGGGGTGTCGGTGGGGACGCAGATCATCGAGGCGCGGGAGTAGGGCGGCGCGTCGGGGTCGGTGACGACCATCGCGATCGCCAGCTCGGCGCCCATCGCGCCGCTGGTGAACCACTTGTGGCCGTTGACCACCCACTCGTCGCCGTCGAGCTCGGCGCGGGCCTGCAGCAGCGTCGGGTCCGAGCCTGAGACCGCGGGCTCGGTCATCGAGAAGCAGGAGCGGATCCTCCCCTCCAGCAGCGGATGAAGCCAGCGCTCCTGCTGCTCGGCCGTCCCGTGCTCGGCGAGGATCTCCATGTTGCCCGTGTCGGGGGCGGAGCAGTTGAAGGCCATCGGCGCCGCCATCGGGCTGCGCCCCATCTCCTCGCAGAGCAGCCCGTACTCCCAGTTCTTCAGCCCGGGGCCGAAGCGCTCGTCGGGCATGAAGAGGTTCCAGAGCCCCTCGCTCTTCGCCTTCTCGCGGACGGCGACGAGGTTCTCCGGGTAGGGGACACCCGGCCCCACCTCGGCGTCGAGCGCCTCCATCAGCTCCCGCTCCTGCGGGTAGATCTGCTCGTCCATGAAGTCGAGCACGCGCTCGCGCAGCTCTGCAACCTCGGGGCTGGGGTTGAAGTCCATCTCGTCCTCTCCTCGTCCGCTTCGGAGCAGGAACGCTATTGGATCGCCCGCTCAGGCCCGTCGGTAGCGGGCGAAGAGCTCGCCGTCCTCCTCCAGCAGCCAGGCGAGTTCCAGCCTGGCGACCTCCTCGAGGCCGCCTTCGAGGATTCGCGGCGCGCCGCCACCCGCCAGCTTCGGCGCGATCGTCAGGAAGAGCTCGTCGACGAGGCCGGCCGATTGGAGGGAGCCGTGCAGGGTCGGCCCTCCCTCGCAGATCACGGCCCGCACGCCTTCCTGCCGAAGCGTGGCGAGCAGCTCCCCCAGGTCCGCCCACTCGCCGGACCCGCTCTCCACCACGACGAGCCGTTTCTCGAGCCCCGCGTAGCGCTCGGCCCGCATCGTCCCTGCGCCGATCATCACCGCGTCGAAGCGGGTCCGCAGCGTCGAGAGCATCTCCGTGTCGGTGTCGGACCCGATCGGCCCCGAGCGTCCTTCGATCGTCGCCCGCCCGTCGACGGTGGCGACGAAGTTCATCGCCAGGAAGGGCCGGTCCTCATGGGCCTCTTCCCACGGGTAGTAGGTCTCCAGCTGCTCGGAGACCGTCGTCTCGCCGGGATCTGGCAGAAGCCGCCGCATCGACCCAGAACCTACCCGCCTCTCCGCGATTCACCCCGCTATGGCGAGGACAAATTCGGAAAGGCTCAGCTGTAGTCGTGCCAGCCGGCGAACTCGCGGCCGGCGAACTTCTGCAGCTCGGCGACGTCCTCGGTGAAGCGGCTGCGGATCGTCTCGAAGAGGTCGTCGGGGAGCTTGGGCTTCGGCGCCGGGGGCTTGTCCGGGTCGTGGACGACCTTCTCGACCAGCCAGCGCATCGACTCGGGCAGGCGGTCGAAGTTGCGGTCGAGGGAGCGGAGGCCGGGCAGTTTCACCAGCTTCTCCATCAGCTGGTATTTGTCGCCCTCCTTGGCGCTCGACTTCTCCCACTCGCGGTCGAACTGCTCGGAGGTGAAGCTCTCGTCGACGCCGGCGAAGGCGAAGGCCTTGCGCATCGTCTCCTCGCGTTCGGTCTGCAGCTCCTCCTGGGTGATGAGAGTGATCTGCTCGCGGTCGAAGCGCTCGAGGTAGGGCTGCAGCTGCATCCAGTACTTGGAGCGGTTCATGTACTGGGTGTCCGGGCGGGAGAGGACCTCGACCAGGTCGCCGGTCTCATAGCCGGCGCCGGTGGCGTGGACCCAGTGGGAGAGGATCCGCTTGATCGGGTCCCGCACCATGTAGAGGAGCCGCGCGTCGGGGCAGTTCTGCTTGATCCGCTCGGCGGCGCCGTCGAAGCGCGGCAGGTTCGTGTAGTGGGGGGAGGACTCGCCGCGCACCTTGAAGCGGTCATCGAAGCGGCTCGCGTACCAGTCGAGGCCGAGGTCCCAGCTCAGCTCCTCGACGAAGAAGTTCAGCTCCTTCGGCTTCGACATCTGGATTTCGGGATGGAGGCCGAGGTAGTGGTGGATGCTCGTGGTCCCGCACTTGAGGCCGCCGATGATGATCAGGTTCGGCAGCTGCGCGTGGCGCTTGCGCCGTTTGCGCCAGCGGCTCTTGCGATCGGCGGCGTAGCGCTCGCGGGCGCGCGAGCACATCGCTTCGTCAGCGAGGTCTCGGTGGGCGGTGGGCGGCAAGGTGTGCGTGTCGGTGTCCGGCACGAGCGTGGCTAGTCTAGCTGCGATGCCCGCAGCCGATCTCCACGACAGCTTCCAGCGTTTCTTCGACGCCTCGACCGAATTCTTCCGCCACCTCTCGGAAATCGACTGGACGACGTTCGGGATCGCCCTGCTCTTCCTGCTCGCCATGCAGCTGGCCCGCGCCTGGGCCTGGCGCAACGTGCTGCGGGCCGCCTACCCGGACAGGAAGATCCCCTTCCTGCCGCTCTCCGCGGCTTACCTGGCCGGAGCCGGGATCAACGCGATCGTCCCCGCCCATGCCGGCGACGCGACCAAGGTCTTCCTCGTCAAACGGCAGATCCCCGACTCCTCCTACCCTGCGGTGACCTCGTCCTTCCTCGTTCAGACCGTCTTCGACACCTCGGTCGGGATCCTCGTCCTCCTCTACGCGATCAGCCAGGGGCTGCTGCCGCCGCTGCCGAAGATCCCGGACCTGCCCGCCTTCGAGATCTCCTTCTGGGCCGACCACCCGAAGCTCTTCTTCATCACCGTGGCGGCGACCCTGCTGGCGATCGCGATCGCGATCTACCTGCTCGCCCACCGGGTGCGGCGCTTCTGGGCCCGCGTCCGCCAGGGCCTCGTCATCCTCACCGAGCCGCGCCGCTACATGCGCGAGGTCTTCGCCTGGCAGGGGGTCGGCTGGCTCTGCCGCTTCGCCGCCTTCTGGTTCTTCCTCGAGGCCTTCGGGATCGGCGGCTCGGTCGGCAACGTGATGCTGGTGATGAGCGTGCAGGCGATCGCCAACGTCCTCCCCTTCACCCCGGGAGGGGCCGGCGCCCAGCAGGCGCTGCTGGTGGCCACCCTCAGCGGCCCGACCCGCACCGCCGTCCTCTCCTTCTCGGTCGGGACCCAGATCGCGATGGCCGCCTGGTCGGTGGTGCTCGGCTTCATGGCGATCCTGCTGGTGTTCAAAACGACGGATTGGCGAGGCTTGATCAGACAGGCGCAGGAGGAAGCGGACGAGGAAAAGGCCGCCGAGGCGGCAAGCACGCCCTAGCTCGACCAGCCGGGATAGCGGCCGCCGACACGCCACTGCCAGGGTGGCCGTTCGGAGGCCGGGAACTCGTAGTGGTTGCGGCCGGGGAGGGTCTCCAGCGGGACGAGGGCGGGGTCGTCCTCAGCCCGGACCTCGACCCCGGCGGCCGCTTCGACGTCGGCCCGGGTGGCGCGGCGCGCCTGCCGTTCCCAGCCGAGGCCGGGTCGGTAGAGCCAGTAGACGACTTCCACTAGGCCAGTCGCGCGGCGGCGGTCGACCAGCTCGGTGAAGGCAGTGGTGCGGCGACCGGAGGCGGTGAGGTGCGCCCCGGCGGCGACGGCGCAGCTTTCGCGGCGGCAGCGGCGGAAGTCGACCGGCATCAGCGGAAGCCCGGTCGGTCCCGGCAGGGCCGCCGGCGCCGGGGCGAGCGCCCGCGTCAGCCGCGCCAGCGGCCATCCGTAGGCGGGAACGAGCGCGTGGTGGCCGCAGCCGTCGGGCAGGTGCGGGCCGCAGCGCATCTTTCTGCCGATCGCGTCGGCGAGCTGCCGCCCCGCGTCGACCTTGCCGCCGGAGGCGACGGCGGCGATGCCCGCGAGCAGGAGCAGGGCCACCAGCGCCGCCAGACCAGCCTGCTCGACGCTGGCCGAACCCCGCTCTCGATCCCCCTGTCTGCCCATCGCCGGCAAGCTAGACCGGCGCGGCGCACGTGTGGCGCGCAGAAGCAGACGATTGTCACCCGGCATTGAGTCGCTTCTGCTTACATGCAGGGCGATGGAGGGCTTCAACCTTTTCGGCGACCCGGAGGAGTTCCGCGCCCGCATGGAGGAGCTCCAGGAGCAGATGCAGTCCTCCCAGCGCGTCGCCTGGGCCGACAACGCGATCAAGCTGGCGGTCGAGATGACCGTCGCCTCGATCGGCCGCCTAGACCTCACCGGCAGCGCCGACGAGCAGGCGATGCAGGTCCGCGACGCGATCCGCGTCCTCTTTCCCGAGGCAGTGACCTTGGTGCGCGAGGCGCGCGAAGGTCTCAGCTAGCTCAGAAGAGCTCGACCCGGACCGAGATCACGGCGCCGCGGCCGATCAGGCCGCCGGCGAGCTCGACCGGGATCGCGAGCAGCAGGGCCGGGAGCGCGAGGACGATGCTGGCGAGAGCGTCGATCCGGCGTTGCCAGGGCTTCGGTGCCGGCCGCGCCGGAATGCCGCGCAGGGCATCGAGGGCGATGTCGTGGCCGAAGGTGACGCTGTTGAGCAGGGTCTGCCAGGTGGCGGCGAGCCCGGCCAGCGGCTGCCAGCGGCGCGCCTTGACGACCTGGTCGCGGCGGGCGACGAGGCGGCGGACCGCCTCCACGGTGAAGAGATGCCCGGCCTGCGGGTGCAGCCCCGACCAGCCGGCGCCGCCGAGCGAGCAGGCGAAGCTGGCCCGGTTCTCGATCCGGATCGCCTCGCCCTCGCGATGGGCGTCGAGCTCGCGCAGCGCCTCCTCGGCGCCCGCCGGCTCGCCGACCACCCCGAGCCCGCAGCTCTCGCAGCGTCGCACCGGCCCGGCCAGCCCCGGCTTCTGCGCGATCCAGCCGAAGAGCGGCTCGCCGCAGGCGGGGCAGGGCGGGTTCTCGGGGCCGGCTCCGGCCTCGAGGGGGACGACCGCGTGGGGGCTCTCGGCCTGGTCCATGCTCGGGTAGCGTACGCGTCGTGCCGATCGAGGACAGCAAGGCCCGGACGCGGGCCCGCGAGTCGCGCTGGGCGGTCCCGGTCGGGATCGCCAGCATCGTCGGGGTGGTCCTCCTGATCGCCGCCAAGCCGCTCAGCATCAACGGCAACGGCAGCGCCGACTTCCTCCGCGAAGCTCACGCCAACGCCGGCTCCGTGCTGCTCTCCGGCCTCATGCAGGTGCTCGCCTTCCTGCTGCTGGCACTGCCCCTCGTCTACCTCTTCGGTGCGGTGCGGGCTCGCAGCGACCGGGTTCGCCCGCAGCTGATCGGGTTGATCGTGGCGGCGCCGCTCTTCCTCGCGGCCTCCTCCGGTCTCTCGATCGGCGTCACCGACGAAGGCGCCGACACCTTCGCCGCCGGCGAAGCCAATTCCAGCCTGACCGCCGCCGAAGCGCGGGAAGAATGCAGCGAAGAGCGCAAGGACAAGGGCGCCGGCTTCCTCGTCGAAGAATACGACCCGGCCCAGGGAGAGAGCCCGCAGCGCGCCTGCGAGAAGCGCAAGGTGGAAGACGACGAGGCCTCCAACGCGCTGACCGAATCCTCGCTCGCCCCGCTGGCCACCGGCCTCGGCCTGGCCGGCGCTCTCGGCTTCGCCGTCGCTCTCCTCTACAGCGGCCTCTGGGCGATGCGCACCGGCATCCTCTCCCGCTTCTGGGGGTCGCTGGGGATGGTGGCGGGGGTGGCGGTCCTGCTCGGCCCCGTCTTTCTGCTCGTCACCCTCGTCTTCTTCGTCTACTTCGGGATGCTCTGCTTCGGCGTCGTCCCCGGCGGCAGGCCGCCGGCCTGGGCGGCGGCCGAAGCGATCCCTTGGCCGACGCCGGGGGAGCGGGCCGCCGCGGAAATGGAACCGGAGGGCGGCTGGGAGCAGCCCGACGACGGCGAGGACGAGGAGCCGGCTACTCCGCCTGACCGGCGCTGACCCGCTTGCGGTGGGTGCGGATCTCGCTCATGATCCGCTCCAGCCGCGGCTCGACCGAGCTGTCGACGTGGGACATCGCGGCGGCGACGCCAGGGTGGACGGCGGCGATCCGCTCCTGCATCGCCTGCGCAACCGCGCGGTAGGTCGGGTGGCCCTCGCGGCCTGAGCGCAGCTCGATCAGGTGCATCGCCTCGCGGGCGTTGAGGTCGAGCGTGTAGCGGATCCGGTAGGCGAGGCTGAGGGCGTAGGGGGCCTGCTCGGAGAGACCGGCCTCGATCAGCCGCTCGTACTCGCCGCGGGAGATCTCCAGGGCGCGCTCGAACTCCCCGCCGACGCCCGCTTCCCGCACCTCCTCGGGGATCCCGGCGCCCAGGTCCGGGCTCAGTCGCTGCCACTGGCAGGTCAGCATCCGGTGCCGCTGCAGGTCGCGGAAGGCGCCGTAGTCGGAGACGATCTCGAAGCGGTAGCGCAGGGCCTCGAAGCCGCGGCCGGGCCGGTAGCGGCGGTTGGCCCGCTCGCCGACGACCGCGGCCAGCAGCTGCGCCCGCTCCTCGCGGTCGAGGACGTCGATGCGGGCGAGGACCTCGGTCTCGGGGGCGCTCGCCGACTCGAACAGGGATGAGGCGAGGAGGTCCTCTTCGGAGCCGTCGACGTGGAGCAGCTCGACCGAGGGGGCATCGTTTCCGTCGCCGCGGCGGTCGAGGCCGAGCCGGGCGACCCAGCTCTCGGTCTGCTCGCGCCGCCGCTCCAGGTAGGAGATCCACTCGCCGCCGCGCTCGGGGCGGTCGACGCGGGAGACGAAGCTCGGCATCACCTGTTTCAGCTCGGCGAGGATCATGCCGCCGTACTCGCGTGCCTCCGGCAGCGGCGAGGCCATCAGCCGCATGATCAGCTGCTCGTAGGCCTGGCCGGTGGCGTAGATGCCGACGTGGCTGAGGGTCGCCGCCGGCAGCAGCCCGCGCAGCAGGTCGAGCGCCTTGGCGCGGATCGAGCGCCGCCATGCACCCTCGGGCTCCTCGCCCCGCGGCCAGCGCGCCGCCGCCCACTCCTCGACCTCGACCAGGGAGCGGGAGTAGATCGCGAAGATCTCGTCCATCGCCGCCGCGAACTCCGGTCCGAGATCCTCGTCGCGGTAGAAGCGGTAGCCGCCGTCGGGCAGCGGCTTGTCGTAGGGGATGTAGCGGGTCGACTGCTCGAGGTAGGCGGCGAGGCGGCCGCGCTGCAGCACCTTGGTGAGGATGTTGGAGACCCACTCGCAGGCGACGTGGGCGCCGCCGAGCTGGGCGATCGAGTCGTCGCCGTAGCCGGCGAAGACGCGCTCGTAGAGCTGCGCCGCCCGCGCTCCCTCCTCCTCGTCGAAGGGCCGGCCCTCGCTCGGGGCATCCGCCGCGAACTCCTCGAGGTAGAGCCGGCGCACGGTCCCGGAATAGCGCGAATAGCGGGCAAAAAGCGCCCCCTTGACGGTCTCCGGCAGGTTGACGAG
>Ga0070683_100001121_pt1 | contig 20247 bp, 16 predicted proteins | sample KBSC713LmetaG_FD_64662 | JGI IMG/M metagenome (GOLD analysis project Ga0070683, IMG submission 64662) | Corn rhizosphere microbial communities from Kellogg Biological Station, Michigan, USA - KBS C7.1-3L metaG | ecosystem: Host-associated > Plants > Roots > Rhizosphere ... | reverse complement strand
CCTGCTCGAGCGCTGCGATGCTGGATTTGGAACGCGGGATCGCAGCCGCAACCAGGTCGAAGGTAAGTTCACCGACGGCAGGCGGTATCTGCAGGTGTGGCAGGCTCTCCAGCTCAGCCACGCTGGCCTCGCGCAGGAACTTGCGTACTTCGGCATGACCGATGTCTTCGACAGCTATGTAGAAGCGGCCCAGCGCCTCGAATGGCGCGAACTCCGTATCGAGGCCGCGGAAGCGGCCGCCGAAGATGGTCCTGGCATCGGGGTTCGCGTCCAAGGATGCAAGCTGGCGCTGGAAGCTTGCCAGCTTTTCGAGCTCCCCGGCGGCCTCGGCGGCATCGAACCTGCGGTCAGCGGCAAAGGATTTGTAGAGCCGGCGGGCGCTGCGATAGACGGAGCTGAAGATACTCAGGACGCCAGATGTCCGCAGGGCGGCGGCAAAGTCCTGAAGCGTTTCGGCCGGCAGGTTGCCAGCTACGGCTAGACCTTTTGCGAGCTGGACCTTCTCGCGGCGGAGTCGGCGGATCTCGTCGCAGAGGATGACGATCGTCTCGGGATCGTGGTCCGACAGCCGGTCCTTGCGCAGGCTCAGGCCTGCGCGGCCGGCCGCCTTGACCAGCCCATGGGCGGTCGCAAAGTCCCGCAGTATCCATCCGCGGCTGTCCGGTCGCTGGGCGACGAAGCCCGCCAGCCGGTCGGTCAGGCCTTGCGCAAACTGCACGAGCTTACGCTGGTTGTCGATTTCGGACTGGACGTCTTCGTCATGGACCGAATCCAATGGCACGCCGTCGCATGCATCGGCGATCGCCTGCACGGCGTGCAGACAGCTCTCGTCCAGTTCGACAGCAAACATCGGCTGCAGCGACTGTGTCGCCTCGGTGATGTCCGTGCAGCGTCGATGCAGCTCGCGCACCACACTGGATGAAGCGGGGTTCAGCACGGCCAGCAACGCCTGCTTCGGCGCATCCCCCGGGACCAGGGCAAGCACCGATGCGATGTCCTTCAGCTGTTCGGTCGACAGGTCCGCAAACAAGCCCGCCTGCTGAAGAAGGGCACGCTCCGTCGCCAGCTCCCTGAACCTAGTGCCAAGCGTCGCGGCCTGACCGCAAATCTCTTCCACGGTGAAGCGGTCGGGGTTCGTCAGCTTCGTGCTGCGCCAGGCCGGGTGGGCGGACAAGGTGTGCCGGTGTGCTTCATTCAGCCGTTCGGCATGGCGCCGGCTCCGGTCGATGCCGTCGGCCGAGAGCACTTCGGCAGATATGTTGCAGGCGCTGACGACTTCGCGGGGCAGGGCGTCCAGCCGCTGCGTCGCGGCGGTGGTGCGGCCCAGGATGTCGCGCACTCTCAGATGGCTACCCTGGAATTCCGACGCCATCAGCTTCAGATAGACCGCCAGCTCGTCGCGCACGCGGCGGAATTCTTTTACCTTAGCCTCGTGGTCCCGCGACGGCTTCTCCACCTCCATGTCCAGCCGTTCGCGGATCGACTCGATTACCTGCTCGCGGGCGGATCGGTCGGCCTGCAGCGGCAGCAGGAACTCGCCCAGCCCCGCGGCCTCTAGCCGCGATTTCACGACGTTCAGCGCGGCCAGCTTCTCGGCGACGAACAGCACCTTCTTGCCGGCGCCGATCGCGCCGGCGATCGCGTTGACGATGGTCTGCGACTTGCCGGTCCCGGGCGGCCCTTCCAGCGCCAGGTTTCTACCGCCCGCGATATCGACCAGCGCGCTGAACTGCGACGCGTCAGCTTCGCTGATCAGCCGCGGCACCTGTTTTTCGATGTCGGGGTGGTCTATCTCGTATTCGGGCGCGAACGGGCTGGCCTCGCATGTGTCGTGGCCGGCCAGCAGCTGACTGACCACGTCGTCCTGGCCCATGCGCAGCCCGGCCGGATCCAGGTCGCGATACATCGCCATGCGCGCGGACGGGAACACGCCGACGACGATCTGTCGGCGGACGCGCCAAACGGGCATCGACTTCGGGGCTAAGCTGCCGATCTGCTCCAGGTAGTCCTCAATCGAGCCGCCGGGGAAGGGGGGCAGCGCGATGTCAAACTCCAGCCGCAGCTTTTCCGACAACACTGTGTTGGTCTCGGGCTCGGCGCCGGTGCCTTCGATCCAGAACTCAGCGCCCCGGATGGTCTTCTCCCTTGCCAGGCTGGCCTCGTTCAGCACGAGCGGCGCGAAGGAATGAGTCGATTCCGCGGCCTCGGCCCATTCCAGCAGACCATAGGCGACGTGCAGAACGTTCAGCCCGGTCTCCTGTTGCCACGTCCTGCACTTCGACAGGATCGCGTTCAGCTTGCGCTCCAGGTCCTTCGGCAGGAACAGCGTCTGCAGTCTGTCGTCCTGGTGCGCCGGCTTGTCCTCGTCGTCGTCTGGGACGGGCAGGTCGTAGGACGGCGAGATCCCGTGCGCGCGGGCGTGCTGCACCAGGTTGACGTCGTCCCCGGCAAGGCGGGCCGGCAGGTTCAGCGATGCGCGCACGCGATCTTTGAGCGTTCGCTCGATCGCCTGCGTCCTATTGGGAAAATCCTCCGCATCGTCATCCAGCGCGTCGATGGCGGCCAGGTAGTCGGCGTCCGTCAGCCTGGCGTTCGCCAGCCGGTCAGTGAACTCGCGCGTGCGTTCGTCCGCCGGCTCGGTATCAAGGTTGGGCAGAGGAACGATCTGCAAACGCTCGCCGCTGGTGATGTCGTAGAACACGACGTCGGGCAGTTCATCGACAATGCGCACCAGCGAGGCGGAGCGCGGCGACAGCTTCGCCGAGATCAGCGGATTGACGCGCGTCAAGTCCAGCAGCTTGGGCCGCAGGCCCGCCACCTTGGCGCGGACCAGCTCGTCCAGTTCGTTTGCCGGCGCCGTGTCCGGCGCTATTCCTGCAGCCATGCCCCCAAAGCGCAGCACGACCTTGCGGTGTAGCCAGACGCCCCCTGTTCATTTGACGGGAATTGTGCCGGGTGGCCGTGGAGGCGTCAAGAAATGTGGGGGAAGATTGCTAGGCCCGGATGGAACCCGGCCGGGGTGACCGGAGGCATCGAGGTCCTGATGGTAGATGGCGATGCGGTCACGAAGGCTCGTCATCCGCCCTGCCTAGTGCGTTGTCGATGGCAAAATGGCGCGGCATGGCGTTGTCGCCATAGTAGAAGAAATCTCCATTGGCCGGCGTACTCTCTCCGACGAAGAGAGTGGCGATTCCTTCGGTAGACGCTCTTGGCGTTCCTCTCCCGGAGATCCGCCAGTGCTTCTGCCCAGTAAGTCGGCCGAATCGGGGCACACCCAGGAGCGCAATGAAAACTGGTTTGCGGAGTCCCGCTTCTCAGTATCAGGTTCGTCGCCGCCTCGCCTCGGTCAGACGGCTGGAAGGTTCGGCAGATGGCTCAATGTAGTCCGTCCGCGCGCGCTCGAGGCGGGCGCCGGGCTGATTCAATCCCCACCGGCGATCGAAATAGAACTCCAGAGCTTTCGTCGTTTCGACGCACAACAGGTCGTCGTCGAAGCCGTATTCGCGGCGGACCGCCGCCGCCTGCCGTGGCGATAGGTCCTTGCGCGGGCGCAGCCAGATGTGTGTCACGGTGTGCCAATCCCGGTCCTCGGGAATCGCTTCCGTCACCGGGCGGGTATCAAACTTGCTGCCTGAATCGACCCGGATCGGCAGGTAATCACGGTATTCGCCATGCCTGAAACTGAACGCCCGCAGATGGACCGACTCGCCATCTGACGAGAAATTCGTCGGCAGAATCCATTGCTGCTCGTCGGACGCGCTGTTCATCGACGTGTAGCGGATGTTCAGCGCCAGGCCCGCGCTCATCGCCTGGTACAGCCGCGCGATAATGCGGGCATTGGCGCGGCGCACCGGCTGGGGCAGGCTGGCCCTGCCGGGTTCGTGCACCGGTGCCAGCACGCTGTCGAAGGCCTGGATCAGCGTGAAAGGAACCAGTGGCTTGTGTTTGTCCGACGCCACATAGGTTTTGCGCGCGGCGTCGTAGTGGGGCGGTGTCTTCGAGCGCTCAAGGTACAACCTGAAGTCGATCGCAGCCTGGGCCGTCGACACGCCGAACCGCTCGGTCAGGTCGCGCCGGTTCGCGGTGCCACGCCAGGTCAAGCACTGATCCAGATGGATCAGCCGCTCGCGCTGCGCGTGTTTCAGGTAATCGAACTCCACGGCCGCGAATCTAGTTTGACTCGTTCCATTTGTACATCTAAAAACTGTACGTTTAGTTTTTAGATGTATCTGGGGGTGGGTATGAAGATACTGCATGTTGCGGACCTGCATCTGGGGCGGCTGTTCAATGGCTGGTCTCTGGAAGTCGATCATGCCGCCATCCTGGCGCAGACCCTGCAGGCGATGGCCGAGCACCAGCCCGACGTCCTGATCATCGCGGGCGACATCTTCGACCGCGCCGCGCCGCCGGCCAGTGCGGTCCGCCAGTTCAACGATTTCATGAGACGCGTCGCGCTGGATACCACTGCGGCGGTGGTTATGATTGCCGGTAACCATGATTCCGGCGATCGTATCGGATCCATGGCGATCCTGACTGATGCGAAGCGGGCGCTGATCAGGGGGCCGCTTGCGGCCGACGAGTATCCGCTGGTGCTGGCCGACCAGTACGGTCCGGTGGCCTTTTCGGCATTGCCATTCGGCTACGAATTCGCGGCACGCGAATGTTTCCAGGGCAAGCCGATCGCGACGTTGCAGGACGTGATGACCGCGCAGGTCGCCGCGGCGCATCGCTATGTGCCACCGGGCGCGCGCTGGGTCATCACCGCCCATGCGTTCGTCGCGGGCTGCGCGACCAGCGAGAACGAGCGGCCGGCGCGGGCGGGGGGCATCGACCAGGTCGAGCCACTGACCTTTCAGGGCGCACATTATGTGGCGCTGGGGCATCTTCATCGGCCGCAGCAGGTGGGACGCCCGTTCGTCCGCTATTCTGGATCGCCGCTGGCGTTCGGGTTCGACGAGGCAGGTGCGCAGAAATCCATGTGCCTGGTGGAGCTGGACGCGGCAGGCAACGCCAGTATCACGATGATCCCCTTCTCGCCTCCTCGCGGCGTCCGTGTCCTGACCGGCACGCTGGCGGACCTGCTGCTGATGACGGCATCAAACGATTTCATCCGGCCCGTGCTGACGGACGATGCGCCGCGGATCGATCCAATGAAGCAGCTGCGCGAGAAATTCCCTTACGCGTGCAATCTGACCTATGCCCGCGACGAAAAGATGCGGGACGCATCCCTTGCGGCGGCCGATCCTGCAAGGGCGCACCAGCCGATCGAAATCGTGATTGATTTCATCAAGCAGGTTCGGGACAGCGAGATCTCGGATGCGGAGCGCGACCTCGTGATCGCTGCGCTCACCGACATCCAGACCGTGGAGGCCAACACATGAGACCGCTCCGACTGACGATGCAGGCGTTCGGGCCCTATGCGGAGCAGGAAACCGTCGACTTTCGGGACGCCGTCAACGCGCAGCTGTTCGGTATCTACGGGCAGACCGGCTCTGGCAAGTCCACCATCTTCAGCGCGATGACCTTCGCCCTGTTCGGCAAGTCTGCCAAGGAAGAGCAGAATGATGCCATGTCTCTGCGGTCCGACCGGGCCGATCCCGACCGGATCACCTCGGTCGAGTTCGTCTTCGACGTCGGCGACCGGCGTTATGTGGTCCGCCGACAGCCCGAGCAGACGCGCCCCAAACTGCGTGGCGCAGGCGAGACGAAGATCCAGCACGAGGCGTGGCTTTTCGATGCCACGGAAATGGCGCTGGAGGACATCACGACAGACAATCCTGGCAAGGTGATCGCCGAGCGCCGGGTCGACAAGGTGCGCACTGAGCTCAAGCAGTTGCTGGGCTATGAGGTCGAGCAGTTTCGGCAGATCGTCCTGCTGCCCCAAGGCAAGTTCGAAACCTTCCTGGCCGCAAACACGACAGCCCGCAAGGACATCCTGCGCGAGTTGTTCGACGTCGATCTGTATCGCCGGCTCACGGAAAATCTGAAGGCACAGGCCGCTGCCGTCGAGGCGGACATCCGGACCAGGCGCGAAGTTTGCACTGCTCGCCTGAATGCGGCAGGCCATGATGGCATGCAGGCGCTGAACGATGGTATCGTCCTTGCCAGATCGGCCTGCGATGATGGACGGGCGACGGAGCAGCAGGCGATCGCGCAGCGGGACCGTGCCAACGAGGAGCTGGGCGCAGCGCGCGCAACCGACGACAGGTTCGTGGCCGCGGATCAGGCAAGAACCAAGCTCGCCGAATTGGAGAGCCAGAAGGAGACCTTCGAGGCGCTCGGCCAGAAGGTCCGCAACGCCGAAGTCGCGCGATCGCTGGTCGATGTCGAGATGCATCACCTGGACGCCCTGAAGGACGAGGCGGCCCTGCGCGACAAGCGGGACCAGCGGCAAGGCGATGCCGAAGGGGCGCGGATCACGAACGACAAGGCGGCGCAACTGATGCAGGCCGAAGAGGCGCGCGCTGGCGAAACTGAACACCTGCGAGTGAGGATTGAGACCCTGCAGCGTCATGGTCAAACCCTTGCCGATGCGGCAACGATCGCGGGATCCGTGGGGCAGGCGGTCAAGGCGTTGTCGGAAGCGAACAAGCAGGCGACGGCCGCCGCGGCTCGTGCCGGTGAGCTCAGGGCATCGCGCGACACGTGCGAACGACGGCGGCTGCTTGCGAGCGAGACGGCGGTGCATCGAATCCAGTTACAGGGCCAGCGCAAGGATAGTGCGGCAGCACTCCGTGCTGCGCTGGATTTTGAGAAGGCGACGAAGGCGTCTGCGGACGCACAGACGTTGCTTGCACGCTGCAATGAGCAGCATGACGCAGCGACGGCTGAGCTAGACCTTGCACGCCGCACCTTCGAAGCGGCAGAGCAGGCCTTATCCAGGGCCCAAGCCCTTCATCTTGCAACCAGGCTGGTGCCGGGCGATCCGTGCCCGGTGTGCGGCTCCCTCGAACATCGCAGCCCGGCCACCGGCTTCCCGGACAACCAGGGGCTCGACGGCGCGTTCCGGACCTCCAGGGAGGCCTGGCAGACGGCGCAGGGCAGGGAGCAGAAGACCAGATCGGCCCTGGTTGCGGCGCAGACGGCGGCGCAGATGCACGATCAGGCACTCGCCGTCCTGGAGCCGTCGGCCCTGCCGGTTGCCGATCTTCAACGCAAGCTGGCCGAGATCGACAAGCAGATCGCCGCGCTGGGGCAGGAGAGCGATCTGTCCGCGATTCAATCGCAGCTGGATGTACTGACAGCTAGGCTGGATCAAGCCGAAAATGTGCGTGACCAGACACAGATCGCGCTCAACCTGGCGCACCAGCAGGAGGCTGCCGCCAAGGGCAGGCTCGAGCAGGCGCTTTCGGCCGTGCCGATCGAACTGCGCCAGTGCGAGGTGCTCAAGCAGCGCCTGGCGGACACGCGGGCCCGCCACGCGGAGCGGGTCGTCGCCCTCGAACGCGCAAAACGGACGAAGGACGATGCCGCTAAGGCCGCGCTGGCTGCCGAGCGCGATGCCCTTGCTGCTATCGAGGCCCATCAGAACGCCGTCAAACGCCGCGATGCGGCGTATGAGGTTCTGCAACAGCGGCTCGTCGAGAAGAACCTGTCCGAGGCCGAGTATCAGTCGTTCAAAGATTTCATTCCGTCGATCGACACCGACAGGGCGGCGATCGACACCTTTGCGCGTAATCTGAACTTGGCGCGGGATGCTTTGGCGAGTGCCTTGAAGGCCATCGAAGGCGCCGAGCGTACCGATCTGTCAGTGCTCGCCGCGGCTTTTGCCGACGCACAGCGAGTGGCCACCGAGGCCATGGAGCAGCGTGTCAGGGCGGAGAAGCACCTGGAAGGCCTTGAAACACTTCGCGGCGACATCGAACAGGAACAGGCACGCCTCGAGGCCATCGAGCGCGAGAGCGAGCCGCTGCGAGAGCTGGCAGGCCTGTGCAGCGGCGGCAACCCGTCGAAGCTGGAGCTGGAGACCTTTGCAATCGCGGCCATGTTCGACCGTGTGCTGGATGCCGCCAACCGGCGGCTGCGGCCCATGACGAAGGACCGCTACCGGCTGCAACGGGACGAAGGCGGCAGTGGCAAGTCCTATCGGGGCCTGGGCATCAGCGTGTTTGATGTGGAAACCGGCAAGGCCCGCGCGCCGTCAACGCTGTCGGGCGGCGAAACATTCATCGCCGCGCTGGCGCTGGCGTTGGGCCTGTCGGACGTCGTCGAATCTGTCAGCGGCAAGGTGCACTTGGATACGATCTTCATCGACGAGGGGTTTGGCAGCCTCGATACCGACGACGAGGCCGGTACGCTGGAGCAGGTGCTGCAGGTGCTGACGCAGCAGGTGAGTCCGAGCCGGGCGATCGGGATCATCTCGCATGTGAAAGCAGTGCAGGAGCGGATCCCGAACGGGTTCTACGTGCACAAAGATGCTGGCGGCAGCAGGATTGAGGCGCGGGGATTGGCTTGATTATTGATCGATGCAATGAGGAGGCCTGGTTGAGTTGATCGGATCCCGCCGGTTCGAATTTCTGGCCCATTGATGACCCGTGTTTTTTTGATCAAACACGCCGTCCTTCGCAGTTTGGAGCTTTTCGACGAGGGCGCTCTCGACCAAGCTCTCGATTTCGGGAGCCGAAACGCGCGAGACCGAACCAGCGCGGTCCTTTCGCCCACGTAGGGCCGTGCTGACATAGAACCGATAACGCACCCCGTTCTTACTCGAAAAGCTAGGCCCCATCCGGTTGCCGTTGTCGTCGAACAGTTTTCCCTGGAGTAGGGCGCCGCTCTGAGAGTGCTTGATGCGACGTGTAACTCGGTTCGTTTTCAGCAAGTCTTGGACCTGATGGAACGTCTGCCGCTCAACAATTGCCTGGTGCTCTCCTTTGAACCATTTCCCGCCGTGATGAATCTCGCCGATGTAGATGCGGTTTTTGAGAAAGTAGGCGAGGGGACCGTAAGTGAAGGGAATGCCGCCCTTATATTTCGTGACCTTAGTCGCCCGTCGTTTGGTGACGATCTTGCGGCGGTCGAGCTCTGCAACCAGCTTGCCGAATGATTTCAGCTCGAGGTATAGGCGAAATATGGTTCGGACGGTTTCGGCCTCGGTCTTGTTGACGACGAGCTTTTTGTCCTTTGCATCATAGCCGAGGGGGACCGAGCCACCGGTCCACTTGCCCTTCTTCCTTGAGGCCGCAACCTTGTCCCGAACGCGCTCGGACGCCAGCTCCCGCTCGAACTGAGCAAAGGAGAGTAGGACATTCAGCGTGAGTCGGCCCATAGAAGTGGTGGTATTGAACTGCTGAGTGACCGCCACGAACGAGATCGATTTGGCGTCAAAAGTCTCGACGAGTTTGGCGAAATCGGCCAAGGACCGGGTGAGGCGGTCAATTTTATAGACAACAACTACATCGATCCGGCCGAGTTCGATCTCCCCGAGGAGCCGCTTTAGGGCGGGGCGTTCGAGATTGCCTCCGGAGTAAGCGGGATCATCATAGTGCTGGGGCAACACCTTCCAGCCCTGCGACGTCTGGCTCTTTATATATGCCTCGCAGGCCTCTCGCTGGGCGTCCAGGGAGTTGAACTCCTGGTCCAGGCCATGCTCCGTGGATTTGCGGGTGTAGATGGCGCAGCGAACGATTTTTGAGGACTCAATGGGCATGGCGCTCGTCCCCCATCTCCCTGTCCGATGCCCGTCTTAGGCCGAAAAACCGCGGTCCGTTCCACTTGGTGCCAGTGATAGCGAAGGCGATTTCTGAAAGGCTCTTGTAAGTGCGTCCGTCATAGGCAAAGCCGCTCGCTAGCACTACGACACGGTAGGTGCGCTTGTTCCATGTGCGAACTAGCTCTGATCCAGGCTTGATCCGCCGAGGCAACTCAAGGCGGCCGTTCGGCTTGGCCCTGGCGGATCGCACCAATTGATCGAGCAGGTGCTGATGCTCTCGCGGCAGCCCCCCATATGCCCGCTCCTGAATCCGATGTGCGATACTGCGCCTGAGAAGGTCCGGACCGAATGCCTTCGGCGGTTCGGCCCGGAACAGTTCGCGATACCGGGCCCGGAGGTCTGCGATTTTCGTTGTAGCTAGTTGATCCAGTTCTGCTTCCACGACCGGATCGGTCTTGGCCGCAATTGTTGGTCGACCTTGTGTCACGACGCCGTACCGGCTTTGGCAATTTTATAGACGCGTTCTTTGCCCACCAGTTCGGATTCTAGCTTCAGCTTGAGCTTCTTTTTGACTACTCCCGCAAAGAAGCCGCGCACCGAATGTTGCTGCCAATGGGTCGCCTTCATGATGGCCGAAATGGTTGTGCCCTGGGGCTGGCGAAGCATGTCTACGACCTTTTCCTGCTTGGAACCCCCGCGCTTTGCGGTGGTGCCCGATGACGCTTTTACGCCGGCCGACGAAGGGCGTTCGGCGGGCTTAGGCGTTGTGATGCGCGAGGCAACGGGGCCGGGCTTCTTATTTCGCGGGAGCGTGCGCTTTGTGGTCTTCGGTTTCTGCTTACTTTTGGACATGCGGTCCTCCTGTGTCAGCGACAGCATCCGGTGCTGCCACTGACACAAGCCCCGTCGTCAGCGGGGACCGTCGCATTGATGAGGACCGGCTACTCCTATGGCCGGGTCATTCGATGCATAAACGAAACAGCATCATGGAGTCGACCAGCCTCATAAATCAGCTGTTCGATATCCATGGAAACCTCAACGCCCTCGGCGACACTGCCCGCAAGGATGCAAGCTTCAGCTGCGCGGGCAAGACGGGTCGCTTCGTCAAGCTTGCTGCAGATCGCGCCAAGGCAAACTCTGATGGCTTCGTTTAAGGCCGCGCCGCTCATGTGGGACCATCCGTCGTTGACGGTCGCAGTACCGCTCCAGCCGCCCAAGAAGTCGAGCGGATTCGCGAGCAATCTTGTGGCTCATTTAAACGTCGTTCCGTCGAAAGATGCTGACGGCCTGCAACTTTCGTTGCCCGATCGGTCAAGGCGTCTAGCGGACGGTCTTCTTCTTCTTGGTCCCTTTTATCGGCTTTCCCGTCAGGAAATCACGAAACAGCTTCAACGGATCGGCGCGCAGCGCGCGAGAAATTGCTATGAATTCAACCACGTCAATCCGGCGCTCGCCGCCCTCGTATTTGGCGACAAATGATTGCGGCCGGCCGAGCTTTTGGGCCAATTCCTGCTGACGAATGCCCGCTTCATGTCGCACTGCGACAAGAAGTTCGATCAAGCGGGCGTATTCCGCGGATTTGAGGGATTTCTGCATTGACCGCCGGGACCGTGAATCGGCGGCAGGCAATCTGATCCCGGAAAAGGATTATCTCAAAACTGGATAAGGAGATCCGTCTGAGCTATCAGACCCTCGTAGAGGTAGAGGGAGGCGGATTTGGCTAGTTCTCATTGTGGAAGCTGTGGAGCCGACGCGTTCAGAAACGCAACTTGCTGTGCTGAGTGCGGGGTTCGAAGACCAGCGAAGGTCATTTCAGATTTTTTACCGAGCGAGGCGAGACAGCCGCCATCCCACACCAGCGTACTCAGGCTCTTATTCCTGTCGACCCTCTTGTTGTTCCTGCCGTCCCATGGCAGGAGTGCACCTTCGAGCGGTTCCGGCCAGACCGCGGGCCAGGATCAATATGTTTCCTTACCAGAGCAAGAAATTAGGTTTTGTGAGATCACTTCCAGTGCTGCTGCGGAATAATTCGATCTTGCTCGCAAGGCGAAGGCAGCGCGGGACAATAAGAACGGCATTTTGGAAAACGAAGCGCAGAAGGCAATGACGGCGACAGCAAACGAGCGAAGTATTGATGTCTCAAATCTACTGCAGCAAACCGGCCTTTCGTTCGAGAGTTGGGTGGTGGACCTGCTAGAGATTGAAGCGCCAAACGAGATCAAAATCACTTTCTCGGTTAGTCCATCATGCTCTAAGGACACTATCATTCATATCTCGGCTCCGGCTAAGGGACCACACATTGCGACCCTATCGACGAAGCAGAAGGGGGACACGTTAATCGTATCGGGAAGGTTTGATGAACGGGAGGGCGGAAACAGAAATCAGAAGCCTGTGCGGCTCGAAGGAAGCATTACCGAACGTGGCTCGATGGAGGAGCCTGAATACCACGCAACGCTTCGATGAGGGGCTAGTACCCCTCGATGTTTCCGAGTGCGATGGCGATTCCATAGCAGAACGTATCCAAAAGGTCGTCCTCTCTGTCACTGTCTTTGTCGCCGATCCGAAAGCTTTCGATTTGTTCGACGAGGTGATTTCTGGACTTCCGTTTGTAGATCGAGGTTTTGTTGAAGGCGTGATCTGTGTACTTCACAAGGCGACGGTGCACGTACCCAGATACTGAAAATGCGCGTTCGTCCTTGCCTAATGCCGTCAGTTTTGACTCGATCGGATGTGCATTCAGTCCCCGTCGGAGCGATTGTTGCAGCAAGATGATCCCTGAGTTCTTGTCTTCGATCCAAGCGCCCAATGATCCCGATCGCGCGTGGCACAACCTGGATAGCTCCTCAAGCCGTCTAAAGACACTCGGCAACCAATTTTCTAGAGTAGCTCCCTCAATCTGAGCGATATCCCAGTCGAGGATCAGAAGTGGGAAGTCGCCGTGCCCATTGATAGCAAAGTAAGTTACAGCGGTCGCATCATTATCGGTGCCGGTTTTTGAGGCGGTATCAATGACGGCAAAGACGCCGTCGCAGGTCGCGGGGTAGGGGACCGGTCGATTGTTGTCGAGCAGCTTTTCGCGGCTGAAGAAGGCGACGCCGGACCAGTCGACGAATTCGGCCAAATGCTCCTGCGCGTAGACCAAGGGATCATTGTTCTTGACCAGGTCTTCCTGAAGCCGTCTTCGGCGTTCGAGCCAAGTCGCTTCATCTTCATTCGCTAGCCGCTTCGGGAGCAGCGGATTGTCCATGGTTGTTGCATGGTACTCGCGGAACCCGTACTGAGGATCGGTACAGATGTTGTAGAAGAAGTTGTTCGGGTTTTTGCCAGCCGAATTTGAGCAAACGAGGACCTCTCCGCCGTAGTCGTAAAGGGTGGGTTTGATCGACTTTTCGAAGATGCTCATCATGGAGCCTTCGACCTTGTTGTCGCCGTCCTTTGCAAAGGCGGCTTCGTCGATGACGATACGACGATAGCGTCGACCGCGGCCGGCGATGGGGTTTTCCAGAGTCCAGAAGTCAAGGCGGCCACCCGTTCTGACCCGCATGACGGCGGCTTGCTTTGAAGTCCTATCGAGGATTGGACGTAGGTCGACTGCGAGCTCGGAATAGACTTCGGCCCACGTCCGGTGTTGAGGTGAGAACCACGCGCACTCCCAACCTCGAACGAGCCCCTCGCAAATCCAGATTTTGGCGAAATCTGTCTTGCCAAAGCGTCTACCGCAACGGAGGGCTTTGAATCGGTGCTCGTGGAGTGCCCAGAATGCATTCACTTGTCCCGAGTGAAGGGTTCCAAGCGACAACCGAGTTGTCGAAGATCGGTGTCGCTGCGATAGCGAGCTCATCAATACGCGTCCACAAACGCAATGTTACTCAGACGTATTCGGTTCTGCGTCAGGCGGGTTTTGCTGCCACCAAGCCGGAGAACTTAAAGTGCTGCCGGCGGTAACCTCCTGCGTCTTTTGCTCCGCCGTCTGTTTGGGGTAGTCCGGAAGCCAGCCGCTGATTTCAAAGGTCTCGATCCCGAGGTCGCCGTGGCCTTGTGCTCCAGCGCGAATCTTCAAAATATGGTCCGCGGCCGCGATATCTCCCTTGACCGCTTTCTCGACCATCATCTTCAGTCCGAGTTCAGTCCGGGTGGTCGTTTTAACGCGTCCGTTGTTGCGATATTGTATGGGCGCATTAAGGGTGTTTTTGATCACGTCCGCCGCGACAACCGGGGTTCGCTTCGGTCGCCCTTTGGGGTTACCGGACGCGCCGGGCTTAAATCGGAACTGCTTGGGCGGCCTTCCATAGCCAATCGAATCGTCAGCCATTGTCACGCTTCGGAGTGCCATGCGATACGGCGCTGCTATAGTCGTTATCGACGAAAATGACCTGGAGCTGCCTTTCAGAGTGCTGGTTGGCGAACTCTCGATATTTCAACAGAACGCGCGAGGCGCGCGCATTACCGGCGATTTCCTTTAGCTGAAGTTGCGAAACGATCGCTTCCAGCGCGGGGACGTGTTTCGTCTCGCCATTTAGCGACAGTTTGACGGGCGCTAACAGTAGGCGATCGACGATCTCTGCGATGCTTTCTTGTTGTTGCCGAGGCCGTTTCCGTGGATTGCCACTTTGCCCCTGTTTCCATCGTGTCTGGAGGGGAGGGCGGCCGTACCCGACCTTGTATTCGTTGGAGGCGTCTGTCACGCGTTAGTCCTCCGCTTCGCCTTGATGAATTCAAACGTCTCCCCGAACGGAGTGAGCGCCTTGTGTCCCGTCATCCGCTGCCAACGCTCGATCGCGGTGTCTACATAGAGCGGATCGAGTTCAATCCCGTGGCACCTCCGACCTGCGCGTTCGGCGGCTAACAGAGTTGTTCCGCTTCCGATAAACGGGTCGAGAACGATGTCATTACGTTTTGTGCAGTCTAAAATCGCATCAGAGACCATCAGCACAGGCTTGACGGTCGGATGTAGATCAATACTGCGCTGAGCCCCTCTTCGCGCGAAGGAATTCGACCCTGCGTAGTTCCAAACGTTGGTTCGATTGCGCCCGAACCTACCCAACTGAACATTGTTCTGATGTGGCTCCGGGCCGTTCCTAAAGACAAAGACAAACTCGTGGCGAGACCGATAGAGGGAGCCCATGCCACCGTTGTTTTTGACCCAGACACAGAGATTCAGGAGGTCGCAGCCACAGGCCCGGCCGGCGGTAAGCGTTTCCGTCATGTGGCGCCAATCCATGCAGGCGTAGATCAGGGAGCCGGGCGTGGTGTGCCGGCAAATGCCTGTCATTGCCGACGTCAGAAACGCCGTAAATTCGGCTTCGGACATTTCACCGGTCGCCATCGGGAATTCGCGATGCTGGACCTTACCCTTGCCGCTGACGTGTCCGTCGATTTTCACATTATAGGGCGGGTCCGTGAATGCCGCAGCGGCCTTTGCACCGTTCAACAGATGTGTAAGCACCGTGTGGTCGAGGGCATCGCCGCAGAAGAGGCGATGATCGCCGAGATGCCAGAGGTCACCTAATACGGACACCGGCTGGCCCGTGGCTAGTTGGAAACTGTCAGCCCGATCGATTGCTGCGGTGTCCTCGAGCGACTGAATCCGGAAATCGATTTCGGGAGCTTCAAAACCGATCGCTTCGATTTCGAAGTCGAGCGCCATTTCAGACATTTCTTTGAGCTGAATGGCGAGCTTTGTATCGTCCCAGCTCGACATGTCCGTCAGCCTGTTATCGGCTAACATATACGCCTTGGCCTGCTCCTCAGTCAGATGGTCCAAGAAGATTACCGACACCTGAGTCATGCCGAGCGTCTGTGCCGCCAACACCCGCCCGTGGCCGGCAAGGATATTTCCGTTCCTGTCGGCAAGCACTGGCGCGTTGAAGTGGAACGTTTCGATACTCCTGGCGAGCCCTCTAATCTGCGCGGGAGTGTGCTTGCGCGCGTTGTTCGGGGAAGGATGTAATTCGGACAGGTTCACAATCTTGAACCCGTTGCCCGAATTGAGAAAGCGGTCCGCAGAAGACTTGGGTTCGTCCATTTGGTTTCACCTTCAGATCTCAGCCGAACGTCGGCAGAGGTCGAGGCGAAACCTAAGGGCCTTGCTTGTTACGTTGAAGCGCGCCTTTTGCGCAATCTTTGGGACGTTAAGGCGGATCGTGAAGCTCGAGGGGATGCCTTGGTTGCCAAGGCCGCGCCAGTCAATGTGGCCGCTGTTCCATCCAGACGCTTTCCAAACAGCCTTTCCATTTTGTCGCTGATTAGGATTTGTACGGCTCGCACAACCGGGTCACCCCGATGCTTGTCAACGACGAGTAGATCGTCGGGTCGGCGCATTACGGTTGTGAAGCGCTCGAGACGGTCGGCAACTCTTGTAAGTCTCTCCAGGTCTTCGAGCGCTTCGGCTGCGGATGGTGATCCATCAATAGCCAATGCACCCAGTACAGCAGGTCGTTTGAAATCCTGGGCAATTTGACGAAACCATGCAGCCTCACCCTTCCAAAATTGCTTCTTTTCCGACACTTCTTCGAAAGTTGTGACGGCGACGCGATCTGTCGCGGCACACACAACCAGCTCAAGCAGTTCAACGATGGCTTCAAGTTGGGCTTCATCAGCGGAATGACGGGGCTGGCGGCTCTGTGCAGCGTGATAATAAGAGCCTGTTTTCCGATCGAACCGGAGGAGCTCTCGGAACACGTGCTCCATCTGAGGGTCTTGCATTAGCCGATCAAGGACGATGCGTCGGGCGCCAGAAAAGGCGGGGTCGACGTACATTCTTTGGAGGTGCGGCCTTATGGAGCCGGGTATCCAGCGTTGAAAAATCATGACTGAGACCGAGATTATTCCAGCGGCCGATGCCGATCAAAATCTGGGGGCAATTCTGTGGCGGATTGGGATACGACTGTCGCGGCGTAGCTGAGAATCCACAGAACAATCTCGGGGTAACAAGGCCTTAGGGTAACAAGCGCCGGCCCACGCTGGTTTCGCGGAATGAGCGGTTATGGAATGTTGGGATGCGGCTCATTAGAAACCATCAAGCTTTACCGAGCACCAGTTCTATAGTTCGGAGCCACGATCCCTGGATCGGGCCCAGCCTCATCCGCTTGGCTGTAGCCGGTACCTGCCTCCCCAGACATCGAAGAGAAGCTGACGCGTAACGAAAGGGTGGGGACAGACTGAGGAGACTGGCACGACGATGCCGATAGCTGATCTCTCCTATACGATTGATGTCCGCTTTCAGCGTTAGAACGGACATGTGCAAGGTGCTCATTGTGGCCGAGCCGGAAGTAGCTGCCATCCATTCGCGAGCGTGAGGACGGCATGCGCGATCCGCATCCAATCAAGCTCATCGACGCCAATATGCTCGCTGTGACCGGCGGGTTGGAGCGCACCCAGGCCGAGTACGCATCCCTGCTCGCCGGCGCGGGGCTGCCACTGGAGCGCGTCATCTCGGCCAGCCAGCCGATCTCCCTTCTTGAGGCGGGCCCGGTCTAAGCTCGATTCAGCGGATGCCCGACGCTGGAATCCGCTTAATACCTCAAGTCTGGCGTTGGGCCCAAAAAGGATTAAAACTAGCCACATCGAAAGGCGCTGTTTCCGCAGAAATTCGGTTCCGTACTATCAGGCGCGGTACGAAGGCTGCGGAAAAAAATCCGTTTTCCGGACCCATTACGGGCCTACTTGGACAGATGTGCGGATTGTGGATGGCGTGGCACTCATGTCTTCGCATAGGACTCAAGATAACCGCACATCGAGCAGCGAAGCGTTGCGACCACCAGCGGCTTCCGACCAAACATGAAAGAAGCGCGGTACGTCGTCGGTGGCTCTCCCTCATACCAAACCTGCTGGCCGCGTGCGGGATTGGGTATGAAACCTAACTCCATAGCGCTTTGGCACCTGAGACAAGGCAATTGACTATCTGCCATAAGCTTCCTCTCTGCGATTTATTCCCAGCCCGCAAAATCGTCGTTCGACTCAGCGGGGGGTATCCCGCGAGGGGGCAGGGCAGGCGGGTACTTAGTCAGAGCCTCCTTTACAGCGATCTTAGCATCCAGCGAAGGGGTTCACACACTCCCCCAACCAATTCCTGCCTATAGTAGGTGGGGTCGGTGTGATATCGAACGGCTTCTTATCTACGGCAGGCCGTTGGAATGAGAGCGCCTTCGCCCCGGGAATCGGCTTGTTCATATTCGGTGAGTACGCCCTATCTGGCGGTTGGTTAGCTTGTTATTCGGCGTAGGTAGATTGAGCTGCTATGGGGTTAGACTGGGTGCTCGCCAGCGGCCGGAATTGAAGACAACAGGCCGAGCGCTGCTACTGCGGCTGCGAAATATACAAATCCGACGGCCAAGACTTGAATGAGGGCATCCGTGAAAAGACGCACATTCATCTTGCTGCTCGGCGGAGCAGCAGTGTCTCCGTTCGTGCTGTCGATAGCAGCGCGGTCGCAGACCGCGACACCTGTCATCGGCTTCCTCGATAGTGGATACGCCGATCGTATGGATGCCTACCTCGGCGGCTTTAATCGCGGCTTGAGGGAGGCCGGATATACCGAGGGGGAAAACGTCGTCATCGACTATCGATGGTCCGAGGGAGATGCGAACCGATTGAAAAGGTTCGCGGCCGAACTGGCGGCGCGACCGGTTGATGTCATCGTCGCTGCGCGCGGCCCCGCGCCTGGACTTGCGGCGAAGGCGGCAACCTCGACCGTCCCGGTGGTGTTTCAGACCGGCAGCGATCCCGTCGAGATCGGCCTCGTCGACAGCATGAACCGTCCGGGAGGCAACATCACCGGGGTGACGCGAATGTCCTCGGCTTTGATCGTAAAGCGGCTGAGCGTGATGCGGGAACTGGTGCCGCGAATGTCGATCGTTGCGCTGCTGGTTAATCCGAATAGTTCGCAGACGGCAGAGCAAGTGCGCGAGCTGCAGGAGCCGTCGCGCGAGCTCAGCTTGCAGATCCACCCCGTCAAGGCCAGCAAAGAAGATGAACTCGAAGCGGCGTTTGCGGAAGCCAAGAGTGCGGGAGCCCAAGCCCTGATTGTAGCCTCCGACAATCTGTTCATTGGCGCGCGCAACCGGGTGGTCGAGCACGCCGCTCGCCAGGCAATCCCGACCATCTATTTCGAGCCGGAGTCTGTTCGGGCAGGTGGATTAATGTGCTATTCGGCGAGTCTTACGGATTCGTTCCGGCAGGTTGGCGTCTACACCGGCCGTATCCTGAAGGGAGCGAAGCCGGCCGATCTCCCGGTCCTGCAGCCGGACAGGTTCGAACTCGTTCTCAACCTGAAAACCGCTAGGAATCTTGGAGTCACCGTGCCCTCGACCTTGCTCGCAACCGCCGACGAGGTGATCGAATGAGGCGCCGTGACTTGATAACTCTGCTTGGCAGGGCGGCGGTATCGTGCGCTTGTTTGCCATTGGCGGTGCGCGCACAATCGGATGGCCGAATCAGGCGGGTTGGCGTGCTGCTGCCGTACAACGAGCAGGACGCACGGTGGGCGTTCTTCACAGCATTCAAGGAGCGCCTTGCGCAACTTGGTTGGGTTGAGAACCGCACCATCCATATGGCGGTCCGTTTGACGAGCGGAATACCCGAGGAGATCGGCAAGGCGGCGGCCGAACTGGTCGCCACGTCGCCCGACATAATCTTCGGCAACACCAACGCGGTCACGGAGGCGCTGAAGAATGCGACGATGACGATCCCCATCGTGTTCGCGGGCGTCTCTGACCCAGTCGGTGGCGGCCTTGTCACGAGCCTGTCCCGTCCGGGCGCAAACATCACCGGCTTTCAGAGCGGCGAAAGCGAGATTGCGGGGAAATGGCTGCAGGTCCTCAAGGAAGCCGCACCCGGCATTCGCCGGGTAGCTTTCGTCTACCATCCGATCGAGCCGGTCAATGTCGCGTGGCTTCACGTTGCGGAAAACGTCGCTCCCTCTCTCGGTATCGCCCTGACAGCGGTCCCGGTGCGCAGCGCTGCTGAGATTGAGCACACGCTCACGGCCTTCGCCCAGGAGCCGAACAGCGGCTTCGTTGTAGCGCCGCATTCAGTTACCACGGGAGCCAGTCAGATTTTTATCGCTCTCGCTGCACGGCTGCGTCTGCCCGCGATCTATTATTTCCGAGTGTTCGCCGCACACGGAGGCCTCATTTCTTATGGTCCCGATATTGCGGAGCTGTACCGAGGCGGCGCGAGCTATGTCGACCGTATCCTACGCGGGGCCGTGCCTGCAGAGCTCCCCGTGCAACTGCCGACCAAATATCACCTGGTCGTCAACCTCAAAACGGCTAAGGCGCTCGGCCTCGATATATCGCCGACACTGCTTGCTCGCGCCGATGAGGTGATCGAATAAAGATGCAGTCTTTGCTGCGGTGCGTGAGTCCGGAATTGGCCCGAATGCGAAGTCTAAGCCTGCTCCTAAATTGTCGGCTCGAGGGGGTAGACCGGAAATATTAATCCGGCCCTGCCATCGGCGCTTTTGACCCGACTCGGACCATTGATGATGTCTGCTCGGAGTAGCGCGTCGTCAGGTCGATTGAAGGCGTGCCGACGGTCGGCCTCTAGACGCTAGGCTTAGGCATTCGGAGTGTGACGCGGCAACCCTGATCCAGATT
>Ga0070683_100001118_pt1 | contig 20257 bp, 14 predicted proteins | sample KBSC713LmetaG_FD_64662 | JGI IMG/M metagenome (GOLD analysis project Ga0070683, IMG submission 64662) | Corn rhizosphere microbial communities from Kellogg Biological Station, Michigan, USA - KBS C7.1-3L metaG | ecosystem: Host-associated > Plants > Roots > Rhizosphere ... | reverse complement strand
AGCGTGGTCCTCCCGAGTCTGGATGTGCAGCTTGCCGAGAAAGTTGAACGTGTGGGCCTGGCCGAGGCGGTCGCCCAGGTCAACGTGAGCGTCGAGAGCCTGGTGCAGGGCGTCGGAGGCGGCCGGATAGTTCCCCCCGGCACGCAACACCTCCCCCAGGACGTGCAGGGCCCGCGCCTCGCTCAGCCGGTGCCCGAGATCGCGCGACAGCCCAACGGCCTCGCTCAGCGACCTTTCCGCCGCGGCGTAGTCATCGAGCATGTAATGCATGAATCCCAGGATCGTCCCGGCTGTGGCGCGACCGAGCCGGTCACCGATCTCAGCGTAGGTGTCCAATGCCTGGGTGAGGGCGCGTCCGGCAGCTGGATAGTCGCCCCCCATAAACCAGACGTCCCCCAAGACGGTCAGGGCGTTGGCCGTGCCGAGCGGATCGCCGAGATGCCGGTACGCCTCGAGTGCCTGCTGCCCGTTGTGCTCGGCAGCCTTGTAGTCACCTGCGTGGCGGTGCATGACCGCCAGGTCCGTCAAGGCGTTGGCCTTGGCCCAGGTGTCGTCGAGCCGCTCGGCGGTGGCGGCCGCCGCTTCGTGCAGGGTGATAGCCAGCGTCCACGGGCCGTCGCAGCGCAGCAGCTCGCTCAGGCTGGCCGCCAACTCGATCCGATGGCGGGGGTCGTCGGTGGCGTCAATGCAGGCGAGCAGGTTGTCGCGCTCGACGCGGAGCCACGCCAGAGCTCCGGTGGTATCGCCCAGATCGGGCGCCCCGGTCATCGGCGCCACGGGGCCGGGGTCCGGGCGGGTGCGCCGTGCCAGTCGGGCGTTGGCTGCGGTGGCGGTGTGTTGGTAGAAGTCGACCAGCCGGATCAGCGCCGCCCGGCGACACCCGGGCGGGTCGGCCGCAGCCTGGGCACGGGCGTACCCGCGCAGCAGGTCGTGCATCGTGTACCGGTGATACCCGATCTCCACGATCAGGTTGTCCACGTGCAAGCCGTCCAGGTGCTCCAGCGCATCGGCGGGCGGGACACCGGCCAGCGCCGCCGCGGCGTAGGCGTCGACGTCACCGCCAGGATGCAACGCCAGCAGCCGGAAGAACTCCGGCCGCCCGGCCGGTAGGTGCCGGTAGGACAGGTCGAACGCCGCCCCGACCGTCCGGTGCTCCGCGGTGATGCTGGTCAACCGGGTCCGGGTCTCGGCCACCAGATCCGGCACCGACCAGGTGGCGTGCCGGACCAGCGCCCGGGCCAGCACGCCGACCGCCAGCGGCAGATACCCGCACAACCCCATCAGCTCGGCCACCGACCCCGGATCGCCTTGTGCTCGCGGCGCCAACCGGGTGAACAAGCGCGCCGCAGCCTCGCGCTCCAGCACCTCCAGCGGCGTCACCACCGCACCCCCGGGCAGATCACCCAGGAACCGCCGGCTGCTGACCAACACCACCGACCCCGCCGCCGGCAACAGCGGCACCACCTGACCGGTGCTCACGGCGTCGTCCAGCACGAGGAGCAGTGGTTGGCCCGCGGTCCGCTCCCGCCACAGCGCCGAACGCTCCGCCAGCCCCTCCGGCAGATTGCGCGGATCGATCCCGTCCGCCACCAGTAACCCGGCCAGCACCTGGGCCGGATCGACCGGATCCCGCCCGTCGGTGTGCCCGCACAGGTCGACGAACAACGGCCGGCGCGCGAACCGCCCCGCCAGCCGGTGCGCCACCCGCACCACCAACGCTGTCTTGCCGACCCCAGGCATCCCGTACACCACCCGCACTGCCCCCGGCCCAACCCGGCCGTCAGCCCCGTCCACGACCGCCTCCGCGGCCGCGATCAGGCTGTCGCACTCCCGCGACCGACCGACCAACACCGCGGGATCCGCCGGCAACGGGAACGCCATCGCGGCCAGCCCCGCAGCCCCCGGCTGCCTCTCCTCACCGGCCGCCTGGCCAGCCGCAGCGGCCGAGATCGACACCGTCACCCGTTCCGGAGGCGGGTCCAGCGTCCGGTCCTGCCGCAAGATGGCGGCCTCCAAGTCACGCAACCCGCCGCTCGGGTCGATCCCCAGGTCCTCGGCCAGCCGGCCCCGCAGATCCCGGAACACCGACAACGCCTCACCCTGCCGGCCCGCCCGATACAGCGCCACCATCAACTGCCGGTGCACGTCTTCCCGGTACGGATGGCTGTCCGCAAGGCCCAGCAACTCCGGCACCACCGTGGCGTGCTCCCCCAGGTCCAGCCGCACCCCGGCCAGCTCCAGCACCGTGTCGACCCGCCACGCATCCAACCGATCCGCCTGCGCGTCGAACCAGACCAACCCCGCCACATCCGCCAACGGCCGGCCTCGCCACAACGCCAACGCCTCCCGCAACGCGGCCGCCCGAGCGTGCAGAACCGTCTCCCGCCGGCTGCCCTCGATCAGCTTCACGACCCGCTGGACGTCCGTGGTCTCCGCACCGAGATCCAACGCGTACCCCGACCCGTGGGCAACGATCGCATCGCGCCGCCCCAACACGCCACGCAAGTGCGACACGTGCGTCTGCACCGCGTTTCGCCCCAGTCCAGCCGCCTCGTCCTGCCACACCACATCCAGCAGACGATCAGCGGACACCACCTCACCCGCCGCCAACCCCAACGCGGCCAACACGGCCTTACGCCGACGCCCCGCCACCAGCCGCACGCTGCCCTCGGACACCACGCCCACCGGGCCAAGCAGCCCCACCAACACTCACATCACACCCCGGACGATGCGGCGATTCATGGAGAAACGGCCATGTCTTGCCAGGGAGAACGCGCGCACCGCATTCAGCAGGAAGGCCTGTGTGGTGACGAGGATACCGACCGAGCAGAGCGCCCACGCCACCCAACGAGCAGGCCGGCTGGTCCGCAAGGAGGACAAGCACTTCAATCTGCACAATTGGGCGATCGACCATGCCCAGGTTGTCCACCCCGAGTCGAACCCCGCCTTTGACGGCTCGTTACTTGAAGGCGATCACCAGCAGCACGATGAACCCGATCGCCACCAGCGCCAGCACCGCGACCGTGCCACCCACCCAGCGCCGCTCCGACGTGTCCGAATCGTCGGCCGCCGGCGTCACCACCGGCTGGGGCGGGAACGGGCCACTGCGCGCCGGCTGCTGCGCCTGCGCCGGCCACAGCGGACCCGAGCGAGGCGGCGGCGGCACCACCGGCTGCTGAATCGGCTGCTGAATCGGCTGCTGAATCGGCTGCTGAATCGGCTGCTGAATCGGCTGCACGGGCCGCGGCTGCACGACCGGCGGCGGCACCGGCGGCGGGACGACCCGCGGCGGCGGCTGCTGCACCGGACGCGGCTGAAGAACAGGCTGAACGACAGGCGGGCGGGGCTGCTGCACCGGCCGCCCCATCGGGGCCCCCGACATCGGCGACGGTGACACCGGGATCGCGGTGTGCGGCGGCGGCTGCTGCGGCCGTGGCGGGTTCGGGCGGGGCGGCGGGGTCACCGTCCGCGGCACCCCGGATGCCCGCACCGGCGCGGCCGGCGCGCCGATGCACAGCGCCCCCTCGACCACCACGGTCTCCGGCTGCTCCAGCGTGGTCGGCGCGACGCCGAGGTCGGTATGGATCAGATGCGCGGCAAGCGGGATCCGCGACGAGCCGCCGACCAGGAAGATGCCGACCATGTCCTTCGGGGTCAGCCGGGCCGACTCGATGGCCCGGCGCAGGCAGGCGACCGTCCGCTCCAGGTTCGGGCGGACCATCGCCTCGAACTCCTCGCGCGTCAGGTGCGCGTCGACCTCCAGCGCGGGCAGGTGGATGTCGGCGCTGGTGGTCCGCGAAAGCATCTCCTTGGCCCCGCGCACATCCTCGTACAGCATCCGCCGCAGCCGCCGGTCGGTCGGGTCGTCCGGGTTGATCAGCGTGTTCCACTCGGCCGGGTTGCTTTGCCCGTACGAGTTGCCCAGATGCTCGACGATCGCATGGTCGAAGTCGAGCCCGCCGACGTCGGGCAGGCCGTCCTCGGCGAGCACCTCGAACCCGGTCTGCGTCCGGCGGACCACGGTCGCGTCGAACGTGCCGCCGCCCAGGTCGTAGATCGCGAGGCTGCGCCCGACCGGGACGGCTGAGCCCAGCACCGCGGTGAAATAGGACGCGGCCCCGACCGGCTCGGCGATCAGCCGCGGCGCGGTCGACCCGGCGATCAAACCGGACATGCGGGCCGCTTCCACCAGCAACGACCGGCGCCGCTCGCCCCACCGCGCCGGATGGGTCAGCCGGACCTCCTCGGGCGGGCCGCCGAGCTGGCGGCGGGCCTCGGTGTTGACCTGGCTGAGCACATAGCCCATCACCCGCTGCACCGGCAGCCCCTGGCCGCCCAGGAACACCTCGCCGTCGTCGATGCGCCGCTTCGGGTTGGGCTCGAACCGGGACGGGTCGACCCGGGCGTTGCGCTCGGCGTCGCGGCCGACCAGGACCTTGCCGTCCGTGTTGAAGTACACGGCCGAGGGCAGCAGCGGCGAACCGTCGAACAGCAGCGGTCGCATCCGCGCATCTGCCGTGCGGACCATCGCGACCGTGTTCGACGTGCCGAAGTCGATGCCGAGCACGCGCATGTGCGTCACCATACCGTTGCCGTGCCCACACCTGGTGTCGGCTGCCAGGCCGGATACTGTCCGCGTGTACTTGGACTCGCCCCTTCCGATCGGGTTCGCCCACCGCGGCGGCGCCGCGGTCGGTGACGAGAACACGACAGCCGCGTTCGGGCGGGCCGTCGCGCTCGGGTACCGGTTCATCGAGACCGACACCCACGCGACCGCCGACGGGGTCGCCGTCGTCTTCCACGACGACACCCTCGAGCGGATGTTCGGCCGCCCCGGTACCGTCCGGGATCTGCGCTTCGCCGACCTGTCCGCGCTGCGCATCGGCGGCGAGGCGGCCGTCCCCCGCCTCGACGAGGTCCTCGACGCGTGGCCGGACATCCGGTTCAACATCGACGTGAAGGCCGACGACGCCGTCGACCCGACGCTCAAGGTGATCAGCGACGTCGCCGCCGGCGACCGGGTCCTGCTGGCCGCGTTCTCCGACCGGCGGCTGGCCCGGATGCGGGCGGTCACCGGCCCGGCCGTGGCCAGCTCGCTGGGCATGCGGGAGGTCGCCCGGCTGTGGTCGGGTGCCCTGCGCACCCCGCCCGCCGGGGCCGTCGCCGCGCAGATCCCGCCCCGGTACGGGCGGCTGCGCCTGGCCACCCGCCGCCTGATCCGCCGGGCCCACCGGATGGGCCTGCAGGTGCACCTCTGGACGATCGACGAGCCGGACGAGATGCGGTACTTTCTCGACCTCGGCGTGGATGGCATCATGACGGACCGGATCGAGGTGCTCCGCGACGTGTTCCAGGCCCGCGGCCACTGGTAGGGAGCTCCATGACCACCGTCGACGATGAGGTCGGGAACCAACCCAGCACGAAGCGCGAGCGGGTCGGCTGGTACTTCTACGACTGGGCCAACTCGGCCTTCTACACGACGGTCGTCACCGTCTTCCTCGGCCCCTACCTGACCTCGATCGCCGAGAACGCGACCGGCTGCCAGGGCGACGAGGCCTGCAAACACGCGGTCATCCACCCGCTCGGGATCGCGATGGCACCCGGCTCGCTGTTCGCCTACACGGTGGCGCTGTCGGTGTTCCTGACCGTGTTCGTGCTGCCGGTCGCCGGGGCGATCGCCGACCGCACCTCGCACAAGAAGGAACTCCTCGCGCTCTTCGCCTACATCGGCTCGGCCGCCACGATCGGGCTGGTGTTCCTGACCGGCGGCCGATACATGCTCGGCGCGATCCTCTTCCTCCTCGCCAACATCGCCTTCGGCGCGTCGGTCGTCGTGTACAACTCGTTCCTGCCCCAGATCGCCTCCCCGGACGACCGCGACCGGGTCTCCAGCATCGGCTGGGCGATCGGCTACATCGGCGGCGGCCTGCTCCTGCTCATCAACCTGGCCGCCGTCCTCGGCAAGGGCGCCCTGGGCATGTCGACCGGCGAGGTCGCCCGCTGGAGCATCGTCTCGGCCGGCCTGTGGTGGGCCGGGTTCACCACGATCCCCCTGGTCCGGCTGCGCAACCGCCCGGCCGTGGCCGGCGAGCACCGCGGCAACCCGGTCACCGACGGCTTCCGCCAGCTGTGGCACACGCTCAAGTCGCTCAAGGCCTACCCGCTGACGCTGTTCTTCCTCGTCGCCTACCTCGTCTACAACGACGGCATCCAGACCGTCATCTCCCAGGCCGGCATCTACGCGACCGAGGAACTCGGCCTGCCCGACACGGTCCTCGTGCCGACCATCCTCATGGTGCAGTTCCTGGCATTCGGCGGCGCGCTCGCCCTCGGCCGCCTGGCCACCGCGATCGGCGGCTGGAAGACCGTGCTGATCAGCCTCGCCATGTGGGTCGTCGTCCTCGCCGTCGCCTACGTCCTGCCGGCCCACAAGACGATCCCGTTCATCCTGCTCGGCGCCGCGATCGGCGTCGTGCTCGGCGGCAGCCAGGCCCTGTCCCGCTCGCTGTTCAGCCAGCTCATCCCGAAAGGCAAGGAAGGCGAGTATTTCGGCCTGTACGAGATCTCCGACAAGGGCACCAGCTGGCTCGGCCCGCTGACCTTCGGCCTCGCGTACGACGCCACCCGCAGCTACCGCGTCGCGATCATCTCGCTGCTCGCGTTCATCATCATCGGTTTCTTCGCACTGCTGGCCGTCCCGATGCGGCGCGCCATCGAAGCCGCCGGCAACGTGCCACCCGAAAAGCTGTGATTGACGGCAACCGGCGCAGGAGCCCCGCCCGGCGCGCCGAGCCTCGGCTACCCGTGGGGCATCATCGCCCAGGCGAGGATCATCGTCCCGCACCTCTGACCAGGCGGCCGACCTCGGCGCGCAGCTTCACAAACGCCGGCAGGGTCCGGGTCGTGATCTGCTCCCGCTCCCGCGGCAGGTCGACCGGCAGGTCCGCGACCACGCGGCCCGGACCCCGGCCGAGCACCACGACCCGGTCCCCCACGTAGACGCTCTCGTCGATGTCGTGCGTGACGAACAGGATCGTCAGGCCGGCGCTGCGCACCGACAGCAGCAGATCCTCAAGGTCCTCCCGCGTCTGCGCGTCCACCGAGCCGAACGGCTCATCCATCAGCAGCAACGACGGCTCGCTGACCAGCGCCCGCGCGATGGCCACCCGCTGCTGCATGCCACCGGAAAGCTGGAACGGGTGCTTGCGGGCGGCCTCAGCCAACCCGACCGACTCCAGCGACTGCATGGCCGCCGATCGGCGCGCAAGGCGCGACAGCGACGTACGGCGCAGCGGCAGCGCCACGTTGTCCCGCACGTTCAGCCACGGCAGCAGCGACCGCCCGTACTCCTGGAACACCACCGCCAACCCGGACGGCACGCCGTCGACCGGCGCGCCGTCCAGGACCACCCGGCCCGACGTCGGCCGGATCAGCCCGGCCACGCAGCGCAGCAGCGTCGACTTGCCGCAGCCGGACGGCCCGACGATCGACACCAGTTCGCCCTCGGCCACGTCCAGGCTCACCGCCTGCAGCACCGGCACTTCCCCGTACGAGTGGGAAAGCGACTCGATCGCGAGCATCACGAGTAGGCCGCCACACCGCTCGGGTCGACCGGCACCTCCAGCAACGACGGGCCGTCACCCGCGAACGCAGACGCCAGCGAAGACCCCAGGTCGTCGTGCGGGGAAACCCGGCGAGCGGGGACACCGAAGCCGTTGGCCACGGCCACGAAGTCGACCCCGGGGATCTCCGTCCCGACCGGGTCCGCGTTGCCCAGCCGGCGGCCGAGCTGGCGCACCGCCTCGTACCCGTGGTTGTTGAGCACCACGAACGTGACCGGCGTCCGGTACTGCGCGGCCGACCACAGCGCCTGGATCGAGTACAGGCTCGAACCGTCGCCGACCACGCACACGACCGGGTCGCCGGCCAGCGCCCGCCCGACCGCCACCGGCAGCCCCCAGCCCAGCGCCCCGCTGCCGGTGGTCAGGAAGCCGCCCGGCCGGGTGATCGGCAGCCGCTCGTGGAACACGTCGCGGTGGCTGGGCGCCTCCTCAACCACGACCATGCCGGGCGGCAACGTCGCCCGCAACGTGTCGATCACGAACGCCGCGGGAGAAGAAGCCACCGTCAGCGCGGGCCGAGCCGCGGGAACGCGGCGGTCAACCGGGTCCAGGAACTCGAGCAAGGCCGTGACCGACGCCCGCACCGTGCCCAACAGGCTTGTCCCGACCGGCGCCCACGCCGCCGCGACCGGATCGCAGTCCAGCTGGAACAGCCGCGTACCGGCGGGAAGATACGGACCCGGCGTGTGCACGTGGTACTTGAAGATCGGCGCCCCGATGCCCAGCACCACGTCGTGCCCGTCCAGAACCTTCACCACCTGATCCCGGACCGGCGGCAGGAACCCCTGGAACAGCCGGTGATCCTCGGGAAAGCCGGACCGGGCCGACATCGGTGCCAGCCACACGGCCGCGGACGTCTTCTCGGCCAGCGCGACGACGGCCGCGAACGCGTCGTCGTCATCGACGCCGGCCCCGATCACCAGCGCCGGCCGCTCGGAAGCATTCAACGCGTCAGCCAGTGACCGGAGCCCCTCCGAAGACGCCACGAAATCCGGCTGGATCTCCCGCATCGGCACCGGCGACGCCGCCGCATTCCAGTCGTCCTCGGGCACCGACACGAACACCGGTCCCCGCGGCGGGGTCATCGCCAGCCGGTACGCCTCGGCGAGCGCGGCCGGCACATCCTCGGCCCGGTCCGGCTGGCTGCTGCACTTCACGTACGGCCGGGGAAACGACGCCGGCTCGTCGGCCGCCAGGAACGGCCGGGTCGGCAGCATCGCCCGGGTCTGCTGGCCGGCGATGATCAGCAGCGGCACCCGGTCCCGGTACGCGTTGAAGACCGCACCCAGCGCGTGCCCGACCCCGCCGGCCGAGTGCAGGCTGACCACGCCCGCCCGGCCGGTGCCCATCGCGTGCCCGGCCGCCATCGCGGTCACCACCGACTCCTGCAGGCCCAGCACGTAGCGGAAGTCGGCCGGCCAGTCGCGCAGCATCTTCACCTCGGTCGAGCCGGGATTGCCGAACACGGTCGTCGACCCAGTCCCGCGCAGGAAGTCGAACACCGCCTCACGAACGTCCATAGTGGAGAACCTTTCGTTCGAGCACGAGCAGCAGTGTGTTGAGCAGATAGCCGAGGATGCCCAAAAGCACGATCGCCGCCCACATCGTCGGCAGGTCGGAGCGGCTCTGCGCATCGGTCAGCTCGAACCCGATCCCGTTGGCCGTACCGGGCAGCAGCTCGGAGAACACCATCAGGATCAGCGACAGCGACAGGGCCAGCCGCAGCCCGGCGAACAGCTTCGGCAGCGTCGAGGGCACGATGATAAGCGCCAGCCGGTCCGCCGCCGAGAGCCGGAACACCCGCGCGGTGTCAAGCAGCGCCGGGTCGACCGACCGCGCGCCCTCGGCCGTGTTGAGCAGGATCGGCCACACCGCGCCGAACACGATCGAGGTGACCTGCATCGTCGGGCCCAGATGCAGCAGCACGACGAACACCGGCACCAGCGTCGGCGGCGGGATCACCCGCGCGAACTGCAGCACCGGGTCGACGTACGCGAAGAACTTCGGCGAGCGGCCCAGCGCCAGTCCGAGGACGACGCCGAACACCACCGCCACGGCGAGCCCGATGCCCATCCGGGCCAGGCTCGGCAGCAGGTTGCCCACGGCGTCGCCGCTCAGGAAGAAGTGTGCCGGAGGACCGGAGAACCAGAGGTGGTACATGCGCAGCACGATCGCCGAGGGCGGCGGGAAGAACACGTCGGCCACCCGGCGCGCGATGAGCTCCCACAGCGCAACCGCCGCCAGGAAAGCCGTCCACCGGATGGTCATACGGCTCGCCACCGGAAGAGCCGGCGCTCACCTCGTACCAATGCGGCGTTTATCAACAGCCCCAGGACACCGGCCCAGACCATGCCGGCCAGCACGTCGACGGTGCCGTCGGGGGCCTGCTGCGCCTGCGCGATGAACACGCCCAGCCCGTCGCCGAACCCGGACAGGATCTCGGTGCCGACGGCCAGGATCAGCGCGACGGCCGCGGCCAGGCGCACCCCGGTGGCGATGAACGGCGCGGCCGAAGGCAGCGAGACGCGGCACAGCACGGCGACCCGGCCGAACCCGAACACCCGCAGCGTCTCCTTGGGGACCGGGTCGACCTCGGCCACGCCGTATGCGGTGTTGAACAGCACCGGCCAGATCGACGCATACACGATGAGCGTCGCCTCGGTCGCCAGCCCGGCCCCGAGGATCAGGCTGACCAGCGGGATCAGCGCGACCGACGGGATGGGCCGGAGGAACTCCAGGATCGGGCGCAGCGCCAGGTTGACCGCCGGGACGGCGCCGATGACCAGCCCGAGCGGCACCCCGGCGGCGACCGCGACGGCCAGCCCGAGCGCCCACGACGTGACCGTCGCGCCGACGTTGGCCAGGAACAGCGGATCGCCGGCCAGCTTCACGGCGCGGGCGAGGATGTCCGACGCCGGCGGCAGGAAGTCGCGCGGCACCAGCCCGGTGATCGCGAGGAGCTGGCTCGCCGCGGCCAGCACGGCGAGCCCGGCGATCCCGCGCAGCCAGCGGTGGCTCATGGTTGATACAAGACGGTCTTCACGTCCAGGGGAGCTTTGAGCAAACCGTCCGTCTGCATCAGGTCGGCCAGCCTCTGCAGTTTGCCGGCGTCCAGCGATGCGGGGTACTCCGGCAAGACCAGGGTCTTCGCGGTCTGTTCATCGACCTTCGCGTACGACGGGAGCACCGAGTCGACCTGCGACCGGTCACCGGCGGCCAGCTGCTGGGCCTTGAGCAGCACCCGCTGGATGGCCGCGGCCGTCTTCGGATACTTGGTGACGAACTCCTCGGTCGTCACGTAGCCACTGACCGGCAGGCCGGTCACCGGCGCGCCGCCGCCGTCGATCACCATCCGCGCCTTGAGCTTGCCCTGGATGACCGTGCCGAACGGCTCCCCCGTGTGCACCGCGTCGACGTCGTGGTTCGCGAGGGCCTTGTCCATCAGCGGGAACTGCACCGCCCGGTACTTGACCTTGCTCGGGTCGGCGCCGCCGGCCTTGAGGATCTGGTTGAGGGTCAGCGACTGGATGTTGTTGAGGATGTTGACCGCGACCGTCTTGCCCTCGAGGTCTTTGGCCGTCTTGATCGGCGAGTCGCTCAGCACGAGCAGCTGCATGAATTTCGGCGCCTCGGCGGCCGCGTCGGCCAGGATCCTCAGCTTCAGCGTGCCCTGCTGGTGGGCCTGCAGGAACGTCACGTAGTTGGCCCCGGCGATGAGGTCGAGCTGGCCGTTCTTCAGCGCCGGCAGGGCGGCGATGCTCTGCGCGACCGGCTGGATCTTCACCTGGAGGCCTTCGGCCTCGAACAGCTTGCGGCTGACCGCGAGGTGCACACCGGCCGCGTCCAGCAGGGGCAGCGACGCGACCGTGATCGTCGTCTTCTCCAGCCCGCCGGTTGCCTTTTCCGCGTTGCCGCCGCAGCCGGTGACCAGGACCGCGGCCAGCAGTATCGCGAGAGCCCCGTGTCGTCTCATAGGGCCAAGTCAATACTGATGTCGGTCGATCACGCAACGCCTTGGTTGAGCATTCGAAACGCCCCGCGCAAAAGGTCGGCGACCTCGAAGCGGCCGGCGGTCAGGCCGAGCGGCTCGAGCTGGTCGAGCAGCGCGTCCGGCCGTTGCACGGTGCCGGGGACCGGCGGCGGGAGCGGTTCCAGGCGGGGCCCGGCGGTCCAGAAGCTGGCGGTGCTGTCGTTCTTCGCGGGCGAGGGCTCGATGCCAAGATCTTTTATGCGGAGTCCCCGCAGCCGCTCCAGCAGCTCCTCCCGGCTGCGCCCCCGCCAGGCCAGGATCCCGAACGGGTCGGTGTCGAACGACGCGGCGAGCGCGTAGCAGGTGGCGGCCAGGTGCGCGCACGGCTTCTGCCACGACGGGCAGGAGCACTCGAGGGCGACGTCGGGCAGCTGGGCCGGGAACAGCGACAGCCCGAACGACCCGAGCAGCCGGTCGAGGTCGGGCGGCAGCTCCCCGGCGAGCAGCCGCGCCGTGTAGAGCGCCTCCCCGGCGAGCGCCCGCTCGATGCGATGCCAGTCGGCGGCCGAGAACGCGCGGACCGCGACTCGCGCCCGGTAGGTGACGCCGTCGTCGTCCAGGACGAGCCCGGTGACGAGGCTGGTCGAGATGGTCAGCGACTGGACGCGGCCGGACCGCGCGTATCGGCGGCCCTGCTGAAACTGGGCCGGCATCCGCAGCGCCTCCAGCATGCCGAGGAACTGCTCCGACCACAGTGGACGATCACTCGGCACCGGTCGCCTCCGGGGTGAGGGTCACCAGGTCGAGCAGGTCGTCGGTGGACAGGCCGGTGAGCCAGCCCTCCCCGCTGCCGACCGCCGAGCGGGCGAGGGCCCGCTTCTCGGTCATGATGGTGTCGACGCGCTCCTCGACCGTGCCGGCGCAGACGAACGTGTGGACCTGCACATCCCGGCGCTGCCCGATGCGGTAGGCACGGTCGGTCGCCTGCGCCTCCGTCGCCGGATTCCACCACCGGTCCAGGTGCACGACGTGGTTGGCGGCGGTCAGGTTGAGCCCGGTCCCGCCGGCCTTGAGCGACAGCAGGAACACCTTTTCGCCCCCGTCCTGGAACCGGGCGACCATCGCGTCACGCGCTCCCTTGGCGACGCCGCCGTGCAGGTAGGCGACCTCGGTGCCGAGCCGGTCGGCGAGGTATGGCGCGAGCATCGCCCCGAACCGCGCGAACTGGGTGAACACCAGCGTCCGGTCGCCGTCGGCGAGGGCGTTGGCGAGGATCTCTTCCAGCCGTTCGAGCTTGCCCGACCTTCCCGCGAGCGGCGTGTTGTCGCCGAGCAAATGCGCCGGGTGGTTGCAGACCTGCTTGAGCTTGGTCATCGCGGACAGCACGAGCGCCTTGCGCCGCGAGCCGGCCCGTCCCTCCTTGAGCTTGACGACCATCTCGTCGACGACCGCCCGGTACAGGGTGGCCTGCTCGACGGTCAGGTTGCACCATTGGGTGCGCTCGACCTTCTCCGGCAGGTCGGCGATTACGGCCTTGTCGGTCTTGACCCGGCGGAGCAGGAACGGCCGGGTGACGCGCCGCAGCCGGGCGGCCGCGTCGGGGTCGGCGAAGCGCTCGATCGGCACCGAGTAGCGGGCGCGGAAGATGCTCGCCGTCCCAAGGAGGCCGGGGTTGAGGAAGTCGGCGATCGACCACAGCTCGGTCAGCCGGTTCTCGACCGGGGTGCCGGTCAGCGCGACCCGGTGCCGCGCGGGGATCCGCCGCACCGCCCGCGCGACCCCGGCGGTCGCGTTCTTCACGTGCTGGGCCTCGTCGAGGACGAGCCGCTCCCACGCTCTCGCGCTGAGCGTCTCCTCGTCGCGCACGGCCAGCTGGTAGGTGGTCAGGACGAGGTCGACGTCGTCGGGCAGCGCCCGCCCCGGCCCGTGGTGCACGTGGACGCTGAGTGTCGGCGTGAACCGCTCGATCTCGCGCCGCCAGTTGGCGAGCACGGACATCGGGCAGACGATCAACGTCGGTTTCCGCTTTGCCTCCTCGCGCTGCAGTGCCTCGAGGGCCAGCACCTGCACCGTCTTGCCCAGTCCCATGTCATCGGCGAGCAGCGCCCCGACTCCGAGCCGGTCCAGGAACACAAGCCAGGACAAGCCCCTTTTCTGGTACGGCCGGAGCTCGGCCTTCAACGACCTGGGTGGGTCGACGAGTGCGAGCCGGTCGACCAGGCGCCCGGTGAGCAGGTCGGCCAGCCAGCCGGTGCCGTCGACGCCGGTCACCGGCAACTCCCCGGCTCCCTCCGGCACGACGTGGAGGAACCGCATCGCCTCGCCGGCCGTCATCTCCCCGGTGCCACCCCGAGCCAGGAACGCCAGTCCCGTGCGGAGCCGGTCCGGGTCCAGGTGCACCCAGCGGCCGCGCAGCCGGACCAGCGGCACCTTGGCGCGGGCCAGCTCGACCAGGTCCTCCTCGCTGAGGAATTCGCTTCCGAGGGCGAGGCCCCACTTGTATTTGACGATCGCGTCGCGGTTGGCGGTGTTGTCGCGCAGGACCGGCGCGGCCGGCTGGGCGGTCCGGACGGTCAGGGTGAGCCCGAGATCCTGGCGCCGCTGCCACACCGCCGGCACGAGCACCCCGAACCCGGCGTCTTCCAGGACGCTCGCGTGGGTGAGGAAGCGATAGGCCCCGGCGAGGTCGAAGCGCAGCTCGGCCGGGTACGGCGTGCGCAGCACCTCATCGAGGTCCGGATAGAGCCGGCTGGCCCGGCCGAGGTCGGCGAGCAGGACCGCCTGGGGGTCGTCGACCCAGCGCATGAGCGGGGAGGCGACATCCTGCCAGACGTGCTCGGCGGGGACGAGCAGGCTCGGCTCGTCGGCCGGCTGCAGGAGGAACTCGAGACCCCAGCCGTCCTCGTCGTCGAAGCCGAGCCGGAAGCAGGTCCGGACGGGGGCCGGCTTCCCCGAGCCGGCCCAGTGATCGAGGCGTCGTTTGAGGGCTTCGACGTCGTCGTCGAGGGCTCTCCTCGGACCGGTCAGCCCGGTCAGCCACGCGCGGACGAGCCCGTCGCCCGGCCCGACGAGCGGCTCGGTGAGCAGGCCGCGGACGATCGCGTCGGCCGCGACGTCGAGGGCGAGCCGCGTCGCCGCGGCCGCGTCGACCCCCGGCGCGGCGGCGCGGGCAACCCCCGGCATGGCCCGCCACAACAACTCGTACCGTGCGACATCCGGCCCCGCGAGCACGACCCGCCAGCGAGCCTCATCACCGACGATGGCGGGCAGGACGCGGCCTCGCTGGACCAGGTGCGCGGCCAGCCGCCGGACGTCGGCGACCCAGCCGATCGAGCTGCCTTTTCTGTCGATGGCGTCTTCAAGGTCGGCGGTATGCGCCGGCACCACGATCGGCACGGTCCACGGCAACAGGCGGACGGCCCCCCGCGCTCTGGTGGTCGTGCCAAGCTCGGGCGACCCGAGCGGGCTCGAACCGGCGCTCGGCAGGTGCAAGACCGCCGACCCGGCCCGGCCGTCCATGGGCGGCTGGACGGCAAACGGATGCGGCGCGGCGCGGCGCAGACTGGTCCGCCGCCCAGCCGGCCCCGACGGCGTCGCCTCGGCCCAGCAGGCGATCTCCCCGTCCGCGGTGACCAGCCCGTGCACGACACTCACCGCCCGACCCTACCCGCCAATGCGCCCAGGTCAGCAGCGCCCACAGCTCTCGATGGTGGCCGATCCAGCCGCCTTGGCTCCTGAGACGGACGGCCACGCTGCCACGATCATTGGTGCCAAGTCAGCGATTCTCGGCCGCCAAATCGCTTGCCACCAACGATCGCGTCATCGTCAGCGCCCAAGGAGTCACAGATCGTTGCGCTGGTTTCAGTGATTCGGGCGCCGGAAATCGCTGAGAACAGCGCAACGATCACCGTCGAGGAGATGACCATGCCGCGAGCGTTGCTGCTCACCGGGCACCAACCTCAAGGCCCTCTGGACCACCGTCAAGCGGGCCGGCCAACGTCGGCAACAACGCTCAACGCGACGACTTCGCCCGATGCCTCGCCGGATGCCTCGCCGGATGCGACGTGCAGACGGTCCGCCTAGACGTCGTGAACGGCCGGCCACCTGACGTCGTCGCCCGAGAGGTCGTCCTCGGCTGGCCGGCGGAACCGCCGCGCGGCTAGGACGTGCAGCGCGAACAGCGCGCACCCCAGCATCAGCGGCGTCGTGAACGGGATCAGCACGGCGATCGCCAGCGCCACCGCCAGGACCGCCCCGTCGGCCGCGGCCAGGCCCGGCTGCGCCAGCGCGGAACGGACGGCCGCGAACCAGCCCATCGATCCGCAACGGCCCAGCAACGAGAACACCACGCCGGCCACGCCGAGCAGCGCCCAGCCGGCCACCACGAGCAACCCGAGCACCAACGGGCCGCCGGGGACGCGCTCCGCCCGTACCACCGTGAAATCGAACGCAAGGAAGACGGCGGCCGCCGCGAAGGCCACGCTGAAACCGAGCCCGGGCAGCAGCGAGCGCCAGAACACGCGCCACAGCTCGGCGAATGAGACCTTGCGCGAGTCCACCGTCAGAGCGTGCACCGCAACGGAACCGGCCCGCAGCGCCGCGCCCGCGGTGACCAGCGGCAGCGCGAACAACGTCACTGCGAAGCCGACCACCGCAATATCGGAGGCGACCGTGAACGTGGAAATCCAGCGTTTCATCCCTTGAGCCCCGAGGTGTTGATGCCCTGCACCAGCAGGCGCTGGAAGGCGAGGAAGAACAGGAACACCGGCAGCAGCGACAGCACCGACATGGCGAACATCGGGCCGAGCGCGTTGGAGCCGGTCGAGTCGAAGAACTGCGTCAGCGCCACCGGCACCGTGTACTTCGACAGATCCGACAGGTACACCAGCTGGCGGAAGAAGTCGTTCCAGGTCCAGATGAACGAGAAGATCGCGGTCGTCACCAGCGCCGGGCGCGACAGCGGCAGGATCACGTGCCGGAACACACCATACGGCGAGCACCCGTCGATCTTGGCGGCCTCGTCCAGCTCCCGTGGGATGCCCCGGATGAACTGGACCATGAGGAACACGAAGAACGCGTCGATGGCCAGGAAGTGCGGCAGGACCAGCGGCGTGTACGGGAACGGGCCGCCCACCCAGCCGAACGTCTTGAACAGGATGAACTGCGGCACGATCAGCACGTGACTGGGCAGCAGCAGGGTGCCGATCATCAGCCCGAACCACAGCCCGCGCAGCGGGAAGCGCAGCCGGGCGAACGCGAACGCCGCGAGCAGGCAGGAAAGCATGTTGCCGATGATCACGAGCCCGGCGACGAGCGTGCTGTTGAGGAAGAACCGCCCGAAGTTGACGTCGAGGTGCGTCCAGCCGTCCGGGTAGTTACCCGGGGTGAACGACTTCGGGATCGCCGAGACGGTGCTCATGATCTCGTCCTGCGGCTTGAACGACGTGCCGACCATCCACACCAGCGGATACAGCACGATGACCAGCAGCACGACGAGTGCGCTTGTCCGGGCAACCGATTTCACGTTCATCGTTCGTCCTCGTCGCTGTAGTGCACCCAGAACCGGCCGGTCGCGAACAGCACCACCGTGATCAACCCGACCGCGATCAGGAACACCCAGGCCATCGCCGAGGCGTAGCCCATCTCGTAGTTGCCGAACCCGCGGATGTACAGGTACAGCGTGTACATCAGCGTCGAGTCGACCGGTCCGCCGGTCCCGTTGCTGACCACGAATGCCGCGGTGAACCCCTGGAAGCCGTGGATCGTCTCGAGGACCAGGTTGAAGAAGATCACCGGAGACAGCATCGGCAGGGTGATCTTGAAGAACTGCCGGATCGGCCCGGCCCCGTCGACCGCGGCCGCCTCGTAGAGCTCGGTCGGCACCTGCTTGAGCCCGGCCAGGAAGATCACCATCGGCGCGCCGAACTGCCAGATGCCCAGCACCATCAGCGTCTCGAGGGCCCACTCGGGGCTGGTCGCCCAACCCCGGCCGGGGATGCCGAAGATGGCCAGCACGGCGTTGAAGGCGCCGGCGCGGTTGAAGATGTTCGCCCACACGATGGCCAGCGCGACGCTGCCGCCCAGCAGCGAGGGCAGGTAGAACAGCGCCCGGAACAGCCCGGTGCCCCGCCGCTCCCGGTTGAGCAGCAAGGCGACGCCGAGCGCGGCGGCCAGCTTGAGCGGCGTGGCGATCAGCGCGAACTTCAGCGTGACCAGCACGGCGTGCCAGTACGACGGGTCGGCCGTGAACATGTTCCGGTAGTTGGCCAGGCCGATCCACTTGACCTCGGACAACGGGGTCAGGATGTCGTAGTTGGTGAAGCTCAGGTACAGCGAGATCAGCATCGGGATCGCGGTGATCCCAAACAGCCCGAGCAGCCACGGGGTCAGGAAGACGTACCCCGCGGTGGCCTCCCGCCGCTTCGGCTTCCCGCGCCGGGTCGCGGCCTCCGGTTGGGAGGCCGCGACCGGAGACGTCCGGGTGAGCGTCACGCCGAGATCGCTGCCTTGCAGGCCGTGACGAACGCGGCCGCCGACGCAGCCGGGGTGGCCCGGCCGAACTGGCAGTTCTCCGCGGCCTTGACCAGCTCGGTGCGAACCTTGCTGTGCCCCTTGAGCGGCACCGCCGGCGGCTGGCCGAAGAGCTTGCCGAGGTCGTTCTCGACCGAGATCGACTGCTTCATCGCCTGGTCGGTGGTCGAGTTGGCGACCGACGCCCGGATGTCGAGATTGGACGGCAGGCCCCGCTCGGTGCCCAGGATCGCACCCGCCGCGGCGTCGTTGGCCAGGAAGTTGATGACGTCGACGGCGACGTCCTTGGACTTGCTCCCCCGGTACACGGAAAAGTACATCGACGCGCGCGCCCACTGGCCCTTGGTGTCGCCGGGGAACGCGACCACGCCGAGCTCGTTCTTGGTGGCCTTCTTCAGCTCGGGCATCTGGTTGACCCACACCCACGAGGTGCCGGCCTTGCCGGTGGCGACCAGCTGCTTGGTGATGTCGGTGGCGTTGCCCTCGTGGATGACGTCCGCGGTCGGCGTCGCCTTGCGGTCGCGGGCGCCCTTCCACAGCTCGAACCAGCCGGTCACGTCGGACTCGTCGAAGCCGAGCTGCTTGCCGTTGTAGAGCTCCTTGCCGCGCTGGCGCAGCCACACCCAGAACGCCTGGTAGGAGCCGCTCGGGTCCATCGTGCCGGGGGTGCCGGTGACCTGGGTGACGTTGGCCGCCCAGGCGATGTGATCCTCCCAGCTCTGCCCGGTCTTCGGCTCGGGCAGGCTGTGCGACTGCAGCAGGGTCTTGTTGAACACCAGGCCCTGCGTGTTCTCGCCGAACGACAGCCCGGCCAGCTTGCCGTCGACCAGCCCGTACTTCCACAGGCTCTCGGGGAACTTCGAGGTGTCCAGCTTGCCGGACTTCTGGTACGGCGTGAGGTCCAGGGTGACGCTGCGTGACGCGTACTCGGTCAGGTAGTTGTCGTCGATCTGGAAGATGTCCGGCGCGTCGCCGCCGGCGGTCAGCGTGGCGAGCTTGTCGAAGTAGCCCTGGTTGCCCTGCCAGGTCTTCTTGAACGTGACGTTCGGGTGTTTCTGGGTGTACAGCGCGAGCGCCTTGTCGGTGAGGTCGGCGCGGGCCTGCCCACCCCACCAGAAGAAGCTGAGCTCGACCGGCTGGGTCGAGGACGCCGACGGGCCGCTGCCGCTGTCGTCGCCGCAACCGGCCAGAACCAGCGGCACGGCGAGGGCCGAACCGCCGAGCAGTCGAAGCGCTTGCCTTCGGCTCAGCCCGGAATCAGACGTGCTGGACATGTGAATGTCACTCCTTGGCGTATGAGGGGTGTAAGCCGGCCTCGGCGAGAGCGAGGGTCCGGGCGCCGGGGCCGGGGCCGGTCGAGTCGCGGACGATCAGTTCGGTCGGAAGGGTGACCTGTGCGGTGGTGCGGCGGTCGTCGCCGAGTTGCAGCAGCATGTCGACGGCGGTCCGGCCGGCGGCCGCCGTCGGGTTGGACACGGTGGTGAGCTTGGGCCGCAGGAGCCGGCTCACCGTGATGTCGTCGATGCCGACGACGCTGAGGTCGGCCGGGATCCGCAGGCCGAGGGCGTGCAGCCCGTCGAGCAGGCCGATGGCCATGAGGTCGTTGTAGGCGAGCACGGCGCTCGCGCCGCTGGCCGCGACCGCGTCGGCGGCGGCCCGCCCGGCGGTCTCGGTCGGCTGGTTGGGGCCCAGCACGGTGAGGGTGGCCCCGCCGGAGCGCGCGGTGGCCATCGCCGAGCGGCGGATCTCGCGGCTGGTCCACGAGCCGCGCGGCCCGGCGAGCAGCAGCAGGTCGCGGTGGCCGAGCCCGACCAGGTGCTCGATCGCCGACCGGGCCCCCTGGCCGACGTCCATGACCACGGTGGGTGAGCCGTCAACCAGCCGGTTGATCACCACGAGCGGCACCTCACGACGCAGCTCCTCGATCACGTGGTTGCCGACCCGGGGGCTGCACAGCAGCACCCCGTCGACCTGCTTGGCCAGGGCGCGCACGAGCTGCTCCTCGACCAGCGGATCCTCGTTGAAGTCGGCCACGAACACGTGGTAGTCGCGCTGGCGGGCCTGGGCCTCGGCCGCCTTGATCAGCGGCGGGAAGAACGGGTTGGCGATGTCCGCGACGATCAGGCCGATGTTG
>Ga0070683_100001117_pt1 | contig 20278 bp, 15 predicted proteins | sample KBSC713LmetaG_FD_64662 | JGI IMG/M metagenome (GOLD analysis project Ga0070683, IMG submission 64662) | Corn rhizosphere microbial communities from Kellogg Biological Station, Michigan, USA - KBS C7.1-3L metaG | ecosystem: Host-associated > Plants > Roots > Rhizosphere ... | reverse complement strand
GAGAGGCACAAGAGAATGTGGCCCTTTTCGCACCAATGATTCGCACGGTACCCCGGCGAATATTCGACCATCCGCACACGCACTGAACCGAAGTGTTTGGTTCGCCAGGTGGCGAATCCGCTGTCGCCTTCATGCCGCGTGGCCGCGACTTCACTCCAGTCGGTGACGCCGAACGGAATTCCCGATAATTGCACTACGCTACCCCGGTTGGGACGCGTCGTAAGCTAACCGCAGGCCGTCGAACCAGTCGCAGCGTCGCGCCTGGCCGACGGCCTGTGGCCCCCCGGCTCAGAACGAGCGCGGCTCGCCGTAGATGAAGTCGTCGGTCGCGACGAGATCGTGCTTCTGGCCGGCTCCCTTCACGTTGTCCGCGAAACCGCCATCGATCGGTGTGTCACCCGCGACGATCCGGACGCGAGCCACGATCGCCGAGGCGAACTTGGCGCCGGCGAACGACAAGCCCTTGTCGTCGCTGCGGCGCGGCGCGGCGATCTTGAGCAGCGAATTGCCGGCCGCATCGAAGAACTCGATGGTGGTGGAGTGCGCGCGGCCAACGTCGGCGAAGACCGAACCGAAACCCGTCGTGACGGCGGGGGTGTTGGTCCCGGCCACGAAGAACTGGACGTCGATGACGGTGCTGCCGCTCGCGACGAAGAGCTTGAATGGGCTGAACGTGTTGAATTCGCCCGCGAAGGCGGGATTCACCTCGAAGTAGCCCTGGTTGGTGATGCGGAAGCCCGAGCCTGGCGTCGTGAACACCACACCGCGCGGCGACGTCGTGTTGAAGAAATTGCCTGGCAGCGCGGCGTTGTTGGTGAATTGCGCCGGAACGCCGTCCCAGTTGATTTCGCGGCGGCCGTCCAGATCCTGGACGCCGGCGACATTCGGATTGGGCGGCTGGCCTGGTTTGAACAGATTGCGGTATTGTGCGACTACGCCGGTGATGTCGCCCGTGCCGCTGACGATCTGGACGTCGTCGCGGGTCTTGAGCGTTTGCTGATCGGCTAGTGCCGGCGCGTCGCTCGCGCCGGCAAGCCCACGAACGGGCTCGGTCGCGACGCGGCCCGCGTCGGCGCAGCCGGCAAGGATGACTGCCGCACCGAAGAGCGCGGCCTTGATGGTGATTGAGTTCGACATTGTTCGAGTTCCATAAAGGGGACAGCACGGGCCCGATCACCAGCGCGTGAAGCGCAGACTTCATGGTTGGCGTCGCCCGCGCCCGATGATCGGGCGTATGCTGATCACGCGAACATGCCGGCAAACCGGACACACCGTCGCGCAGGAACTTTCCGTCGTGTCACCGGATAGGTCGACCGACGAGAGAACTCTAATCGACCCTCGGCGCTCCGAACGCGCTGATGATCGCGCCCACGAGCACGACCGTGACCGCACCGATCACGTTGTGCCACAGGAAAGCCACCGATGGCGCGCCGAAGTTCACGACGCCGACCACGGTCATCCCGGCCAGCAGGCCAAGGAACGCTCCTGACGCCCGCGCTCTTGGAATCATTGCCAGGAGAAAGACGCCGAGGATCGATCCGTAGAAGAACGATCCGAACCGATTCACGACTTCGATCAGCGACCCGAGGTTCACCGCGTACGTCGCGACGACGCAGGCAAAGATACCCCAGAATCCGGTCGCGATCCGTGACACCATGAGAAAATGCTCATCCGACGCCTCGCGCCGTACCCAACGGCGATAGAAGTCGATCACCGACGCGGTCGACAGCGAGTTGAGCTCGCCCGAGATCGCGTTCATGGCCGCCGCGATCACGGCCGCGATGAAGATGCCGGCCAACCCGATCGGCAGGTGATCGAGCACGTAGCGCGGAATGATGTAGTTGACGTCGCGCGACGGCTGGCCCGAGACGCGCTCCGCGAGTGACAACGCCTCTGTGCGCACCGAATCGACACCGGCCGCCTGCGCCCGATACGTCTGCATCGCAGACGCTTCGTCGGTGCCGCGCCCGCCATGCCGGGCCTGCGCCACCGCTCGCGCCGCCACGTCGCGCGCCACGAGGCCGGCGTTGTACTTCGATTCCAGCACCCCGTAGAGCGCAGGCTGCTCCTTCCGTACCAAACGCTCGTGCGCCGGATTGAACAACAAGGGCGGACGCTCGAACTGATAGAACACGAACACGAGGACGCCGATCAGCAACACCAGCGCCTGCAGCGGGATCTTCCAGTACGCACTGATCAGCAACGAGCTGCGCGCCTCGTCGACCGATTTGGCCGCCAGGTACCGCTGCACCTGACTCTGGTCCGTTCCAAAATACGACAGCATGAGGAACGTTCCGCCGATCACGCCCGACCAGAAGGTGTACGTGTTCGTGAGGCTGAACGAGAAGTCGAACACGCGCAACCGCCCGGCCGCGCCCGCAATGTGCAGCGCGTCACTCGGCGACACGGGAATCTGCACCAACAACGTGATGGAGACGGCGACGATCGCCGTCACGATCAACATCATCTGCTTCACGTCGACCCACGTCACCGCCTGCACGCCGCCCACCATCGTGTACAGCACCGCCGGGACACCGATGATCGCAACCGACCAGGCGATGCTCCACCCGAAGATCGCCGAGAACACGACCGCGGGCGCCGAGATGATCGCGCCGCACGACATCGCCCGCGACACGAGGAACAGGAACGCGGTGAGCGATCGCGTCTTCGCATCGAAGCGTCGTTCCAGAAACTCGTACGCCGTGTAGACGCCCGAACCGTGCAGGAACGGCACGAGCGTCACACCGAGAATCACCATCGCGAGCGGCAGCCCGAAGTAGAACTGCACGAAGCGCATGCCGTCGGTGGCGCCTTGGCCCGTGGTGCCGATCATCGTCACGGCAGAAAGTTGCGTGGCCATCACCGACAAGCCGACCGCCCACCACGGCAGGCTGCGATTCGCGAGAAAATATCCTTCGATCTTTTTCGTGCCCGTCGAGCGGCGAATGCCGTGGACGACGACGTAGGCTAACCAACCGACGACGATGACCCAGTTGAGTGGATGCACGTTACGCGGAGTAGCGCCACTGGAGGAACCACAACGCACACAGCGTCACGATCTGGACGAACATGACGCTGGCGAGCGTGCGACGAAACCGGCGTGATCCGTTCGTCTCGCCGCTCATCGCCGCGCCCACGCGAGCCGCGCGCCGAGCGCGATCAACAATCCGCCGGTGAATCGCTCGAGCGACGCCTTGACGGCCGGACGCGTCAATACCGTGCCGAGCCGGTCGATGAACCACGCGTAGGCCGTGAGCCACACGAAGCCCATCGCGATATGCAGGCTCGCGAGAAAAATGCTTCGACGGAACACCTGCTCACCCGGTCCAATGAACTGCGGCAGGAATGTCAGATAAAAGATCGCCACTTTTGGATTCAACACATTCGTGAGAAATCCTTGAAGGAAGGGTCCGAGGCGTGCTCCGCGAGTGGTGGTCGATTCGCTTGCCGCCCGCGCGGGGCGCCCGGCCTCACGGATCGACTGTACGCCGAGCCACACCAAGTACACCGCGCCGATCGTCTTCACGACGTTGAACGCCGCCGCGGACGTCGCGAGAATGGCCGACAATCCGAGTGCCGACGCCGTCGCGTGAATGATGCAACCGGACCCGATGCCGGCGATCGTCAGCATCGTCCGGCGCCGGCCGATCGCGAGCACGTTGCGTGTGACCAACGCCATGTCGGCGCCGGGCAAAATCGTGAGGATCGCCGCGACTCCAATGAAGGCGTACAGACGCGGATCGACGCTCACGGGCGAATCGGGTTCGAGGTCGCCGCCGGACGGTTCGTGGCTCGGTGGTCCGCCGACAAGAGATTGATGAACAGCCGAGCCGCGCCGGGATTGCCCGCGGGCAACTGACGGAAGAATGAGAACGTCGTGTAGATGTACGTCCCCTTTCCGATTGGGGCGACGAGGACGGCCGCATCGTTCGGCGGCTCGTTCGGATCGTTCAGCGAGAACAGCGCGTGATACTGCTTGTCGAACGTGTGCGGCATGTACGACGAACGTTCCTGCACCCAGTTGGCGAAATCACTTTCGCCGATCTTGTTCGGCGAGGACAAGAGCGGCGACGACGGATCGATCACGCGCACGGCCGCGTGCTCGTCGGTGACGCGGTCCGCCGGCCGGCTCAACGTGATCGGGTACGGGAGAATCCCCGGCTTCGTGTATTCGACTTGTCCATACTGTGTGACCACCGTCCCGCCGTTTCGTACGAACCGCATCAGCACCGGATTGTTCGCCACGAGCGCGGGACTCGCCTCGTACGCGCGCGTGCCCAGCACGATCGTCGTGAACCGAGAGAGATCCATTTGCGGGAGCGCTCGAGGATCGAGCTCCGTGACCGGTAGGCCGAGCTCCTCGAGCATCGGCATGACGTTGTCGCCGACGCCGCGAATGTAGCCGAGGCGCAGATTGGCGTAGGTGGCGTTCACGGCTTCGATCTGCACCACCGACTGCCGATACAGTCGCTGCGGCCGGATATGCTCGTACTCGATCGGGACGAATCCGGTCTCGAACGTCTCGTCGCCAGCCGTCGCAGTGGCTTTGATCTGGTGCCGGCCGACCGCCAGACGTCCCAGCACGCGGAAATACAAACTCGTCGAACCAAACGGGGCGAGCGTCACCCGGCGCACGGCCGAGTCGGCACGCAGGCCGGGCGGGAGCGCGAGCGAGACGTCGATGTCGCGAGCCGTAGTCGCCGCGGAATGCACGGACACGACGAAGGTGCGATCGAACTGGGTGTTCGCACGCGCGTATTCGATCTGGTGCTGGAGCAGCACCGCGATCTCGGGAACCACCGCGATCGGGCGGCGCACTTCACCGCGCGCCGGATCGGCGAACCGGTAGACGATCGGGCCGGTGTGAACGGACACGTCCACGTTCGCGATCCTGAGCACGGCGTCGACGCCAGAGTTCTCTAATCGGTCCTCGCCCGCGACCATCTGCGGCGCAACGAAGCCAGGCCCGGCGGGCTCGACGAACATGTCACCGAGCCGCGGCCGACCCAACCACCACGGGCCCATTGGATTCGCGCCGGCGTGGTAGGTGAGCGTTTGACGCACGATGCTGTCGGGCAAGATCGCCCGCCGCTGCCGCGCGGTCGCCCCGGGCTGCGTCGAGATCGAAATGCTGTCGAGCGCGATCGATGTCGTGCCCTCGTTGTAGACCGACACCGTCACCGGCACAGTGTCGCGGTCGGCAACGAGCTCGCGCGGCGCCGTCGCTTCGACGTGAACACCGGCCGCATTCAACAACGCCTGCGTCGCGCGCTCACGCGTCGTTCTCACGGCAAGCGCAAGATCCGCCATGGCGCTGGCGCACGCGGGCGCGCCGCCGGCATAGGATTCCAGCGTCGTGCAGGCGATCCCGTTCGCGGCACGCGTCGCCAGGCGAACATATGCGGCGAGCGGCTCGACGAGCACCGACGGGTTCATTGGATTGGCGAGCCGCGTCACCGCCGCCTGGGCGGATCCGAGTGAATCGATCGCGCTCCGAACCGAATCCGCGAGCGCGAGCGACTTGAATCGCGCCCAACTCGTATCGATGCCGTCGAACAAACCACGTTCCGGCGTCTTCGCGTCCGATACGCGCGAAATCTCGAGGCGCACGCCGCTGAAGCGCGGTCCCGGCTGCGGCAGCCCGCCCTGCCCCTGCGAGCGATGTTGCGATCGGCTCACCGTCGCGATCTGCGAATACGTCTCGCCCAGCAGCGGATCGTATTCGCCGACGTCGAAGCTGAGCGTACCGCCGCCGCCGCGAACGAGCCGATAGAACTTGAGCGGCATCCAGGGTTGCAGCCCGCCAACTCGCGATGCGGGAAAGCGAGTCGTGTCGGCCGCCGCGTCGAACACTTCGCGCGCGATCACCGCCGAATACTGATGATGCCCGTGTCCGTCGGCTGGCGTGCCAGTGAACACCGCGATAATTACATGTGGCCTGAAGGCGCGCACGATCGCGACGGCATCTTTCAGGATCGAGTCATTGGGCCAGTGCTGGCGCGTTTCGTCGAGCGTCTTGGAAAATCCAAAGTCGAACGCGCGCGTGAAGTATTGGCGTCCGCCGTCGAGACGGCGTGCCGCGAGCAGCTCCTCGGTGCGGATGACGCCGAGTCCTTCGCCGAGCTCGTCGCCGATCAGGTTTTGTCCGCCGTCGCCGCGCGTGAGCGACAGATACGCCGTCTCGACGTGCCGGCCCGTTGCGAGCCACGAGATGAGCTGCGTGTCCTCGTCGTCGGGATGCGCCCCGATCATGAGCACGCGCGTGGTCGTGCCAAGTCCTTCGATGGCCTCACCCAATGCGGCGGCGCCGCGTTCCTGGGCGGAGAGACGCGGCGCGATCGCACCCACCAGGCAGCAAACAAGAACGAATGCTCGTTTGGACACTCGGGACCCTCGTTGCAAAATGCGGAGGCGCGACTTAGGGCGCTATCGTGCTGCCCCCGCCCTTTTCTTCGATACCGGCGCGTAGGTGAGCACGTCGCGGAGAATGCGCGCCTGTTCTTCGTCGTGGGATGATTTGTAACCCTCGGCCGGACTCGAACGTTCCGGTCGACCGATGTAACGCAGCGTGGTCAGCGTGCCGATCGACGCCCGCAATCGGGGCTGAACGTAGGTCCACGCACCCATGTTCTTGGGTTCTTCCTGCGCCCACACCACTTCGTCGACGTTGGGGTATTGATCGACCAGCTCGCCGATCTCGCGCGACCACGGCGCGAGCTCCTCGATGCGTATCAGGGACACGTTCGCCGGATGTTCGCCCGCGGCAACGAGGTCGTAATAGATCTTGCCGGTGCAGAACACCAAGCGTTGCACCGCCTCGCGATTCTGCGACGCGATCGGGTCGTCGATGACCGGCTTGAAGGTGTCGGAAGCCAGGTCTTCGAGCTTGGATGTTGCCGCAGGCAAACGCAGCAGCGATTTGGGCTGCATCAACACGAGCGGCCGCTTTGGGCGTCGCAGCGCCTGACGGCGCAGGATGTGGAAGTACTGCGCCGGCGATGACGGATACGCCACGGCCATGTTGTCTTCCGCTGACAGCTGCAGGAACCGCTCGAGACGCGCACTCGAGTGCTCGGGGCCCTGCCCTTCGTATCCGTGCGGCAGCAGCAGCACCAGTCCGGATTCCTGCCGCCATTTCGCGCGGGCCGCGGAGATGAACTGATCGAACATGGGCTGCGCGACGTTGGCGAAGTCGCCGTACTGCGCCTCCCACAACACCAGCTCGTCCGGGGCGGCGACGCTGAAGCCATACTCGAATCCGAGGACGGCGGTCTCCGACAGCGGGCTATTATAGATCTCGAATGCACCTGCCGCCTGTGGCAGATTCGCCAATGGCGTGTAGACCTGCCCCGTGTTGACGTCGTGCAGCACCGCGTGACGATGCGAGAACGTGCCGCGTTCGGCGTCTTGCCCGGAGATTCGGATGCCGGCGCCGTCGGCGAGCAGCGACGCGAACGCGAGCGCCTCCGCATGGCCCCAGTCGATCGCGCCGGCGTTGATCGCGTCGCGGCGGCGAGGAAGCGTGCGTTGGATCGTCGGATGCAGCTTGAGCGTCGACGGCCAGCTGAGCAGCTGCTCGTTGAGCCCCACGAGTCGCTCGGCGCGAACCGCGGTCGCGACGGGTGCAGCGGCGGCCGGTCGCTTCTCGTCCGAGGCGTCCGATTCCGTGTGCGTCTCCTTCTTGAGCTCACGGTAGAGCCCCTGCAGCGTGTCGGCGACCGCCTTGTCCGCGGCCTTCACATCGTCTTCGGTCACGACGCGCTCGCGGACGAGCCGCGCCGCCAAGACCTGACGCGCCGTGGGATGCTCGGTGATCGTCTTGTACATCACCGGCTGCGTGAAGGCCGGCTGATCGGCCTCATTGTGCCCGTGCCGGCGGTAGCCGACCAGGTCGATGAGAAAATCCTTATTGAAGCGCTGGCGATAGGCGATGCCAAGGCGGACGGCCTGGATGCACGACTCCGCGTCGTCGGCGCTCACGTGCAGAATCGGAATGTCGAAGCCCTTGGCGAGATCGCTCGCGTAATGAGTGGATCGCGCGTCGAGCGGATCGGTGGTGAATCCGACCTGATTGTTGCCGATGATGTGGAGCGAACCGCCCACGCGATACCCGCGCAGAAGCGACATGTTCAGCGTCTCGGGGACGACGCCCTCACCGGGGAACGACGCATCGCCATGGACGACGATCGGAAGCACGCTCGCTTCGTTGCGCGTGTTCGGCGCGGCGCCTTTGACCCGTTGCCGCGCACGGGCGATACCGGCCACCACGGGATTCACCACTTCCAAGTGGCTCGGGTTGGGAACGAGCTCCACGACAACCGATCCGATGCCGGGGACGTCGCGCGCGCCACCATAACCCATGTGGTACTTCACGTCACCGGTATCGCTCTCGGCATTCGTATCGGGGTGGTGTCCCTCGAATTCATCGAGCAGCGCGCGATACGGCTTGCCCATGACGTGCGTGAGCACGTTGAGACGGCCGCGATGCGCCATCCCGATCACGACGTGCCGCGCACCGATGTTCGCGCCGCGCTCGATGGCTTCGTCGAGCATGGGCACCAGCGCGTCGATGCCTTCGATCGAAAAGCGCTTGACACTCACGTACGCCAGGGCGAGGAAGCGCTCGAGACCGTCGACTTCCGTGAGGCGCTGCAACAACACTTTCTTTTCGTCGGACGAGAGCGGCGTGGTCGCCTGCCCGGACTCGACCATCGATCGGAACCAGGCCCGCTCGGTCTCGTCGCTGATGTGCTCGAACTCGTAGGCGATCGTGCCACAATACTGATCGCGCATGCGATGCACGACGTCGGCTGCGGTGCCGGCATCGTCTACGCCGAGCGCCGACGCCGGAATTTGAGTGAGGTCGGCTTCGGTGATCCCGTGAAACTCGGGCTTCAATTCCGCGGCGCCAGGCGGGGGCGTTCCGAGCGGATCGATCTGGACCGCGAGGTGACCGTATCGCTGGATCGCTCCGAGGAGCGCGGCGGCTCCCGCCGCCTTCCTTAGAAGAGACGCATCGTAACCGCCGCGGCCGGCCGTCGCGCCGGCCAGCTGTTCGGCGACGCGAAAGAACTGGCGCCAGGACTCGTCGACCGAGGCCGGGTCACGGCGATAGGCCTCGTACGTCTCCGCGATGTAGCCATCGTTGAAGACGCTCGTGATGGGGAGAGCGGACATGCCGGGTAATGTAATGCCCGTTTGGAGACGATCTACGCGTCGTCCCCCGTCAAGACCAAACTGAAGACCGACCCTTTGCCCGGCTGGGATTGGACTTCAATTCGACCGCCGAGCAGCTCGGCCAGACGACGCGCGATGTAGAGCCCCAGACCCGTTCCACCGTGCCGTCTGGTCAACCGCGTGTCGAGTTGCGCGAATGGCTTGAACAACCGCTCGAGATCGTCGCGCGCGATGCCGATGCCGGTGTCGCGCACCGCGAAGTGAACCTCGGATCCGCGGCGCTCCACCTCGAGGCGGATTTCGCCTTTGTCAGTGAACTTGACGGCGTTTCCGGCAAGGTTGATGAGAATCTGCCGGATCTTGTCGACATCGCTCGTGAGGCGGATCGGTGCATCGGAGATCGAGTACTCGAACGCCAGGTGCTTCTGTCGCGCCAGCGGCTCGATGACCGCGGCGGTGGCGCGAACCAGATCAGCGGCCAGGAAGTCCGTGGGACGAATCGTCTCGCGCCCTTCGTCGAGACTGGAGAACGTGAGCACCTCCTCGATCACCGAGGCCAGATGCTGCGTCACCGATCGCATGCGCTCGAGGATGTCGAGCTGGCCCTCGCCCAACGGGCCGACCACTTGATCGGCCAACAATTCCTCATAGCCGGCGAGCGCGGTGAGCGGTGTACGCAGCTCGTGCGAAACCGTCGCGAGGAACCGGCTCTTTGCCCGATCCGCGGCCTGTGCCTGGTCCAGCAGATCCGCCTTCCACAGCGCGAGCGCGGCATAGTCGGCGATGGCGCGCAGACGATGCGCTTCTCCGCTCGAGAACGGGACCTCGCCGGTGTCACGCGTCACGGCGAGCACGCCGAGGATGACGTCGTGGGCGATCAGCGGGGCGAGCAACATGGGACCGAGACCCAAGTCCGGTGCGACTTTGGTGAGCGGCCTCGCCGACCCGCTGAAGTCGTCCACCGAGACGACGTCACGCGTGCGAATGACTTCACGCGCCAACGATCCGGAGAGTGCGAACCGCCGCCCGCGCGCCACAGCGAGCGGCCCGATCGACGCCACCAACTCGGCTTCGTTCGCCACGGCCTTGAGGACGGCGGCGCCGTTCGCTCCACACTGTTCGGCGCCCGCCCGGCACAGCATCTCGAGGATGGTGGCGGTGTCCGTTTCACCCGCCATTTGCCGCGCGATTCGGCGCAGCGCCTCGCTGTCGTCCAGCGCGCTGGTTTCGAGGCGCAGAAAGAGACCTCGCGTCTCACGGCACACGGCCACGTCGAGCGAACGATCCGATGCATCGGCGAGCACGACGCGCCTTGGAATGCCATCGGCCTGCGTGGCCGACAGCGCGCTGAGCAGAGGCGCGGCCGGAAAGAGCGCGTGAGCGTCTTCTTTCCCGGCGGCGCTATCCGTTAGCGAAGCTGCGCGATCGGCGTCGTTCCGGGCCACGGAAGCACGTTCGGCGGATCGATTCGGGTACGCTTCGGCCGAATCGCGGTGAGCAATCGCCTCGCAGCCTCCGGGTCGAGCGTCGGCAAGTAGAGGAACCCGGCGATCCCGTTGACGTCGAGCGGATGAGCTTCTTCTGGATGGCGTGACAGACTGACCGCGATCATGGGAACGTCCGCGACCGCCGGGTCCTGTTCCCAGTCTGCCAATGACATCGTCGCAAGCAGGTCGTAATCGCAAATGACGGCGTCAGCCTCATGCGCCGGAACCATGCTCGCGGCCTCCGCGATGCCGGCGCAGGGAGTCGCGTCGACCCCGAGCGACTCGAAAAACCGGCAAAGATGCTCGCTCAAGAACGGATGTCGACCGATGCACAACACTCTCATGGCCACAATATACCGCGCGGCCTCGGCGAAGTTCAGAGGTCCGATCCCGCGGCGATCCGTGACGTGTATCACGCGTCGCAACGACAATCGCCGCCGCGCGGCATGGATCGCGCACTCCAAACCGTATGAGCGATCGAACAGCGAGCCCCGATCTTCGGGCGCTCGAGCGCAATTATGAGATCGTTGGCGAGCTCCGCGGTGCTCCCGACACCCAACGCTTCGTCGCGCATCGGCGAGAAGACGGTGTCGAGACAATGATCACCGTCGTTCGCGCTCCCGAGGACGACGCGAACAACGCGCTTGCGCATCTTGCGTCGGACACCCAGCTCCTGACCAACATCACGCACCCGAACGTGCCGCGCGTGCACGCGGGTCAATGGCTGGGCGCCGATTCCTACGCGGTGATCAGCGATCCGGTCCACGGAACGCCGCTCAGCGAACTGGTCTCCCGAGGCGAACGGATCGCCAATGCCCGCGTCGCGGTGATCCTGGAGGTTGTCGACGGCGTTCTGGATTGGGCGAGAAGCCAAGGAATCGTTCATCGCAAAGTCACGGCTGAGACGCTGTGGTTCGAGCCCGGAACAGATCGCGTGATCGTGTCGTTCGCGCCGGCGCGCATTCCCATCAGCGGCGTCCCGGACGCACGCGGCGACGCGAGAACCATTGGCGTGCTCGCCTGGACGATGCTCGCGGGAAGACGATATGACGACCAGGACGACAAAGCAAATCCGCCGCTCGCCGAGGTATCGCCCGATCTTGCCGCACGTGTCGTCGACGCAACGGAGCAGATGATCCAGAGCGAGTCCGCCGCGAATCAGCCGGACATTCCCGGCTTTCTCGCGCTCGTCGCATCGGGGGACGTCCTCCATCGGGCCGAAGTCGAGATGGCGGCGCTGCAGAGCGACTTCTCCGAGCGTCACCGCATCGCGCTCGAGAAATACGAGAATCAGCGATCCGAGATCGAAGCGGCAGCGGCGGAACACGCCGCGCGTCTCGCCGCGGAGCGCGCCGGATTCGAGCGTCTCGTACGAGAACGACAGGAGCAACTCGCCGCGGTGCGCGCGGAGCTGGACAAGCAACGCGCCGAGATCACACGTCGGTTGGCGGAGCTCGACGAGCGTCGCGCGGAGCTGGAAAAAAGACGACTCGACATCGAACGCGGCGGCTCGCGCGGTCACGCTGCCGCGGTGGACGTCGAGAGCGACACCACGAGAGACGTGCATTGGGCAGTACCAATGAGTCTCGCGGCGATTCTCGTCCTGCTCATCGTCAGCCTCGTCGCCACCATGTCACATCAGCGCCGACCGGCAACCTCGGCAGGTGACGTCATGGCGCCACGCAGCGCCCCGTTTGGAAAGCGACCCGCCCCCAGCCGAACGCCCGGCGACCGTCAGCGAACTGGCGCCCTGGACTCGATCATTCCGCGAGCCGACACGACGCGGCCGGACTCCATCGCGCACGAATCCCCAACTCGATGAATTTCAAACCACGCATGCTCCGATCGACTCGTCGACTTCTCGGCGCCGCGCTCTTGTCGTGCACTGTTACTGCGATCTGCCCAGCGACCGTGCGTGCCCAGCTTCCAATTCCGAGGTTCGCAATACTCGGCGGCGTTTCGCACTACGACTTGTCGACCTCGGGATCGGCGCCGTTCGGCGCCGTTCGTCTCGAGATTCCGTTCGCGACGCTTGTCGCCGAAGGCAGCTTCGGCGCATTCCGCCCCGACGAACAGACCGTGCAACGCACGTACATCATTCCCGAAGCGCAGCTCCAGTGGCAGATCCTTCCGATGATCGTGCGACCGTATGTCGGCGCGGGTGTCGGGTGGTTCCGCGCCGTGAGCGGCCCGTCGCCGACGCCCAACGACGTCACGTACTCGGCGTCGGCCGGCGTGCGCCTCGGGTTGCCGCTGATCGGATTTGGCCTTCGGGCCGAGGCGCGAACGCGCGGGATTGGGTCGGGACTGGCGCGCAAGTCCACCGAGCTCACGGTGGGCATCAGTAAATAGATCGGCGCAGAGACAGACGGAGCACGGCTCCCGTCGTGCGGCGACGCGTGCCATACTCAGTGTTGCCACTTTCAATCGACACTCTGACGCGCACGCACGCGATCCTCCAACGGACATTGACGCGCTTCGACGCCGGCCTGGACGCTCAGCGTCTGCTCGGAGCAGCCTGACGTGTCCGAGCCCTGCTTTCTCGGCATCGACGTCGGCACGAGCGGAGTCAAGGCGATACTCCTCAACGCCACAGGCACCGTCGCCGCCTCGGCGATCACACCGCTCCAATTGTCGACGCCCAGGCCTGGGTGGGCCGAGCAGGATCCGGAGGCGTGGTGGCAGGCGACCGTGGCGTCGATCAAGACGGTGCTCGCGACACGCCCTCGCGCCGTCGTGGCGGCAGTCGGCATCTCCGGACAGATGCATTCGTCGGTTTTCCTCGACGCGCACGGGTCGGTCATACGTCCCGCGTTGCTTTGGTGCGACGGGCGAACGACCGCCGAATGTCGCGAGATCACGCAGCGCGTCGGCGAAGCCAGACTTCGTGATTTGGCGCGCAATCCCGCACTCGAAGGCTTCACGCTTCCCAAAGTGCTGTGGCTCAGGAATCACGAGCCGAACGCGTTTGCGCGTCTGTCGACCGTGCTGCTGCCCAAGGATTTCATTCGCTATCGACTGACTCGAGTGCTGGCCACCGAGCCGTCGGATGCGTCGGCGACTCTGATGTACGACACGGCGCGGCTGACTTGGAGCGACGAGATTCTCGCCGCGGTGGGACTGCCGCGAACAATCGTGCCCGACGTTGGTGGCTCGGCGGAGATACTCGGTCGCATCACGCTGGAGGCGGCGCGGCTCACCGGCTTGAGCGCGGGAACGCCAGTCGTGGGTGGCGGTGCGGACAACGCCTGTGGAGCCGCCGGTGTCGGCGCGATTGCCCCAGGCGATGCGGTCGCGAGCTGGGGGACGTCGGGCACGGTGCTCGCTCCGACGTCCGAGCCGCGCGTCGACCCGATGCTGCGGGCTCACACATTCTGTCACGTGGTGCCGAACACGTGGTATGTCATGGGGGTCGTGTTGGCGGCGGGCGGCGCCTTCGCATGGTACCGCGATCAGTTCGCGCGCGACCTCACGACCGCCGAGGCGAACGAGCGTCTCGACGCCGAGGCGGCGGCGATTGCGCCGGGCGCGGACGGTGTGACGTTCCTTCCCTACCTGCACGGTGAACGGACGCCGCATCGCGACGCCTCGGCGCGCGGCGCATTCGTTGGACTCAGTCTGGCGCATTCACGCGGGCATCTGACGCGAGCCGTGCTCGAAGGCGTTTGCTTCGCGCTCCGCGACTCGGTCTCGATCCTCCACGAGCTCGGGTTATCGCCCGATCACATGCTGCTCACGGGCGGCGGGGCGAAGAGCGCGTTCGTGCGCCGGCTTCAATCGGAAGTGTTCGGACTTCCAGTCTGCGCGATCAATCGTGAGGAGGGACCGGCGTACGGCGCGGCGCTCCTCGCCGCTGTCGGTGCCGGCACATTTCGCGATCTGGCGGCCGCCACAGCCGCCACACTCCGCCGTTCATCACTCGAGCGGCCCGATCCCGCCCGGCACGAAGCCTACGAGCAGCCGTATTTGCGGTTCAAGGCCTCCTACCATGCGGCGCACGCGGTGCCAAATTCGTTGGACTGATCGCCGTCGCCCCTCAGCGTATCCGCATGCGAGCCCTCGTCCGCCGAATCGTCAGCTCCCAAGAGACCGGACTCGTCATCGTCCTCGTGATTCTCACCGTCACGCTGACCGCGCTGGCCGGCTCGCACACCGACCGCACGACGAGTGAGACGATCAACAACTTCTGGAATTCGCACACGCTGATTCAAACCGCGACCGACGCGAGCTTCTTCGCGATCATGGCGATCGGCGCAACCGTGGTCATCATCTCGGGTGGAATCGACCTCTCCGTCGGCTCGATCTACGCACTCGCCGGCGTGACGATGGCGCTGGTGCTCCGCATGCTCGGTCCGTTGAGCGTCGCGGCAACGGCGTTGACGGGGCTCGGCGTGGCCGTGGGCGTCGGACTGTTGTGCGGATTGCTCAACGGCGTGCTCGTCGTCGGCCTGCGCGTGCATCCGTTCATCGTCACGCTCGGCACGATGTGGATGCTGCGCGGAATCGCGTTCGTCGCCACAAAAGCCGAAAGCATTCTGGTGCCGTCGTCGCTTACGGCAATAACCAAGGCGCCGCTCGGTTTGCGCGGCGGCCTGTATCCCGTGCCGATGTTGTCGATGCTCGTGCTCACCGTGGTGGGAACGATCTACCTCGCGCGCACGGTGATGGGCCGCCACATCTTCGCCTTCGGCGGCAGCATCGAGGCGAGCCGGTTTGCCGGACTCTCGCTCAATCGCATTCAGATCGGCGTGTTCGCCGTTTCGGGATTGACCGCCGGCTTTGCCGCGTTCCTCGGCGCGAGCTTCTATGGCTCGGCGTCGTCGGGTGACGCGCAGGGCTACGAGCTTTACGTGATCGCGTCGGCCGTGGTCGGCGGAGCGAGCTTGATCGGCGGCAGAGGCAGCGCGCTGGGCGCCACACTGGGTGCATTGCTGATCGTGCTCATTCGCCAATCGATCCGCACGCTGCACCTCGATCAGAACTATGAATGGATCGTGATCGGCTGCGCGATCATCGTTGCCGTCGTCGTCGACCAGTGGAGCACGCGCGTCACGGCGCGCCGCCTGAGTCGCGCGACGGCGTAACATGAGCGAGAGCGCCGTTCGGTTCGAGAGCATCAGCAAGTTCTTTCCCGGCGTGCAGGCGTTGAGCGACGTCACGCTCGACATCGCGGCGGGATCGTGTCACGCGCTCTGCGGTGAGAACGGCGCGGGAAAGAGTACGCTTGGAAAGATTCTCGCCGGGATCTACACGCCTGATGAAGGTCGCGTCTTCGTTCACGGCCGCGAGGTGCGATTCGGGAGCCCGCGCGACGCGCTCGCGGCCGGCGTCGGGATGGTGCACCAGGAGCTCGCCTTCTGCGAGAACCTGTCGGTCGCGGACAATCTGTGTCTGGGCGCGCTCCCGTCGCGTCGCGGACTGGTGGTGCGCGAGGAAGTGGAGCGGCGCGCACGCGCGATGCTCGCGGAGATCGAGGCGACGGTCGACGTCCGTCGGCGCGTGGGCGATCTCACGATTGCGCAGCAGCAGGTCGTGCAGATCGCCGCGGCGGTCGGTAGCGGGGCGCGCATCATCGTCTTCGACGAGCCCACGAGCAGCCTCAGTCATCACGAGGCGGATCGACTGTTCGATTTGATCGATCGGCTCAAGCAGCGGGGGGTCACGTGCATCTACGTGTCGCATCGCATGCCCGAAGTGTTCCGTCTTTGCGATGCGGTCACGGTGCTGCGCGATGGCAAGCACGTCGACACGCGGCCCATCGCCGGCGTGACCGAGGCCGGCATCGTTCGCATGATGATCGGACGGCCGCTCGCCGAGTACTTTCCGACGCACGGCGCGTCGGCGCGCGGCGAGGAGGTGCTTCGCGTCGAGTCACTGACATCGTACGGCAAGTTCGACAACGTGTGGCTGACGCTGCACGCCGGCGAGGTCGTGAGCCTCGCGGGACTGCAGGGAGCGGGCCGATCGGAGGTCGCGAGCGCGCTATTTGGACTGGAGCCCGTGCACGGCGGTTCGATTTTCGTGCGCGGGTCGCCGGCGCACATCGACTCTCCGAGCGAAGCGATCGAGCTCGGCATCGGTTTCGTTCCCGAGGATCGTAAGCGACAGGGCCTCGTCCTGTCGGAGACGGCGCTGCACAACACGTCGTTGCCGACGTTGCGTCGCTTGTCGCGCCTAACGTGGATCTTCCGAAGGAAGGAGCGACGCGAAGGACTCGAGTTGTTCGAGCGTCTTCGAATTCGAACATCGGCCCTCGATGCCGTCGTGGCCGGGCTCTCGGGCGGTAATCAGCAGAAAGTCGTACTGGCAAAGTGGCTCGCCGCGCGTCCAAGTATTCTGATTCTCGACGAACCCACGCGCGGCGTGGACGTCGGAGCGAAGGCGGAGATCCATGCGCTCATCGCGGAGCTCGCGAGGAACGGCACGGCAATCCTGGTGATCTCGAGCGAGCTCCCCGAGGTGCTGACGTTGTCCGACCGGATTCTCGTGCTGCGCCAAGGTCGAATGGCCGGCGGGCTATCGCGTGCCGAGGCGAATCAAGAACGCTTGTTGCGGCTCATGGCGGGGCTAGCACGCGAGACGCCAGAACATTCCTGAGCGCCACACCGCGGTTACGAGCGAATCGAATCCCTGCGCGGGGGACCGCGTCGCTCGTGTGCCTCGCCTTGCTCCTCCGCGGGTTCACGGCCCTCGGTCGGGGCGCGTTCATCCGCCGTTTCTCGCGGCATCTCTTGCTCGACCAATCGGAGCGGCGGTCGTGCTTCGGACGTTGCCGGGAGACGGAGACGGAACGTGCTGCCCTTGCCCGGCTTCGACTCGACGCTCAACTCGCCGCTCAAGAGCTCCGCCAATCGTCGCGAGATCGGCAGCCCCAGCCCAGTTCCGTCCTGCAATTGCGTCTTCCCGAGCTGGACGAACTCGTGGAAGATTCGCTCCTGATCCTCCGCCGAGATGCCCTCGCCCTCGTCGACGACCTCGATCTGTACGCCGCCATCGGCCGTGTGCGAGCATGAGACTCTGATGGGCCGCGCGCGTCCGAATTTGATCGCGTTCGACAAGAGGTTGAGCAGAATCTGCCGCACGCGGCGCGGGTCGGACACGACCCGGATCGGCGCCTCTCCTTCGACGTCGAGCGACAACGTCGATCCATGTTCGTCGGCGAGCGGACGCACGGTGACGAACAGATCCTCGATCAATCCCGGGAACTCGACCGGCTGGAGACGCAGATCGATCTTTCCCGCCTCGATCTTGGACAGATCGAGCACGTCGTTCACGAGCTCGAGCAGATGACGCGCCGCCTTCTGGGTCCGCTCGATCCCTTCCGCCTGTTTCTCGTTCAGTGGTCCATATATACGCTCTAATAACAGCGTACTGTAGCCGAGCACGGCGTTGATCGGCGTGCGGAGCTCGTGACTCATGGACGCGTAGAACCGGCTGCGGGCCGTCATCGCGCGTTCGAGGTCCAACTGGCGCCGGTGCAGTTCTTCGTTCAAGGCCTTGAGCTCGCGCGCCGAATCGGCGAGTGAGCTCGCCTGCTCACGCAGCGCCGCTTCGTGCCGGACGCGGTCGGAGACGTCGCGCACGATCAGCGTATACGTTCGCCCCGCGTGCGTATCGAGACAGGAGACCGACGCCTCGATCGGGAATGTCGCTCCATTGGCGCGCCGCGCCGTGAAGGAGTGAGGCCGCACGCCGGGTGCCGAGTCGCCGCCCTCGCTCCGCTGTTGGTCGGCGGTCGAGCAGAGCGTGGACATCGCGTCCGTCCCGACGCCTTCGGGAAAGAATCTCGCGATCGAGCTCTCGATGGCGTCGGCTGTCGTCGTGCCGAACATCCGTTCGGCCGCGCCATTGATCAACGAGATCTTGCCGTCCGCGTCGAATACGACGATGGCATCCATCGCCGAACCGACGATCTCGCGGAACCGCGCTTCCGACTGCAGCAGCTCGCGCATGTGCCGAAGCTCGAGCTCCTGCCGCTCGATGCCTCGAATCCGCTGTTCCTGCTCGGCGATTCGCCGCCGCTGGAAATACAGATCGACGAATACCTGTACCTTCGACCGAAGGATCTCCGGTTGAAACGGCTTCGACATGTAGTCGACGGCGCCGACCGAATATCCCTTGAACACGTAGTCCTCGTCCTTGCTGATCGCCGTGAGGAAGATGATCGGCAAGTGCTTCGTGCGTTCGCGGGCTTTGATCAGCCGCGCCGTCTCGAATCCGTTGAGGCCCGGCATCTGAACGTCGAGGAGGATGACGGCGAACTCGCGCTCGAGCAGACACCGCAGCGCGTCCTCACCCGACTGCGCGCGCACGAGTCGCTGCCCGAGCGGCTCGAGAATCGCCTCGAGTGCCAGGAGATTCTCGGCTCGGTCGTCGACGAGGAGGATGTCGACCTGCTCGCTAGCCGCCGTCACCGAATCTCCGAGTGGCGGCCGTTCGCAACGGGAAGCGACACCAGCGTGGCGGCGATTGCATCGATCGAGAGCGCCCGCGCCGTGGGCACTGCTTGCAGCGCGGCTGCCGGCATCGTCGGGCTTTCTGCCGTTGCGGGCAACTGAACCAGCGCGAGCCCGCCGCGATCGTGAATCCGCTTGAGCCCACGCGCACCGTCAGCGTTGGCGCCGGTGAGCACGACACCGACGGCGCTCTCCCCATAGCCGTCAGCCGCCGACACGAACGTCACGTCGATCGACGGACGACTGTAGCGCACGGGCTCGTCGGTCGAGAGCGCGAAATGCCCATCTTCCAGCAACAAGTGATAGTCGGCCGGCGCGATGTACACATTGCCGGCGTCGATCGGAGCCTTGTCCTCTGTTTCGCACACGCAGAGCCGGCTGCTGTCTTGAAGGAGCGACGGCAGCAACTGCCCCGAGCGTTTGTGGCGATGCTGGACGACGACGACGGGAATCCCGAAGCCGCTCGGCAGCGCACCGATCAGCTCCCGAAGCGCGGCGAGGCCGCCCCACGACGTTCCCACGACGATGATCTCGTATGCCACGACTACCTGACTTTCCGATACAACCGCTCGCGCGGATGCAGATTCTCGTAGCAAGGCTCGTACTGCGAAAACCGCAGTGATTCCTTGCTGCCGAGCGCGAGGATGCCGAACATCACCAGGCTGTCGTAAAAGAGCGTGTGCACGCGGTTCTGCAGATCGCGATCGAAGTAGATGAGCACGTTGCGACAGAAGATGACCGTGAATTCGCTGAACGAGCGGTCGGTCACCAGGTTGTGTTGCGAGAACACCGTGTTCCGCGTGAGCGACGGGCTGAACAGCGCACCATCGTACTTGGCCGTGTAGTACTCGGAGAACGAGCGCGTCCCGCCCGCGCGGATGTAGTTCTCCGTGTATTCCTGCATTCGATTGAGCGGGAAGATGCCGGCGCGCGCCTGCTGCAACACGACGTCGTTGATGTCGGTTGCGTAAATCCGCGTGCGCTCGAGCAACCCTTCCTCCTCGAGCAGGATGGCGGTGGAGTACACTTCTTCGCCCGTCGAACACCCGGCGTGCCAAATCCGAATGAACGGATACGTACGCAGGAGCGGCACGACTTCGTCGCGAAACACCCGATAGAAGCCGGGATCGCGGAACATCGCGGTCACGCTGACGGACA
>Ga0070683_100001116_pt1 | contig 20295 bp, 16 predicted proteins | sample KBSC713LmetaG_FD_64662 | JGI IMG/M metagenome (GOLD analysis project Ga0070683, IMG submission 64662) | Corn rhizosphere microbial communities from Kellogg Biological Station, Michigan, USA - KBS C7.1-3L metaG | ecosystem: Host-associated > Plants > Roots > Rhizosphere ... | reverse complement strand
CCGTACGCGACGACGACCGAGATGTCCGGCTCGAGCGCTTTGATTGCCGCGACGAAGTCGTCGCCTTTCGGCTTGTCGGGCTGAAAGACCGGAATCGACTCTGCTATCGCGATCTCCTTGACCGGCGGTGCTTCGACGTTCGAGCGCGACCGGCCGACCGGCTTATCGGGCTGGGTGACGACGCCGACGACGTCGAAGCCCTCTCCGATCAGCGCGAGGAGCGGCGGAACCGCGAATTCCGGCGTGCCCCAGAAGAGCACCCGCATTCAGAGCTCCTCGTCCGGATGCTCGTGCTGAAGCGACGGATCGGTCTCGAGACGGCGAATAAACCCCGGATACTTGTCCTTTTCTTTCGTCCACTTTGCCATCGCCGATCGTCGCTTCAATACGCTCAAGTAGTCGACGAAGAGCTTTCCGTCGAGATGATCGATCTCGTGTTGCAGGCAGCGGCCGAACAACTCTGAAGCTTCGACCTCGAAGGTCTTGCCATCGAGATCCATCGCGCGAACGCGAACGGTGCCTGGTCGCTCGACGTCGCCGTAGACGTCCGGGATCGACAAGCAGCCTTCTTCGGCCTTCGCTGTTTTCGCCGACGACTCGAGGATCTCAGGATTCACCAGCACCAGCGGATTGTCGTCGACGTCGACGACGGCGATGCGTTCGCTGCGGCCGACCTGCGGCGCGGCGAGGCCGATGCCTTTCGCCAGGTACATCGTCTCGAACATGTTCTTTGCCAGCGTACGAAGCTCGTCGGTGATCTCTGTGACGGGCTTCGTCTCTTCGCGCAAAATCGGGTCGCCGAGGACCCGGATTTCGAGGATGCTCACTCGGCGGGGGTCCCTTTGGCCGATGCCGACGGCGCAGCGCCGTTGATGCGTTGAATCCGCCCGCGTTCGACGACGAGCCGTGACTCGCCCGACTTGATCGTGACGCGATCGTCGGCCTTCGTCTTGCCGGCGTCAGTGCTCATCTCCTTGATGTGAATCACTTCGCCGATGATCCCACCGGCGGTCACCACTTCATCGCCGCGCTTGAGCGCGTTCAGGAGCTCCTCATGCTTCCGCCGTTGGCGCTGTTGCGGACGGATCATGATGAAGTAGATGATCGCGATGATGAGCGCGAACTGAATGGCGAGCGGTCCCAGCGAGCCTAGTCCGCCGGCTGGGGCTTGGAGGAACGCGAGGGCCAGCGGCGTATGCGGGAACGTGATCATTCAGGGGTGGTGGCTCGAGAGTGGTAGCGCGCGAGCCAGTCGCGGCTCCACGTGCGGATCGTTCCGCCCGTGATGGCGGCTCGTGCTTCGCGCATCAGGCGAACGAGGAAATGTACATTGTGCAGTGAGAGCAGGCGAAGGCCGAGGATCTCGTCGGCGACGTAGAGATGACGGATGTAGCCGCGCGAGAAGCGAGTGCATGCGGCGCAGTCGCACGTTTCATCGATCGGCCTCGGGTCAGTGCGGAACTCTGCTCTCTTGATGTTGAGGCGGCCGTTGCGAGTGAATGCCGCGCCGTTTCGGCCCATGCGGGTCGGCGCCACACAGTCGAACAGGTCGACGCCGCGGAGCACGCCTTCGACGAGATCTTCGGGGAATCCGACGCCCATCAGATAGCGAGGACGATTCCGAGGCAGCTCGCCGTCGAGGACCTCGAGGATTCGGTACATGTCCGGCTTCGCCTCGCCGACTGACAGCCCGCCGATGCCGAAGCCGTGCCAGTCGCCGGAATCGCGAATGGAGCGGGCTGCCGCCACGCGGAGATCCGAGTGGATTCCGCCCTGGACGATTGGGAAAAGCGCCTGGGGATGGTTTGGTGCGGGGAGGGGGAAAATGGTGCCGGGGAGTTGGTGGTTCGACGGTATCGTAGTTGTCGGGGGGGGACCCCCAGCGCGGATTTTCTCGAGCGCCACGACGCACCGTTCCAACCACCGCAAACTCCGCTCGCTCGCGTCGCGTGCGACTGCCTCGTCACTCTGCCCCGGAATGACGTGATCGAACTGCATGATGACGTCGGCGCCAAGGTTCCGTTCGATCTGCATGACGCTCTCGGGCGTGAACGAGTGCGGCGACCCGTCGATGTGGCTCCGAAAGTGGACTCCCTCTTCGGAGATCGTCCGCAGTCCTTCCAATGAGAAAACTTGAAAGCCGCCGGAGTCGGTGAGGATCGGACCATCCCATCCCATGAACGAATGCAGCCCGCCAAAGTCGCGAACGAGCTCGTCGCCGGGGCGCAGATGCAGATGGTACGCGTTCGATAGGATCATCCCGGCGCCGAGCTCGCGCAGATCGGCCGGGTCGAGCGACTTCACGGTCGCGAGCGTGCCAACCGCCATAAACGCTGGCGTCTCGACGACACCGTGCGGCGTCGAGAACCGACCGGCCCGCGGAACGCCATCCTCGGCGTCGACAGTAAACTCGAATGGATTCACAGTATACTATTTTGATATTTACTATTTGGTAGGCTCTGCCTGCAGAGCATCAACGTCTGAGCGTCTCATTCGCGGTTCCGCTGTTCTCCGCGCCCTCCGCGCCTCCGCGCGATAAATCCGCAGTTCCCGTAGTTTCGCAGTTGCCGTAGTTTCGCACTTCCGCATTCCCCGAGCTCGGTAGTACGTCTACAGAATTGCCATCGCATCCCCATACGAGTAGAAGCGATAGCCGGCATCAATCGCCTCGCGATACGCTCGCATCGTCAACTCGTACCCCGCCATCGCCGCGACAAGCATGATCAGCGTCGACCTCGGCAAATGAAAATTCGTGATCACGCAGTCGACCGCTCGCAGTTTCGCCGGCGGACGTAAGAAAATGCTCGTGTCGCCCGACCCGGCGTGAATCCAGCCGGCGTCGTCGACGACACTCTCGAGTGTGCGAACAGACGTCGTTCCCACCGCCCACACTCGGCCGTCGTGTGCTCTTCTCGCATTCACCAGTCGCGCCGTCTCCTCGGAAACCGAATACCACTCCGAATGCATCACATGCTCGGCCGGATCTTCGACTTCGACCGGCTTGAAGGTCCCGGCCCCGACATGCAGCAGTACTTCCGCACGCGCGACGCCGAGCGACGAAAGCTTCTCGAGCAACTCAGGTGTGAAGTGCAGTCCGGCCGTCGGCGCCGCCACCGATCCACTCTCTCTCGCAAAAACAGTCTGATATCGCTCGACGTCCGCATTGTCATCCGACCGCTCGATGTACGGCGGCAGCGGAATGTGCCCGTATCGCTCGATCGCCTCGTCGACCGGCAGCTCACTCTCGAGCTGCACGATTCGCGTGCGCCGCTCGGTGACCTCGAGAATCTCGGCGACCAATCCCGGCGCGATGTCGACGCGACGTCCCGGCTTGAGCTTCCCGCCTGGCGACACCATCGCCTCGAATCGATTGTCGCCGAGCGGTTTGAGAAGAAAGATCTCGGCCGGTGCGCCCGATGCGCGTGAGCCAAGCAGTCGCGCGCGCAACACGCGTGTTCGGTTGACGACGAGCACGTCGCGCGGATCCATGAGGTCGCCGACGTCGGCGAAGGTTCGATGCGAGATCGTCTGCGTCGCGCGATCCACGACCATCAATCGACTCGCGTCGCGCCGCGCGAGCGGATGCTGCGCGATGCGATCGGCCGGAAGCTCGAAGTCGTAGTCCGACGTTCGAGTTCCGCGAATGTGATCGATGTGATCGATGTGATCGGCCGCTGAGTTGCTCATCGACCGCAAGCTAGTGCGATCGATCGCGGTCGACTGCTACTGTGTGTCGGTCGAGGTAACGAGATCCGCCGGTGCCGCAGCCGGCGCATTGAGCGCGGCGAGGACCGCGCCGCCAATCGCGACGACATACACCATCACGCCGACGACCCAGACGTCGTGCGAGACGACACGGTCCTTGTTCAGCCAACCGAAGTGGCCGAGGAGGAAGGCCCAGTCGTGCTCACCGCCGCCGACGAGTGGCAGTAGTTCAGAGCGCGCGTCGGCGATGTAGACGGAGATGTTCCAGAAGTTCTGCGCGACCCACCACATGCAGCTGAATCCAGCATGCTTGTCGTTGCGCTTGAAGAAATAGCCCGCGAAGACCGCGGGCACGATGAGCTGGAACAGCGTACCGCCGAGGAATTGCATGACGTCGCCGAACGCCGCGAAGACGAGGTGGCCTGTCTCGTGGATCGGGAGATCGACGCTGTCCATGAGATATCCTGCTTCGGGATGGGCGAGCATCCGGAAGCCGTAGATCGCGAGGAGCGCTGTGAGGCCGAGTCGTGCGGCGCGGGTCGAGTCCATGCTGCAGCACGACTCTCTGACGGGCGTTTCGGCAACCACTTCTTCGCCCGCGTCATTCCGAGCGAAGCGAGGGATCGCTTTCACTGAGGCAGTTCAAACCGCCTCGCCCGGAGAGCGATCCTTCGTCACTGCGCTTCTCGGGATGACGCCGCCTTTTGATTCTTCCGCTGGTATTTCCCGGGAATAGTTTGAACGCCACCCACCACCGACCCGGACACGAGGACTCAATGCATCGCTCGCTCTCGACCTTTGCCGCTTTCGGACTCCAAGCGCTCATCGTAACCGGCTGTGCCTCCGGGAGCGCCGGATCCTCGGCGTCATCAGCCCCGGTTCCGCAGTTGCCTCCGGGCTCGCCGGCCGTTCGGACGACCAACCAGCCGCTCGTCGAATTCGAGATGATGACCTGGCCCGAGGTGAAGAAGGCGATCGCCGACGGCAAAACGACAGCACTCTTCTACACCGGCGGCACCGAACAGCGCGGTCCACAAAACGTGAACGGCGGTCACACCCTCATGGCGAGAGCGACTGTCCGCGAGATCGCGCTCAAGCTCGGCAACGCGATCGCGATGCCTGTTCTCCCGTACACGCCGAACAATGCGAGCGCGGAGCTCCCGGGAACCATCGGGCTCACTCCGGATATTCTTGGAGTAGTGCTCGAACGTGTGGCCGAACAGGCGATCGCGACCGGCTTCAAGAACGTGATCCTCATGCAGGATCACGGCGGTGGAACGGAAGTGTACGGCCAGGTCGCGAAGAAGCTCGACGCGAAGTATGCGCCGAAAGGAATTCACGTCTATTTCTGCGACGAGGTGTACGCGAAAGCGCAGGGCGATTTCGACAAATGGCTCGCGGCGAACGGCTATCCGGTCAGCTCACACGCCGGCATTCCCGATACGTCGGAAATGCTTTACCTCGGCGGCGGCGTCTGGACCAGACCGGAGCTCATTCCGACCGCGCTCGGCGACACGATGCCGCGTGGAGCGGCGCGCGATCCGAATGTGCCGCGAGTCAACAACGGAATCTCGGGTGATGCCCGGCGTTCGACGGCGGCGCTCGGCAAGCAGGCGTTCGATCAGAAGGTCGACTACGCGGTGCGGCAGATCCGCGGCTTCCTCGGGATGAAGCAATGAATGGTCATGAGCAAATTGGAATAGGCCGGCGGCAGTTCCTGATCGTCGGCGCGGCAGCCGCCGTTCTTCGTCCGCGCTCGCTGCTGGCGCTGCCGGCCGACGTCGAGATCGTCGAGTTCTCGGACAAGGGCGAACGCGTTCGCTCGGTGAAGGTTCCGATGGTCGTGAAGTCGGACGCTGAATGGCGAAAGCAGCTCACGCCATTCGCGTTTCAGATCACGAGAGAGAAGGGAACCGAGCGCGCATTTTCCGGCGCGTATTGGGATCTGCACGACAAGGGAATCTTCCGCTGTCTGTGCTGCGACACCGCGCTCTTCAGCTCAGCGGCGAAGTTCGACTCGGGCACGGGCTGGCCAAGCTTCTGGCAGCCGATCGCCGAAGAGAACGTCAAGCACGGAAAGCCGAGCAGCGGCTACACGGACAGTGAAGTCACGTGTCGCCGCTGCGACGCGCATCTCGGCGATTTGTTCAACGATGGTCCGAAGCCGACCGGTCTTCGCTACTGCATCGACTCGATTTCGCTGAAATTTGTGAAAGCCTGACGAGTCATCCCGAGGAGCGCAGCGACGAGGGATCGCTGTCCACGTGAGGCTGTTGAACTGTCCTGGCTGGGCAGCGATCCCTCACGTCGTTCGGGATGACGCTCGCGTGTGATTACTTATTGTCCCCTTCGATTCGCCCGCCGACCTGGCGACCGATGTCGACCGCTTTGAAGCCCGCGTCGCCCCAGTTGATTATGAAAACGCTAAAGCCCTGCTTCATGCGCATCTCGATGTCGTTCGCGGTCGCAGGATAGCCGCATGGGACCTTGAACTCCTTGCAGGCCGCGAGCACCTGCTGAATCGCGCCTTCCCACGCGGCCTGGTCAGTCTGTCCGGTCGAGTCGCGAAACACGCCGCGCAGCGTGCCGGCGCCGGGGAACAGGACGCCGATGCCTTTGACCGCCGCGATCTCGCGAAGGTGCTTCAGTCCTTCCTTGCTCTCGACGATCGTGAAGTTGACGAGCTCTCCGTTCGGATTGAGCGGCCACAGATCGGCCTTCTTCTTGTACTCGGCCTCGCTCATTCCCCAGTAAGCCGGCGCGCTGCCGACGTTGTCGTCGCGCGTGCCGCCATTCGCCTTGAAGCGCATCGCCGCGAGACCGGCTTTGACTTCGTCCGCGCTCTCGGCCTCGACGAACACGACGCCGCTGACCCCTTCGTTGAGCTGCTTGCCGATGCGTTGCCGCGCGAGCCCGAGGTCTTCGCTGAGCTTGTGCGTCTTCACGAACATCGCGTGATGCAGCCGGAGCGATGGCGCTTTCTCCACCATTCCTGCCGCCGCGAGTCCCTTCATGAATTCGGCGAAGGTCGGGAAGGCCTTGTCGAAATCACCCTCCATCGAGCCGTCGAAGATGAAGTCAGCGTTCGGGTATCCGACGGCTTCCTTGGCGAGGTCTGCCGCCGATTTCGGCGACGGCGCGTCGGCCGCTGGCGCTCCTCGGCCGCCTCGGCCGTTGCGCGGTGCATAGACGCCGAAGAGTGGCTTGTTCTGCGCGAGCACCTCGACGGCCGGGTTCAATCGGCGCTCGGGTTTGATCAGGGCAAGACCGCCGACACCGGTTGCGATGGCGATCGAGAGGATGACGGGGGGACGCAAGTTGATTCCTCAGAGAATGAGTGGGTGGGCCGAAGATGACATTCCGTCCGCGCGCTGGGTAGGTCGAGGGTTGGCTGAGCTGCGGGACGACGGAACGGCTTGTCTCACGCGGAGCCGCGGAGGACACGGAGCAATGCGGAAGTGCGCTAAGAAAGGTTGTTGTTTTTCGTCGTCATCGCCCATCGCCCATCGCCCGTCGCCCATCGCCCGTCGCCCATCGCCCAGAATCAGTCTGACGCTTGCCCATGGGATTGTATACCACCACTATAGATGCACCGATTTACCCACCCGTAGTGAAGTCGGAGGACCCGGATGAAGCCATCCGCTGCGGCGGCGGCAACTGGACTCGTTGCTGCGCTTGCCGGCTTGGCGGCGTACGTCAGCCCCCTCGAGCTCGAGGCGGCCCGCGCGCCTCGACTCTCCCTTGCCGAATTCGCGCGATCTGCCCACATCACGAAGCCGTCGCCGACGATCCCCGTCGCCGAGCTGACGGCTGTCGTCCAGCGCGTGTGCGGCGAATGTCACAACGACAACATCATGTCGGGCGAGTTGTCGCTCGAGAAGTTCAACGTCGCCGAGGCCGCGCACGATCCGGCGATCGCCGAGAAGATGATCACGAAGTTGCAGGCCGGGATGATGCCGGTGCCGGGCTTCAAAGGTCGTCCCGGAGGTGACACGCTGATCCAGCTCGCGACGACCCTCGAGCGCATCATCGACAAAGCCGCCGCGACGAATCCGAATCCGGGTGCGCGCACCTTCCAGCGCCTGAATCGCGCCGAGTACGAGACGTCGATTCATGATTTGCTGAGTCTCGACGTGAATGCGGGCGACTGGCTTCCGCTCGACACGAAGAGCGCGAACTTCGACAACATCGCCGACGTGCAGATGCCGTCGGCGACGACGCTCGATTCATACCTCGACGCCGCGAGTGAGATCAGCCGTCTCGCCGTTGGCGATCCGAAAGCAAAAGCGAAATCAACGACGTACAAAATCCCGCGGCTCGCGTCACAGACCGAGCACGTCGAAGGCGCGCCGATGGGCACGCGCGGCGGACTCTCGGTCATGCACACCTTCCCGGCTGACGGCGAGTACGTCTTCGCGGTCGCGCTGCATGCGATTCCGACCGGTCAGCTCTACGGATCGAGCACACCGTTCGATGAGAAAGTTGAAATCTCGGTCAACGGCGTGCGCGTGGCGCTGCTCGACATCGATCGCGGCATGTCGCAAGCCGATCCGACCGGGATGGAGCTCAAGTCGGCGCCGGTTCCCGTTCGCGCGGGGCCGCAGCGCGTTTCAGCCGCATTCCTTCGTACGTGGGACGGTCCCGTCAACGACATCGTCGCACCGATCGGCCACAGCATCGCCGATACGCAGATCGGCTCGCAGAGCGGTGTGACGATCGTTCCGCACATTCAAGATTTCGTCGTTCGCGGTCCGTTCAACCCGACGGGAGTGTCGGAGACGCCGAGTCGCAAGCGAATCTTCACGTGTCGCCCGACGACGCCCGGCGAGGCGCGTCCATGCGCCGGCAAGATCATCGCGAACCTCGGCGGCGAGGCGTATCGTCGTCCGCTGACTGACGCCGACATGAAAGCCATCACGTCGTTCTACGACGAAGGCGCGAAAGAGAACGGTTTCGAAGGAGGAGTTCGCTCCGCGCTCGAGGCGATTCTCTCGAGCCCGCATTTCATCTTCCGCGTCGAAGAAGCCTCCGGCCGCAAAGCGGGCGACCGTTACGCGATCGCCGATCTCGACCTCGCCTCGCGGTTGTCGTTCTTCCTCTGGGGCGAGCCGCCCGATTCGCAGCTTGTCTCGATCGCGAAGAAGGGAGCGCTATCGAATCCGCAGACGCTCGAAGCACAGACCAAGCGCATGCTCGCCGATCCGCGCTCCGAAGCGCTCGCGACGCGATTCGCCGCGCAGTGGCTGCGTCTTCAGGACATCGAGAAAGTCCATCCGGATGCGCTTCAGTATCCGGATTTCCATCAGCAGCTCGCCGACGACATGCGGCGCGAGACGGAGACGTTCTTCTCCCACCTCGTCCGCGAGAACAAGAGCATCCTCGATCTCTTCAGCGCGGACTACACGTACGTCAACGAAGATCTCGCGAAGCACTACGGCATCCCCGGCGTGACCGGACCGGATTTCCGCCGTGTCACGTATCCGGATACGCGGCGTCGCGGTCTTCTCGGTCAGGCGAGTGTGTTGACGCTGACGTCGCACGCGAACCGCACGTCGCCGGTGCTCCGCGGCAAATGGGTGATGGAAGTCTTGCTCGGCTCACCGCCGCCGCCGCCGCCGCCGAACGTTCCGGATCTCGAGAAGACGGGCGACTCGAAGGATGGTCGAATGCTCACGACGCGCGAGCGCATGGAGCAGCATCGGTCGAATCCGCAGTGCAAGTCGTGCCACTTGTACATGGATCCGATCGGCCTCTCGCTCGACAACTTCGACGTGACGGGACAGTGGCGCATTCGCGAGAACGGCGCCGATCTGGATACGCGCGGCCAGCTGTATGATGGAACTCCAATCTCAAATCTCGAAGAGCTCCAGCGGGCGCTTCTCAAGCGACCGACGCCGCTCATTCGTACGTTCACGGCGAACCTCATGGCGTATGCGATCGGCCGCCGCATGGAGTACTACGATCAGCCAACGGTTCGAAAGATTGCCGCAGACGCGGAAGCGAACGGCTTTCGCATGGATGATTTCATCACCGGCGTCGTGAAGAGCGACGCCTTCCGCATGGCCCGTGTTCCCGCAGCAGCAGCGAACGACAACAAGTAGCCGCATGTCATCCCGATGGCCGCGGGTCATCCCGATAGCCGCCGGTCCTCCCGATAGCCGCGGGTCATCCCGATAACCGCGTGTCATCCCGAGCGTAGCGAGGGATCGCTGTACAGTACGTCGCCACTTCGTGCAGTTCTTTCTCCGAGAGAGATTCGATGCGCATTCTGACCGACAAGACGCTTCCCCGACGTACCTTCGTTCGCGGTATGGGCGCGACCTTCGCGCTGCCGTTCCTCGACGCGATGATCCCGTCGACCGCGTTCGCGCGCGCGAAGTCTGCCGCCGCCGGGGCTGACGCGACGCGACTCGTCGCGATCGAGATGGTTCACGGCGCGGCGGGCTGCAACGAGCTCGGCGCGAAGATGAACCTCTGGTCACCGGCGGAAACGGGCAAAGCCTTTGATCTCGCGCCGACCGCAATGAAGTCGCTCGACGCGTATCGCGAGTATCTCACGATCATCAGCAACACCGATGTTCGCCAGGCTGAGCCGACGTCGCCGAAGGAAATCGGCGGCGATCACTTCCGTTCGAGCGCGGTGTATCTCACGCACGAGCATCCGAAGCAGACCGAGGGTTCCGACATTCACGTCGGGACGTCGCTCGATCAGCTCTACGCAAACAAGTTCGGCCAGGATACGCCGATTCCGTCGATGCAACTCTGCATCGAGAACGTCGATCAAGCGGGCGGCTGCGCGTACGGTTACGCGTGCGTCTACACCGACTCCATCAGCTGGGCGTCGCCCACCGAGCCGCTTCCGGTCATTCGCGATCCGCGGGTCGCGTTCGAGAAGCTGTTTGGCGTCGGCGGGTCGATGCAGGAGCGCGCTGAGCGCCGCCGTTCGCGCCGGAGCATTCTCGATTTCGTCGCGAGTGAGATGACGTCGCTCAAGGGAAATCTGAGCGCGGACGATCGCACGCGAATGGACAGCTATCTCACCGATATTCGAGAAGTCGAACGACGCATCCAGCGCATCGAAGCGCGCAACACCGCGAGCGGCGGCAGCGAGTCGCGCGAGCTCGCGGGCGCGCCGGCGGGCGTTCCGGATTCGTTCGAAGAGCACGTCAAGCTCATGTTCGACATCCAGGCACTCGCGTTCGCCGCGGACATCACGCGCATCTTCTCGTTCAAGATGGGTCGCGACGGTTCAGCGCGCGTCTATGCGGAGTCGGGTTCCGACAAGCCCTTCCATCCGGCGTCGCACCACGGCGGCACGGAGAAAGGCGTCAAGGAATTCTTCCTCATCAACAAGTATCACGTCAGCATGCTGCCGTACTTCCTCGACAAGCTGAAGTCGATCAATGAAGGCGAGCAGACGCTGCTTGATAAAACGCTCATCCTGTACGGCTCGCCGATGGGCGATTCGAATCTCCACAACCATCGTCGCTGCCCGCTCGTCCTCCTTGGCCACGCGAACGGCAAGCTCGCCGGCAACATGCACGTGAAGGCCGCGGACGGCACGCCGATGGCGAATGCGATGCTCAGCGTGATGCACACCCTCGGCATGAACGACGTCACGAAGTTCGGAGACTCGACGGATGCGCTTACCCTTCGCGCGTAGCGCGGCGATTGTTGCCGGTACGGCGCTGCTCGCAGCGGCAGCGCCACATCGGAGCGGCGACAACGATATTGCCGACGCCGAAATGCGCGGTGATACCGCGCTCGTTCGGTCGCTGATCAAGGGCGGTGCGGACGTCAATGCCGCACAGGGCGACGGCATGACCGCGCTCCACTGGGCCGCGGATCACGGCGACGTTGAGCAAACTCGAATGCTCGTCTACGCCGGCGCCCGTCTGGAGGCTGCGACGCGCAACGGCAACTACACGCCGCTGATGCTTGCGGCGCGCGGCGGAAAGACCGCGGTCATCAAAGCACTGCTTCAGGCGGGCGCGAACGCGAAGGCCGCCACGACGTCCGGCGGCGCGACCGCGCTCCACTTTGCGGCAGAGAATGGAAATCCCGAGGCGATCGTCGCGCTGATCGAGAAGGGAGCCGTGGTCGACGCGAAAGAAACTGCGTTCGGACAGACGCCGATCATGTGGGCGGCGGCATTCAACCGCGCGAGCGCGATTCAGGTTCTCGCGGCAAAGGGCGCGGATCTCAAAGCAGTATCGCGCGTCGAAGACATTGCCGCACAGGAAAAAAAGGAGCGCGCGGATCTGCAGCTTCGGACGCGCCGGCTCGCCGCGCTGAAGGCCGCCGAGCAGCCCATCGGCGCAGGAACGCTGGCGGGTGGACGTGGCGGCGCGGGCGCGCCGGATTCGACTGTTCTTCGCGGTCGCGGCGGAAATGCGATGGCCGCTGGACCACAGCCGGCAGCGGTGAAGACTCCCGCAACACCGGCGCCGAAAGCGAATGCGGCCAAGGATGTCGCGAGTCAGCCGTCGGCATCGATCGCAAGCAAGAATGGTGGAGCTCCCACGACCGGTTCTGGGATTCCAGGTGAAGGTCGCGGCGGTCGCGGCGGCGCTGCCGCCGACACCGGCCAAGGCGGCGGCCGAGGACTTGGCTACGGTGAGCTCGTTGGCAACAAGGGCGGTCTGACGGCGCTGTTGTTCGCCGTTCGGCAGGGTAACACGGAGTCGGTCGACGCGCTGCTCAAGGCGGGCGCCGATGTGAATCAGGTCAGCACGGGCGATCATACGAGCCCGTTGCTGATGGCGACGATCAACGGCCAGTTCGACATCGCGAAGACGCTGCTCGCGAAGGGTGCGAACCCGAAGCTCGCGAGTGATGCGGGGAACACGCCGCTCTACGCGACGATCAACACGCAATGGGCCGCGAAGTCGCTCTATCCGCAGCCTACGGCCCAAACGAAGCAGCAGACGATGTACCTCGAGCTGATGGAGGATCTGCTCGAGGCGGGCGCCGATCCGAACGCCCGTCTCTCGAAGCACCTCTGGTATATGTCGTACAACTTCGATCTGCTCGGAGTGAACACGACCGGCGCGACGCCGTTCTGGCGCGCGGCGTACGGGACGGACGTTCCGGCGATGAAGCTCTTGATCAAGTATCACGCGGATCCGACGATCCCGACGATCAAGCCGGTGGGGCGTCTGCCGGGCGCGGATGGTCCGGCCGAAGCCGACACGTCGACGAAGGACCCGTCGGGACTTCCGCCCGTTCCGACCGGCGGCCCGGGCGTCTATCCGATTCACGCGGCGTCGGGTGTCGGTTACGGCGAAGGCTACGCCGCGAACGCGCACCAACATGCGCCAGACAGCTGGCTGCCGGCGGTGAAGTATCTCGTCGAAGAACTGCACGCCGACGTCAATTCGCGTGACTTCAACGGGTATAACCCGCTGCACCACGCGGCGGCGCGCGGCGACAACGAGCTCATTCAATATCTCGTATCGAAGGGCGCCGACATCACCGCCGTGAGCCGCAAAGGCCAGACGGTCGCCGACATGGCAAACGGCCCGGTACAGCGAATTCCGCCTTTCCTCGAGACGGTCACTCTCGCGGAGAAGCTTGGGTCCAAGAACAGCCACAAGTGCAAATCCTGTTGACGATGGCCCGGCTCTCTGGGCGAGGCGGTTCTCCGCAGTTCGTGAGGAATTTGTGAAAACTTTGATTTTCGGATTCGCGCTCGTCGCCTCGGCGGCGAGCGCTTCGTTTGCTCAGCCTGCGACGGTGATTCTCGTCCGCCACGCTGAGAAGGCGTCGGAGCCCGCGAGTGATCCGCCGCTCACGGCGGTCGGGCAGCAGCGCGCGAAGGATCTCGCGCACGCGCTTGCCGACGCGAAGGTCTCCACGATCATCACGACGCAGTTCGCTCGCACCAAAGAGACCGCGAAGCCACTCGTCGATTCACTGCACCAGACCCTGATTGTCGTCGCGACCGGTGCGATGAAGGAGCATATCGAGGAGGTCGCCGCGAAGGTGAAGGGCGCGAAGAAGGGGTCGACGGTGCTCGTCGTCGGCCACAGCAACACCATCCCGGCGATCATCGGCGCGCTCGGCGGACCCAAGATGCCGGATCTCTGCGACGCCGAGTATTCGAATCTCTTCGTGTTAGAGATGTCTGAATCAGGTCAGGCGAGGCTGATTCGCGGCCATTTTGGTGCGGCCGATCCTCCCGATGCGGCCTCGTGTCGGGTGATACGCTGATCGACGCATCGCTTATCCGATTCGGAGAGACAAATGAAGAAGTGCCTGGCGATCGTTGTTCTCGCGTTTGTCCTCGCAGCCTGCGCCGGCGATTCGTCGACTGCGCCGATCGATGTCGTGGGGACATGGGCTCTTCAAACGGTCAACGGCGCCGCATTGCCGTTTGTCGTCGGCCAAGCCGGCGCCAGCAAGTCCGAGCTCCTCGCGGACACGATCAAGCTCGCGAGCGGGGGCGGCTTCATCGAGTCGTCGTCGTTCCGCACGACGTTCAACGGTGTCGTGGCGCTTCAGACCATCGCTGACACGGGCACGTACACCCTCAGTGGTTCGAGCCTCACGCTGTCATCGACGACGAGTGCCGGCGCCAGCGGCTCCGGCACTGTGTCGGGCAACACCATCACGGCGACGATCCAAGGTTTAGCGTTCGTCTACAAACGCTAGAGAGCGACGCACGAGCTGGGGTCCTCGCGAGCGACCCGGTGAGAGTCGCTCGCTCATACTTCACGCTTCTCCGCGCGGCTGTCCTGGCGGCGGGCCCGGCGGGCCAAGGATGATGAACCCGTTGCGCTCAGCGATAGGCGCGAGTTTCGCGACGTCCGGAGGAGGTCCGTCATGATGGGGCGGAAGCACGCGTTCCGGCGCGGGCTGGCCGACCGTGCGCATGAAGCCCTCGAACTGCATTGGAGAGAAGCCGACGAGAGCGCGCGTTGCGGGCGCCGAACCATAGAAGGTATGTGGCACGCCCTTCGGACCAAACGCGAAGTCGCCTGAGGTCAACTCGAACTTCGTGTCGCCGACCCAAAACGTGAGTTTGCCGTCGAGGACGTAAAACCACTCGTCCTCTTCAGGGTGCACATGCCACGGGGAGCCCACCCCTTCGGGCACGACAATCTCGAGCATGCCGAATCGTCCCTCGGCGTCGGCGCGGCCGACCTTGACCGTTTGGAGCATTCCGAGGAGCCAGAACGCCTCGCCTTCGTCACGGGCTAATGAGTATCCAGTCTGCGCTCGCGCTTCTACGACCGTTGCCATACCAACCTCCGGATAACGAGTGAACCAGCGACAATAATCCGTTCGACCGTTTATCGTTGAAACAGATATATGACTACAACGCGCGCGGCAGCCCGTTTCACGAATCGTCAGGGAAACTCACCCATCCCGTCCAGCACCTCGGCGAGAAGCTTCGACAGCTGGCGAAGCTTCCGCGGCGCCACGTGGCCAATCATCGCCCGCGGCATCCGCGCGGAGTGGGGCTCCAGCTGCTGCAAGAGATCGAGCCCTTTTCGCGCGATCTCGACTTGGACGACTCTTCGATCCTCCTCGCTCCGAGTTCGTTTCACGAGTCCTCTCGCATCGAGCCGGTCAACCAATCGGGTGATGTCCGGGTCTCGAGCAATCGTCCGTTCGCCGATCTCGCCAACCGTGAGCGATTTCGGGTGAGCCCCGCGGAGGATGCGGAGGACGTTGTACTGGCTGGTCGTCAGATCGGCTTCGGCTTTGAGAAAACGCTCCCACGGGGCCAAGATCCGCGCCGCGACCATCCGGATGCCGAGCATCGCCTCCTGCTCGGCGGACGTGAACGCACGTTTCTGCTTGAGCTCCTGACGGATCGTAGCGCACATGCGCGACAATATCTGTTTCAACAGATATTGTCAAGACGGAAAATATCGCATCCGCAATTGTTTCTCGTGCCGGCTACGACCCTCGCTTCGCGCAACGCTTGATCGCCACCGCGAGAGGGTCGAGCTCTTTCGGCTGAGCGAGAAGACTCCGAGTCCCCGCCCGTCGTTCGAAGAAAGTCGTTTGTTCATCGGCCGTGAACTGAGCGGTGAATGAGGTATACGACGCGGCACATCGCCGGAGCGCGCCAGCGTAGTGTTGATCGTCCTCTGTCGTGTCTATTCAGAACAAAGTGATAACCTCGAACGCGCTTCCCTCATGATCGCCTCGACCACCGACGCTTTCGCTCGATCGCTCCGCCACGCGGCGAGGCGATTCGTCAGAAGTCCGCGGTTCAGTCTGACGGTAGTCGCTACGCTCGGGCTTGGGATCGGGCTCGCGACCGCTGTCTTCGCCGTGATGGACGCCGTTCTTCTCCGGCCGCTGCCGGTCGTCGATCAGGCGCGTCTCGTAAGAATGTCGGGCGCACTCGCGGACGGCTCCGTCGACCACTGGCCGATGACCCTCTCGCGAGCACGCGAGTTCACCCGTCAAACACGAACGCTGAGCGGCGTCGGGTACGCGGCCTACGAAGGGGCGTGGCCGGCCGCGATTCGAGACGGCGACCAAATCACCCGGCTTCGGCGCGCGCTCGTCTCCGGCAACTTCTTTGATGTCCTCGGCGCTGGACCAGTCCTCGGCCGCGGCTTGCAGCCTTCGGACGACGTCGTCGGCGCCGCGCCCGTCGTCGTCCTGAGCGATCGCGCGTGGCGCTCATCATTTGGTGGCGACTCCAACGCGATTGGTCATGCGGTCACGCTCGTCGAATCTGGAACGACGGCGACGATCGTCGGCGTCATGCCTCGCGGTCTCGAGTATCCGTCGGGCGTGGACTTCTGGGCGCCGTTCGTTCCGTCGCGACTGAAATCCGAGGACGACACCAAGACCTACACGGCGGTCGATCTCGTCGGGCGTCTCGCGCGGGGTTCTACTCCCGCTGCAGCGCGCGCCGAGCTGAAGGCGTACTTCGATCGGTCGACCGTGACGCGAAATTTGCGCGCGCAGTCGCGACCATTCGTCGACGTCGTCCTCGGCGACACGGGCAACGCCGTGCTGATCTTCGCGGCGGCCGCGGCGCTCCTGCTCGTGATCGCGTGCCTCGACGTCGCCGACCTGCTCCTCGTACGCGGACTCGAGCGCGTGCGCGAAGTCGCGGTGCGTCGCGCACTCGGCGGTTCGCGCGCGCAGGTCGTGACGCAGCTCATGACGGAGAATGCGCTGCTCGCGCTGGCGGGTGGCGCCCTCGGTGTCGGCGTCGCTATTGCGTGCGCCAACGCATTCCGTCTGTTCGCTCCGGCAACAGTCCCGCTGCTCGATCGCGTGCACGCTAGCGCGGCGATTCTCGCCGCGGCGATCGCAATCACAAGTATGGCGACCCTCGTCTTTGGGCTCGGTCCCGCATTCATCACGGCGCGAGCCGATGTGCAGCTGGTGTTGCGGTCCGGAACGCGACAAAGCCAGAGCAGGGGAATGCGTCGAACGCGCGAGACGCTCATGTCGGCGCAGCTCGCGCTCGCAGCACTGATGTTGTTCACGGCCGCGCTGATCGGTCGCAGCTTCATGAAGTTGCGCGGCGCCGATCTTCGCTTCGATGCATCACACGTGATGATCGGCGAGCTGGCGATTCGCTTCGACGAGTATGACGACGTCACGAAGCAGACACGAATGGTGCGGCAAGTCGTCGCCGCGCTTCGAGCGACGAATGGCGTTGACGGAGTATCGCCGGTTGTCGCACTGCCGTTCTCGGGCAGCGGCGGCTGGACAGGCTCCGCGCGCCGCGAAGGGCAGACGACAGCTGAAGCGGCGACGAATCCGATGCTCAACATCGACGTCGTGACGCCCGACTACTTTCCAACGATGGGCCTTCGCGTCATTCGTGGGCGGGCGTTCACGGACGGAGACCGCCCGGGGACCGAGCTTGTTGTCGTCGTGAGCCAGTCGACGGCGCGTTTATACTGGCCGAACACCGATCCGATCGGCCAACGGCTGTTTCTCGCGTCGGATCGCGATCCATTCACCGTCGTTGGAGTCGTCGACGACATTCGGTATCGCGACCTCCGAATTGCGCAGCCGAGCGTCTATCACGCACTCGCGCAGTCGATGTTTCCGTTCGCGCCGACGACGCTCGTGATTCGAACGTCTGTCCCCGAGTCGGCTATCGTGCCGGGCCTGAGTCGCGCGGTCAAAGAAGCGGCGCCCGGTGTCGAGCTCGCGACGGCGTATCATTTCGAGCACTACATGGAGGCGCCTCTCGCCCAGCCTCGGCTGAATGCGTTTTTGCTCGGCTTGTTTGCGATGTCGGCGGCGCTCCTCGCGGCGATCGGGCTCGCTGGTGTCGTCGGGACGGCGGTCCACCAGCGCACGCACGAGATCGGCGTTCGCATTGCCCTCGGTGCCACCGGAGGCGACGTTCAAAGAATGCTCATCAGGCAGGCGCTCGTCGTCGCGGAGATTGGCGTCGTGATTGGGATCGGCGTCGCTGTCGCAGTCGGCCATGCGCTCGACTCGCTGCTCTTCGACGTGAGCCCGACCGATCTCGGTCTGCTCGTCGCCGTCGCGACGTTTCTTACGTTGATCGTCGTCGTCGCGGCGCTACCGCCGGCGCGACGCAGTGGACGGATCGATCCGGTCGTCGCTCTTCGAGCGGAGGGCTAGTCTCGGCGTCTCAGCGCTTCGCGCGATTGAGCTGATCGATTCGCTTGCGCGCATCCGCGACGCGCGGCTGTAGCTCTGGGTCCGCTTTCGCCCAGAGGTCGACGAATCGCCCATAGTACTCGGTCGCCCGCTTCGCGTCTTTAGCATTCTCATACAGCTCGCCGAGGCGGAACAGCACCGGTCCGAGGTACACGCGGTCGATCGTGTTGCGACCACTCCCCGTCATCTCGACGTACTGCGTGAGATACGCGCGCGCCGAATCCGCCTTTCCCGCGCGATCGAATGCCTGGCCGACCCAGAGGGGCGTGCAAATCGTACAGTTGGCCGTCGGCAACCCGTCGGCCTCGGTGTCGCCGCGTCGGAACCACACGATGGCACTGTCGGTTTTGCCCTCGCCCATCGCGATCCCTCCGCGGACGCGGGCATTGAAGACCCACTCCTGCATGCGTCCCAACGAATCGAGCCGCGACTGATGTTGATTCATGATCTCGCGCGCCTTCGCGGGCGCACCAAGCGCCGCATATCCAAACGCGATCCACATGCTTTGATCGGTCGCGATGGGTGTCGAGGCCACCGGATGCGCGCGCATCGTCGCGTCGAGCGTCGCCAATCCCTTTGCGGCGTCACCGCGAATCATGCCGTCGTTGGTCGCCTGGAAAAACGCGGCGATGTACGGGCTGATCGTATCGCCCCGAACGCGCAGGCTCGACTCGATGTACTGCCCATGCCAGCGCTCGGCCTCGCGCAGCTCCGCTCGTGTCGCGAGGATCTCCGCCATCGCGCGCCGCGCGTTGATGCCCGTGCGTGGCGTCGCGGTGTCGACGCGGGTGCGCGCGACCCGCTCGACGGCGTCATAGTCCCGACGATTCCAGTATTCGGAAAACCACAATGGCGCGGTCGGAAAGGGCGCGCCTGTCTTCCCGATATTCGCCACCACGGAGTCAAATCCGGCGTGATTTCCGACGTTCGTGTATTCCGTCGCGATGTTCGACAGAATCGTCGCATTTGTCGGCTCCGCGGCCAGCGAGACACGATATGCCTGCAGCGAACCCGCGCTGTCGCGAACGTCCGCCAAAACGTTCGCCAGAGTGTTCGCTGCATCCGCGTTCGACGAATCGAGCGCGACCGCACGCTGCAGCGCCGGGATCGCTTTGCGTCGATCGGGCGCCACTTGCATGTAGTACGCGCCTTCGATGTTGTACCGCTCTCGCTCGGGCAGCCGGTCGCGAAGCTTGAACGCCGTCGTCAATGCGGCGTTCGACTCGAGCGCTCGAGCGCGGCCACCCATGGACGACAACGAGTACGCGAGCTGCACGTACGCCATTGCGAACGTACTATCCTGCTTGATCGCGTCACGGAAATCCTGCACCGCCGTCGGATAGTCGCCCACGATGTCATTCGCGTGGAGGCCGGCCGCGTAGCTGCGCAGCGCGCCGAGCGAGGTAGTCGTCACCTGATCGAGCCGCGGCGCAGCGCGAACGTCCTTGAGCGACTCGCCGACCTTCTCGCGCAGCGACTTCGTCACGCGATCGACGGCGGGAATGAGATCGCCCGCGTTCGACGCCGACTCGTGATAGGACGCGAGCTCGTCTCCGGTCTCCGCGGCAACCAAGCGCGCGGTGACGACGTATCCATTCCCCGCGGGGACGATGCTTCCCGCGACGATCGCCTTCGCCCCGGCTCGCTGGGCGATCTCGCGCGCGGTGGCGATGTCCATGCGAGCCGTGTCCGGACGCTTCATCTGCTCGAGCGTCGTCGCGATCGTGCTCGTCGGAAGAATGCGAACCACCCGGCTCTGTGAGAGGTTGGTACGGACCGCTTCGGAAATAGTCGCACCAAGCGACGAATCGGCCGTTGGTGCTTCGAACGTCGCGACCAGCACCTTGTCGCTCGCGGTCAGCTTGTGTGATGCGATGAGCGATCCCGCGGGACCAATGCCGAGGGCGCGCAGCACCATGAATCCGGCGACGAGCAGGGCGAACGCGCCTAGCGCGAGAAGTCCGC